>Ga0209674_100043_pt1 | contig 369728 bp, 360 predicted proteins | sample AraplaCvi_mMS_r2_FD_184279 | JGI IMG/M metagenome (GOLD analysis project Ga0209674, IMG submission 184279) | Arabidopsis root microbial communities from North Carolina, USA - plate scrape CL_Cvi_mMS_r2 (SPAdes) (version 2) | ecosystem: Host-associated > Plants > Roots > Endosphere | place: USA... | reverse complement strand
GGTGACAACATCAAGATGGTGGTCACCCTGATCCACCCGATCGCCATGGACCAGGGCCTGCGCTTCGCCATTCGCGAAGGCGGCCGTACCGTCGGCGCCGGCGTGGTGGCCAAGGTCATCAAGTAAGACCTAGCGTCCTCGCTTTCGAGCGAAGACCACTAAAAAAGCCGACCTCCGGGTCGGCTTTTTTTGGGAAATTCAGCCGAAAGAGCGGTTTAGGGCTTCCCTCGGGTTGATTTTCCAGATATAGTCGCGTTCTTGCCTGTCGCCGAACCTTGGTTCGGGCGACCTTACAGCGAAATGAGGCACAGGAAGTGCTTCGAGTTCGCTGGCCGGGATGGCCAATACGCAAGAAAGGGCTTGGGCAACGAGGCGCGATGCTTTGTTGACCTGGCCATTTCGCGCGTTTTAAGCTTTTTCGTCTAGGCGGGCTCTTTTGGAGCCTGCCTAGTCTTTTAAGGTCGATTTGTGGTGTGGCATTTGCCTCGTCAAGCCGACTGGTAGTACTGCAGTAAATGGGTTGTGCGGGTGGGTGAGAAGCCCATCCGGTTCACAGAATTTGTTCTTTCGATAACAGGACACGGTTTATGGCGAACCAAAAGATTCGCATCCGGCTCAAGGCGTTCGATCATCGTCTGATCGACCGTTCGGCCAGCGAAATCGTCGAGACGGCCAAGCGCACCGGCGCTACGGTTCTCGGCCCGATTCCGCTCCCGACCAAGATCGAGCGCTACACCATTCTGGTGTCGCCGCACGTCGACAAAGATGCCCGCGACCAGTACGAGACCCGTACGCACAAGCGTGTGCTCGATATCGTCGACCCCAACGACAAGACCGTGGACGCGCTCATGAAGCTTGATCTCGCCGCTGGCGTTGACGTTCAGATCAAGCTCGGTTGAGCGATAGACAGGATACGAAGATGAGTATCGGACTGGTTGGCCGCAAGTGCGGCATGAGCCGACTCTTCACTGAAGACGGACGCTCGATTCCGGTGACGCTGATTGAAGCCACCCCGAATCGCGTTACGCAGCTGAAGACGGAAGATAACGACGGTTACAGCGCTGTGCAGGTCGCGGCGGGCGTCAAGCGCGCCAGCCTGCTGACCCAGCCGCTGAAGGGTCACTACGCCAAGGCGAAGGTTGAGCCGGGTCGTGGTCTGTGGGAGTTCCGCGTGTCTGCCGACGACCTCGGCAAGTACAGCGTGGGCGCCGAGATCAAGGCCGACGACGTGTTCTCGGTGGGTCAGATTGTTGACGTTGCCGGCGTGTCGAAGGGTAAGGGCTTCCAGGGCACCATCAAGCGCCACAACTTCACCATGGGTGACGCGACCCACGGTAACTCGCTGTCGCATCGCGCGCCGGGTTCTATCGGTCAGCGTCAGACCCCGGGTCGCGTGTTCCCGGGCAAGAAGATGGCAGGCCACATGGGCGCGGTGAACCGCACCCAGCAGGGCCTGGAAGTGGTCAAGGTCGACGCCGAGCGTCATCTGATCGCGGTGAAGGGCGCGGTGCCGGGTGCTACCGGTGGCGACGTCGTCATCCGTCCGACGACCAAGGGCTGAGGAGAGACGCCATGGAAATCAATGTCATTGGCGCCAAGCCGCTCAACGTGTCGGACGAAGTGTTCGGCGGTGAGTTCAAGCAGGCTCTGATCCACCAGGTGGTTGTGGCCTACCAGGCCGGCGGTCGCGCCGGTACCAAGGCCCAGCTGTCGCGTGGTGAGCTGTCGGGTACCACCAAGAAGTTCAAGAAGCAGAAGGGCGGCGGCGCTCGTCACGGCGACTACCGCGCTCCGATCTTCGTGGGCGGTGGTGTCACGTTCGCAGCCAAGCCGCGCAACTACGAGCAGAAGGTCAACCGCAAGGCTTACCGTGTCGCGCTCCGTTCGATCCTTTCCGAGCTGATCCGCCAGGATCGCCTGAAGGTCGTCGAGAGCTTCGGCATCGAGTCGCCCAAGACCAAGGCGATGGTCGCCAAGCTGGCCGAGCTGCAGGTTTCCGGCCGCGTGCTGCTGGTTTCGGAAGACGCCAACGAGGCGACCTTCCTGGCTGCGCGCAACATCCCGTACATCCACGTCGTTGACGTGCTGGCCCTGAACCCGGTCAGCCTGGTCGGTTCCGACCACATCGTCATGACGGTCGATGCGGTGAAGAAGATCGAGGAGTGGCTCGCATGAGCAACGAACGCATCCTGAACACGCTGCGCGCGCCGCACATCTCGGAAAAGGCCGCTCGCCTCGCCGAGAAGAACCAGTACGTTTTCGTGGTTGCTCCCGAAGCAACCAAGGCCGATGTCCGCGCTGCGGTGGAACAGATGTTCGACGTCAAGGTCGAGCAGGTGAACCTCGTCAACGCCAAGGGCAAGGTCAAGTCCTTCCGTTTCCGCGCTGGCAGCCGCCAGGGCAAGCGCAAGGCCTATGTTCGCCTCGCCGATGGTCAGACCATCGACGTGTCGTCCAAGGCCTGAGCCAGGAGTTGAATTGAGATGGCACTGATCACTCATAAGCCGACCTCCCCCGGACGCCGCGACGCAGTCAGCGTCCGCACCGAGGGTCTTCACAAGGGCGCGCCGTACGCGGCGTTGACCGAGGCGAAGACCAAGAACGGCGGTCGCAACCATTACGGTCGCATCACCGTTCGCCACCAGGGTGGTGGTCACAAGCAGCGTTACCGCATCATCGACTTCAAGCGCGACAAGGAAGGCATTGCCGCCCGCGTCGAGCGCATCGAGTACGATCCCAACCGCACCGCGCACATCGCGCTGCTGTGCTACGCCGATGGCGAGCGCCGCTACATCATCGCGCCGAAGGGCGTGGCGGTGGGTGACCGTCTGGTGTCGGGCAGCGACGCGCCGATCAAGGCCGGCAACAGCCTGCCGCTGCGCGCGATCCCGGTCGGTTCGACCATCCACTGCATCGAGATGAAGCCGGGCAAGGGTGCGCAGATCGCACGCTCCGCCGGCGCCTCGGTTCAGCTGGTCGCCCGTGAATCCGGCTACGCCACGCTGCGTCTGCGCTCCGGCGAAATGCGCCGCGTGCCGGTCGATTGCCGCGCCACCATCGGTGAAGTCGGCAACAGCGAGCACAGCCTGAAGAAGCTGGGCAAGGCTGGCGCCAAGCGTTGGCTGGGTATCCGCCCGACCGTTCGCGGTGTGGTGATGAATCCGGTCGACCATCCGCATGGCGGTGGTGAAGGCCGTACCTCCGGTGGCCGTCATCCGGTCAGCCCGTGGGGCACGCCGACCAAGGGTTACAAGACGCGCAATAACAAGCGCACCCAGCAGTTCATCGTGCGTCGTCGCAAGTAATAGGAAACGATTATGCCGCGCTCTCTAAAGAAAGGTCCGTTTGTCGACCTGCACCTCGTAAAGAAGGTGGAAGCCGCCGTTTCCGCCAATAACAAGCGTCCGATCAAGACCTGGTCGCGTCGTTCGATGATCCTGCCGGAGATGGTCGGTCTGACCATCGCCATCCACAACGGCCGTCAGCATGTCCCTGTGCTGGTCAACGAGAACATGGTCGGGCACAAGCTCGGCGAGTTCGCGGTGACCCGTACCTTCAAGGGCCATGGCGGCGACAAGAAGGGCAAGTGATGAGCACTGAAGCCAAAGCGATCCTGCGCAGCGCCCGCATTTCGGCGCAGAAGGCACGCCTGGTAGCTGACCTGGTCCGCGGTATGCCCGTGGGCCGTGCCAGCGACGTGCTCAATTTCACCAACAAGAAGGCCGCGCACATTGTTCGCAAGGTGCTGCTGTCCGCCGTCGCCAACGCCGAGAACAACCTCGGTGCGGACGTCGACGAACTGAAGGTCTCGCGCATCTTTGTCGACGAAGGTCCGGCGATGAAGCGCATGTATGCCCGCGCCAAAGGCCGCGGTTCCCGCATCCTTAAGCGCACGAGCCACATCACTGTGGTCGTTGGCAACTGACTGAGGACGTAGACGATGGGTCATAAAGTTCATCCCACCGGTATCCGCCTCGGCATTGCCAAGGACTGGAACTCGAAGTGGTACGCCAATAAGGGCGAATACGCCCAGTACCTCGCTGCCGACCTGAAGGTTCGCGAGATGCTGCGCAAGAAGCTGGCCCAGGCCGGCATTTCGAAGATCCTCATCGAGCGTCCGGCCAAGACCGCACGCGTGACGATCCACACCGCCCGTCCGGGCGTGGTGATCGGCAAGAAGGGCGAGGACATCGAGAAGCTGCGCAAGGAAGTCAGCGACATGATGGGCGTTCCGGCGCACATCAACGTCAGCGAAGTGCGCAAGCCCGAGCTGGACGCGCAGCTGGTTGCCGAGTCGATCGCGCAGCAGCTGGAGCGTCGCATCATGTTCCGCCGCGCCATGAAGCGTTCGGTCGGTAACGCGATGCGCCTGGGCGCACTGGGCATCAAGATCAATGTCTCTGGTCGTCTGAACGGCGCCGAGATTGCTCGTTCCGAATGGGCTCGTGAGGGTCGCGTTCCGCTGCACACGCTGCGTGCGGACATCGACTACGGCTTCGCCGAGGCGAAGACCACCTACGGCATCATCGGCATCAAGGTGTGGATCTACAAGGGCGAGATCTTCGATCTGTCCCAGGTCAACCAGGAGCCGAAGGAAGAGCAGTCCCAGCCGCGCCGTGAGGGTGGTGAGGGTCGTCGTGAATCGCGTCGCGAGGGCGGTGAAGGCCGTCGCGAGCGGACGGCGAAGTAAGGAGAGTTGCCATGCTGCAACCCAAGCGAACCAAATTCCGTAAGCAGTTCAAGGGCCGTAACGACGGTCTGGCTTTCTCCTCGAACCTCGTCAGCTTTGGCGAGTTCGGCCTGAAGGCCACCACGTTCGGCGCGCTGACCGCGCGTCAGATCGAAGCCGGTCGTCGTTGCATCACCCGCTTCGTCAAGCGCGGCGGCAAGCTGTGGATCCGCGTGTACCCGGACAAGCCCATCACCAAGAAGCCCATCGAAGTTCGAATGGGTGCCGGTAAGGGTGGCGTCGAATACTGGGTCGCTCCGATCCAGCCGGGCCGCATGCTTTATGAAATCGAGGGTATCGACGAGGCAACTGCACGCGAGGCTTTCCGCCTTGCCGCTGCCAAGCTGTCCGTCCAGACCCAATTCGTGACCCGGGCGGTGATGTGATATGGCCACCAAAGATCTGACCAACAAGACGGCCGAAGAGCTGAATAAGCACCTGCTGGACCTGCGCAAGGAGCAGTTCAATCTGCGCATGCAGAAGGGCACCGGCCAGCTCAACCAGCCGCACCAGCTGCGCCGCGTTCGGCGCGACATCGCCCGCACGAAGTTCGTGCTCGGCGGCAAGAAGTAAGGGACGGCCGATATGAGCGACAACCAGAAGCAGACGCGCACCCTCGAGGGTCGCGTCATCAGCAACAAGATGGACAAGACCGTGACGGTCCTGATCGAGCGCCAGGAACAGCATCCGCTGATCGGCAAGATCATCCGCCGTTCGACCAAGCTGCACGCGCAGAACGACCTGGGTGCCAACGAAGGCGACCTGGTCCGCATCGCGGAATGCCGTCCTCTGTCCAAGACCAAGCATCACCGCGTGGTCGAAATCATCACGCGCGCTAACGTCTAAGGGAGGGTGCAGACATGATCCAGATGCAAAGCACGCTTTCCGCGGCTGACAATAGCGGCGCCCGCGAACTGATGTGCATCAAGGTGCTCGGCGGCTCCAAGCGCCGTTACGCCGCGATCGGTGACGTGATCAAGGTCACCGTGAAGGATGCCATCCCCCGCGGCAAAGTGAAGAAGGGCGAGGTGTACAACGCCGTGGTGGTTCGTACCGCCAAGGGTGTGCGCCGTCCCGATGGCTCGCTGATCCGTTTCGACGGCAACGCAGCGGTCCTCCTCAACAACAAGCTCGAGCCGATCGGCACCCGTATCTTCGGGCCGGTCACTCGCGAGCTGCGCAGCGAGAAGTTCATGAAGATCGTCTCCCTCGCGCCCGAAGTGCTCTGAGCGGAGTCCAGACCATGAACCGTATCCGCAAGGGTGATCAGGTCCTCGTGATCACCGGCAAGAACAAGGGTCAGCGCGGCGACGTGCTGCGCGTTGATGGCGACCGCGTGTTCGTCTCCAACGTGAACCTGGTCAAGCGTCACACCAAGCCGAACCCCCAGGCCAACCAGGCTGGCGGCATCGTCGAGCGTGAAGCTTCGATCCACATCTCCAACGTCCAGCTGTTCAACTCTGCCACGGGCAAGGGTGAGCGCGTTGGCGCCAAGACGCTCTCTGATGGGCGTAAGGTGCGCGTGTTCAAGTCCAACGGCGAAGTTGTGGACGCGTAAGGAATAAATCATGACGACGCGTCTCGAAACGTTTTACAAAGACCAGGTCATCAAGAAGCTCACCGAGCGTTTTGGTTACCAGAACGTGATGCAGGTTCCCCGCATCACCAAGATCACCCTGAACATGGGCGTGGGCGAAGCGGCGGGCAACAAGAAGGTGCTCGAGAACGCTGTGGCCGACATGGCCAAGATCTCCGGCCAGAAGCCGATCCAGACCAAGGCCCGCGTGTCGGTTGCCTCGTTCAAGATCCGCGACGGCTGGCCGATCGGCTGCAAGGTCACCCTGCGCCGCGCTCAGATGTGGGAATTCCTCGATCGCCTGATCAACATCTCGCTGCCGCGTACGCGCGACTTCCGTGGTGTGTCGGGTCGTGCCTTCGACGGCCGTGGTAACTACAACTTCGGCATCAAGGAACAGATCATCTTCCCGGAAATCGACTTCGACGCTGTCGACGCAATGCGTGGTATGGATATCTCCATCACCACCACCGCCAAGACCGACGAAGAAGCCAAGGCGCTGCTGGAAGCCTTCAGCTTCCCGTTCCGCAACTAAGAGTCGCGAGAGACACATGGCCAAGACCTCGATGGTTAACCGCGACCTCAAGCGGACCAAGCTCGTCAAGAAGTACGCCGCCAAGCGCGCCGAACTGAAGGCGATTGTGCTGAGCCCCACCGCCTCCTACGAGGAGAAGATGGACGCCCAGGCCAAGCTGCAGAAGCAGCCGCGTGACGCCAGCCCGGCTCGCCAGCGTACCCGCTGCGCGCTGACCGGTCGTCCGCGCGCCGTGTACCAGAAGTTCGGCCTCGGCCGTAACAAGCTGCGCGAAGCCACCATGCGTGGCGACGTTCCTGGCCTGCGCAAGGCCAGCTGGTAAGACCCCAAACAGGGCGGGGCGGGTGCATACCCTCCCTTGCTCGATGCGGCGGCAGGCCCCGTGGCCTGCCGGCGTTGGCGCGAATACGCGTCGAGATTCGCAAAGTCGGAAAAATGCTGCTATAGTCGATGGTCTGCACTTCGCAGACCGGTCACTGTGCCGGCATACAACTCAATATTGATTTCCGGTTTTTCGGATATCGGTGCACTCTGAAGGATGTTTTCATGAGCATGACTGATCCCATCGCCGATCTGTTTACGCGCATCCGCAATGCCCAGCTCACGGGCAAGCAGACCGTAAACATGCCGTCGTCGAAGCTGAAGGTGGCCATCGCCAACCTTCTCAAGAACGAGGGCTATATCCTCGACGCCAAGGCCTCCACTGCGGAAGGCAAGCCGGTGCTCGAGATCAAGCTCAAGTATTTCGAAGGCCGTCCGGCCATCGAGTCCATTACCCGTGTCAGCCGCTCCGGCCTCCGCGTCTACCGCGGCAAGGACGAGCTGCCGAAGGTCCTCGGTGGCCTGGGTATCTCGATCATCTCGACTTCCGCCGGTCTGCTGACCGACGCGCAGGCCCGTGCCAAGGGTCTGGGCGGCGAAGTCATCGGCCAGGTCGCATAAGGAGCCGACGATGTCCCGCGTTGCCAAACAGCCGATTACCCTGCCGAAGGGCGTTGAGATCACCTCGAACGCCAATGGCATCACCGTCAAGGGCCCGAAGGGCACCCTGACGACCCACGCCCTGCCGGGCGCATCCGTCTCCGTCGACAACGGCGTGGCGAACATCGTCGTGGCCGAAGGCGCCGACGACAAGTTCGGTGGCACTCTGCGTGCGCTGCTGGCCAACATGGCCAAGGGCGTGTCCGACGGTTTCGAGCGCAAGCTCGAGCTGGTCGGCGTGGGCTACCGTGCCTCGATGGCCGGCAAGTCGCTGAACATCGCTCTGGGCTTCTCGCATCCGGTCGTCTTCGAAGCGCCGGAAGGCATCACCATCGAAACCCCGTCGCAGACCGAAATCCTCATCAAGGGTTCGGACAAGCAGCGCGTGGGCGAAGTGGCTGCCAAGATCCGCGGCTTCCGTCCGCCGGAGCCCTATAAGGGCAAGGGCGTGCGCTACTCCGGCGAGAAGATCACCCTGAAGGAAGCCAAGAAGGCTTAATCGCCTATCCGCTTCCTGGAGAGAACACGATGAACAAGAACGAATCCCGCCTGCGTCGCGCCAAGTCGACCCGCTCCCACATCCGCAAGCTCGCCGTGGCTCGTCTGTCGGTGCATCGCACCGGTCAGCACCTATACGCGCAGGTGTTTGCTGCCGATGGCCAGAGCGTGGTGGCTGCCGCGTCGACCGTGCAGAAGTCGGTTGCCGAAGGCCTGAAGGGCACCAAGAACCTGACCGCCGCCGCTGCTGTTGGTAAGGCCGTGGCTGAGCGTGCTCTGGCTGCCGGCATCGAAGCCGTGGCGTTCGATCGCTCGGGCTTCCGCTTCCATGGTCGTATCAAGGCGCTGGCCGATGCGGCTCGCGAAGCCGGCCTGAAGTTCTAAGCCGGTTGGCATCGAGTGCCGGGTTCGCCCGGCACTTGAAGCCACATGTAGTACCCACAACTCCAAGCGGCCCAGCCGCAAGCAAAAGTCCTGGTTCGCCAGGCATACGGAAAAGAACATGTCTTCTACCGATCGCGAAAATTCGGACGGCCTGCTCGAGAAGCTGATTGCCGTCAACCGCGTGGCCAAGACCGTCAAGGGTGGCCGCCAGATGAGCTTCACCGCGCTGACCGTGGTCGGCGATGGCGAAGGTCGCGTGGGCTTCGGCTATGGCAAGGCGCGTGAAGTGCCGGTCGCCATCTCCAAGGCCATGGACCGCGCCCGCCGCAACATGGTGAGCATCGATCTGAACAACGGCACCCTGTGGTACGCCATCAAGGCCAACCACGGCGCAGCTCGCGTGTTCATGCAGCCGGCCTCTGAAGGTACCGGTGTCATCGCTGGCGGTGCCATGCGCGCCGTGCTGGAAGTGGTGGGCGTGAAGAACGTGCTGGCCAAGGCCGTCGGCTCGCGCAACCCGATCAACCTGGTGCGCGCCACCATCAAGGGCCTGCAGGCTGTTGCCTCGCCGAAGCAGATCGCTGCCAAGCGCGGCAAGACCATTGAAGAGGTGCTGGGCAATGGCTAAGAACGAAACCGCCGCCACCGTGCGCGTGCGCCTGGTCAAGGGCCTGCGCGGTGTGCAGAGCCGTCATCGCCTGAGCGTCAAGGCGCTGGGCCTGAGCAAGCTCAACGACGTCCGTGAACTGAAGGACAGCCCGCAGGTGCGTGGCCTGATCAACACGGTCTATTACCTCGTGCGGGTTGAGGAGTAATCACCATGCGTCTTAACGACATCAAGCCGGCCGCCGGTTCCCGCAAGACCCGCCTTCGCGTGGGTCGCGGTATTGGTTCGGGTCTGGGCAAGACCGCTGGTCGCGGTCACAAGGGTCAGCACGCTCGCGCGGGCGGCACCCACAAGTACGGTTTCGAGGGCGGCCAGATGCCGCTGCAGCGTCGCTTGCCGAAGGTTGGCTTCCGTTCGCTGAAGAAGAAAGAAAGCCAGGAAGTGTTCCTGTATGAGTTGGCTGCTCTCAAGGCTGACGTGATCGACGCGATCGTCCTGCACCAGGCCGGTCTGATCGACAGCCACGCCAAGAAGGTCAAGGTCGTGCTCAAGGGCGAGATCGGCCGCGCGGTGAAGCTGTCGGGTCTGCTGGCTACGGCCGGCGCCAAGGCGGCGATCGAAGCTGCCGGCGGCAGCGTGGAGTAATCACGTGGCGTCAGCCCAGGGCACATCGCTCGGATCGCTCGGCAAGCTGACGGAACTGCGTCAGCGCATCTTCTTCGTGATTGGTGCGCTGATCGTCTTCCGTCTTGGTTCCTTCATCCCGGTCCCGGGTGTCAACCCGGAAGCCATGACGAACCTGATCGAGCAGGGCGGCGGCCTGATGAACATGTTCAACATGTTCTCGGGTGGCTCGCTGGCACGCTTCTCGGTGTTCGCGCTTGGCGTGGTGCCGTACATCTCCGCATCCATCGTGGTGCAGATGATGGGTTCGGTGATCCCGAGCCTGCAGGCATTGCGCAAGGAAGGTGAGTCGGGTCGTCGCAAGATGACCACCTATACGCGCTTCGGCACGGTGGGTCTGGCTGCCTTCCAGGCGTTTGGTATTGCGGTGGCTCTGCAGAAGCAGGTTGCGGCGGGCGGTGCGCCGGTGGTTTACACCCCGGGTGCCGGTTTCATCATGGCATCGATCGTCGGCCTCACTGCCGGCACGATGTTCCTGATGTGGCTGGGTGAGCAGATCACCGAGCGTGGTATCGGCAACGGTATCTCGCTGCTGATCTTCGCGGGTATCGTCGCCGGTCTGCCGGGTGCCGTAGCGCACACGCTGACCATGGCAAGCAATGGCGAGCTTTCCGTGATCAAGATGATCATGGTGGTGGGTCTGATCCTCGCGGTCACGGCGTTCGTGGTGTTCATGGAGCGCGCCCAGCGGCGCATCACGGTGAACTATGCGCGACGTTCCGGTGGGCAGCGAGCCTACATGAACCAAACCTCGCACTTGCCGCTGAAGATCAACATGTCGGGTGTGATCCCGCCGATCTTCGCGTCGAGCCTGCTGATGTTCCCGGCTACCGCGGCAACGTGGTTCGGCCAGGGCCATCAGTCGCGCTGGCTGACCGAGCTGACCCAGGCGTTGACTCCGGGTGAGCCGCTTTACGACATCGTCTTCGCGGTGCTGGTGATCACTTTCGCCTTCTTCTATACGGCGATCGTGTTCAACTCTCAGGAGACGGCGGATAACCTCAAGCGCTCCGGCGCCTTGATTCCGGGTATCCGTCCCGGCCGCTCGACGGCTGATTACATCGATAACGTGATGACCCGTCTGACCGGTGTCGGCGCCCTTTACCTGGTGCTGGTCTGTCTGGTCCCCTCGTTTATGCAAAAGGCGTGGCACGTCCCGTTCTACTTCGGCGGCACCTCTCTGCTGATCGTCGTGGTTGTGGTGATGGATTTCACTGCCCAGGTGCAGGCGCACTTGGTCAGTCACCAGTACGAAAGCCTGCTCAAGAAGGCCAACCTCCGCCGCAACTGATGGCTGCTGGGGTGGTGGGAAGTTGGTCTGGATTGGAGGGCGGCGGCACCCCTGGTGCCGCAGGGCTTTCCTGTTGGGTTATTTACGGTTAGAATTGCGCGTTTACCGCGCACGAAACGCATCGGAGAAAGTACATCATGGCGCGCATCGCGGGTGTCAATTTGCCGGTCCAGAAGCATGTCTGGGTTGGCCTGCAGAGCATTTACGGGATCGGCCGCAGCCGGGCCAAGAAGGTCTGCGCGGACGCAGGCGTGGTTCCCACCACGCAGATCAAGTCCCTGAGTGAAGGTGAAGTGGAAAAGCTTCGCCACGAAATCGGCAAGTACGTCGTCGAAGGCGATCTTCGCCGTGAGGTCGGTATTGCCATCAAGCGTCTGATGGATCTGGGTTGCTACCGCGGCCTGCGTCATCGCCGTGGCCTGCCGGTGCGCGGCCAGCGCACGCGTACCAACGCACGCACCCGCAAGGGCCCGCGTCGCGCCATCAAGAAGTAACGGATCCCGAACATGGCCAAGCCTGTCAAGACCAAGAAGAAGATCAAGCGCGTTGTCACGGATGCCGTGGCCCACGTGCAAGCCTCCTTCAACAACACGATCGTCACGATCACCGATCGCCAGGGCAATGCCCTGTCGTGGGCGACTGCCGGCGGCGCGGGTTTCCGCGGTTCGCGCAAGTCGACCCCGTTCGCTGCCCAGGTGGCTGCTGAAAAGGCCGGCCGCGCGGCTGGCGACTACGGCGTGAAGACCGTGGAAGTGCGCATCAAGGGCCCGGGCCCGGGTCGCGAGTCGGCGGTTCGTTCGCTGAACGCCCTCGGCTACAAGGTTCTCAACATCATTGACGTCACGCCGATTCCGCACAACGGCTGCCGTCCCCCCAAGAAGCGTCGAGTCTAAAGGAGCATACCCATGGCACGTTATCGTGGAGCTACCTGCAAGCTCGCTCGCCGCGAGGGTGCAGACCTCAGTCTGAAGAGCCCGGCTCGCGCTATCGATTCGAAGTGCAAGCTGGAAAACAAGCCCGGTCAGCATGGCGCCAACAAGCGCGCCCGTCTGTCGGACTATGCGCTGCAGCTGCGTGAAAAGCAGAAGGTCAAGCGCATTTATGGCGTCCTCGAGCGCCAGTTCAGCAACTACTACACCAAGGCGTCGACCCTGAAGGGCAACACCGGTGAGAACCTGCTGCGCCTGCTCGAAAGCCGTCTGGACAACGTCGTCTATCGCATGGGCTTCGCGGTCACCCGCGCCCAGGCCCGTCAGCTGGTCAGCCACAAGGCTGTGCTGGTCAACGGCAAGAAGGTGAACATTCCGTCGTACCAGGTTCGTTCCGGTGACGTGGTGGCCCTGACCGAGCGCGCACGCAATCAGCTGCGCGTGCAGGAAGCGGCAACCGTGTTCGACACCATGGACCTGCGCCCGCAGTGGGTGGAAGTCGACAGCAAGAAGTTCGAAGGCACCTTCAAGGCGATGCCGGACCGCGGCGATCTGCCGACCGACATCAACGAGAGCCTGATCGTCGAGCTCTATTCGAAGTAATCAACCGGAGCCCTGCATGGCAGTTTCGTCAACTAGCGTGCTGCGGCCTCGCGGCCTCAGCGTCGAGCAGCTTGGACCCAACCGCGCGAAGGTGGTGGTCGAGCCGCTCGAGCGTGGTTTCGGCCACACCCTGGGCAACGCGCTGCGTCGCGTGCTGCTTTCCTCGATCCCTGGCTCTGCCATCGTCGAGGTTGAAATTGATGGCGTGCTGCACGAATACACCACCCTCGAGGGTCTGCAGGAGGACGTGATCGAAGTCCTGCTGAACCTCAAGGACGTGGCGATTCGCCAGCATTCGGGTGACGAAGTCACCCTGACCTTGTCCAAGAAGGGCAAGGGTGTGGTCACCGCCGGCGATATCGCCGTCGACCACTCGGTGGAAATCATCAACCCCGAGCATGTGATCTGCCACCTGACCAAGGACATCGCACTCAACATGCGCCTGAAGGTGCGTCGTGGCGTCGGCTACCAGCCGGCCAGCGCGCGCCAGCATCCGGATGATGAGGCCCGTCCGATCGGTCGCCTGCAGCTCGACGCGTCGTTCGCGCCGGTATTGCGCGTGGCTTACGAAGTGGACGCCGCTCGAGTTGAGCAGCGCACCAACCTCGACAAGCTGGTGCTGGACATCGAAACCAACGGCACCATCGGTGCGGAAGACGCGGTTCGCAAGGCCGCCGAGATCCTCAACGATCAGCTGTCGGTGTTCGGTGACTTCTCGCGTCGCGAGAGCGCCACGGACAAGGCGGAGAAGGGCGGTTTCGATCCGCTGCTGCTGCGTCCGATCGACGACCTGGAGCTCACCGTGCGTTCGGCTAACTGCCTGAAGGCCGAGAGCATCTACTACATCGGCGACCTGGTGCAGAAGACGGAAGTCGAACTGCTCAAGACGCCGAACCTCGGCAAGAAGTCCCTGACCGAAATCAAGGACGTGCTGGGTGGTCGTGGTCTGGCCCTGGGCATGAAGCTTGAGAACTGGCCGCCGCCGGGCTTGTCGCACGGCATGCAGCTGGGCTGATGTTTCAAGGCGACCGTTCGCGGTCGTCGGTAGGATCGGCAAACTGGCGAGCGCACTTCGGTGCGCTCGCCAGCTGCCAAAAGCGACTCGCAAAGTCGCGTGATGTTTGGGCGATCGTCTTGGTCGCTTGGTTTTGGCAGTCTGACGAGTGTTGATTCCTCGGATTTTGCAGACGCCCCGACGGCATCCTTGCCGTCTTGCTCAACAAGAGCCCGTGACACGAAGGGCTTCACCAGCGGGTAACCGCGGGAAGTCGGACATAACCGCCGACTTTTCATAACAACAGACATAGAGAGTATTGCCATGCGCCACCAGAAATCCGGTCGCAAGCTCAATCGCACGAGCAGCCACCGCGAAGCCATGTTCAAGAACATGGCTGCGTCGCTGATCAAGCACGAGCTGATCCGTACCACCCTTCCCAAGGCTAAGGAACTCCGTCGCGTTGCCGAGCCGCTCATCACGCTCGCCAAGACTGATGGCGTTGCCAACCGTCGTCTCGCTTTCGCGCGTCTGCGCGACAAGGAAGCTGTGGGCAAGCTGTTCATCGAGCTGGGCCCCCGTTACCGCGAGCGTCCCGGCGGCTACCTGCGTATCCTCAAGGCTGGCTTCCGCGCCGGCGACAACGCGCCGATGGCGTATGTCGAGCTGGTCGATCGTCCGCGCGCTGAGGCAGCTGCCGAGTAATCGGTTGCCACCTGTGTTTCGCAGAACCTCGGCAGGGCGACCTGCCGGGGTTTTTGCGTTATGGGCCTAGGTGACAGGTGAGTACAGCGGGCTGCCTTTGATGGATAAGGCAAGAACTTGCGCGATGCCGGCTTCCTGAGTTGCGATCGCGCACTGAGTGCGCTCCTACAGCAAGGCAGACGCGGCCTTGGTTGGTGCTGGCAAGTGTGGATGCCGTAGCGGGCGGTTTGGCAGGGCTGACAGTCGGCGGGCGAGCGGGTAATGTCCCGCTTTCGCACCGCAGCATTCTTGAGCCAATGAATCCCTTCCGCTGGTCGTACCGCACCACCTATCTCGCCGGTTTCTTCGTTTGCGCGGCCTTGCTGGGCTATGCGCTGTATGCGGAGCATGTGCTGGGCATGATTCCCTGTCCGCTCTGCATCTTCCAGCGGATCGCCTTCATGGTGATGGGTGTGTTTTTTCTGCTTGGTGGCATACACGCGCCTCGTGGCGGAGCGCGTTGGGTGTATACCGGAGGCGTGATGCTCGGCGCGCTGGGCGGCATCGCAACGGCGACGCGGCATCTTTGGCTGCAGACATTGCCTGCTGATCAGATTCCCGCGTGCGGGCCAAACCTCGGTTACATGATGGATGCGTTCCCGTTCGCCAAGGTCCTCAAGATGGTGTTCACCGGTTCCGGCGAGTGCGCGAAGATCGAGCCGGTGTTCGGCCTGCCCATGCCAGCCTGGACGCTGCTTTGGTATCTGCTGCTCGTCTTCGCGGCGTTGTATGCCGCCGCGCGCAAGCGCGCCTGATCGGGCCATCGCCATGAGCCATGCCGTGCCTCAGACACAACTTGTTCCCTCGGGCTGGACGCCTGCCAGCTGGAAGCAGCGTGAAGCGTTGCAGCAGCCGTTCTACGAAAACGCGGCCGAGCTCGCCCGCGCTACGGGCCAGTTGGCTGCGCTGCCTCCGCTGGTCACGTCATGGGAGGTTCTGGCGCTGAAGCAGGCGCTGGCCGAAGCGCAGGAAGGCAAGCGTTTCCTGCTGCAGGGCGGCGACTGTGCGGAGAGTTTTGCCGACTGCACCAGTCCGATCATTTCCAATCGCCTGAAAGTGCTGCTGCAGATGAGCCTGGTGCTGGTGCACGGGTTGCAGAAGCCTGTGCTTCGCGTTGGGCGGTTTGCTGGCCAGTACGCCAAGCCACGTTCGGCCGACACGGAGACGCGGGATGACGAGACGCTGCCCAGTTTCCGCGGCGACCTGGTCAACAGCCCGGAGTTCACGGCGCAGGCGCGTCGCGCCGATCCGCAGCGCCTTATCCAGGCGCATGCGCATTCCGCGCTTACGATGAATTTCGTTCGCGCCTTGATCGACGGCGGCTTTGCCGATCTTCACCACCCGGAGTACTGGGACCTGGCCTGGGTCGAGCATTCGCCACTGGCGGCAGAGTACCGCCGCATGGTCGCCGCCATCGGCGATTCACTGCGCTTCATGGAAACCTTGGCGGGCCCGATCGCCGGTTTCTCGCGCGTGGATTTCTTCACGTCGCACGAAGCGTTGCTATTGCACTACGAAGAGGCCTTGACGCGTCAGGTGCCGCGTCATCGCGGCTGGTTCAATCTCTCCACGCACTTCCCGTGGATAGGCATGCGCACGGCCGCGCTGAATGGCGCGCACGTGGAATATTTCCGTGGTATCCGCAACCCAGTGGCGGTAAAGGTCGGGCCATCGGTCACCCCGGACCAGTTGCTGCCGCTGATCGATGCGCTCAATCCGGACGACGAGCCCGGACGTCTCACGCTGATCCACCGGATGGGCAACGGGCCGATCGGCCGTGCGCTGCCGCCGTTGCTGGAGGCAGTGAAACGGGAGGGGCGGCGCGTGCTGTGGGTCGCCGATCCGATGCACGGCAATACCGAGACCACCTCCAATGGCTACAAGACCCGTCGTTTCGACAATATCCGTGGCGAACTGGATCAAGCGTTCGACATCCATGCAGCGACAGGCACGCGCCTTGGGGGCGTGCATCTCGAGCTGACGGGTGAGGACGTGACGGAATGCATGGGCGGCGCTCGCGACCTCAGCGAGGCAGACCTGGATCGCGCCTACAAGTCGATGGTGGATCCGCGCCTCAACTATGAGCAGTCGCTGGAATTGGCCATGCTGATCGTGCGCAAATCCGTCGGGTCGCTGCCGGCCTGACAGCAGATGCAGGCGGGATGCCGGGCCCGGCTTCAGTCGGGTTTTCACTGGCCGAAATGGGGATATGGCAGAGGATTCGTCTGAAAGATGAGTCCGCGATGAATATGGGGTGAAAATCCTGCGAGAATGCGATGGCGTCGGCATTCCCGGAACGGGGCCGCGCTTTCCGAACAGGGGTTGGGTTTTCGGCAGTGGCGATGTCAGGCAACGGTTTAGCGCGCTTGCGGGGGCGCTTCATGGGGCAAAGGGGACTCCAGCATGTGTGGGTGGCGGGCATCTATGGCGCCTGCTACGAGCTGATGCGCGAAATCTCCGTGGCGAACTGGAACCTCCCTACCGGTTTGCGCGTGCTGTGCCTGCTGCTGGTGCCGTACCGTTTCTGGCCGGCGATGATGGTGGGTGAAGCGATTGCCCTGGCCCATCACGGCTGGGCGCACCATGAGGAGTTCGGCTGGCTGTGGATGGCAGTCATCACCATTCCTCCCTTGCTGCTGGCTGCGGCGCCGGTGGAACTCGCGCGCCGCCATCTGTCCTTGTTCCGGGGTGGGGAGCCCGATGTAACGGCGATGCTGACCTACGTCCTGATCGGCGGCGCGGTCAACGCATTGGCCAATACCTGGGGTTTGTCCACGGTGCACATGCCACCGGGCGAGACGGCACCGGAAATTACCATGCACATCGTGCTGACCTATTTCCTGGGCAGCTACCTGGGCGCGTTGACATTGGTGCCTGCGGTGCTGGCCCTTTGGCAGCCAGGGATCGGCTGGTCGCGCATTGCCACCGATCGCGCATTTCTTCGCGATAGCGCCATCGGCATGGTTCCCGCACTGCTGCTCTTGATGGGGCTCATCACCTACAGCAAGAACGATGAAGTGGTGGAAATCGCACGCATGGCGGCATTCTTGCCCGCGGCGTGGATGACCTTGCGCCACGGTTGGCGTGGTGCGGCGATCGCCGGCTTGTTGGCCAGTTTTGCGGTGGAATTCACCGTGACGGTCACCGTCAGCCGTGACCCTGCGGTCATCCAGGCACAGGCGCTGGTTGCCTTTGCCGTGTCCAGCCTGCTCATGCTGGGTGGTCGGTTGCCGCGCGTCGTCAAGGCGGCGGGGGCGGATGCGCGTGGTGTGGGCGAATCGTTGCGCGGATTCCAGCTCGCACAGCAAGGGCTCTACCAGGAGGAGCTGCGACTTCGCTATGTGGCCGATTCGCTCGATCGCTTGGGCGAATCGATGCTGGTGGGCCAAAAGCGCATGATGGACCGGTTCGGACCGGCCCTTCCTTCGAACATGGAGCACGCCTACGCGAGGCATCTGGATCTGACCCAGCGCGAGATGCAGCGGCTGGCCAATGCTCTGCATCCGCGTTCCTGGCGGGAACGCGGGCTGGCCGCGACCTTCGAAGACGGTCCGCTGGCCCAGGCGGCAGCGATGGCGGGCGCCGAGTACGTCTGTGAATTCTCCGGTGCCGGATTGAACCTGCTGGCGCCCGACGTCCACATGATGCTTTACCGGCAGGCGTGCGAAGTGCTGGTGTACCTGCTCGCTCGCGAGCCGGTCAGGCGCGTTCGATTGCAGATACGCGGCGGCTGCACGCACGGGCGTCGCTGGGTGGTGTTGCGCATGACCGCTGTGCGTGCCGTGGCCTCGCAACGGGGACGGCCTGCGCCCGAGTGGCGGCAGTTGGTCTCCCTGTTGGGCACCAACGGGCAGGGCATGACGACCGTGCGCGAACGCGCGCAGATCTACGGTGGCCTGGTGCATGAGCACGAGGACGAGCACCACCTTGGCGTGGCGCTGTTGCTGCACGACGCGTTGCGCATCGAGGCCTCAGCCGAAGCCGATCTGCTTTACGCGAGGCCGGCCTCGACCTAAGGGGCAGGCGGCACCGGTTTGCCGCCCACGGTGTCCAGGAAGGTTGGCGGTTGCCAGGCCTTGGCGTGTTGCTCGAAGCCATAGGCGATGCTGATCAGGGTCGGCTCGCTCCAACGCGTACCAAACAGCACGATGCCTACCGGCAGATCATGCGCGAAGCCGGCCGGCACGGTGATGGACGGGTAGCCTGCCATCGCTGCGGGCTGCGAAGCGCCGCCGACGGTGGGGTCGCCACTCACCACATGGTCGCCCAGCACCGGATCGGTGACGAAGGTCGGTCCCCATGAAGGCGCGAGCAGCGCATCCAGGTGGTGAGCCTTCAGGGCCGCGTCGATGCCGTCCGGGCCAGACAACTGCTTGGATTTCGCCAGCGCGGACATATAGGCCTCGTCGCTGAGCGGGCCCTTGGCCTGTGCCTGCTGGAACAGCTCCTGGCCGAACCATGGCATTTCGCGCTCTGCCTCGCGCTGGTTGAACGCGATCAGGTCGGCGAGGCTCTTCACCTTCAGCCCGGTGCGGGTGGCCAGGTAGGTGTTGATGTCGTGCTTGAAGTCGTAGAGCAGCACGGTCAGTTCCGTGTCGCCCAGTTCCTTCAGGTGCGGCAATTCCACGGGGTCGACGATGACCGCGCCCTGCGCCTTCATCAGCGCGATCGCCTCATCGAGAATGCGGTCGGCGTTCGGCTCCGCGCCGCCCATTTCGCGCACGACGCCGATGCGCTTGCCGCGCAAGCCGTCTGCGTTGAGGAAGCGGGTGTAGTCGGTGGCATGGCGATCGGCCTCGACGGTGGCTGGATCGCGCGGATCGCTGCCGGCGATGACGCTGAGCAGGGCGGCGGCATCGGCCACATTACGCGCCATGGGGCCGGCGGTGTCCTGGCTGTGGCTGATCGGCACGATGCCGCTGCGACTCACCAGACCCAACGTCGGTTTGATGCCCACGATGCCGTTCGCTGCGGCGGGGCAGATGATGGAGCCGTCCGTTTCGGTGCCGATGGCCACGGTGACCAGTCCCGCTGCGACCGCGGCGCCGGACCCGGCGCTGGATCCGCAGGGGTTGCGGTCGAGTGCATAGGGATTGCGCGTCTGGCCGCCGCGTCCGCTCCATCCGCTGCTGGCGTGGTTGGAGCGGATGTTGGCCCATTCGCTCAGATTGGTTTTGCCGAGGATCACCGCACCGTGGCTGCGCAGGCGCTCGACCAGTCCGGCGTCGCGTGGCGCTGGCGCATCCATCATCGCCAGCGAGCCGGCGGTGGTGAGCATGCGGTCGCCGGTGTCGATGTTGTCCTTCAGCAATACCGGTATGCCGTAGAGCGGGCCGCGTCGCTTCGTGCGCTTGCGCTGACTGTCCAGCTTCTGGGCGATTTGCAGCGCGTCGGGGTTGGTTTCCAGCACGGCTTTCAAGGAGGGGCCGGACTGGTCGATGCGGCGGATGCGATCGAGAAACTGCTGGGCCAGTGCGTGGCTGGTCAGGGTGCCCGCATCCATGTGCTGCTGCAGCGTGGCAATGGAAGCGAATGCGTCATCCGGCGCCTCTGCGGCCATCAGTGGCGATGCGGTCAGCAGGGCGAGTACGGCGAGGACAAGCGGGCGGCGGAGCATGGAGGCAGCCTCGGACAAAGTTGTGCGACATGATGTCGCAAAACGGCAGGCTATCGGAGTTTGCCGTGGTCCACCGAGGGCCGCTGCCTATAATGAGCGACCGACATCGCCGCGCCGTCCTGGCGGCAGCGCACCAGGCTTACTAGGGAAGATCATGAAAGCGCTCTCAGCGAAGCTGTGGCTGGCCACGCGTGTCCTTGGCGCATGGATGGGCGTGCTCATCCTGCTGCCTTTCGGGGCCTTGGCCCAGGATGCTCCGCATCCGGATATTCCCGACACCCTGCAGCAGCGCATCGCCGCCTGCACGGCCTGCCATGGCGTGCATGGCGAAGGTACCCCCGAGAGCGGTTTCTTTCCCCGCCTGGCCGGCAAGCCGGCGGGTTACCTGACTCGCCAGTTGAAGGACTTCCAGGACGGACTGCGCAAGTACGGCCCGATGGAATACACGGCGCGTCAGCTCAGCCCGGAATACATGCACGAAATCGCCGAATACTTCGCCGCGCAGGACGTGCCCTACAGCCGCTCGCCGCTACCTCCATTGTCGCCGGCGACGCTCAAGCGTGGCGAGGAGCTGGTGACGCATGGCGATCCGTCGCGCGAGATTCCCGCGTGTTCGGCCTGCCATGGCACCCAGCTCACCGGCGTGCAGCCGGATATCCCGGGCCTGGTCGGTCTGCCGTACGACTACATCAGTTCGCAGCTGGGTTCTTGGCGCACCAAGACGCGCGCCACGGTGGCGCCGGACTGCATGTCCGAGATCGCCAACCGCCTGAGCGAATCGGACATCAGCGCCGTGTCGGCATGGCTGGCCAGTCGTGAACTGCCTGCTGACATGCACGCGCAGCCGGCGGGTTCGGTGACGCCACCACTGCATTGCGGCGTGCTTGGCGACAAGGGAGATGGCGCATGAAGCGCGTGATAGCGATCGTGATCGTCGCGCTGCTGGCATTGAGCGGTTGGTGGCTGTTCCGCACGCAGGCCAGGCAGCCGGTGTCGCCGTCGGCGAGCCAGGTGACGGAAGCCACCCTGAAGGACCCGGCGCTCATCGCCAAGGGCGAGTACCTGGCTACCGTCGGTGACTGTGCTTCGTGCCATACGGAGCGGGGCGGCGTGCGTTACGCAGGTGGCCGCGTGTTGCCCACGCCGTTCGGCAATATCCCGGCGCCGAACATCACGCCGGATCGCGACACCGGCCTGGGTAGCTGGAGTTTCGAAGATTTCTGGCAGGCGCTGCACAGCGGCATGGGCCGCCACGGCGAACTGTTGTATCCGGTGTTTTCCTACACCTCGTTCACCAAGGTCACGCGCGATGATGCGCTGGCGATCTTCGCCTACCTGCAATCGTTGCCGGCCACGAACCAGGCGGCGAAGCCGCTGGGCCTGGGCTTCCCCTACAGCGTGCGCAACAGCCTCAAGGCGTGGCGCGCGCTGTATTTCCAGGAAGGCGAATACCAGCCCGACGCAACCAAGTCCGATGACTGGAATCGCGGCGCCTATCTCGTGCAAGGCCTTGGCCATTGCAACGAATGCCATGCGCCGCGCGATTCGCTCGGCGGTTCGCAGAACAAGCCTTCGCTTGCAGGTGGACAGATTCCTTCGCAGAACTGGTACGCGCCCGATCTGAGCACGCAGGCCAACGGTGGCCTGCAGGGCTGGCACGAACAGGACATCGTCGACCTGCTCAAGACCGGCCAGTCGGCACGCGGCACGGCGTTTGGTCCGATGGCCGAAGTCGTGCAGCAGAGCACGCAGCACATGCGCGATGAAGACTTGCGCGCCATCGCCGTGTACCTGCAATCGCTGCCTCCGCGCGTAGCCGTGGCGGAGCCGAAATCACCGCTCGATACCAGGCCTATCCTCGCCCAAGGCGCGAAGGTCTACTCGGAACGTTGCGCCGATTGCCACGGCAAGGACGGCAATGGCGTGGCTGGCATCTATCCACCGCTCAACGGCAATTCCTCGGTGAACGAACCCAGCGGCATCAATGCCATCCGCGTGGTGTTGCTGGGTGGATTCCCGCCGGTGACGAAGGGCAACCCGCGTCCCTATTCGATGCCGCCGTTTGCCCAGCAGCTCAGCGACAGCGATGTGGCCGCAGTCGTCACTTACATCCGCCAGTCGTGGACCAACCACGCCTCGCTCGTCATGGAGCGTGACGTCATCAAGAACCGCCATACGCCGATCGACTGACGTCTATGCGCGCTGTATCAGGCGCGCACTGCCGGCAGCCGCAGGCGGGAGGCAATCGATGCCGATCAATGCGGCGCGCACGGCGTCATCGAGTGGCGTGTAGAGATCGTCGCCAAGGAACGCCCGCAGCTTGGCATCGTCCAGGCGGATAGGTTCGCGCCACAGGTAGCGCATCTTGCAGAGCTCGCGCAGCGTTTCGTTGAACGGCGACGCCAGTCGAGCCATCCACCAGGGAAACGCGCCGGCGCGAATCGCTGGTTCACCGGTGACGCGCCGGACCGCATCCAGCAGGGCGTGTCCATCCAGCCAGTGGCCGCCGAAGTGGAAGCTGTCGACGTTGGCCAGTTCGTGTTCGCGATCGAGCAGTCGCGCCAACGTCTCGCCCACGTCCGGCAGGTAGGCCCACGCGTGGCCAAGCTCGTAGCGACCGGGGTACTGGATGCGGCGCACCGGCTTGCCCGCCTGGAACAGCCCCTGCGCAAACCAGTTGTTGCCTGCGCGGGGACCGAAGAAGTCGCCACAGCGGAGCACCAGCGATCGCACGCCCTCACTCGAGGCGTTGCGCAGCCGCCGCTCCATTTCCGCCCGGATTTCGCCCTTGCGCGTGCACGGATGCTGCGGCGACGCCTCGGTGAGCAGCGGAAAGGCGTCGGCGCCGTAGTTGTAGATCGTGCCCGGCAGCACGACGCGCGCACGGTTGGCCTTGGCCGCCGCGAGGGTGTTGTCCAGCATCGGCAGTACCAACCGCTCCCAGCCGCGATAGCCGGGCGGGTTCACCGCGTGCACGATCACGTCGACGCCCGCCGCCGCGCGCAGGACATCCTCGGCCTTCATGGCGTCGCCGGTGTGCCAATCGATACCATTCATGCCGGCTTTCAGCGGTGTACGCACCAAGGCGCGCACCTGCCAGCCGTGACGGCGCAGGGCCGCGCAGGTTTCCTGGCCGATGCCGCCGTTCGCGCCGATGACGAGGGCTGTCCGCTGGATGGTCATGGTCGATTCCTCAGGGAAGGTGCGGAAAGCTTGCAGCCGGCCCGGATAAATGAAAATTGCCTAATATCGAAGGTCTGCTATAAAAATATGCATGGCCTCGAACGATCCCGGCTGGGAGCTCTACCGGTCCTTCCTCGCGGTGATGCGCGAAGGCAGCCTGTCAGCCGCTGCGCGGACCCTCGGCATGACCCAACCCAGCCTGGGGCGCCATATGCGCGAGTTGGAGGCGGCGCTGGGGGCGGCCCTGTTTGCGCGCTCGCCTCAGGGTCTGACGCCCACCGAACTGGCGCGTGAGCTGGTGCCACACGCGCAGGCCATGGCGTCGGCGGCTGCCATTTTGCAGCGCACCGCATCGGCCGGCCGGGAGGAGATCAGCGGTACGGTGCGCCTCACCGCCAGCGAGGTGATCGGCGCGGAAGTGTTGCCGGCCATCCTCACTGTGTTCCACGACCGCCACCCCGGCATCGTCGTCGAGCTGGTGCTCTCCAACCAGACCAGCGACCTCCTGCGCCGCGATGCCGACATCGCCGTGCGCATGACGCAGCCCACCCAGGATGCCCTGGTAGCCCGGCACGTGGGCCGCATCGAACTCGGCTTGTTCGCCCATCGCCGCTACCTGGATGCGCATGGCCAGCCGTCGACGCTCGCCGAACTTGCCGGCCATGCATTGATCGGCTTCGATACCGAACGGCCGTACATCCGCCGGTTGCGTCCTGAGGGCCTGCCGTATGCCCGCGAGCATTTCGCCTTGCGCACGGACAGCGACCTCGCCGCGCTGGCGGCATTGCGGGCCGGTTTCGGCATCGGCATTGCGCAGGTCCCGCTGGCGCGAAGGGATCCGCAACTGGTCCGCCTGCTGGCCGATCAGTTGTCCTTGCCGCTGGAAACCTGGGTAGTCATGCACGAGGACCTGCGGCAGAGCTTGCGCGTACGCCGGCTGTACGACCATCTTGCCGAAGCATTGGAGGCCTACGTGAGAGGGGGTTGAGGGTCGCCGGTCAGGCCCGCACGAGATCCGCCAGCGCCTGCCATGGCGCCTGATCCCAATGCCCACGCGCCTGTCCGGACGGCGAGGGCAGCACGAACAGCTGGGTCGCGCCGATGCATTCCTGCTGCAGCCCGTATCCCGCAGGTCGCCCCAGGGCCGCCCGTGCCGCCGCCTTGCTGGTGAAAGCGAGCACGCGCGGTGCATGCCGAGCGATGCGCCGCCGCAAGGCCTCCACGTCGAAGGCATCGCGCGGAAGCTCGTCGTCGTTGCCCACGTGGTGCTTTGCCAGATCGGTCAGCCCGATGCCGAGTGCGGGCAGCTGGGGATATTCGGCAGGCGCGAACAGGCGGGGTGTCAGCTGCACCGCATGCAGGGTGCGCCAGAACATGTTGCCGGGGTGCGCGTAGTACGCGCCCGCCTGTGCCGAGCGACGGCCCGCCGCGGTGCCGCAAAACACCAGTTGCAAGCCCGGCTGCAGCAGGTCGGGAAGAATCGGTTCACGCATCGTCGTGCAGCATAACGCGCGCTGGCGCTGTCTCTGAAAGGAAGACTGTCCAGTACATCAAATGTCGTGTTTCCCTGCGAATCTGCGCGCCAGTTGGCGGCTCGGCCGAACTGGCCGTCAGCGTGTATCGACACGCATCGACAGTGTGCGCGGACTGCCGTTATAAAGATTGTCTATGCAGGGGAGTGCCCGTGAGCGAAGAGATCCTGATCAACGTGACCCCACGCGAGACCCGCGTCGGCGTGGTGGAAAACGGCATGTTGCAGGAGGTGCACGTGGAACGGGCGTCCCGGCGCGGCTACGTCGGCAATGTGTACAAGGGACGTGTGCAGCGGGTGATGCCGGGCATGCAGGCCGTGTTCGTCGACATCGGGCTGGAGCGCGCGGCGTTTCTGCACGCTTCTGACATCCTGCGGCCGCCGCTGCCGGCCGCCGCCGAAGGCGCTGAGCCGGTCGCCAGCGGCAACGGGCACGGCCATATCCCTTCCATCAGCGAACTGGTCCACGAAGGCCAGGAGATCGTGGTGCAGGTGGTAAAGGATCCGATCGGCACCAAGGGCGCCCGGCTGTCCACGCATCTGTCGATTCCGTCGCGCTACCTGGTGCTGCTGCCGCATGCCCGCACGCTGGGCATTTCCGCGCGCATCGAGGACGAGGCCGAACGCTTGCGCCTCAAGGAAGTGCTCAACACGCTGATCGGCGAGAACCCGCTCGGCTATATCGTGCGCACCAATGCCGAAGGGCAGACCGCCGAATCGCTGGCCTTCGACGTCACCTACCTGGGCAAGGTCTGGCGCGTCGTGCAGGAGAACATCGCCAAGGCGAAGGTCGGCGACCGCGTGTACGAAGAACTTTCGCTGCCGCTGCGCAGCCTGCGCGACATGCTCAACGACGACATCGAGAAGGTTCGCGTGGATTCGCGCGAGACGTTCGAGAAGGTCGTGAAGTTCGTGCACAAATTCATGCCGCACCTGGACGACCGCGTGGAGCACTACAGCGGCGAGCGACCCATCTTCGATCTCTACGGCGTAGAGGACGAGATCCAGCGCGCGCTCAAGAAGGAGGTGCCGTTGAAATCCGGTGGCTACCTCATCGTGGACCAGACCGAGGCGATGACCACCATCGACGTGAACACCGGCGGCTACGTCGGCTCGCGCAACCTGGAGGAAACCGTCTACCGCACAAACCTGGAGGCGGCACAGGCGGCTGCGCGCCAGCTGCGGCTGCGCAACCTCGGCGGCATCATCATCATCGACTTCATCGACATGACCGATGAGGAGCACCGTCGCCAGGTGCTGCGCACGCTGGAAAAAGGCCTCGCGCGCGACCACGCCAAGACCACGGTGTATCCGATGTCGGCGTTGGGCCTGGTGGAGATGACGCGCAAGCGCACCACCGAGAGCCTGGAGCGCCAGCTGTGCGAGCCCTGTCCGGCCTGCAGCGGTCGCGGTACGGTGAAGACGGCCGAGACGGTGACCTACGAGATCTTTCGCGAGATCACCCGCGCGGTCCGTCAGTTCAACACCGAAAAACTGCTGGTCATGGCCAGCCCGAAGGTGGTCGGCCGCATCCTGGAGGAGGAATCCGTCGCGGTGGCCGAACTGGAAGAGTTCATCTCCAAGAGCATACGCTTCCAGGCCGAAGAGCATTATTCGCAGGAACAGTTCGATGTGGTTTTGCTCTGAGAGCCTGCTTTCATATGCCCAGTACCTCGCGTTGTGGTTGAACGGCCCCCAGGTGGCAGTGCGTGGCGCGGTGCCTGCCTGGCAGGCAGGTCAAGCCGCGCGCTGCCGCCAGGGGGCCGTTCAACCACAACCCTTCGGGCCGGGGCTGTTTGCCCCCAGTTCCGCGTCATCACTCAGTCATGCATCGACATACATTCCTTCGTTCTTCCTTGCCCTGCGGGCAAACGGCTCCCGGCGCGAGGCACTGGGCACATGAAAGCAGGCTCTGAGCGCCTGGCGACGCGTGTCGCCGGGCTGGGCGCGTTGTCAGCGTCATGAAGACGCCCTTGCACAAGCGGCTGCAGCTGGCTCTCCGGGCATTGGCCTGGATCGCAGGCGTGGCCGTGATTTCGCTGGCCGTGCTGATGGGCCTGGCGCAACTGCTGTTGCCGACGCTCGCCAGCCATCCCGAATGGGTGGCGCAACAACTGGGCGCGGTGCTGAAGAGGCCGGTGAAGTTCGATTCGCTGGAAGGCCATTCGCAGCCTGCGGGTCCGCTGTTCGTCATGCACGGGCTGACCATCGGCACCGATAACGGGGAACCGCCCCTGCGCATTCCCGAGGCGGAGCTGAAGATCGACTTCGGCGGCTGGGTGCTTCCGGCGCGCCACCTGCTCAACCTTCGCGCGCGTGGACTGCAGCTGGACATCAGCCGCGAGACCGACGGCGCCTGGCATATCAACGGCATCGGCCTGGCCGGTGGAGAAGAACGGCAGAATCCATCCTTCGGGCAGCTGTCGGTGGGCCTGTGGCTGCGCGACACGCGCCTGGAAATCACCGATCACCGCTTGGAACGACATTACACGCTGGTGGCCGAGCAGCTGCGCATGAGTCGCCAGGGACGCCGTATCCGCGTGGGCGCGCTGTTGCGTCGCGAAGGAGCGCCCGGCCAGCTGCGTGGCGCCGGCAGCTTCAGCGACAATGGCGCCGAAGGAAAACTGTGGATCGGCGGCACCGGCATGGATCTGCATGCCATGTCGTCTGGCGTGGATATGGCCGGCTATACGGCTGAAAGCGGCAGCGGCTCTTTCGATACCTGGCTGGATTGGCGCGACGCGAAGATCGTGCGCAGCCTTACCAGTTTCCACCTGTCGCAGCTCTCCATCGCCAATCCCGACGGTGTGCGGGCGAACGTGCCCACGCTGCAGGGTCTTGCCGAAGTCGTGATCGGCAAGGATACCTGCCAGGTGCGATGGGCCGGCGACGACGGCGGCGCCCTGGTCGCGCGCGTGCAGGGCATCGGCACGGATGGGTTGCAGGCCTCGATCGCGGCAAAGGATCTGCAGCTGGCGGCACTCGTGCCCTGGCTCGCGCTCAAGCCGCAACTTTCGCCGACGGTCGCGCAATGGGTGGGTAGCGGCAAGCCGCGAGGGCAGGTCGAGCGTGCCGGCGTGGGCTGGAGCCGTGCGGAGGGTGTGCAGCGGCTCGACGCCGAATTCAGTGGCCTGGCGATCGATCCGGTCGGCAAGCTGCCGGGCGTGGATGGACTGAAGGGTGCATTGCGTGGCGACGCGCAAGCCATGTCTTTGTCGCTGCCGATTCAGTCCACCACGCTGCGTTTTCCCCACACGTTCCGCCAGCCTTTCGCGATGTCGCGTTTCGGCGGTGACGTGGCGTTCTGGCATGAGGACGACGCGTGGCATATCGGCACCGACCCGTTCATCTTCGAGGGCGCGGGTTTTGGCGGTTCGGCGCGCGGCGAGGTGGCGTTGCCTGATGCCGGCGGTCGTCCCTTCCTCGACTTGTACGCGTCGGTGGACCACGCCGACGTCGTCGCGGCGAAGCTGTTCTGGCCGATCGATTCGATGTCGCCCGCCGCGGTGCAGTGGCTGGACCAGGCGCTGGTGGATGGCAAGGTCGACCACGGCGACGTCGTGGTGCACGGCGATCTGAAGGACTGGCCGTTCCATCACAACGAAGGCCGCTTCGAAGCGCGCGCCGAACTGAGCGACCTCGTGCTCGAATACGGCAAGGATTGGCCGCGCGCCGAAGGCGTCACCGCCGTGGCGAACTTCATCAACAGCGGCATGATGGTGGAAGCGAGCGCAGCGCAGTCGCTGGGCAACAAGGTCGATCGAGCGGTCGCGTTGATCCCCGAATTCGGCAATACGGTGCTCGATCTCAACGTGAGCGGTTCCGGCACCGGTGCGAGCATGCTCGACTTCGTGCGTCGCAGCCCGATCGGGCGCAACCAGGCCGATGTGCTGTCCAAGCTGAAGCTCGGCGGCAACGGTGCCTTCGACTTCCATCTGTCGCTGCCGGTGGCGCAGTCCAACGAACTCGTGCTCGACGGCCGCGCGCAACTGAAGGGCGTCGATTTCGATGCGCCGGAATGGAACCTCAAGCTCGACAAGCTCACCGGCCCCGCCACCTTCGACAAGGCCGGCTTCCATGCTGGTCCGCTGGACACCAGTTTCCGCGGGCAGCCTTCGCAATTGGATCTCGCCATCGCCGGCGCCACCGGTCAGCCCGACAAGGTGCTGGCCGCCAAGCTCACCGGCCGCTACGCCATGGGCGAGCTGACCCAGGGCTACAAGCAACTGGATTGGTTGAACCAGGTCGCCGACGGGCGTAGCGACTTCACCATCGGTTTCGATATCGCTCACGCGAACGGCTCGGCGGCGACCACGCAGCGCCTGAGCGTCGACTCGGGCTTGAACGGCATGGCGCTGGATTTCCCCGTGCCCTTGAAGAAGCCCGCGGACGCGACGCTGCCGCTTCACGTGGAAATGAACCTGCCGATGCAGGGCAGTGACGTGCAGCTCAGCGTGGGCCAGGTGGTACGCGCGCGCCTGCGCCTGCCGCAGACCGACAACCAGCAGCTCGCGGCGACCTTCGCCTTCGGCACCAAGGCGCCGGACACGATGCCCGACAAGGGCATCCGCATCCGCGGCCGCCCAGCCAAGCTCGACGTGACGGGCTGGGTGCAATACGCCGCCTCCGGCAGCAGCAGCGGTGGTCCGGGCCTGGAAAGCATCGAGGTGAACGCCGACCAGGCGATGGTGTTTGGCCACGCGTTCCCCGAGATGCGCCTGATGGCAACCTCGCAGGCCGACGGCCTGACGGTGGACGTGGACAGCGCAGGGCTCGCTGGCCGCTTTTCCATACCGCTCGCCGATCTCAGTCGTCGTGGCGTGACCGCGCGCCTGCAGCGCCTGTATTGGCCCAAGGATGTCGTGCCGCCGAAGAAGACCGGTGCCGACGCCGCGTCAGGCGGTGCAGCCACGGCCGAAGCATCGACCGCGACAGCGGGTGGCACCGCGGCGTCCACGCCCAATCCCGCGGCCACGGGCATCACGCCATCGGCGTTGCCTCCGTTCCACCTGTGGGTGAGCGATCTGCGTTTCGGCGATTCCAAGCTGGGCGACGCGCGACTGGAGACCTGGCCGACCGATCGCGGCATGCATGTCGAGCAGTTGCGCACGCTGTCGCGCGGCGTGCAGATCAACGGCACCGGCGATTGGGATGGCACGGCCAGCAACAGCCATTCGCACATGCGCATCGATTTCTCGGCGGAAAACCTCGGCGAAATGCTGGGCGCGTTCGGCTACGACGCCCTGCTGGCAGGCGGCAAGGTGCGCGCCCAGCTCGATGCCACCTGGCCTGGAGCACCCTCCGCGATGGAGATGGGCAACATGGACGGCAAGCTGAGCATCAACATCACCGACGGCCGCATGCCCGAGGTGGCGCCCGGCGTGGCGCGCCTGTTCGGCCTGGTGTCCGTGCTGGAACTGCCGCGCCGCCTGTCGTTCGATTTCGGCGACGTGTTCGGCAAGGGCTTGGCCTTCGATGCGATCACCGGCGACTTCAAGCTGGGCGAGGGCAACGCCAACACCGACAACCTGCAGATCCGCAGCCCGGCGGCGGAAATCTCGGTGAAGGGGCGCACGGGCGTGCGCGCCAAGGATTACGACCTTCAGGTGCAGGCCATTCCGCATGCCGGCAACAGCCTGCCGATCGTGGGCGCCGTGGTGGGCGGACCGATCGGCGTGGCGGCGGGCTTCGTGGCCCAGGGTATTCTCGGCAAGGGCATCAACCATGCCGCCAGCGCCCGCTACAAGATCACCGGAAGCTGGGACAAGCCGGTGATCACGCTGATCGAGAAGAAGGATGTGACGGTGGCGCCCGTCACGCCGCCATTGACCGGTGAGCCACCCACAGTGAAGGAGCCTCAGCTGTAGGGGCGCACCCAGTGCGCGATCGCAGTGCCTGGCGTCCCCGCTCCGTAGGCTTTTCGCACGCTGGGTGCGCTCCCACAGGGGCTTCGGCGCAGGGTTTAAACCCCTGCCGGCGGCCCCACCTTGGTAAAGTCCCCTTTTTACGCATGGCAACGACTTCATGGATTCCCTGATCGCGCAGGCCGAACGCCGCCTGCTGGCGCCGGGCGGCCTGGCCGCCACCGATCTCGAACGCGTGTTCAATCAGCTGATGGGCCCGTCGATCGACGCGGCCGACCTGTATTTCCAGCATTCGCGCAGCGAGTCGTGGCTGCTGGAAGAGGGCATCGTCAAGGACGGCAGTCACTCCATCGAACAGGGTGTGGGCGTGCGCGCCATCAGCGGCGAGAAGACCGGCTTCGCCTACTCCGATGAGATCGTGCTGCCGCAGCTGCTGGAAGCCTCCAAGGCCGCGCGCGCCATCGCCCAGGGCGGCAACGGTGCCGGCAAGCCGCTGGCGCTGAACGGTGCACGCCAGCTCTACCCGGCCATCGATCCGGTCGAAAGCCTGCCCAACCCCGACAAGATCGCCCTGCTGCGCGAAGTGGATGCCTATGCGCGTTCGCGCGACCCGCGCGTGAAGCAGGTGATCGTGAGCCTCGCCGCCACCATGGACACCGTGCTGGTGGCTGCGTCCGACGGCACCCTGGCCGCCGATGTGCGCCCGCTGGTGCGCCTCAACGTGCAGGTGATCGTCGAACAGAACGGCCGCCGCGAGCAGGGTAGTTCGGGTGGCGGTGGCCGCTATGGCTATCGCGAACTGATGGAGAACGGTCGCGCCATGGCGTTTGCCGACGAAGCCGTCCGCGGTGCTCTGGTCAACCTGGACGCCGTGGACGCGCCGGCCGGCAGCATGCCGGTGGTGCTCGGTCCCGGCTGGCCGGGCGTGCTGTTGCACGAGGCGATCGGCCACGGCCTGGAAGGCGACTTCAACCGCAAGGGCAGCTCCGCCTTCGCCGGCCGCATCGGCCAGCGCGTGGCCGCTCCCGGCGTCACCGTGGTGGACGACGGCACGCTGGCCGGTCGCCGCGGCTCGCTCAGCGTGGACGACGAAGGCACGCCGACCGAATGCACCACGCTGATCGAGGACGGCATCCTCAAGGGCTACATGCAGGACAAGCTCAACGCTCGCTTGATGGGCGTGGCGCCCACCGGCAACGGCCGCCGCGAATCGTTCGCGCAGCTGCCGATGCCGCGCATGACCAACACCTACATGCTCGCCGGCCAGCATGACCCGCAGGAGATTATCCGCTCGGTGAAGAAGGGCCTGTACGCGGTGAACTTCGGCGGCGGCCAGGTGGACATCACCAACGGCAAGTTCGTGTTCTCCGCCAGCGAGGCCTACCTGATCGAAGACGGCAAGATCACCCGCCCGGTCAAGGGCGCGACGTTGATCGGCGCCGGCCCGGAAGTGCTCAACCGCGTCTCCATGATCGGTAACGACCTCGCGCTGGACGAAGGCGTGGGCGTGTGCGGCAAGGACGGCCAGAGCGTGCCCGTGGGCGTGGGCCAGCCGACGCTGAAGGTAGACGCGATGACGGTGGGTGGTACGGCGTCCTGAGGCGCCTTTTTCGGCTTTGCATAAAAAGGGGCGTCTGCGCCCCTTTTTTGTTAGCGGCGCCTGCAGGGTGTCTCGTTCCTGCATATCGATAGAACCAAAGCTCATTTCGCTTTCCGCGCATCGCGTCGGACAGTGTGTGCTCGGGCCTTGCCGTCGTGCAAGGTCGTATGGACGTCTGGATGTCCGCACCACCTCCGTCGAGGGGCTGTCGGTGCATGTGTTTGCCGGTCGTCGGAACGGCCTGGGCGGATGAGCGGGCTCGCCGATCGTCGCCAGGCGTGTTGCGAGCACTTCCGCTCTCGCTACGACGATCCGTGCGAGATCGAGCGGCGTTTGCCGGGCATGGTGTCGTTCGGTACGGCATATGGCGCGAGCATCGCGGCGAGTGCGTTGTGCGAACTGCACGATGCGTGGGTGTCGCCGGAGGATCGTTGTTCGAGGTTTCGTGCGACGAATAACTGAGGTACTGGCAGTCGCGCACAGGGTGTGCTCCCACAGTGTTGCGAGGACCTTGTGGGAGCGCACCCTGTGCGCGACTAATTCGCCTCAGTCTTCAGCGTCACCCAGCAGTTCGTCCGCGGCTTCATCGGTGGCTTCGTCGCCACCCGTCGCCAGCTGCTTCAACAGCTGATAGATCTCGCGATACGCACGCGGCGGTTTGTTCGCATCCTTCTCGGCCTTGGCCTGACGAACCAGCGAGCGCAGGTGCTGACGGTCCACGTTCGGGTACTCGGCGATGAGCAGGCTCATCGCTTCGTCGGTGTTTTCCAGCAACCGTTCGCGCAAGGCTTCCATGCGGTGCATGGCTGCGGTTTCCTGGCGCTGGCGCTCCTTGTTCTCGCCGAGCGCGGCGCGCACACCGTCGAACACTTCGGACTCGTACCGACGCATGACCTTGGCGAGAAACTGCAGCTGACGCTTGCGAGCGATATGCGCGGTGATGCGACGCGTGTTGGCGATTTCGCGCTCCACGTCCTCGGGCAGCTCCAGCTTCGCCAGCTTCGATGGCGGCATCTCCATCAGCTGCTGCGCCAGCGCCAGCACGGCCAGCGCGTCGCGGCGCTGCTGCGTGCGGGTGGGGCCGTAATCGTGGTCGGGGTCGTGGGTATAGGTGCGTTTCACGGAAAACTTCCAGCGGGCCAGCGCGGCACTCAGCGTGCGGCGTCGGCGTGATCGAACGGATTGGGCTCGGCCTGTTCCAGCGCAAAGCGAGGGATCGGCTCACCGTCCAGTTCCACGGTTTCGCAGAACATGACGGCAGGGCGCACCCACAGCCCGAAGTCGCCATAGAGCGCCTGGTAGACCACTACCTCTTCCATCGTCTCGCTGTGCCGGGCGGTGCCCAGGACGCGATAACGCTGGCCTTTGTAGTGGCGGTAGATGCCGGCTGCCGGTGACATGGGCTTATCTCCGCGAGACGCTCTTTGCATTCGGCCGCGCCACCCCCATCTCGGAAGGCTGCGCGGGTTGGACCGCGTATTCTACCCGTTAACCGGAGTCTGGTTCGTGCCTTCCTGTGGCCCGCGTTGGCCGCCCAAAGCGCCCATGCGAGTGTTCCGGGGCGCAGCGCCTGACTGGCCGTCAGGCCAAGCATCGGGCGCTCGCATGGGCGCTTTGGGCGGCCAACCCTACGGGCCGGGTCTGTTTGCCCGCCAGCCGGCGTCATCCCTTGGTCGTGTATTGACATACACTCCCGCGCTCTTCCTTGGCAGGCGAGCAAACAGCTCCCGGCGCGAGCTACAGGAAGGCACGAACCAGACTCTACTGCAGGAATTTCACGCGTGACCGAACTCAGCCCGACCCAGGACCGCAGCCTCGAAGAACTCGACCGACTGGCCCAACTGGCCGAGGACGTGATCCGCCGAGCGCGCGCCGCCGGCGCCAGCCAGGCCGAAGTAGCGGCGAGCATCGACACCGGGCTGAACGTGAATGTGCGCCTGGGCGACGTGGAGACGGTGGAACACACGCGCGACCGCGGTTTCGGCCTCACCGTGTACTTCGGCAAGCGCAAGGGTTCGGCCAGCACCGCCGACCTCAACCCCGACTCGATCCAGGCCACGCTGGACCAGGCCTGTGCGATCGCCCGTTACACGGAAGAGGATGAGGCCGCCGGCCTGGCCGATGCCGAGCGCATGGCGACCCAGTTTCCCGACCTGGACTTGTGGCATCCGTGGCGCATCGACACCGAAGGCGCGATCGCCCTGGGCAAGCAGATCGAGGACGCCGGTCGCAGCCACGCAGGCATTACCAATTCCGACGGCGCCAGCGTGCAGATGGGCGAGGCCATCGCGGTCTATGCCAATTCGCATGGTTTTCTTGGACGCGAGCGCGGGACGCGCCATTCGCTTTCGCTGTCGCTGATTGCCGGTGGCGATGAGGGCATGCAGCGCGATTACTGGTACGACAGCGTGCGCTCGGCCGACGATTTCATGAGCGCGGCGGCGTTGGGCGACAAGGCGGCGCAGCGCACGCTTTCGCGCATGGGCGCCCGCAGCCTTTCCACGCGACAATGCCCGGTGATGTTTGCGCCGGAAGTGGCGCGCGGCCTGATCGGCCATTTCATCGGCGCGGTAAGCGGCGGTGCGCTGTACCGTCGCGCCAGCTTCCTGCTCGAGCACGCTGGCAAGCAGGTCATGCCGTCGTGGCTCAACATCGTGGAGCGTCCGTTCCTGATGCGCGGCCAGGGTTCGGGTGCGTTCGATGCCGAGGGCGTCGCCACGCGCGACAGTTCGCTGGTCGAGAACGGCGTGCTCGCGCGTTATGTACTCGGCAGCTATTCGGCCCGCAAGCTGGGCCTGGAGTCGACCGGCAATGCCGGTGGCATCCACAACCTGATGGTCGAACCCGGCCAGGATGACTTTGCCGCCATGCTCAAGCGCATGGGTACCGGCCTGCTGGTGACCGAAGTGATGGGCCAGGGCGTCTCCACCGTGACCGGCGATTACTCCCGCGGCGCGGCCGGTTTCTGGGTGGAGAACGGGCAGATCGCCTACCCGGTGGAGGAGATCACCATCGCGGCGAACCTGCGGGACATGTACGCCAACATCGTGGCCGTCGGCGCCGACGTGGACCCTCGCTCGCACATCCTCACCGGCTCGATCCTGCTGGAGCAGATGACGATAGCCGGCGAGTAACTCCTTTCAGTGTCAGACAAATAGGTCTTCCGGCATCGGAAAAACCTGCGCGACCTTGCTAGGATCGCGCTTGCCGGCGCTGGGGACCGGCCCTGAAAAACACAGGTTCACGACAGGAGAAGCACGCATGAGCGTTCCGCCCGAGTCCGTCGTACCGCCGCCGTCGGCGAGCCCCGCAGGGCCGTCCGACACGCCCTCCGCCGATGAGCGTCAGTGGGCGCTCTTCGCCCACCTCTCCGCGCTGCTGGGTTGCATTGTCACCGGCGCCTGGTTCGGCTGGGGCTGCTTTCTTGGTCCGCTGATCATCTGGCTGGTCAAGAAGGACACCATGCCCTTCGTGGACGACCAGGCCAAGGAAGCGCTGAACTTCAACATCACCGTCGCCATCATCGGCGTGGCCTTGCTGGTGCTGACCGCCATCACGTTCGGATTGGGCGTGCTGCTGGCCATTCCCATCGGCGTGGTGGTGGGCATCGCCTGGCTGGTGTTCACCATCCTGGCCGGCATCCGCGCCAACGAGGGTGTCCGCTACCGCTATCCGTTCACGTTGCGGCTCATCAAGTAAGCCCGCTGGCAAGCGAAGAGAAAAAGGCGGCCTCCGGGCCGCCTTTTTCGTGCCTAGTGAAGCCCGACGTAGGTACGCTTGAACGTCACGGGCTGGTCCAGCGCGGGTATCTTCCAGGCGCCGGTAACGACCATCTGCTGGCCGTCCGGCGACAAGGCCCAGGTCTGTTCCAGCTGCATGCCGTCGGCGTATTGCACGGAGACGCGGAGCTGCCCGTTCTCCATATGGCCGCGCACCATGGCGTTGCCGCTGAGCGACTGGCGCGGTTGCCCGTCGAGCTTGCCGGTGAGCTGGCTGCCGTCATTGAGGCGCACCTGGAAGGTCTTGTCGTCCTGCTGCACCAGCAGCACCGAATCCACCTTCAGCATCGGCGGCATGGGATAGGTCGCCGTGGCGATAGGGTCCTTGTCGGCGTCCGACTTCTTGCCGGTACTGCTGTCGCCGCCGCCATGGCGGCCGTGCCCGCCACCGCCCATGCCGCCGCCGTGGCCGCCCATGCCACCGCCGTGGCTACCCATGCCGCCGCGGTGACCGCCGCCGTTGCCAGCGCCTCCCGTGGTGGAGCCGGGGCTGCCCGTGCCCGGGCTCTGGGGCAGCGATGCCTGCTGCTCGTGGCGCGCTTCGTTGCGCATGGCGGCGGTGAGCGTGTCGGTGGTGTCGCTGTTGCGGTCGTCGAGGCGCCAAGCGCCGCTGAAGTCGGGTTTCTGGGCGGGCGTCGCGTAGGCGGGCAGCGCGACGAGGGCGGTCAGGAAGATCGAGCCCAGTAGTCGCTGGGCGTGGGTGGGCGTGGCGGTCATCGACGGGGCGTCAGTGGAGGCTCCTAGGGGAACGTCCATGTGCTGGCGGTGTTGACTGAAGGAGCCCTGGATCTTGCGGTCGCGCACTGGGTGCGCTCCTACAGGGGGAGGGCTCGGCAAATCAGTGCAGGCGGGCGGCGGCGTAGCGCGCCAGTTCTTGCAGCAGGGAGGCTTGTTCGCCCAGCGGCGCAATGGCTTCCAGGGCGTCGCTGGTGAGGCGGGCGAGGTGCTCGCGCGATGCTTCCATGCCGATGATGGAGGGGAACGTCGGCTTGTCGGCGGCTGCATCCTTGCCGGCGGTCTTGCCGATCACGGCAGCCTCGCCTTCCACATCGAGGATGTCGTCGCGCACCTGGAAGGCCAGGCCTACCGCATGGGCGTAGCGATCGAGCGCGGCCAGCACATCATCGGACGCGCCGGCCGCGAGGGCGCCGAGGCGCACCGATGCGCGGATCAGCGCGCCGGTCTTGCAGGCATGCATGTGTTCCAGTTCGGCCAGCGTTAGCTTGCGACCGACGGCGGCGAGGTCCAGCGCTTGACCACCGGCCATGCCTTCGGCACCGCAGGCACGACCCAGCACGCGCAGCATTTCCACGCAGCGCGCGGGAGCCACGCCCAGCTCGATGTCGTGTGCCAGCAACTCAAAGGCGAGCGCCTGCAGCGCATCGCCGGCAAGGATCGCCATCGCCTCGCCGAACACGATATGGCAGGTGGGGCGGCCACGGCGCAGCGAGTCGTCATCCATCGCCGGCAGGTCGTCATGCACCAGCGAATAGGCGTGGATAAGTTCCACCGCGCAGGCCGGCGCGTCGAGTCGCGAGCCACGCTCGCCGAAGGCGTGGCCAGCGGCGTATACCAGCAGCGGGCGCAGGCGCTTGCCACCGCCCAGCACGGCGTAGCGCATGGCGCGATGCAATTCGAAGGGAGCGGTGTCTTCCGACGGCAGCGAACGGGCCAGCGCCTCGTCGGCGCGCACGATCAGCGACTTGAGATCAGCGCCAAGCTCAGAGTTCGGGTTCAAACGGTTCGGCGTTGTCGGGGGCATCGGGATCAAGCAGGAGTCGCACGCGCAGTTCGGCACTTTCCAGTGCCTGCTGGCAATGGCGATAAAGGCCGATGCCGCGCTCGAAAGAGGCGAGGGATTCGTCCAGGCTCAGCTCGCCGCCTTCCATGCGCGCGACCAGTTGCTCGAGTTCGTCCAGCGAATGCTCGAAATCGGCGGCGGGAGCGGGATTGGCGGGAGCGGATGCAGACTTGGCCATGGCCCGCAAAGCTAACGCAGGGGGCGTTTGGAATCAATCTGCGAAGGGCCAAACGCGGCCCTGTAGCGGCTTTTGCGGCGGGATGGCGCAGTCTTCAGAAGGCCGGATGCCAGAGGGGCCGATGCGCACCGAACAGCTCCACGCCTCGGTCGGTCAGCCAGCGATCGCCCACGCCCACCAGTTCGCCGCCCGCGTACAGCAGCGGGCACGCCAGGCGACGCCACGGCGGCATGCCGCTCTGTTGCATGAGATCCCGCAGCTCGCGGGTGTGAGGATTGCCAGCGGGGCGCAGCTGTTCGCCGCCCTGGCGCAGGCGAACGCTGACGGGTTCGGTCAGCCGGCCCGCCGGTTCCAGCTGCAGGCTCCCGCCATCGGGCAAGGCCAGCGGCGCACCGAGCCAGTCGGCGCGCCATTGCGGGTCGATGGCGGGCTGAGGCGGCAGCGCCCACAGGCGGCCCTTCCACACGTGCAGCTCGGCACCGGGCCAGCGAATGCATGGCAACTGGCCTTCGCGCGCCAGGCACTGGCGCTCAATCTGTGCGCGCTGTGCGGAGGTGGGGGCTGGCAGCCCACGTGCATGCAGCCAGTCGTCCAACAGCGGATGTCGCAACGCAGGTGACAGGGCCAGCCAACCGGTGGCGTCGAGGCTGCCCGTGGCGGGGTCGTGCAATGCGTTGCGGGCCGCGTGCCATTGTTGCGACAAGGCCTCTGCCGCCTGGCGGCTGTGGCGAGCACTGTGCACGATCGATTCGACGGCCTGCGGCCAATGCTCCGTGAGCCGCGGCAGGATCTCGTGACGGAGGAAGTTGCGGGTCAATCGATGGTCGGCATTCGACGGATCGGCAATGCAGGGCAGGCCATTCGTGTCCACGTACTGGCGTAATGCGTCACGCGGTACGTCGAGCAGCGGTCGCCACAGCATGCCGCGTCCGAGCGGGCGCGCTACGCGCATGCCGCCAAGCCCTTCGGGGCCGGAGCCACGCAGCAGCTTGAGCAGCACGGTTTCGGCCTGGTCATCGCGATGATGGCCAAGCACGATGCGCTCGCCCTCATGCAGCGAGAGCGCGAAGGCGCGATAACGCGCATCGCGCGCGGCGGCTTCCAGTCCATAACCGCTCGCATGATTGACCTCCACGCGCAGCACGAGGCAGGGCACCTGCCACGCCTGCGCGAGTTCGCGGCAATGCGTGGCCCAGGCATGGCTGTCGGCGTGCAAGCCGTGATCGATGTGCAATGCGCGCAACCCACGCTCTTGCGCCTCGGGCAATTGCGCGAGCGCATGCAGCAGCGCGGTGGAGTCAGGCCCGCCGCTGTACGCCACACACAACTGGCCCAGCGGTTCCTTGCGTAAGGCGTTGCGCAGGATCGACGCGAGCTTATTCACGGGGTGCGGCTTTCTTCGTCTTGTTGCGCACGTAGATCACCTTGGGCCGGCCTTCGCCCGGGCTGCGTCGATCGATCTCGAACAGCGTGGTGGCGGTGATCAACTCGCTGAGCTTGTTGTAGCCATAGGTGCGCGCATCGAAGTTGGGGCGCTGCTTGGTGACGATCGAGCCCACGCCACCGAGGGCGGCCCAGCCATCGTCGTCCGAGGCGGCGTCGACCGCGTTGCGCAGCAGGTTCACGAGGCTGGAATCCTGCTTCAGTTGCGCTGCCGTGCGCGGCTTGAGCGGTTGCTCCTCGTCGGGCTTGGCGACGAGGATGTCGGTGTAGATGAACTTGTCGCACGCAGCGACGAACGGGTCGGGCGTCTTGCGCTCGCCGAAGCCATAGACGATCAGGCCCGATTCGCGGATGCGCGCGGCGAGCCGCGTGAAATCGCTGTCGCTGGAGACGATGCAGAAGCCATCGAAGCGGCCGGAATACAGCAAGTCCATCGCATCGATGATCATTGCCGAGTCGGTGGCGTTCTTGCCACTGGTGTAGCCGAACTGCTGCATCGGCTGGATCGACTGGGTGAGCAGCTGCTCCTTCCAGCTCTTCAAGTGATTGGACGTCCAATCACCGTAGGCGCGTTTCACATGCGCCGTGCCGTACTTGGCCACTTCGGCGAGCAGTGCTTCGGCAATGGCGGGTTGCGCGTTGTCTGCGTCGATGAGAACGGCGAGCTTGGTGCTGTCGGTGGCCATGGCCGGCTCCACAGGGATGGACGCCGCCGATCATAGCGCCTCGAGATGATGGCTCATGGCAAGACACGGCCCCGACCCTCGAGCCGGGGCCTAAGAGAGAACTCAGTGGTCGTCGAAGTCGAACGGTGGCGAGAGTCCGGTGAAGTCGCCGATGACCTTGGCGTCATACGGTCCATTCAACTGGTTGAAGCTGGCGCCGGGCGCATTGAGCGTGCCTTGCTGGAAGACGATCTTGCCGGCCTTGGTGACCTCGATGACGCGATCGTTGAACTGGTCGCTGATCAGCGTGTCGCCATTGCGCAGCCTCACGGCACGTGTCGGCAACGGCGACGGATTGCTGCCCGGCATCGTGTTGGTGATGTATTGCCAGACAGGTTGATCATTGGCATTCACTTCCACGATGCGGTTGTTGTTGGAATCGCTGATCAGCGTGTCGCCGTTCGACAGCCGGCTGGCGAACGCCGCACCGCTTACCGTGCCCTGTGCCGTGAAGGTCTTGACGATCGCGAGCGCGGGCGTGACTTCGATGACACGGTTGTTATTTTCGTCGGAGATGAGCACATGCCCGTTCTCGAGCAGCTCGGCGCTGTTGGGATTGCTGAGCTGGTTGGCGCCATTGCCTGCAACGCCGGTGGTGCCGTACTGCCACACGATCTGATGCTTGAGGTTAACCAGGATGATGCGTTGGTTGCCCTGGTCGGTGATCAGCACGTGCAATCCCTTGTGGCCCGGGAAGCTGCTGAGGAAAACCGAATGCACTGGCGTGTTGAGCTGATCAGGGCCCGCGCCCGTGACGCCGGCCTGCCCGTACTGCCAGATGATGTGATCGGTGGGATCGACAATGATCACGCGATTGTCGGGACAGCCATTGACGGTATCGCTGCAGCCCGGCAATCCGGGCGGTGTGCCGGTGCCTGCCATCAGGGTGAAGGGGCCGAATCGTTCTGCGTCGTTGACGCCCACGATGCTGTTCGGGCCGGGCAGGTCAGAACCGTTGCCGAAATGCCAGATCACGCGGTGCGTGGCAGGGTTGATTTCGATCACCCGATTGTTGAACTGGTCAGCGATGAGGATGGGCCCTTCGGGTTGGGCCCGTGCCGGCGCGGCCAGGCCGGCTCCCGCCAGCATGATCGTTCCGGCGATGGCCAGCACGAGGCGGGATCCGGTAATGCGGGGTGGGAAGCGTGCCATGTTCAGACACCTCCGTTCGGTGGGAGTGGCGAGACGGAGGGCGCGATCTCCTCGCATCTGCTCCAGGCCGGGCGGATGGGCTGGGTTCGGCTCTCCGATCAGCCGTCGCGGGCAACGGCTTGCATGAATCCACGAACGATCGATGTCACCCGTGACGGGGACAAGGTTTTTGAGGCCTTGCAGGCGGTGAATGCCCGATGCACGGCATTCGGTTTACGACGGTCGGCGCCGTGTTCAGGCGCAGGATAGCTCTGCATCGAAAGCGTGTTCTGCAGGTCACGCGTTCGTGCAGGCAAGCGACGCATGGCAGGCCGCTGGCGTTAACCAGCGACATCATGCGTGCTTGCAGTGCTTCTTACTCGATGAAGGCGCCGTAGCCGCGCAGGCGCTTGTAGCGCTGGTCGAGCAGGTCCTTCATCGGCATCGCTTCCAGCTCGTCGAGCTGGTTCATCAGCACAGCCTTCAGGCGCACGGCCATCGAGTGCGGATTGCGATGTGCGCCACCCAGCGGTTCGCGCACGACCTTGTCGATCAGGCCGAGTTCGAGCAGGCGCGGCGCGGTGAGGCCCAGCGCTTCGGCGGCGTCCTTGGCCTTCTCGGCGCTCTTCCACAGGATGGAGGCGCAGCCTTCTGGCGAGATCACGGAATACGTCGAGTACTGCAGCATGACCGTGCGATCGCCCACGCCGATGGCCAGCGCGCCGCCAGAGCCGCCTTCACCGATCACGGTGCAGACGATGGGCGTCTTGAGGTCGGCCATTTCCAGCAGGTTGCGGGCGATGGCTTCGGACTGGCCACGCTCCTCGGCGCCCACGCCCGGGTAGGCGCCTGGGGTGTCGATCAGCGTGAGCAGCGGCAGGCCGAAGCGCTCGGCCATCTTCATCAGTCGCAGCGCCTTGCGGTAACCCTCGGGGCGCGGCATGCCGAAGTTGCGGCGCACCTTGCCCTTGGTATCGCGTGCCTTCTGGTGGCCGATGATCATCACCGAGCGGCCGTTGATGCGGCCCAGGCCGCCCACGATGGCAGCATCGTCCGCATAGGCACGGTCGCCCGCCAGCTCGTGGAACTCGTCGCAGATCACGCTGATGTAATCGAGCGTGTAGGGACGACCCGGATGGCGCGACAGCTGCGTCACCTGCCATGGCGTGAGGTTGCGGAAGATCTCGTTGGTCTTGAGCTTCAGCTTCTCGCGCAGGCGGCCGACCTCTTCGTCGATGTTGAACGCCTGGCCATGGCTGGCATGGCGAAGCTCTTCAATCTTCGCGTCCAGTTCGGCGATGGGTTGTTCGAAATCGAGGAAGTTGGGATTCATTCGGTGCAGTTCAAAACCGGAAGCGCGCCAGTATACCGGTCTGCGGAAAAACGCGGGAACGGGGGCGTATGGGGTGATGAAAGGGTGAAGGGTTTGGCGTTTGGGCGGGGCGCCCCGGCCGCCGCTCGCCATTCCGGCGCAGGCCGGAGGTGCTTTACAACAGCGAAGCGGGTCATCCAGCGGCGATGACGGGCGGCTTTCGCGCAAGCCTATCTCGATGTTTCGCAAAGACCGAACCGGGAGGTCTCTGGATTCCGGCCTGCGCCGGAATGACGGGTAGGAAGAAGGGCTGAGGCGGGGCGTCAGTCGCCGCCGCGCGGCCTATCATCTGTCTTCACGATACGCAGCTTGGCCGCCTCCACCCCGGGCACCGCGCGGATAGCGCGCAGCAGATCGGGGATGGCGTGCACGCGCCATTCCTCGCCCAGTTCCAGGTCGGCCTGGGCGGTCTTGTTGTGGTAGCCGTACAGGACCACGCTGGCCCGTCCGCCGCGGTAGCCGCTGAGCGTGCGGCGCAGGTCGTCGATGAAGCCGGGGCCGACGCCATTCAGTTTCAAACGCAGCAGGCGGGCGTAACGGCGGCAGGCATCGCCCAGGCTCAGTGCGCTGCGGGCGCGCAGGGCGAAACCGCCGCCGGAGAAATCGTCGATACGCAGGCCGCCTTCCACCACCAGCAACTCGTCGCGCACCAGCAACGGGGCAACCTGCTGGTACAGCTCGCCGAAGAAGCTCACCTCGATGACGCCGGTGCCGTCTTCCAGTCGCACGAAGGCATCGCTGTCGCCGCGCTTGCGCACGGCGGTGACCATGCCCGCCACCGTCCACGGCGTATCCGGGCCGCGGCGGAATCGGTTGTCGTCGCCATCGTTCTTGCGCAGCTTGGGCGGCTGGTAGCGGTCGACGATCTCGCCGAGCGGGCAGGTCGATAGCTGGGCGAATTCTTCCTTCCACGGGTCGGTGGGATGACCGGAAAGATAATGGCCGAGGGTGTCCCGCTCGCCCTGCAGGATTTGCTCCAGCGGCCAGTCGGCGACAACCGGCAAGTCCACTTCGACGGTCGGTGCAGCCGCGCCCATCATGGCGCCGAACATGTCGTTCTGGCCGGACTGCTTGTTGCGCAGATGCTGGTCCGCCGCCTTCATGGCGTTCGGCAGCTGCGCCATCAGGCTGGCGCGGTTCGGTGCCAGCGCGTCGAGCGCGCCGGACAGGATCAGCGCCTCGAGCACGCGGCGATTGAGCTTGGTCGAATCGACGCGGCGGCAGAAATCGGCGAGGTCGGTATACGCGCCGCCGCGACGGCGCTCGTCGGCGATCGCCTCGCACGCGCCCTGGCCCACGCCCTTGATAGCGCCCAGGCCGTAGCGGATCACCTTGGGCTCCACCGCGACGAACATGAACTCCGAGGCGTTCACGTCCGGCGGCAACACCTTCAGGCCGATCGCCTTCGACTCGTCGATGAAGGTCACCGCCTTGTCGGTGTTGTCCATGTCCGACGAAATCGTCGCGGCCATGAACTCGGCGGGGTAGTGCGCCTTCAGCCAGGCCGTGTGATACGAGACGAGCGCGTAAGCAGCGGCGTGTGACTTGTTGAAGCCGTAGCCGGCGAACTTCTCCATCAAGTCGAAGATCTCATCGGCTTTTTCGCCGGTGAGCCCGTCCTTGGCGGCGCCCTCGCGGAACTTGGCGCGCTCCTTCGCCATTTCCTCGAGTTTCTTCTTGCCCATCGCGCGGCGCAGCAGGTCGGCGCCGCCGAGCGAATAGCCGCCCACGATCTGCGCCATCTGCATCACCTGCTCCTGATAGACCATGATGCCGTAGGTCTCTTTCAGGATCGGCTCGACGCGCGGGTCGGGGTACACCACTTCCTCGCGGCCGTGCTTACGCGCGACGAAGCTGGGAATCAGGTCCATCGGGCCGGGGCGATACAGCGCCACCAGCGCGATGATGTCCTCGAAGCGGTCGGGCTTGGCATCCTTGAGCATGCGCTGCATGCCCGAGGATTCGAGCTGGAACACCGCGACGGTCTGCGCCTTCTTCAGCACGTCGTAGGCGGCCGGATCGTCGGTGGGAATCGCCGCGATATCGAGCGCTTCCTCGCCGGTCGCCGCGCGACGCGCGTTGATGGCCTTCACCGCCCAGTCGATGATGGTGAGCGTGCGCAGACCGAGGAAGTCGAACTTCACCAGGCCGACGGCTTCCACGTCGTCCTTGTCGTACTGCGTGACGACGCCGGCGCCGCCCGGTTCGCAGTACAGCGGCGCGAATTCGGTGAGCGGCTTGGGGCCGATCACCACGCCACCGGCGTGCTTGCCGACGCCGCGCGTGATGCTTTCCAGGCTGAGCGCGAGATCGATCAGCGTGCGGGCTTCCTCGTCCTGCTCGTACAGGTCGCAGAAGTCCTTGACGATGCGATCGGGTTCTTTCTTCGCCTTCTCCGAACGACCCAGCGCGCATTGCAGCGTGAGGTCGAGCGGGCGTGCGGGAATCAGCTTGGCGATGCGGTCGACCGCGTTGTAGCCCATGCCGAGCACGCGGCCGGAGTCGCGCAGCACGGCCTTCGCCGCCATCGAGCCGTAGGTGATGATCTGGCTGACGTGGTCGCGGCCGTACTTGCGCGCGACGTAGTCGATCACCTCGTCACGGCGATCCATGCAGAAGTCGATGTCGAAGTCGGGCATCGACACGCGTTCGGGATTGAGGAATCGCTCGAACAGCAGGTCGAACTGGATCGGGTCCAGGTCGGTGATCTTCAGCACCCACGCCACCAGCGAACCTGCACCCGAACCACGGCCCGGGCCGACCGGGATGCCGTTCTGCTTACCCCAGTTGATGAAGTCCGCCACGATCAGGAAGTAGCCGGGGAAGCCCATCTTGATGATGACGTCCAGCTCGCGTTCCAGGCGCGTTTCGTATTCCTCGCGCGTGCGGCCGGGTGCGACGCCGGCAAACGCCAGGCGTTCCTTCAGACCTTCACGGGAAAGCTCGCGGATGTAGCTGGCCAGGTCGTGGCCTTCGGGCACCGGGAAGTCGGGCAGGTAGTACGTGCCAAAGCTCAGTTCCAGCGTGCAGCGCTTGGCCAGCTCGATGGTGTTTTCCAGCGCCTCCGGAATGTCGGCGAAGAGCGCCTCCATTTCCTCGGGCGTTTTCAGGTATTGCTGGTCGCTGTAGTCGCGCGGGCGTTTTGGATCAGCCAGTACGCGGCCCTGGTTGATGCACACGCGTGCTTCGTGTGATTCGAAACCTTCCTGCTTGAGGAAGCGCACGTCGTTGCTGGCGATCACCGGCAGGTCGAGTTCGGCGGCCAGGCCGAGCGCGGCGGCGTTCCAGTTTTCCTCGCCTTCGCGGCCGGTGCGGGTGAGCTCCAGGTACAGGCGGTCGCTCATCTGGCTGGCGAACGGGCGCAGCCGCGCGGCGGCCGCGTCCACGCCCTGGTTCACGGCGATGCGACCGACCTCGCTTTCGCGGCCCATCATCGCGATGAGGCCGTGCGTCGCCTGCGGCGTGAGCCAGGCCATGTCGACCATGGCGCGGCCGCCGTGCTGGCCGTCGCGCCAGGCGCGCGACACCAGGCGCGACAGGTTGAGGTAGCCCTCATGGTTCTGGCAGAACACGGTGAGACGCCACGGACGCGGATCGTCCGGCGAGCTCACCCACAGGTCCGCGCCGCCGATCGGCTTGATGCCGGCCGCGCTGCAGGCCTTGTAGAACTTCACCAGCGCGAACATGTTGCTGTCGTCGGTCAACGCCACCGCCGGAATGCCTGCGCGCACGCAGGTGTCGACCAGCCCCTTGATGCGGATGGTCGAGTCGACCAGCGAGTACTCGCTGTGCAGGTGGAGGTGTGCGAAGCGGACGGACATGGCGTGCGCGCAGGATGGAACGCCAGCCTACCGGCGCCGGCCCGGGCGAACAAGAATTGACATCCGGCGGCGGCCGTTCCGGCTCAGGGTGCGGCTGCCGCGGGCGCTTGCGGAGCGGGCTGCTTCAGCAACTCGTCCACCTCGGCGAGGATCTGGTCCAGCATGCTTTCGTCGTAACCGACGTACACATCGTCGATGCGGCCATCGCGTCCGATGATCACCATGTGCGGAATGGTGTTGACGCCATAGGGCTTGGAGATGAGATGGTCCTTGGCGTCGTAGGTCAGGATGACATCGAGGCTCCGCCAGTTGTGGCGGGCCTTCTTGAACGCCTCTAGATCGTCGTTGTGGCTGACACCGACGACGGCGAGATCGTTCGATCCCTTCATCTTCTGCAGCGCCGCGAGGACAGGCAGTTCCTTCATGCAGTAGCCGCACCAGGTGGCCCAGAACGTCACGATGACGACCTTGCCGCGCAGATCGGACACATGCAGATCATGGCCGTTGCGATCACGGCCCAGGAAATCGGGTGGTACGTCGCCGGGTCCCGGCCGGGCCTGGCAAACGGTGACGAGCAAGAGCGCGAGCATGGCCAGCGCGATCTGTGCGATGCGTTTCTTCATGAGCATTCCCCCTTGATGCCAGCTTAGCGGATCCTGCACGTGTGCTGGTGGGAGCTTCCGATGGCCGCTTCAGGCATGGTCTCGCGGCGCAGTGCGCATGTCCGCCACTTCATAGCGGTTGCGGCCCAGGGTCTTGGCGCGATAGAGCGCGCGGTCGGCGGCGTTGAGCAGGTCGGCGGCGTCGATCGCGACGCCTCCGGGCTGGGTGGCGAGGCCGATGCTGACGGAGAGTTCACCATGAGGGCTGCCGTCATGCGGGATGTGCAGGCGTTCCACCGCCAGGATCAAGCGTTGTGCGATGGCGTCGGCGGCGTCGCCGTCGGTGTCGGGCAGCACCACCGCGAATTCCTCGCCACCGTAGCGAGCCACCACGTCGCCACTGCGGAACAGGCTGGTGGCCAGCGCCCTGGCCACGCTGACCAGGCAGGCATCGCCGGCGAGATGTCCCTGGCGGTCGTTGAATTGCTTGAAGTAGTCGATGTCGATCATCAACACCGAACACGGCACCTGACCCTGGCGGCTCGCCTGCAGTGCCTCGCGCAGGCGTGTGTCCATCGTGCTGCGGTTGGCGATGCCGGTGAGTGGATCGCGTCCGACCTGTCGCTGCAGCGATTCGTTGTCCAGCTGCGCCGCGCGTTGCAGATCCAGATGCTGGCGCTGGATGAAGGCGACGCGCAAACCGTAGTAGAGCACCGCGAGCGCGGCTACGGCGACGCCCGGCGCGAACGCGAGCCGCGACACGCTGATGCCAAGCAGCAACACGCCGATGGAAAGCATGATGGGCGAGAAGAATGTGATCGTCTGCGAGGTGCGCAGGGAAGGGCGAAACCGGCGCAGCAGGCGCGGCGGGCGACGCGTGACGATCAGCGTCAGCGCGATGTAGGGCAGGTCGACCAGCAAGGTGCTCCAGTGCGGCAGGCCCTGCAGTTCGATGCGGTTGTAGATCGCCGCGACGGTGGCGTTGACGAGCAAGTAGGCGGCCGACGCGTAGAAAAGAAAGCGCAGGCGCAAGCCACGCGCGCCGAACATGCGCAAGATCGCCATGAAGGCCATGGAGAAGTCGATGGCGTCGGCGTGCCAGATGATCACGTGGATGCCCGAGGGTGGCGCGCCTGGGGCGCCTGGCAGGGCGCGGGTGATCAGCACGTAGAGCATGATGCCGACGAGGCACGACAGGACCAGGTCCAGCACGCGCGCCGCGGCCGGTTCATGGCGGCCGTGGAATCGCGCGATCAACAGCATCGCCGGGATCATGTACAGCGCGGAGCACACCACGCCGATGGCGGTGAGCTGGCCGCCTTCGTCCTTGAGTACCGCAGCCAGTACGTTGATCGCGGCCCACACCACCTGCAGGCTGGCCGCCGTGGCGAGCAGCAGCCACGGCGTACGCAGTTCGGCGGTGTCACGGCGGCGACGCGCCATCACTGCCGCCACCGCCACGCATTGCACGGCGATGGAAGCCAGGGCGGGCGCGATGCCGCCCGCGAGCGCCGGCTGACTCACCAGCGCCACGTGGATCAGCACGACGACGAGCAATACCCCTGCAAGGCGCACGGTTTGGTCCCAACGGGCGGTAAAGCGGACTGCGTGAGCCGAAGCCCCTGGGGGCATGGTAGACCCCGTCCATGACCGTCAACAACGTACCCGCGCGTGCGCAGATGCCGGACTTCTGGCGGTTGCGAGGGGCCGCTGCGGCTGGCATGGTTCAGGACTTTTCATGCAAGGACGGCGGCCGTGCCGGCCTCCGAGGGCACTCCATGTCACTGATCCGCTCCCTGTTTTCCGTCAAGCCCATCGAGGCGTCGCTTTCGGCTGGCGACAACCTCCGTCGCACGCTCGGCCTCAAGGACCTGATCGTGCTGGGCGTGGGCGCGGTGATCGGGGCGGGCATCTTCGTGATCACGGGACAGGCGGCTGCGGAGCATGCGGGCCCTGCGCTCACGCTTTCCTTCGTGCTGGCTGGCCTGGCCGCCGCGCTGGCAGCGCTCAGCTATGCCGAATTCGCCGCCATGCTGCCGGTGTCGGGCAGTGCTTATGTGTACGCCTATGCCACCTTCGGCGAACTGCTGGCCTGGTTCATCGGCTGGAACGTGGTGGCCGAGTACCTGCTGGCGGTGTCGTCAGTGGCAGTGGGCTGGTCCGGCTACGGTGTGGGCCTGCTGCACAGCATGGGCATCGACATCCCGTCCGTCCTGGCCAACGCGCCGCTGTCGTTCCGGGACGGTCATTTCGTGATGACCGGCGCCTGGATCAACCTGCCGGCCCTGCTGGTGGTCGCGGCGATCACCGCGCTGCTCTACGTGGGCACCCGCCAGTCGACGGTGTTCGCCAGTTTCGTGGTGGTGTTGAAGGTGCTGGTGGTGGTGTTGTTCGTGGTGTTCGGCCTGCAGTACGTCGATCCTTCGCTGTGGCACCCCTACGTGCCGGCGAACCAGGGCGGCGACCACTACGGCTGGGCCGGCGTGTTCCGTGCGGCCACCAGCGTGTTCTATGCCTACATCGGTTTCGATGCGGTGGCCACCGCGGCGCAGGAAACCCGCAATCCGCAGCAGAACGTGCCGGCCGGCATCCTCATCTCGCTGGCGATCTGCACCGTGCTCTACATCATCGTGGCGGCGGTGCTCACGGGCCTGGTGCCGTATCCGCAGTTGGCCACTGCCGAACCGGTGGCGACTGCGCTGGCCGCGCACCCGGCGCTGGCGTGGCTCAAGCTGCTGACCCAGGTGGGCGCGGTGGCCGGCCTCACCTCGGTCATCCTGGTGATGCACATGGGTCTGGCGCGCATCCTCTACACCATGGCCGGCGATGGCCTGTTGCCGCGCATGTTCGGCGCCGTGCACGAGCGGTTCCGCACGCCGCATCGCACGACCCTGCTGGTGGGCCTCGTGGGCGGCGTGCTGGCGGCGGTATTCCCGCTCAGCCTGCTGGGCGACCTGCTGTCGATGGGGACGCTGCTGGCCTTCGCCACGGTGTGCATTGGCGTGCTGGTGCTGCGCCGCACGCATCCGGAACTGCCGCGTGGCTTCCGCGTGCCGGCTGCGCCGATCGTGTGTTCACTGGGTGTCGTGGTCTGCCTGTTCCTGCTGGCGCAGATGAACGCGGGCAACTGGTTGTTGCTTGCGACCTGGACGTCGATCGGCATGCTGATTTACGTCGGCTACGGTTATCGGCACAGCCTGCTGCGCGGTCGCGGCTGACGGCAGCCCGGGACGACGGCACGCCCAATGGTGCCGTCGTCGATCAGGTTCTCGATCAGCCTGAGATGTGGAAACGCCCGTCGCCGAGCGGCCCTTCGATGTAGTGGTCGAAGCGGCGAACTGACAGCGGATGCCGATCGTAATCCACATGGGGGTCCGTCGCGTCTGCGATGGCCGTGAGCTGCTCAATGGAAAACAGCTCAGGCGTTGCCTCAGTCAAATGGTCGTCCGGCTGTGGGGAATAGCCGTGCGGGCGGTTGGGAAGCGTCATGACACCACTCCTGCGGTCTAATGCACGCGATGATTTGCAGGCCGCAAGGCATGAAGGCCATGCGGGTCGACCCATGCATCCATGCCTTGGAGGAAGTGCGCCGTGCCGCGGAATCGTGCGTGCCGGTAGCTCTACCTGTGGCGGCCCGGTGACTTCGTTTCCTGTATCCGTTCGGATGCAGCAGCGGCGAAAAAGGTTGTCTGTCGGAGAAATACCCAGGCCCGGCCCGGGAATCGATTTCGCCACTGTTTTTCGGCTTTGCAGAAGTCGCGTCGCAGGTCGCGGCCTCTTGCGAAGTCGACTGTATGCTAGCTCCGTTGCACGCGCATGACGTGGCCCATAGGGCATGCTCGCGCACGCGCTACTTGGCCTTTTTGATGCTTGGGGCGGCGTCCGTTTGGACGTCCAATCACGCGATCAGAACAAAACGCCCTGGTCCACCAGAATCTTCACCGGCGCAAAACTGCGTCGGTGTTGCGGGCAGGGGCCCAGCCGCTTGAGCGCATCGAGATGGAAAGGCGTGGCATAGCCCTTGTGCTCGGCGAAACCGTAGCCGGGATACTCGCGATCGAGTTCGACCATCCAGCGATCGCGACTGACCTTGGCGAGGATCGACGCGGCGCTGATGGCCGGTTCGAGCGCGTCGCCACCGATGATGGCGCGGCCCGCGCAGGGCAGCTCGCGCGGCAGGGCATTGCCGTCGATCCAGGCCTCGTGTGCCGAGGGAGCGAGACCAGCCAACGCACGGCACATGCCGGTCATGGTGGCCTGGAAAATATTGATGCGATCGATCTCATCGGCCGTGACCAGCACGACGCAGTACGCCAGCGCACGATCCACGATCTTCTCGTACAGCGCCTCGCGCTTGGCTTCGGTGAGCTTCTTGGAATCATCCAGGCCGCGGATCTTCGGGCGTGACGGATCGAGGATGACGGCGGCGACCGAGACGGGACCCGCCAAGGGACCGCGTCCGGCTTCGTCCACGCCGGCGATGAGACGGACCACCGTTTCGGTGGTCGCGACCGACGACGGCGCTTCCATCTTCAATTTGGAGCTAGCCACGTGCGGCCTCCACCAGTTCCGCCACGGCGTCGGCCGCCATGTCGCCTGCCTGTCCTTCCAGGTCGCCGCGCAGGGCGCGGTGCAACTGTTCGAACGCTGTCACGATAGCTCCGCGCCGCTCGCTGTCCTGGAAGAGCGACAGTGTGGCTTCGGCGAGCTTGTCCGGCGTGAAGTCGTCCTGCATCAGTTCGGGGACGAGCACAACCTTGTCGCCCATGCCTGCGGCGCGCGCGAGGATATTGGGCAGCGAATAGACGTCCGTCTTCAGCATGTTGAGCATGCGTGCGATGCGATAGCTCACCGGCGAGACCCGATAACCTACCACCATCGGCCGCTTCGCCAACATGGCCTCCAACGCAGCCGTGCCTGAGGCCAGCAAGACGACGTCCGCGGCCAGCATTGCCTCGTGCGCGTGGCCACCCAGCAGCAGCGGCGCATCATCACCGTTGGCGTCGCCCAACATGGCTTTCAGCGTGGCGTGCACGCGCTCATTGGCCGCCGGCACGATCACGCGCAGGCCGGGCAGGGCGACGGCCACTTTGCGAGCCGCTTCGATGAAGCTGCGGCCCAGCCGTTCGATTTCCGACGCACGACTGCCGGGCAGCACGGCGAGAACGGGCACGTTGTGTGGCAGTTGCAGGAAATCGCGCGCGCCGGCGCGGTCGGAGACCATCGCAAAGCGGTCTGCGAGCGGATGTCCGACGAAGCGGGCATCGACGCCGTGCCTGGCGTAGATCGGCGGTTCCATCGGAAACAGGCACAACACGCGATCCGCGCTACGGCCGATCTTCTCCGCACGCTTCTCTCGCCATGCCCACACCGAGGGGCTGACGTAGTGCACGGTACGCAAGCCCGCCTCGCGCAGGCGCTTCTCCACGCCAAGGTTGAAATCTGGCGCATCGATGCCGATCACCACGGCGGGCTTTGCCATGACCAGTCGCGCCACCAGTTCCTTGCGCAGTCGCAGCAGGCGCGGAAGGTGAGAGACCACCTCGACGAAGCCGAACAGCGACAGTTCCTTGATGTCGTACCAGGACTCGAACCCGACCGCCTGCATGCGGGCGCCACCGATGCCGACGAAGCGCGCCTGCGGATAGCGGCGGCGTAGCGCGGCGATGAGATCGGCGCCGAGCTGATCGCCGGAATCTTCACCGGCGATGATGGCAATGAGGGGAGCCTGGTTTGCGATGTCAGTGGGAGTCATGGCTTATGAAAAAAGACAGAAGCAAAACCCCCGTGCCTCATTTGCCGATATGAGCGAAGCGCATATCGGCGGCCCATATCAGCGCGCCAGCGAGCGCTCGCTGCGATCGAGGAATTCCAGCATGGCGCGTACGTCTTCGCTGTCCGCGGCCTGCGACACCAGCTGTTCGCGTGCATCGGCCAGGGTCAGGCCGGCCATGTAGAGCGTGCGATAAGCGCGCTTGATCGCGGAGATGCGCGACGCGTCGAAACCGCGGCGCTTGAGGCCTTCGCTGTTGATGCCGCGCGGACGACCGCGCTGCTCGTTGGCCATCATCACGAAGGGCGGCACGTCCGAACCGAGCAGGCAGCCCATGCCGATGAACGCATGCGCGCCCACCTTGCAGAACTGGTGCGCGCCGGAGAAACCGGCCATCACTACCCAGTCACCCACTTCGACGTGGCCGGCCAGGGCTGAGTAGTTGGAGAACACCGTGTGGTTGCCGATCTGGCAGTCGTGCGCGACGTGCACGTAGGCGAGCAACCAGTTGTCGTTGCCGATGCGCGTGACGCCGCCGCCATCGCCGGTACCCCGGTTGATGGTCACGAATTCGCGGATCTGGTTGCGATCGCCGATCACCAGTTCGGTGCGCTCGCCGGCGAATTTCTTGTCCTGCGGCGCGCCGCCCAGCGAGGCGAACTGACTGATGCGATTGTCGCGGCCGATGCGGGTCGGGCCCTCGATCACCACGTGCGGTCCGATCACCGTGCCTTCGCCGATATGCACGTCGGCACCAATCACGCTGAACGCGCCTATGGTGACGTTGCTGGCGATGACGGCGGAGGGATCGATCTGCGCGGTGGCGTGGATCATTTGTCGGACCTCGCGGCGCACATCAGCTCGCAGCTGGCCACTTCCTTGTCGCCCACCATGGTGCGCGCCTCGAACAGGCCCATGCTGCGCAGCAGGCGCTTGAGCGTGACTTCGAGTCGAAGCTGGTCGCCCGGCACCACCGGCGCGTTGAAGCGCGCGTTGTCGACCTTGGCGAGGTAGAACAGCGGGCTGCCGGTGTTGCCCTTGAGGCGGCTGGAGATCTGCGTGAGCAGGCCGGCCGCCTGGGCCATGGCTTCCACGATCAGCACGCCGGGCATTACCGGGTGGCCCGGGAAGTGACCCTGGAAGAACGGCTCGTTGATGGTCACGTTCTTGAGGGCCACCACGCTCTTGTCGGGTACGAGCTCGATCACGCGGTCGACCAGCAGGAACGGGTAGCGGTGCGGCAGCAGCTGCTGGATGTGTTCCACAGTCACCGGAAGATGGAAGGGCACGGTGAGGTCACTCATTGTTGTTGTCCTTCTCCAGCGCCGAGAGCCGGCGCGCGTATTCGTCGAGATGCTTGAATCGGGCCGCATTGCGGCGCCACAGTCGGTTTTCCTGCAGCGGGACGCCCGAAGAATATTCACCGGGCTCGCGTATGGAGTGCGTGACCAGGCTCTTGGCGGTAATGGTAACCCGGTCGGCCACTTCCAGATGGCCCAGCACGCCGGCGTTGCCGCCGATCATGCAGTAGCGGCCGATCTTGGCGCTGCCGGCGACCGCGGCGCAGCCAGCCAGGGCGGTATGCGCGCCGATATGAACGTTGTGGGCGATCTGGATCTGGTTGTCCAGGCGCACATCCTCTTCCAGCACGGTGTCATCCAGTGCCCCACGGTCGATGGTGGTGTTGGCGCCGATCTCGCAGTCGTCGCTGATGCGAACGCCACCGAGTTGGGGCAGCTTGATCCAGTGGTCGCGGTCGAATGCGAGGCCGAAGCCGTCCGAGCCGATCACCGCGCCGGGGTGCACCAGCACGCGCTTGCCCAAGGTCACGCGGATCACAAGCGTCACGCGGGCCACCAGGCGCGATTGCGCGCCCACCGTGCAATCGGTGCCGATGATGCAGTGCGGGCCGAGGATCGCGCCGTCTTCCACCACGGCACCGTCTTCGATCACGCAGCCGGGGCCGACGCTTGCGGTCGAGGCGACACGAGCGTTAGGCGAGACCACCGCCGTGGGGTGGATGCCCTGCGGCGAGGCGGGCAGGCGTTCGAACAGCGCGGCGATCTTGGCGTAGGCCACGTAGGGGTCGCGCGCCACGAGCGCGGCGCCCGGGCTGTCGGCGACGTTCTCCTCGCGCATGACCACCACGCCCGCGTGCGTGGACGCAAGCTGCGAGGCGTATTTGCTGTTCGAAAGAAAGCTGAGCTGGCTGGGACCCGCGCCGGCCAGGGTGCCCACGCCATCGATAACGCGATCGCCATCGCCATGAAAGGCGAGGCCGAAGCGTTCGGCCAGCTCGGACACGGTGGTTTTGAAGACGCTCATGCTTGGCTCCCTGCAATCGGGCCATTGTAGGAGGAGGCGCCACCGGGCGCATGAAAAAAAGAAAGCGCGGCAGGGCCGCGCCTTCTCTCCGTGGGCTGCTCCAGCCCGGCTACGCCAATTAGAACTGGCTGCCGAAGGTGAACTGGATGCGCTCCTCGTAGTGGCTGTCGTCCTGCTTGGTGCGGATCGGCACGGCGAAGTTGATGATCAGCGGGCCGATCGGCGCCTGCCAGTGCAGCGAGATACCGGTCGAGGCGCGCAGTTCGCTGGCCTTGAAGCTCTGGTAGTCCTGGTACACGTTGCCGACGTCGACGAACCACGACACGCGTGCCGTGTTGATGTCCTTGAGGAACGGCAGCGGCAGGTACAGCTCGGCCGTGCCCAGCACCTTGAACGCGCCGCCGATCGGCTGTGCGTAGGAGTAGTAGCCGCCGGTACAGGTGCCATCCTTGTTGGGCTGGATCGGCGAACCGTCGGCATTGGTGCCGGTACACACGCGGGGGCCCAGGGTGTTGTCCTGGAAGCCGCGCACGTCGCGCACACCGCCCGAGTAGTAGTTCTCCCAGAACGGGAAGGTGACCGGGTCGCCCGCCTTGTAGCTCGTACCGCCGTTGTAGTCGAACGTCTGGCCATAGGCCTTGCCGTAGCCGACCTGGCCGTCCAGGTACAGCACGAAGCCCTTGCCGATCGGCCAGTAGTGGTTCGCCTCGCCGAAGATCTTGTAGTACTGCACGGTGGAGCCCGGCAGTGCGATGTCGGTCGACAGCGAAATCAGACCGCCGCGCGTCGGTGCCCAGTAACCGTTGCGGGTGTCGTGCGTCCAGCCGATGGTCGCGTCCCAGGTATGGATGGTCTTGTGACCGATCGCATTCTGGTAGTCGATCATGATCTGCGGTGAGTAGTTCACCGTCGTCGTCTGACCGGTGGGATTGCCGTTCGCGTCAAACGTCTGGTACTCGTAGGCGAGGTTGATCTTGTTGCTGCTGATGCCCAGGCCGGTGCGGATGTTGTCTGTTTCCGAGATCGGGAAGCTGAGGAAGCTCGAGAACGACTTCATCGAACTTTCGTAGTTCACGAAGTCGCTGTTGGTGTCGGCGTAGTTGCTCTTGGTGAAGCCGGCGTTGTAACCGATGCCCACGCCGCTGTCGGTGAGGTACGGATTGAAGTAGCTCGCGTTGATCGAGGTGGAGTAGTCGCTGCGCGACGCGCCCACGGTGAAGCTGTCACCGGTACCGAGGAAATTGTTCTGCGATACCGACGCGGACAGGATGATGCCGGAGTACTGCGAGTAACCCACACCGAACATCAGGCTGCCGGCGGACTGCTCTTCGACCTTCGCGGTCAGGTCGACCTGGTCCTCGGTGCCGGGCACCAGGGCCTTGTCGATGTTGACGGTCTTGAAGTAGCCCAAGCGCTGCAGGCGGATCTTCGAACGATCGATCGCCGGCTGCGAGAACCAGCTGCCTTCCAGCTGGCGCATTTCACGGCGCATCACGTCGTCTTCCGTGCGGGTGTTGCCCTGGAAGATCACGCGACGCACGTACACGCGCTTGCCCGGCTCGATGTAGAGCGTGAGGTCGACGGTGCGCTTGTCCTTGTCCAGCTTCGGCACCGGCGTCACCTTGGCAAACGCGTAGCCGATGCTGGCAAGGATGCTCTTGATCGAATTGGTGCTGGCCTCGATGGCCTTGCGGTTGAAGGTGTCGCCCTTCTTCACGTACACCAGCTGCTTGAGCGAATCCTCGGGCAGGATCAGCTCGCCGAGCAGATGCACTTCGGAGATGGTGTAGATGTCGCCTTCCTTCACGCTGGCGGCGATGTACATCGTGCGCTTGTCCGGCGCGATGGTCACCTGCGTGGAGTCGACACCGAAGTCGGCGTAGCCGCGATCCATGTAGTACGACTGCAGCTTCTCGAGGTCGCCGCTGAGCTTCTCGCGCGAATACTGGTCGTCCTTGGAGTACCAGGACATCCAGTTGGACGTGTCCGACTCGAAACCCTTGCGGATTTCCTTATCGGTGAACGCCTTGTTGCCGACGATGTTGATTTCCTTGATCTTCGCGACCTTGCCTTCGCGGATCTCGATATCGATGGCGACGCGGTTGCGATCGAGGTTGGTCACGTGCGGCTCGACCGACACGTTGTACTTGCCGCGGTTGTAGTACTGGCGAACCAGTTCCTGCTGAACGCGATCCAGCGACAGGCGGTCGAAGGTTTCGCCCTCGGACAGGCCGATCTCCTTCAGGCCCTTGCGCAGGTCGTCTTCCTTGATGTCCTTGTTGCCGCGAATGTTGAGCTTGGCGATGGACGGGCGCTCGATCACCTTGATGACCATGATGTCGCCTTCGCGATCGATTTCCACGTCGCTGAAGAACTTGGTCTGGTACAGGGCGCGGATGGCGCGCTGCGCGCTGTCGTTGGTGAGGCGGTCACCCCGGTTGACGGGCAGGTAGTTGAGCACCGTGCCCTGTGAAATGCGGCTGAGGCCGTCGATACGGATATCGGAAACGACGAACGGCTCGAAGGCGAGTGCGTTGGCGGACAGTGAGGCAAGCAAGATCAGGGCGGCGATACGCTTCATCGTCGATTCCGTTGTTTTTTATTTCGATGAGGCGGCCTGGGCCGCCCGATCAATGCGTGAAGCCAGGACGAGCCCAGCCTTGAATGGGTGCTTGCATCTTCCCCGGATGCGGCGGGTCAACCATCGCGCCATACCGGCGGCTCGCGCCGCAGGTACGCCTTGCCCTCGGACACGGCGCGACTCCCAGCAAGGTCAGCGCGCGTCACGAGGGCAGGAAGCGATGGATGTCGTTGTAGAAAGCCAGTCCCATCAACGTAAACAGCAGGATCAGGCCGACATATTGACCGGCCATCATTGCGCGTTCGCTTAAGGGGCTGCCCTTGACCAACTCGATAAGGTAATACAGCAGGTGACCCCCGTCCAAGACGGGGATGGGCATCAGGTTGAGCACGGCGAGGCTGAGCGACACCAATGCCAGGAATTCGATGAACCAGGTGGCGCCCATACTGGCCGAGGCATTGGCCACCTGGGCGATGCCGATCACGCCGGAAAGGTTCTTGGTGGAGGCCTGGCCACTGACCATCTTGCCGATCATGTTGAAGATCGACATGGAGCGGTCCCAGGTGGTGCCGAGGGATGCGCCGAGGGCCCTGGCCGGCCCGTAGCGCACCAGCGCCTCTTCCGGTTGCGGCGGACGGATGCCGATCAGCCACTGCGCAGGACGCCCTTCGTAGGATTTCTTGACGGCAGTGACGGTCAGCGTCATGGGCTTGCCGGCCCGCTCGATGGCGATGGTCAGCCTGGGCGACTTGGCCGCTTCATCCTTCACGAGCGTGCCGAAGACGTCGAAGTCAGCTACCGGCTGGCCATTGACGCTGACCAGTCGGTCGCCGCCGCGCATGCCGGCAGCCTGCGCCGGGTCGCCCTCGGTGACGATGGCGGCGATGGCAGGCAGCGGTGCGGGTTTCAGACCCAGCTTGTCCAGGTACTGGTCGATGCCTTGGCCGGCGGGCAGCTCCTGCAGCGGAAGCACCACGTGACGCTCGGCGCCGTCCGTGCCGCGCACGTCCATCGGCAGCGGTTCGCGGCCGAGCATGGCGTTGGCCACGGCCTCCAGCGAATCGCTCCAGGTGGCGACGGACTTGCCGTCGATGCGCAGCACGCGGTCGCCCGGGTGGATGCCGGCCTGCGCCGCCATGCTCTGCGGCGCGGCGGTGACCAGCGGGGCGATGTCCGGCTTGCCCAGCATGAACATCAGCCAGAACGCCACCACGGTGAAGATGAGATTGAATGCGGGGCCCGCCGCGACGATCGCGATGCGCTGCCAGACCGGCTTGCCGGTGAACTCCTGGCCGGCGAGCGCGGGGTCGACGTCGCCCTCGCGGGCGTCGAGCATCTTCACGTAGCCGCCTAGCGGGATCACGGCGACCTGATATTCGGTGCCGTCCTTGCCGATGCGCCTCCAGATGGCCCTGCCGAAGCCCACCGAGAAGCGGAGCACCTTGACGCCGCAGCGGCGGGCGACCCAGTAGTGGCCGAATTCGTGAAAAGTCACCAGCACGCCAAGCGTGACCAGCAACCAAAACACGGATCCAAGAAGAGTATTCATCGGCAAGAGCTTATCAGGCTTGTCAGCAGGCGTTGCGGAGAATGCGGCGGGCGGCCTCGCGGGCCGCACGGTCGCGTTCATTCAGGGTCTGCACATCGACCACAGCTTGAGACGGCAGTTCCGCAAGAACGCTCTCGACGAGATCGGCGATGCCGAGAAATGACAGTCCGCCGCCCAGGAACGCCTCCACCGCCACCTCGTTCGCGGCATTGAGGATGGCGGGCGCGTCACCACCGGCACGCAGGGCCTGGAAGGCCAGCGCGAGGCAGCGGAAGGTGTCCAGATCCGGCTGCTCGAACGCCAGCGGCGCCGAGGCGGCGAGATCGAGAGGTGAAACGCCGGCTTCGACGCGCGCAGGCCAGGCCAGAGCGTGCGCGATGGCGGTGCGCATGTCGGGGTTGCCCAGCTGCGCGAGCACCGAACCGTCCACGTACTCCACCATCGAATGCACCAGGCTTTGCGGATGCACCAGCACGTCGATGGTGTCCGGCGTGGCGCCGAACAGGTGATGCGCCTCGATCACTTCGAGGCCCTTGTTCATCAACGTCGCCGAATCCACCGAAATCTTGCGGCCCATCACCCAGTTCGGATGCTTGCAGGCCTGTTCCGGCGTCACGCCGGCGAGTTCGGCGCGCTTGCGGCCGCGGAACGGGCCGCCCGATGCGGTGAGAATCAGGCGACGTACACCATTGCCGGCCAGATCCGGACGACCGCCCGGCAGGCACTGGAAGATGGCGTTGTGTTCGGAATCCACCGGAATGAGGTCGCCGCCGCCGACCGCCAGGGCTTCCAGCAGCAGCGGCCCGGCCATCACGATCGATTCCTTGTTGGCCAGTAGCAGGCGCTTGCCCGAGCGGGCGGCCGCCAGGGTGGAGTCGAGGCCGGCGGCGCCGACGATGGCGGCGACGACGGTGTCGCACAGGGTGCCCGAGACCGCTGCGGTAATCGCGTCGTGGCCACTCGCGATATCGCAACGCACGCCGGACGCGGCGAGCCGGCGGGCGAGTTCGCCTTCCAGCGCAGCGTCCGCGATGACAGCCAGATCCGGGCGATGCCGAACGCAAAGCTCCGCGAGCGCGGCGACATTGCTGTGCGCCGTCAGCACGCTGGCGCGGAAACGCTCAGGGTGGCGCGCGATCACGTCGAGCGTGCTGCCGCCGATCGAGCCGGTGGCGCCCAGGACGGCGACGCGACGAAGTACTGTACTGCTCATAGGCCCAGCAGCAGCTTGCCTGCAGCGAATACGGGCAGGGCGGCGAACACGCTGTCGAGGCGATCAAGCAGGCCGCCATGCCCGGGAAAGAGGTTGCCCGAATCCTTCACGGCGGCGTGGCGCTTCATCAGGCTTTCAAGCAGGTCGCCGACGATCGAAGCAACCACGGTCAGCACCGAAAGAACCAGCAGGCCGACCAGCTTGCCACCCGTGACCCCGAGCATCAGCCCGCCGACCACGGTAACCAGCGCACCGGCCACGAAGGCGCCATACACGCCGGCCCAGGTCTTGCCCGGGCTGATGGTGGGAGCGAGCTTGCGGCGGCCAAACTGGCGGCCGCTGAAATAGGCGCCGATGTCGGCAGCCCAGACGATGAAGAGCGCGAGCAGGGTCCACCAATGGCCGTGCTCACCGGTGCCATGGATGGAGACCACCGCGACCCAGGCCGGCACGATCACCAGCAGGCCCGCACCCAGCTTCATCAGGCAGTTCTCGCGCGTGGGCGCGGCGCCGAAGGCGAAATGGCGCAACCACTGGCCGACCACGATCCACCAGGCCACGCCGATGCCGATCACCAGCGGCCACCATACGGTGCCGCGCGCGCACCAGCACAGCGCGAACAGGATGGCGGTCAGTATGAGCAGGCCGATGCGCGACGCGATCTCCTTGAGGCCCGACAACCGGGTCCATTCCCACATGGCCGCCAAAAAAGCGATGACGACGATCGGCGCGAACAGCCAGGTCGGTGTCAGCAGGATCAGTGCGATCACCAACGGAGCGAGCAGCAAGGCGGTGAGGGTGCGCTGAAGCAGCATGCGGGTCCTTAGTTGGCCTGGCGGGCGACTTGTTCGCCGGTCTTGCCGTAACGGCGTTCGCGGCGGGCGTAATCGTCGATGGCGAGCTGGAGGCTCGCCTGGTCGAAATCAGGCCACAGGGTATCGGTGAAATGCAGTTCGGCGTAAGCCAGCTGCCACAACAGGAAGTTGCTGACGCGGCATTCGCCGCCGGTGCGGATGAACAGGTCCAGTGGCGGCAGTTCTGCCAGGCACATCCAGTGGCCCAGCAGTGCTTCGTCGATCTCGTCGGCGCGCATCTCGCCACGCGATACCGCTTCGGCGGCCTTGCGCGCCGCCTGCACGATGTCCCAGCGACCGCCGTAATTCACCGCGATATTGAGATGCAGCGCGTCATTGCCTGCCGTGCGCGCCATCGCGCCGGTCATGCGCTGGCGAAGGCCGGCGTCGAACGCGTTGAGGTCGCCGACGAAGCGGATCCGCACGCCATTGCCGTGCAGTTCGTCCACTTCCTTGTCGAGCGCGCGCACGAACAGCTCCATCAGGGCGCCGACCTCTTCCTCCGGACGCTTCCAGTTCTCGCTGGAGAACGCGAAGAGGGTAAGTACCTTGATGCCCTGGCGCAGGCAGCCCTCCACCACGTTGCGCACGGCCTTGCGGCCCGCGTTGTGGCCGAAGGTGCGTGGTCGGTGGCGGAGTTTTGCCCAGCGGCCGTTGCCATCCATCACGATGGCAATGTGGCGCGGTATCCGCGCGGAGTCGGCGCTGGTGGTCATGGTGAAGGGGCGATGACGCTCAGAGCGCCATCAGCTCCTCTTCCTTGTTCTTGACGACGCCGTCGACGTCCTTGACGAAGCGGTCGGTGAGCTTCTGGATCTCATCCTCGGCACGACGCTCGTCGTCCTCGGTGATCAGCTTTTCCTTGAGCAGATCCTTGACCTGCTGCATCGCATCGCGACGCACGTTGCGGATGGCGATCTTCGCTTCCTCGCCTTCATGTGCCACGTGCTTGGCCAGCTCGCGGCGACGTTCTTCGGTGAGCGGCGGCATGTTGAGGCGAATGACGGTGCCGGCGGTGTTCGGCGTGATGCCGATGTCCGAGGCCATGATGGCCTTCTCGATCGGAGCCACCAGGGTCTTCTCGAACGGGGTGATGATGATGGAGCGCGAATCACCCAGCGCGACCGTGGCCACCTGGTTCAGCGGCATGTCGGAGCCGTAGTACGGCACCTTGATGCCGTCGACCAGGGCGGTGCTCGCGCGGCCCGTGCGCAGGCGCGTCAGGCTGTGCTTGAGCGAGTCGATGCTCTTGCCCATGCGGGTCTGGGCATCGTTCTTGATGTCGTTGAGCATGGGTACACCCCTTGAACCGTGCAAGCCCGCGAGTATAGCAGGGGGTGTACGTGCGATGGGGTGGCTTGGCCTCCTCTCCCTGCGGGGGAGAGGATCGAGCCGACGGATGGGTGCTCGCGGCGAGCTCCCACCTGATGACCATGGCTTCGATGCTGCACTACGGCAAGAGTGGCCCCTCACCACCGTAAAGGTGGCAATGCCCCGGCCCTCTCTCCCACGGGGACTAGCTTCGCGTCGCCCGGAGGGGAGAGGGAGTAAAGCGTCAGTTGTCGGAGACGATGGTGCCGACCGATTCGCCCTGCATGAGGCGCATGAGGTTGCCAGCAACCGTCATGTCGTAGATGCGCAGCGGCATGCCGTGGTCGCGGCACAGTGCGATCGCGGCGGTATCCATCACGGCCAGCTTGCGCTCGATCACCTGGTCGTAGGTGAGGTGATCGTAGCGGGTGGCGTCGGCGTGGCGGTGCGGATCCGCGGTATACACGCCATCGACCTTGGTGGCCTTCAGCAGCAGGTCTGCACCCACTTCCACCGCACGCAGCGCGGCGGCCGAATCAGTGGTGAAGAACGGGTTGCCGGTGCCGGCGGCGAACAGCACGATGCGACCCTTCTCGATGTGGCGGATCGCGCGGCGGCGAATGAAATCCTCGGCGACGTCGTGGATCTGGATCGCGCTCATGACGCGGGCGAAACCGCCGCGGCGCTCAATGGCGTCCTGCATGGCCAGCGCGTTCATGACGGTGGCGAGCATGCCCATGTGATCGCCGGTGACGCGATCCATGCCGGCCGCAGCAAGGCCGGCGCCACGGAAAATGTTGCCGCCGCCGATGACCACGCCGATCTGCACGCCGGCCTTCTGCACTTCGATGATTTCATCGGCCAGACGGCCGATCACCTTGGGGTCGATGCCGTAGTCGGCCTCGCCCATGAGGGCTTCGCCGGAGAGTTTGAGCAGGATGCGACGGTACTTAAGCGGGTTGCTCATGGGGTCTCCGGATTGTGTGATGCAAACCGCCGCATTGTAGCGACAGCGACGCATGCCTGTAAGACTTGCGTGGCTTTGCAGTTAGGGCCTGTTAGCGCTATTCGCGCAGCTCGCGTGGTTAATGCGTGGTCGTTCAGTGGTTGTGCGCGGCGCCGCCCTGGCTGGCTGCCGGGTCAAGTCGCGCGCTGCCGCCGGGCGGCCACCGACGAACCACCCTTCGGGCAGGGTCTGTTTGTCCACCATGCCGCGTCATCGCTCGGTCGTGTACAGACACACTCCCTCGGTCTTCCTTGTCTGGCAGCTCCCCGCGCGAGCCGCGCGAACAGGCCCTAACATCGAGTGCATTTCCATGGGGCAGGGAGGCTGGGCATGGGTTGGCGCACGCATTACTTCGGCAAGGAAAACCCGTCCAGGGGCCATCGCATCGCGATCCATTCGATCGTGGCGACGCTGGCGTTCGCGCTCTACGGGATGTGGAACGACTTCATTCCGGAAGAGTGGCTGCCGTGGTGGGGCCTGTGCGTCTCGGCCGTTCTTGCCGCCTTGCTGACGGGGTGGCTGACATGGCTGATCCTCTGCGGGCGCAACCCGAGGTACCAGCGAGGAGCGACGGACCTGATCGTACTCTCGCCCCTGATGTTCGTGGCATCCGGCGGCTTCCTGTGGATGGCGCTGGTGCACGGTGCCGCGGGTGCCTACACCAGGCTATTTGGTACGACGCATGCGGAAGTGGCGACGCTGAGGCTGGCGCATCGGTACGGGCGTGAATGTCATTACCAGGCGATCGGCTGGCGCCTGGACTATGCGATGCCTGGCCATCTATGCGTCCGTTCGTCGTACTACGAATCCTTTCCTCGACACCGGGTGGAAATGGAGTTGCGAGGCCAGCGCAGTGTGTTTGGCTTCAACGTATCGAGCATGCGTCACCGCGCCGATCTCGGGCCTTAAGCAGGCAACAAAAAAAGCCGCGGTTTCCCGCGGCTTTTTTGACGTTGCATGCAGCGAACCGATTAGCCCTGCATCGCCTTGGCGACTTCGGCCAGGTAGTCTTCCTGCACCTTCTCGATGCCTTCGCCCACGGCCAGACGAACCACGGCCACGACATCAGCGCCTTCCTTCTTCAGGACGTCGCCCACGGTGGTGTTGGTGTCGAGCACGTAGGGCTGGCCGACGAGGGTCACTTCCGACACGATCTTGTTGATCTTGCCGGAGATGATCTTCTCGAGGATCTCGGCCGGCTTGGCCTTGTCCTTCTCGGTCATCTGGCTCAGCGCGATTTCCTTTTCCTTCGCGACGAACTCGGCCGGCACGTGTTCCGGCTTGATGTGCGGCGGGTTCATGGCGGCGACGTGCATGGCGATGCCCTTGGCCAGCTCTTCCGAGCCGCCCTTGAGCGCCACGATCACGCCGATCTTGCCGCCGTGCGAGTAGGTGGCCAGCGGGCCATCATTCGCGATGCGGGCCACGCGGCGCACTTCGATCTTCTCGCCGATGGTGGCGGTCTGGGCCTTGGCGGCGGACTCGACGTTGTCGGCGCCCGGGAAGGCGGCAGCCTTGGCGGCGTCGATGTCGGCAGCGCCCGAAGCCAGCACGGCCTCGGCGACGTCGTTGGTGAACTGGATGAAGTTCGGCGCCTTGGCGACGAAGTCGGTTTCGCTGTTCACTTCGACCAGCACGGCCTGGCCGTTGGCCTGGGCGGTGGCGATGCGGCCTTCAGCGGCGACGCGGTCAGCCTTCTTGTCGGCCTTGGCCAGGCCGGTCTTGCGCAGGTACTCGACCGCGGCGTCGATGTCGCCGTTGTTCTCGACCAGCGCCTTCTTGCAATCCATCATGCCGGCGCCCGAACGCTCACGCAGTTCGCTAACCAGTTTTGCGGTAATGGCAGTCATCTGGGTTCCTCAAAAGCTTTGATGCGCCCCGACCCTTGCGGGCCGGGGCAGGGAAGGCTTACTCGCCGTCCGACGACTCGTCGTTGCGGCCACCGCGGCCACCGCGACCACCGTCACGACGCGGCGCGCCAGCGCCCTTCTTGGCCGGACCGCGGTTGTTGCGGTCGTCACGGCGCGGGGCAGCCTTGCGCTCTTCCTTGGCAACCGGGTTGCCTTCTTCGTCGAGCTCGACGAATTCGTTGGCGTCGCCCTGGGCGGCAGCCGGCGCAGCGGCCTTGCCTTCAAGGATGGCGTCAGCGGCAGCGCGGGCGTACAGCTGGATGGCGCGGATGGCGTCGTCGTTGCCCGGGATGGCGTAGTCGACCAGTTCCGGGTTGTAGTTGGTGTCGACCACGGCGATGACCGGGATGCCGAGCTTCTTGGCTTCCTGCACGGCGATGTCTTCATGACCGATGTCGATGATGAAGAGGGCGTCCGGCAGGCGGTTCATGTCCTTGATGCCGCCAAGCGAGTTCTCGAGCTTCTCGCGCTCGCGGCGACGGGCCAGCACTTCGTGCTTGACCAGGCGGTCGAACGAACCGTCGGTCTCAGCGGCTTCCAGTTCCTTCAGGCGGGCAACCGACTGCTTCACGGTGCGGAAGTTGGTCAGCATGCCACCGAGCCAACGGGCGGTGACGAACGGCATGCCTGCGCGCGCGGCCTCTTCGGCCAACGGCTCACGGGCCGAACGCTTGGTGCCGACGAACAGCACGGTGCCACGCTTCTGGGCCACGGCCGACAGGAAGTTCATCGCGTCGGTGAAGAGCGGCAGCGTCTTCTCGAGATTGATGATGTGGATCTTGCCGCGGGCGCCAAAGATGTACGGGGCCATCTTCGGGTTCCAGTAACGGGTCTGGTGACCGAAATGCACGCCAGCTTCGAGCATCTGGCGCATGGTGACTTGAGCCATGGGTAAAACTCCGATTTGTTGGGCCGGCTAGGCCCGGGGGTTGGGACCTCCACGCATCCCCGACTTCGACCCTGGCAACCCGTATGATGTGGAGGGTTGACCAAGGCACCCCGAAGGCGGTGCCGATGCGTGTGTGGCGATTTAAAGTGTCCAATCAAGGACTTGTGGGGCTTGCACCGCAACGCGGTTACAATCTCCACCGCTTTGCGACTACCGCACGTGTCCGTTGAAACGGACAGGTCGGGTCAGCAAAACTTCGAAATTGTAGCCGGTACGCCGGCGGCGCGGCAAGTTGCTGCGGATTCAATGAGTTGAGTCCCGGGCAATTGCCGCCATATGAGCACAGCTATGGCAGTTACCCTGAAAACCCCCGAAGACATCCAGTCCATGCGCGACGCCGGCAAGCTGGCGGCCGAAGTGCTGGCCATGCTCAAAGAGCACGTCAAGCCCGGCGTCACCACCGAGGACCTGGACCGCCTCGCCTACGAGCACATCACCCAGGTGCAGAAGGCGATTCCCGCCAACGTCGGCTACAACGGCTTCCCGAAGACGTTGTGCACGTCGGTGAACCACGTGATCTGCCACGGCATCCCGAGCCCGGCCAAGCTGCTGAAGGATGGCGACATCATCAATCTCGATGTCACCGTCATCAAGGACGGTTGGCACGGCGACACCAGCCGCATGTATTTCGTCGGCACCCCGTCGGTGCTGGCCAAGCGCCTGGTGGACACCACTTTCGAGGCGATGATGCAGGGCATTCGCGCCGTGCGCCCCGGTGCCACGCTGGGCGACATCGGCGCGGCGATCCAGAAGCACGCGGAAGCGGCCGGCTTCTCGGTGGTTCGCGAGTACTGCGGCCACGGCATCGGCAAGGTCTATCACGACGAGCCGCAGGTGCTGCACTACGGCCGCTCGGGCACGGGCCTTGAGCTTAAGAAGGGCATGACCTTCACGATCGAGCCGATGGTCAACGCCGGCAAGCCGCAGACCAAGCAGTTGCCGGACGGTTGGACGGTGGTCACCAAGGATCATTCGCTGTCGGCGCAGTGGGAGCACACCATTGCGGTGACAGATGACGGGTTTGAGATTTTGACGCCTTGGCCGGATGCGGCTTGAGGTTTGATGTGGTGTGAGGTTTTTTTGGGAAGGGTCGCTTCGGCGGCCCTTCTTTTTTGGGCGAATGCCGCCTCACGCAATGGCGCCCGCTCCCCCTGTAGGAGCGCACCCTGTGCGCGACAGCCTTTCGCCCCGGTCTTCAATGGTTGCCGTCCCGGCGCAGATCGGACGGGGAGCGAAGCGCGGAGAACGCCCGAAGGGCGCCACCAAGAGGCGAGCGAAGCGAGTCACCCAGTCTCGTCAGTCTTCGGTTGTCGCCGTATCGCCGACGAGCCGCCTACGCGGCGGGCGTTTCGATCTCCTGCCGGAGCTCGAGTCACTTTTCTTTTGCTGGCCCACGCACGCGCTCTTGGCGTGCGAACGGCGAAGCCGGCCCGAAGGGCGGAGGGCGTCAGCCCGGAGTCAAAGAAAAGTAACCCAAAGAAAACGGCCTTAAGAGCCAAGGCTCGTAGCGATATGCGGGATAGAAGCGTCGGAGGACCGCGGCCAGCCTGGGTGTGCTCGTTACTACCTCGAACGAAGTGGCTACACCGCAACGCGTCGTAGCGAAGAGGACTTAAAGCAGTTTCGTTGGATGATGAGAAATGCGTGAGTGCCGCGCCTTCGCCCTCTCCCCTCCGGGGAGAGGGCTGGGGCATTGCCACCTTTACGGTGGTGAGGGGCGGGGCTTGCGTGGGGCTTTGGAGGTCTCGCCATGAATTTCATCAACGCATGACCCCTTCCAGCCGCCATGCATGGCAGACTTGCTGCACTGCCACACGCGCCCGCTGACCATGCCTGTCGCTCCGATCGTGCTGCCTCCCTTGCCTCGTCTGCCCATGGCCGTGCCGCGTTCGGGCGTGTCGAGCGATGCGCGGCGGGCATTGCGCCAGCTGCTGGGGGATGTGGATCGTGCGCTGGGGACGGCGTTTCGGCAGGGCGCCGACGCCACTGCGTTGGCTCACCGGCGCAGCGAGTCGGTGCAGCGCATCGTGGTGCATGTGTGGACGGCCTGCCTGGGTGAGGTCAACGACGCCGCGCTGTTCGCCGTCGGTGGCTTCGGACGAGGCTTGCTGTTTCCGCATTCGGACGTCGATCTGCTGGCGCTGGTCGGGCCTTCCGAGCCGGCGCGCCTGCGTGCGCTGGAGCAGTGCTTCGCCACGCTGTGGGACATCGGCCTCAAGGTGGGTCATGCGGTGCGCGATCTCGCGCAATGTCGTGCGCTGGCTGCGCAAGATGCCAGCGTCTTCACCAGCCTGCTCGATGCGCGACGGCTGGTTGGCGATCCGGCGATGGAAGAAGGGCTGGGCGCCATCATCAACGATCCGGCGCTGTGGCCGCCTGCGGCCTATCTCGCCGTGCGACTGGCCGAACGCGATGCGCGGCATGCGCGTTACAACGATACGGCGTACAACCTCGAGCCCAATCTGAAGGATGGTCCGGGCGGACTGCGCACGCTCGATTCGCTGCGCTGGTTGGGAAGACGCCTTGCGCATGCGGATGATTTCGACGACATGGTGGCCGAAGGCTTGCTCGATCCTGCGGAAAAGGATTCGCTGGAACAGTCCGAGGCAACGCTGCGCCGCTACCGCTTCGCGCTGCATCTGGAGGCGGGCCGTGCCGAGGAGCGCCTGCTGTTCGACTACCAGCGCGCGCTCGCCGCGAGCCTTGGTTTCCAGGACGAGCACGAGAAGAACCTCGGCGTCGAACAGTTCATGCAGGGTTACTACCGCGCAGCCAGCCAAGTCGAGCGCCTTGGTGTGCAGATTGCCGAGCGTTTCGAGGAAATGCTGGAGCCGCCAACCGCCGCACAGCCGGTAGGCGAGGATTTCGTGCGGTACGGCAAGCGCATCGCTGCACGCGATCCCGATATCTTCATGCGCCGTCATGCAGCGCTGGTCGAAGCCTTCATCGCACGACTCGGCGAACCGGGCATCACCGGTTTCACGGCGGACACCATGCGACGCATGCACCAGGCGGCGGCCGTGCTGGATGGTTCGCTTGGCGATGATCCCGACGTGCTGGCTGCGTTCCTGCGCTTGCTGCGCCTGGGCGCGCCGGCCGTGGAAGCGTTGTGGCGGATGAACCGCCACGGCCTGCTCGCTGCGATCCTGCCCGCGTTCGGCAAGGTGTTCGGTCGCATGCAGTACGACCTTTTTCATGTGTACACCGTGGATGAGCACACGCTGCGCGTGCTGCGCAACGTCGCGCGCTTTGCCGACCCCAGTGCGGCCACGGAATTCCCGATCGCCTGCGAAATCTGGCCCGCGCTGCCCAAGCCGGAATTGCTGCTGCTCGCTGCGCTGTTCCACGACATCGCCAAAGGGCGTGGCGGCGATCATTCGGTGCTAGGCGAGGAAGAGGCGCTGGCGTTCGGGGCGCGCCTGGGATTGCCGGAGGAAGACACGCAACTGGTGGCGTGGCTGGTGCGCTGGCACCTCCTGATGAGCACCACGGCGCAGCGCCAGGACATCACCGATCCGGACGTAGTGCAGCGTTTCGCCGAGACCGTGGGCGCTGCCGAGCGGTTGGACTATCTCTATCTGCTGACCATCGCCGACATCATCGGCACCAGTCCCAAGCTTTGGAACGGTTGGAAGGATCGCCTGCTGGCAGACCTCTATACGGCCACACGCTATGCCTTGCGCAGCGAAGACGAATTGCCGTCCGATGCAGCGGCGCGAGTGGCCGCCTGCCGCGAGCAGGCGGAGGCGATATTGGCCAAGGAAGGCTATGCGTCCGACGCGCTTGTACGAGTGTGGCGCGGCTTTCCGGAGCAGAGCTTCCTGCGCCATCGGCCCGAGCAGATCGCGTGGCAGACGGCTGCGATCCTGGAAGCGCGGGGCGTCACGCCGCTGGTCGCCGTGCATCCGCAGTCGGTGCGTGGCACGACTGAGCTGTTTGTCTACACGCCCGATCGCGACGGCTTGTTCGCCGCGGTGGCGATCATGCTCGACCGGCTGCATTTCTCGGTGATGGAGGCGCGCATCCTGAGCTCTTCCACCGGCATGGCCCTGGACACTTTCCTGCTGCTGGAGTCGGAATCGCAGCAACCGGCTTCGCCGGAGCGTGCCGAAGAACTGAAGCAGCGGTTGCATCGCGCGCTCTCGCAGCCGGGTCATGCGCATCAGCCGTCGCGACGCAGCATGTCGCGCCACCTCAAGCACTTCCAGGCGACGCCCAAGATTTCGTTCAGCACCGTGAGCGGTCGTACGCGCCTCGCGCTGGTATGCAGCGATCGCCCCGGACTGCTTGCCGCCGTGGCGCAGGTGATGTTCGAGTCGGGCGTGCGCGTGCATGACGCGCGCATCGCCACCTTCGGCGAGCGCGTGGAGGATTTCTTCCTGATCACCAATCGCCACGATGCGCCGCTCGGCATCGACCAGCAGGACAAGCTCCTGCATGCCTTGCTCGATCGGCTGGGAACCAGCAGGGCCGCCTGAAGGCGCCAGCCGGCAGGCGGGTACTGCGAAAAGACCGCCGTCGAATGGTGTTTTTTGACGGAAGCAGGATCATTTTCGTTACGACGGCCCTGTGCCTGCGTTAGCATTCGCGAGTATCCACTCAGTCCTGCGAAACACCCATGCAAAGCATCGAGTCCCTTGTCGAGGACGCCTTCGAGCGTCGCAACGAACTGACCCAGGCAGAGATCGAGACGCACCTGCGTCCGGCCGTGGAGCAGGTCATCAATCTGCTGGAAAGCGGCGAGCGTCGCGTGGCCGAGCCGGACGGGAAGGGCAGCTGGACGGTCAACCAGTGGATCAAGAAAGCGGTGCTGCTGTATTTCCGCATCAACGGCAACCAGGTCGTTGACGGCGGCCCGGCGCTGGCGTTCGACAAGGTGCCGCTGCGCTTCGCGCATGGCAACGATGCCGAGCTGCAGGGTCTTGGTGCCCGCGTGGTGCCGGGCGCGCTGGTGCGTCGTGGCGCGCACGTGGCCAAGGACGCCGTGCTGATGCCTAGCTACGTGAACATCGGTGCCTATGTGGGCGCGGGCACGATGGTCGACACCTGGGCCACGGTGGGGTCGTGCGCGCAGATCGGTGCGGGCGTGCATCTGTCCGGCGGCGTGGGCATCGGCGGCGTGCTGGAGCCCCTGCAGGCCAACCCGACCATCATCGAAGACAACTGCTTCATCGGTGCGCGTTCGGAAGTGGTCGAAGGCGTGATCGTGGAGAAGGGCAGCGTGATCGGCATGGGCGTGTTCCTGGGCCAGTCCACGCGCATCTACAACCGCGCCACCGGCGAAGTCAGTTACGGCCGCGTGCCCGCGGGCAGCGTGGTGGTGGCCGGCAGCCTGCCCTCCAAGGACGGCACGCACAGCCTGTACGCGGCGATCATCGTCAAGCAGGTGGACGAAAAGACGCGCAGCAAGACCGGCATCAACGAACTGCTGCGGAGCGCCGAATGAGCGTGACCCTGTACGGCCTCACCACCTGCGATACCTGCCGCAAGGCGCGCAATTGGCTGGACCGTTTCGACGTGCCGTACACCTTCGTCGACTATCGCGCCAATCCGGTGCCAGCCACGACGCTGAAGACCTGGGCGCAGCAGTTGGGCGGATGGGAGAAGCTGGTCAACAAGGCCTCGACCACCTGGCGCAACCTGCTCCCTCAGCGCAAGAACCCGGGCAGTGATCCGGAGTGGACGCTGCTGCTCAAGGAATATCCGGCGTTGGTGCGTCGCCCGGTGGTGCTGCAGGAAGACGGTTCGGTCAGCGTCGGCTTCACCGACAACGGCTTCAAGAAACTTTTCGGACGCTGAGGGGAGGCGCTCCATGGTGGTGCGCCTGTCCAAGATCCTGCTGATGGCCGCCATCGCGTTGTGGCTGGCGCTCGTGGCCTTCGGCAACCTCACCGATTACGGCAGCAACTGGCCTTTCGTGCAGCACGTGCTGGCGATGGACACGATCTTCCCGGATGCAGGCATCCACTATCGCGCCATCACCTCGCCATGGCTGCAACGCGTCGCGTACGCGCTGATCATCGCGATGGAAACCCTTGCCGCCGTGTTGTGCGGCCTGGGCACCTGGCGCCTGTGGCGCGCACGCATGTCAGGCAGCGAAAGCTTTCACCGTGCGAAGCGGCTGGGTGTTCTCGGCATCACGACCGGTGTCCTGCTATGGCTTGGTGGCTTCCTTGCCGTGGGCGGCGAATGGTTCGGCATGTGGATGTCCACGCAGTGGAACGGCCTGGAGAGCGCATTCCGTTTCGTGGTCGTGTTGCTGGCCGCACTTCTCTATCTCGGCCAGCGCGAAGAGCCGTTGGACGAATGAATCTTCAGGGGACGGTATGACCACGCATCGCACGCAGCGCTTCAAGAGCAACCTGCGCATCGAACGCGACAACGCCGTGCTCTACGGACGCTTGGCCAAGCTTGCGCGCAACGAACGCCTGGCGACCGCGTATCGCCGCATTGCCGACATCGAGCAGACCAATGCGGGGTTCTGGGAAGCGCGCCTGCGCGAGCACGGCGAAACCGTGCCGCCGCCGCGGACGAGCGTGCGCGTAGGCGTGCTGAGCTGGCTGGCGGCGCGCTTCGGTACCGAGTTCGTCATGCCGACGGTGGTGCGCATGGAACACGCCGACCACCTGGCCACGCCCGTGGATCGCCAGGGACAGCGCAATCATTTTGCCGACGACGCGCTGCCTATGCGCCATGGGCGCCATGCCACGCAAAGTGGCAACACCTTGCGCGCCGCCGTGCTGGGTGCCAATGACGGACTCGTTTCCAACACCAGCCTGGTGATGGGCATGGCCGGCGCATCGACCGGCGACCATGCCGTGCTGCTGGCAGGACTCGCAGGCCTGGTGGCCGGCGCCTGTTCGATGGCGTTGGGCGAGTGGTTGTCGGTGAACAGCTCGCGCGAGTTCTACCAGGCGCAGATCACCGAGCGTGCCGAGCGCTTGGCGGTAGCGCCGGAAGATGGCATGCAATACCTGGCACGTACCTATCGCGAGAAGGGTCTGGATGCGAAGGCGGCGGATGCGCTGGCCAAGCATCTGCTGGATACCCCACGCGCGGCGCTGGACACGATGGTGCGCGAAGACCTGGGCGTGGATCCCGCCGATCTTGGCGGTTCCGCCTGGAGCGCGTCGATCTCGTCGTTCTGCCTGTTCGCGTTCGGCGCCATCTTCCCGGTGGCGCCTTACTTCGTGTTGCACGGATCGCAGGCGTTGACGGCGAGCATTGCCTCGACCTTTGTCGGGCTCGTGCTCATCGCGCTGGGCACCTCCCTGTTCACCGGCCGTGGCCTGTTGTTCTCCATCGCGCGACAGCTGGGCATCACGCTTTCGGCAAGCGCTATCACCTATCTGGTCGGGCACCTGCTTGGCGCGGCGATTTCCGGCTAGCGAGCGTACGGATCGCTGCTTGGTATGCTGTTGTAGCCTAATCCCGCGATCTGTACGCCATGACCGATGTGCTTGAACTCACCCGTGATCTGATTCGCCGCCGCTCGGTAACGCCGGACGATGCCGGTTGCCAGGCATTGATCGCGGAAAGGCTCGCGCGGGCCGGCTTCCGTTGCGAGTCGCTGCGCTATGGCGAGGTCGACAACCTGTGGGCGACCCATGGGGAAGGTTCTCCGACGCTGGTGTTTTTAGGACACACCGACGTAGTGCCTACCGGTCCGGTCGAAGCCTGGAGCAGCGATCCCTTTGAGCCGTCCATTCGCGATGGACGTCTGTACGGCCGTGGCGCGGCCGACATGAAGGGCTCGGTGGCGGCGATGGTGGTGGCGCTTGAAGCTTTCGTGGCGGCGCATCCGCAGCATCGCGGGCGGGTGGGCTTGTTGTTGACCAGCGACGAGGAGGGGCCGGACAACCTCGATGGCGTGCGTCGCGTGGCCGAGCATTTTCGGATGCAGGGCGAGCGCATCGATTGGTGCGTCGTCGGCGAGCCGTCCTCGAAGGAGCGCCTCGGCGATCTGATTCGCGTGGGGCGCCGCGGCTCGTTGTCGGGCACGCTCACTGTGCGCGGCATACAAGGGCATGTGGCTTATCCCGAGAAGGCCAGGAACCCGATCCATGCATTCGCGCCGGCGCTGGCCGAACTCGCCGCCGAGCGATGGGACGAAGGCAACCAGGATTTCCCCCCGACCTCGTTCCAGGTGTCCAACCTCAATGCAGGCACGGGCGCCAACAACGTCATTCCGGGCGCGCTCACGGCACTGATCAATTTTCGCTACAGCACTGCGAGCCGTGCCGACGACTTGCGTGCGCGCACCGAAGCCATCCTTCAGAAGCACGGCCTCGATTGGCAGATCCAATGGTCGCTCTCCGGCGAGCCATTCCTCACGCCGCCCGGCGGCGCGGTACGCGATGCGGTGATCGCCGTGTGCCGCGAACTGTGTGGCGTCTCACCTGAGGAAAGCACCGGTGGCGGCACGTCGGATGGCCGTTTCATCGCGCCGCTGGGCGCCGAAGTCGTCGAGCTTGGCCCGGTGAATGCAACCATCCACAAGGTGGACGAGTGCGTGGCCGTGGCCGATCTCGAAAAGCTGCCTTCGCTCTACCATGCCGTCTGCGAAAAGCTGCTGGGCTGACCAGGCGCGGGTTTGCCCCGGGGCTTGATGTCGTGGCACCCTCAGGGGAGTCCAGACATCCAGAAGTCCACTTCACGGGAGTCCCCATGTCTCGCACGCTACTCGCGGCCGTATTCGCCACGACGCTGTCTGCCGCCGCCTTCGCCGCTTCCCCGACGCACGAACAGGCCGGACTCGCGCAGATTCGCGAAACCGATCTACGCGCCGATATCGGGTTCCTTGCCTCCGACGCGCTGCAGGGCAGGCTTTCGCTGCAACCGGGAGACGATGCTGCCGTGCAGTGGATCGCTTCGGAATTCGCCAAGGCAGGGCTGAAGCCTGCCGCCACCGATGCGCAGGGCAAGCCCAGCTATCTGCAGGCCGTGCCGCTGGTCGAGTATCGGCCCGATGCGAAAGCCACGCGCCTAGCGATGAAGCGCAACGGCAAAGTGGTGGAGTGGAAGGATCCGGATGTCGCCGGCTCGTTTCCGGAGGATCGCGATGTGGATGCGCCACTCGTTTTCGCCGGCTACGGCATCACCGCTCCGGAACTCGGTTATGACGACTACGCCGGCCTGGACGTGAAGGGCAAGATCGTCGTGGTGTTCGATCACGAGCCGCAGGAAAAGAACGCGAACTCCGTCTTCAACGGCACCGGCAATACCCGTTACGCCACCAGCTACGTGAAAATCCTCAATGCGCAGGAACACGGGGCGGTGGCGGTGCTGCTGGCTCCCGAGCCGTCGCACAATCATCCTTCCGCGCAGGAAATCCGTACGCGCATCGGCCATCACGCGGAGCATGCCGCCAATCCGATTCCCGCGCAGGCGCTGGCGGACAGCCCCGTGCATATTCCCGCCATGGTGATTTCGTCGACGGTGTCCGAGCAGTTGCTCGGTACCGGCGGAGAAACGCCGATGGCGTTGCAGGGTGCGATCGACAAGGACCTGAAGCCGCATTCGGAGGCCCTGCAGGACGGCACGATCAGCCTGCACCTGCATAACAGCTCGCGCCGTGAGGCCACCACCTGGAATGTGGTGGGCCTGGTGGAAGGCAGCGATCCGAAGCTGGCGCCGGAGACCATCATCATCAGCGGCCATCACGACCATGACGGCCAGAGTGGCGACAAGATCTGGCACGGCGCGGACGACAACGCCTCCGGCACGGTCGGCGTGGTGACACTGGCGCGCGCTTTCGCGGCCAATCCGGTCAAGCCCAAGCGTTCGATCCTGTTCGCGGTGTTCGCGGCAGAAGAGCGCGGCCTGCTCGGCGCCTACTACATGGCGGCGCATCCGCTGCGGCCGCTCGATACCACGCGCGCCATGATCAATTTCGACATGATCGGCCGAGACGAAAAGCCGAGCCAGCAGACGGACGGCTTGATCGATGTGCCGGCCGATACCAGCAATCGCCTCAACCTGATCGGCGCCGCCTACAGCCCCGACTATCAGCACACGGTGGCGAAGCAGAACGAACAGGTCGGACTGGTGCTGGACGATCGCTTCGACCACGAGTACGCGCTGAACGTGTTCTTCCGTTCCGACCAGTTCCCGTTCGTGCTGCACAACGTACCGGCGTTCTGGTGGTTCACCGGGTTCCATCCGGACTATCACCATCCCAGCGACACGGCCGACAAGATCGACTATCCGAAGATGGCGAAGATCCTGAAGCTGGCTTACCTGAGTGCGTGGCAGTTTGCGGACGAAGCCACGCCGCCGCGCTTCGTCTCGCACCCCGGCAGCATGCCGGGCCACTGAGCCGACAGGTCACCACCGCTACGTGCAGCGGTGGTGACGGTCTCGTGGACTGAGCGCTGGCTTACGCCTTGCGCGGTGATGTGACTTGCGGTGTTCAGGTCTTGGCGAGGGGTGCGCCGGCGCGCTCGCCACACTCGGGGCAGAAGCGGCTGCCCGCAGGGAGCTTGGCATGGCAACCGCCGCACTCGTCCGGCGCGGCGAGGCGGAACCCGCAGTCCGGGCAGAACTTGCCACCGCGTGCTTCGCAGCCGCACTGCGGACACACGAGCTGCTTCGCGGTGGCAACGTCGACCTCGCCGGCTTGTCCCTTGCCGTATTCGCGCGCGTTATCCATCGCCGCTTCGAGCTTGCCCTGGTGACGCGCGGCCTGCACCTGCGTGGACAGGTCGGGCGCACAGGTCTGGCACAGGCCGCTGTCGGTGCTCCAGCAGCGATCGCACACGTAGTTGTGGCAGCGTGCACAGCGATGGAAATGCGCTTGCGCAGCGGCAATGGCCTCCTTGAAGGCTTCATCGCGCGAACCGCCCCAGCCAGCCTTGGCCAGTCCTTCGACCGCGTTGTCCAGGCCATTGCCCAGGCCGCCCAGCAGATTGCTGGCGAAGTTGCCGACCTCGCGCATCCAGCCGGAAGCCTGACCGCTTCGATAAGGCGCGAATGGTGAGCGCCAGGTGTCGCTGCACGACTGGCAATAGAACTCGAACTGGAAACCCGATCCGGTGCCGTACTGCTGGCTGAGGTCGCGGTAGTTGCTGGAGAAATGCAGATCGTCGCTCATCGTTCCCTCGTGGCGTGCCGGCGTGCAAAGACCGGAGCGCGCATTTTGCCGGGCCACTGCCGCATACGGGAAGTGGCCTCCCTGAATGACGGGTCAGTTGTCGTCGACGCCGAGTTCGTCCATGTGTTTCTGCACGAAAGCGATATTCGCGGGATTCACCAGCTCATCGCCGTTGTTCTTGGATTTCGCGTTGCCGTACTTCACCGTCATCACCGCACCCAGCGTGGCGGCGCTCGCCAGCACATACTCGTGCGAGGTAAGGCCATGCGACTTGAGGATGTCACGTGCGGCGGGCTGCGCGTCGAGCGCCGCGGCCGATTCGTCGAGCGAATGCGCGCCCGGCTTGAACGGACTCAGCGGCACGCCCTTGGCCTGCGCGTCCTTGCTGACGGCACGCACTTTGTCGAAGACTGACTCGGTGATGACGTACTGGCGTACCGCGGTCTTGTCGGCAGGCGTGAGTGCATGGGATGAAATGCCCTGGCCGAACGCTTGGCCGAGGGGGAGCAGCAACAGCGCCAACGCCGTGATCTTCAGGCTGGACATCATCGGCTTGCGGTTCATCGGATTTGTCTCCTGGGCTGGAAAGGGGAGGGGATCGATTTACTGCGCGACCAGCTCGACGCGTCGATTCTGCGCGCGTCCTGCTTCATCGCGGTTGCTGGCGACCGGCGCATAAGAAGCCACGCCTTTGGCCGCCACTCGCTGGGCAGCGACTCCAAAACGCGTAGTGAGCGCCTTGGCGACCGATTCGGCGCGCTTCTGCGACAGCATCAGGTTGTGATTGAGGTCGCCGGTATCATCGGTATGGCCGACGATGAATACCTTGAGCGAGGGTTCGGTCTTGAGCAGTTGCGCCATCTGGCCGAGCGTCGTGTCCGAGTCCGTGGTGAGGTCCGCGCTGTCGGTGGCGAAATGAATGCCATAGAGCGCGATGTGCCCTTGCTGACTGAGGCCCTTGCTCATGGCCTTGGCATCAACGTTGACCTGGCCCGTTGCCATGGCCTGCGCTTCGACGATCTGCAGCAGGATGCCGGTGGGGCGGTTCTCATCGGCCTGCGCCACCAGCAGGGAGACATCGACACGACCTTCCGGGCGATCCAGTCGGGCGGTGAGCTGGTGCATGTTGCCGCCCACGGCATAAAGCGCATTGCTCATCGCATTGCGTGCGTGCATGGGTTCGAGCAGAGGCTGTATCACGCGATCAGAGAAATCCGCGCCATTGCCGCAAGCCTGCTCAGCGCATTCGAAGCGGGTCTTGAAGCCCGCTTTCGCCAGCGCCTGGGCAAAGTTGCGATACACCTCGAGAACGGTTTTGCCTGAAGGCGCTTCGTACGCAATGCGCGTGATACGCCCTTCGATCACATCGGATGCCGTGAACTGATCCGCAGTGCCGGCCTTGACCGGGCCCAGCGGCAGCACAGCCTTGTCATAGGGAAGCTGCTGGTACGCAATGATGCTGGAGCCGGCGAAGCGCGTGATCAGTGGATGATCGTGCGCGCCAGGAATATCGGCCGCCATGCTCGTGCTCGCCAAAGAGAACATCAATGCCATGAAAAGCATGGGGATCGAGCAACGAACACTGAACATCATGCGTGGCTTCCCTTCGTTTTTCTCAGGTGCGTAACCATAGCGAAGCCGCGATCGTTTGAGAGGTCGCCTGAATGCACGGCCGCATATCGTTCAGCGTTGTGAATATTTCGCAGATGTCGTGCATTCCTACTTTGGTGTCAGATGATACTTACGCCCATTCCGGGTAATCAGTCACACTTTTGGGAATCCGCCCTAAAGTTTTCACAAAGCGAACATCTTGATTCGCTAGTTTGCACGCCGCTGAAAGTTCATGCGTAGCTTTCAGTGCATGCGTAGTCGAAAGACTGATACAGGGGACGCTTGCCTTTGATCCTTAGTGGATCGGACTCGTCAAGGACGAGCCGTAACCTTTATCGATAGGGGTAGTCCGATGGACCCGAAGCGTCAGAGCAACCGCAACACCTCGTACCGCATCCGTCAGCGTGGCCAAGGCATGACGGAGTACATCATCATCACCGCACTTATCGCGATTGCTGCGATTGCGGCCGTCACCTACTTCGGTGGCACTGCCCGCGCGCAGATCGGCGGCATGGCCCGTGAGCTTTCTGGCCAAAGCGCAACGCAGGACATCAGCCGCGCTGGCAACCAGGGCAACAAGGCTCACTCCGAGGGTACGAAGGACAAGACCCTCAAGAGCTACAACAACGAGACGGCGCAGTAATTCCGTCATTACACCGTTGCTAGTCATGGCGCGCCGCCAAACGGCGGCGCGCCCGGGCGATGCTTTGTCCGCGCCCGGTCGACTGCCGGAGGAACCGTGAGGGCGACCTCGCGGGAAGCGTTGTTGTTGGACGTCTGGGCGATGGATGCAGGAAGAACCGAGATGAAGATGCTGCGACGGGCGGAGCCTGTGGGTGCAGGCTTCGAAACGCGGAGGACCGCGAGAGGGCAGGCCCTGGTGTTGGCCATCGTGTCACTGCTGGTGCTCTGCCTTGGCGTGATCGTGCTGTTCAATACCGGACAGACGGTGTCGAAGAAGGTCGAGCTGGTGAACACCGCGGACGCCGCTGCTTACAGCGTAGGCGTGGAGCAGGCGCGCGCGTTCAACCTCATCGCCTACATGAACCGCGCCACCGTGGCGAACCAGGTCGCCGTGGCTCAGATGGTGAGTTGGTATGCCTGGACCAATTTCATGCTGCGCGGCACGGACAACTTCAAGGATGCAGTGCAGGCCATAGCGATCCTGTTCGACATCAGCATCGTCGGTGCGGAAGTGGGTGCGGCCTTGCAGGAAATCGTCTCCGCGCTTAGCGAGGTGAAGACGGCGGTGCAGGAGCTTCGCGACGGCATGCAAGTGGCGTTCTCCGCGGGTGTAACCGCCATCAGCGCGCTGGATGCCGCGTATTCGGATGCATCGCAACTCATCGCGATCGGCGAGCCGCAATCGTCGTTGCTGCTGGCGCGGAAGATCGTTCAGCTCAACACGGACAACAAGGCCACGGTCGGCGTGCGAGGGATGGGCCTGCTCGAAACCGATGCGATCGCGGCTGCGCAGTATGCCAAGCGCTACACCATCCCCACGGCGGGTCGCCGCACGGCGGAGGCCGATCGCCTGGCGAATGTGGTGATGGAAGCACGCGATGGTTTTTCGAAGAAGCGGGATGGCGGCATTGGTCCCATCCACAAGCGCGGCGGTACCGATCTGGTCAATTACCGCGACTGGGTGGGCGTGGATACGCTGAACGTGAAGTTCAGCTCATTGATTCCACCGGTGAAGATCGATGTGCCGCTGGCCTGGGGCGGCGCGGCTGCCGTGGCACGAACGCCCACGTCATTCCGCTCGGTGGCATCGCCTGGCATCAACAACGGTCGCGGCTGGGATTCGCCTTACGAGATCGACCGAGGCCATTACAGCCGCTATGCCGACGGCCTGGACAACAACGCCGCAAGTGGGCGCGTGCTGTCGTCGCCAGCGATGGGCGGCACGAGCAAGGCATGGCTGAAGAGCTATTCAGGCACTTCTCCTGGCCTGCAGGATTACAACGACGTGGCCGCCGACAAGGCGACCGTACCCTACGACAACGACCGTAGCGCCGCGCAGAACGGCGTGAACAAGGTCGATGTCGGGCCGGTCTTCACCGTGCTGGTCGAGCAACCCATGAACACCGTGCGCACCAGTGAGAACGTTCAGGGCATCGGCGGGCCGCCCGATTTTCAGACCAAGGACCAGGCAGTCGCCGACAACATGACGGCGTTGTCTTCCGCACAGGTCTATTTCAGCCGTCCGCGCGAACTGTTCGCCAACGTGATCGATTCGCGGCGCGAGATGGGAAGTCTGTTCAGTCCGTACTGGCAAGTGCGCCTGATCGATACGCCATGCACCGTTCGCCAGGAGGTGGCGGTGAGTTACGGCACCGTGGCGCCGTGCGTGAAATGACGAAGTGAACCCTGTCCATGCATTTGAGGAAATCCATGCTGCAACGTTCGACGACCTGGTGGGTGTCCGCCCTGATCATTCTTCCGCTGGCCGCGTGCTCCGCCAGCGGCAATCATGAGGCGAGCGACAACGCCGGCGGCTCCCGTGACGCGGCAAGCGCCACGCCGCCGATCCACGTCAGGCAGACCCTGGTGGTGCTGCGCGACGGCCAGCCGGCCAGCGAGCAGAACTATCGACAGGCGCTCGCCGATTGCCGCAAGGGACCGTTCCCCACGCAGCCGCTCGGAGACGACGTAGTAGGCAAGTTGGGGCGCACGTTCTACGACGTGTGGTACGAGGGCGCGCGCGTGTCCGAGCATGCGGAGCGCTGGGACTACGAGACGGCCGGTACGTGCCAGTTCAAACCCGTGCATGAGTCGACGCTGGCAATCATCAAGCCCGGCGAAGCGGTGACGATCGATCTGATCGGCAAAACCGGCACGCGCCAGCCTTCCGATGGCGTGGTGCGCGAAACGCGGGTGGACGAGGGCGCGGACAAGGCGATCAAGCCGACGGACAGCGATGACGATGCGGCGCTGCGCGCTGCCGTGGCAGCGCAGCTTAACAAGCAGGGGCAGGGTGACCTCATGGTGCACGCCGGAGGCACGGACACCTCCGCGGGCCAGCCTTGCAAGCGTCTCGATCAGCCTGGCATCGGCGAATCCTGCGTGTGGAGCGGTGGCAGGAAATGGGGCTTTTCGTCCGACGTGGTCGATGACACCGAAGGGCTCAATGGCCGGCTCGACAGCATCCTGCTGTGGCGCCATCCGCCGCAGGGCACCGGCAAGCAGTGGACCACGGAAAAAATGACGGTGGGCGAAGCGATCGACGGCAAGGTGTTTGAGGTGCCGTCCGGCATAGCGGTGTCCACCGCGAATTGACGTTGGATGTCCCGGGAGGGAGCTATGGAAGCGAAGCAACGGAACGCGCGACACAGGCGTCAAGGATCGCGGCGTCGCGAGCACGGACAGAGCCTGATCGAGATGGCGGTGGCCTGCATCGTGCTCGTGCCCCTGGCCGCTGGTGTGATGTTGCTTGGCCAGTACGTCCACGTGAAACAGCAGACACAGGCGGCCGCGCGCCAGGCCGCCTGGGCGGCCACGGTGGATCGCACGCTGCTCAGCGAGCAATTGCCGGGGCGAAGCCGCGTCGAGCAGGATCTTCGCGTGCGCCAGTATGGCGACACCAAGGACAAGCTTCGCAGCGGGCAAAGCGCGCCGCGCCAGTTCAGCGACGCCATGCTCACCACGTTCGCGGGCAATGAACTGCTCAAGCCGAACGCGGTGACCCTGCAGGTGTACAAGCAGGAGAGTTCGCCCGGCTATCTCGACAAGGGATTGGCAATCGTGGGCAAGGCGACGAAGTCGCTGGGCAATCTGCCGCCGAACACCAAGGGCCTGGTCACTGCCGAAGTGCACGCCAAGCCGGAAGTGATCGTGGGCAGGGATGGCAGTCCGCTCGCCTATCTCGATCCGCTGGACACCATGAAGCTCGACTTCTCCTCCAAGACCGTGCTGTTGGCCGACGCGTGGGATGCCGCCGGCGGCGGCGAGGACAAGAATGGCAAGGGCATCAGCGGCGCCAGCAACCGCACCGTGCGCAACGTGATCCGCCCGCTGGTGCCCACGTCGCTGGTGGGCGACAAGTTCGACGATGTCACCAACAACGTGATGCACCTGCTGGGCAGCATTCCTTTCGTCAACGACATCTTTACGCCTGGCTTCGATCAGTTCGAGCTCGGCAAGATGGCGCCGGACGTGGTCCCGTCCGACAAGCTGGTGAAGTATGCGGACAAGCGCTAGACACCTGCTTGCCTGGGCGGCCTGTGCGGCACTGCCTGGTGCAGCGTTGGCGGGTTCCTGGCCGAGTGCGCCCCTGCCGGCGGGAACGCGCACGGACGAAGTCGCGCAGCACATCGTCTTCAACGGCCTGGACATGCATGCGCAGACGTTCGCTTCGCCGCATAGCCAGGACGAGCTCGTCGCGTTCTATCGCAAGGCGTGGGACAACGAAGTCGTGGTCAATCGCCTGGGCCCAGCCCAGATCATCGGCCATCGCGACGGCGACTACTACATCACCGTCCAAGTGAGCAGCAGCGGTTCGGGGAGCAAGGGCAACATCGGCATCGTGGATGTGGCCGATGCGCCGAAGCATTTCGTGCCGGGCAAAGGCCTGCCGGCGCCCGCGGGATCCAAGGTGTTCAACGACATCGCCTATCCCGACGACAGCGTGCCTGCCCGCACGGTGGCCATGCGCAACAGCTTGTCGCCTGCGCAGAACACGGCCTATTTCCGCGAGCACCTGGTGGCGGACGGCTGGAAGGTGGACGACGCAGGCACCTGCGGCGCAACCGACTGCGTCATGCGCTACGAACGTGGCGACAGCAAGCTCACCCTGCTGGTCATGCGCGAAGGCGCGAGCCAGTCGCAGGTGCTGATCAACGTGTTGCAACCGTGATGAGGGCGGACATGAGCCACGTTTCGCGACAGGGCCTGCGCCGGCGCCAGCGCGGGAGCGCCGTGGCCGAATACACCATCGTGGTGCTGTTCCTCGTGCTGGTGCTGGTGGCCAATCCGGATGCGATCCCGAAGCTGATCCAGAGCCTCAAGGAGGCCTACAGCAGCTTCGTCTACGCATTATCCGTCAGTTGGATCTAAGGGAAGGGAACTCGTATGCCAAAGATCAACCGCAACCTGCTTTTTCTCGGGGTTGCCATCCTGCTGGGCATCGCGGCCAGTTTCATGGCGGTGCACTACATCAACAACAAGGTGGCCGAGCGCACCCAGGTCAAGCCGCAGGAAACGCGCACCGTGGTGGTGCCGGTCCGCGACCTGGAGAAGGGCGTACTGCTGAGCGATGACGACGTCGCCACGCGTGACGTGCCGGTGGAATTCGTGCCGGCGGACGCGCTTACGCCCGACAACTACCAGACCTACCTCGGGCAATTGCTTCGCTCACCGCTGGGCAAAGGTACGCCTATTCCGGGCAGCGCCATTGACCTGGTCAGCGATCATTTCTCCACCGTGATCGATCCGGGCAAGGTCGCCTACACCATCAGCGTCGACGAGTCCGGCTCGGTGTCGGGCCTGATCGTGCCGGGCGACCACGTGGACATCATGTTGCTGCTCTCCGGCGAGGCAGCGGGCAAGGACCAGATCCGGCCGCTGCTCGGCGACGTGCTGGTGCTGGCGACAGGCAAGCGCGCGCAGGGCGTCAAGCCGTCCGGCGATGACGAGAGCTACTCCAACCTCACGCTGGGCCTCACGCCTGGCGATGCACAGCGCCTGGGCATGGCGATGAAGGTGGGCGAACTGCGCGTGATGCTGCGCAGTGCGGGCAACAAGGATGCGTTCGGATTGGAGACGCTCAGCAAGGCGGATCTTCTGCGGATGGGCCGACCTGTCGTGAGCGGTTCGGGCATCCAATTCATCATTGGCGGGAAACAGTAAGCATGGAAGCGATCAAGCGAATCGGAAAAGTGTTGCTGCTGGGCATGCTCGTGGCGGGCGTGGGTGCGTCGGCCGAACCGTCCACCACCGCTACGCAGGCGGCAAGCAAGGTCATCCCGGACACGGTGAGCATGTACGCGGGGCAGGCGCTGGTGCAGCAGGCACCGGGCGCGCTCAGTCGCGTGGCCGTCGGCGATGGCAAGCTGCTGCAGGTCAAGGTGATCGGCACCAAGGAAATGGTGATGATCGCCAACGAACCCGGCGACACCTCGGTGCAGCTGTGGATGACCGACGGCACGCAGCGCAGCGTGAGCGTGCACGTGGTGGCCGGCAATGCCGACCAGGCGGCTGATCTGGTGGGCAGGCTGGTGGGCGACGGCAGCGGTATCCGCGTGAACGCCGTGGGCGGCAACGTGGTGATGACCGGCAACGATCTTTCGCCCGGCGACGTCGCCAAGGTTGCCGCCATCAAGAAACTCTATCCCCAGGTGCTGGACTTCACCAGCGCCAATGCCGTCGATATGAAGCCGATGGTGATGATGCAGGTACGCATCATGGAGTTCGACAAGAAAGCCATGAGCGACCTCGGCATCAAGTGGGACAGCATGATCGCCGGTCCTGGCGGTGGCCTGGTGCACGACTGGGTCACCAATCCCTTCTATCGGCTCACCGATCCGGCCTTCAAGGGCATCGATGCTGCCGGGCAGGCCGCGCAATTACCGCTGCGCGTGCCGGGTACGGCGTCCTACTTCGGCATCGCCACGTCGATCGGTTCGCAGATCAACATCATGGAGCAGACCGGCAATGCCTGGGAGCTTGCCTCGCCGCAGCTGGCGGCGCGCAGCGGCGGCATCGCCGACTTCCTGGTCGGCGGCGAAGTGCCGATTCCGATCACCCAGGGCCTGGGCGAGACGACGGTGGAATACAAGCAGTACGGCATCAAGCTGCACATCGCACCCATCGTCAGCGCGACCGGCGACATCTCCACCGACATCGAGACCGAGATCAGCCGCATCGATCCCAGCATCAACGTGCAGGGCTATCCCGGCTTCATCACGCGCCGTGCCAGCGCGCAGCTCAACGTGCACGAGGGCGACTCCATCGTGATCTCGGGCCTGGTGGACGCCACGGCGTCCAAGACCTTCGACAAGGTGCCGGGGCTGGGTGATGTGCCGATCCTCGGTTCGCTGTTCCGTTCGCGCAATTTCCAGCGCAACCGCACCGACCTGGTGATCTTCGTGACGCCGGTGGTGATCGATGCGTCGTCACCCAAGAACCACGAACTGATCGAGAAGAGCGACCGTCTGCGCGACGACATGCGCAAGGTGGCCGGCAGCGATATCGTCGATTGAGGTAGATCCATGTTCGAAGTACTGATCGAAACGGCCAATCGCGACCCGCGCCAGGTGCGATGCCTGAATACCAGCTGTGGCATCGGGCGCGGCGAAGACAACCTGGTCATCCTGCAGGGATGGAACATCGCCAAGGAGCACGCCACGCTCAGTGCGCGCAAGATGGGCGTGTTCATCGAAGTGCTGAGCAGCCGCGCGCCGATCACCGTCAACGGCGCGCGCGTGCAGAGCGAGCACGGACCGCTGCAGCGCGACGACATCGTGTTGATCGGCGCCTATCGCCTGCGTGTCTTGGCAGAGGCGCCCAGCGAGCACGTGAAGGTTCCCACGCAGCCGGCGTCTAACCACGAACTCGCCGCGGCTGCGCCGGAACCCGAGCCGGTCAAGGCGCAGGCAAGCAATGTACCTTCCACCGTGGTGATGCCGCCGGACATGCTGGAGTGGCGCACGCGCGTGCACCAGTCGCTGGTGCGTCAGATGGATCTTCGCCGCGTGGACGTGCGCGGCATGACCGACGAGGAACTGCGCAGCAAGACCGCCGCCCTGATCGACGAGATCATCGAGCGAGAGTTCGTGGCGGAGTTGCCCAAGACGATCAATCGCCGCCGGCTGGCCAAGGAAGTGCTCGACGAGGCCATCGGCCTTGGGCCGCTGGAAGACCTGCTCGAAGACGACACCGTGACCGAAGTGATGGTCAATTGCCACGACGAGATCTTCATCGAGCGCTCCGGCCGCATCGAGAAGTCGCCGGTTATCTTCACCAACGACATGGCCGTGCTCGCGGCCATCGAGCGCATCGTGGCGCCGATCGGCCGCCGCATCGACGAGAGCTCGCCGATGGTGGACGCGCGCCTGGCCGACGGTTCGCGCGTGAATGCGGTGATTCCCCCGGTTGCACTGCGCGGACCGAGCATCAGCATCCGAAAGTTCAGCAAGCGCAAGCTGAGCGGCGATGACCTGCTGAAGTACGGCTCGATCAACGAGGGGATGCTGGAGTTCGTGCAGGTTGCGGTGCGCGAGCGACGCAACATCGTGGTCACCGGCGGTACCGGTTCGGGCAAGACCACGCTGCTCAACATCCTGTCCAATTTCATTCCGGACCACGAACGCATCGTCACCATCGAGGACGCGGCCGAACTCAAGCTCAACCAGCCCAACCTGGTGGCGATGGAGTCGCGCCCGGCCAACGTGGAAGGCAAGGGCCTGATCACCATTCGCGACCTGGTGCGCAATGCCTTGCGCATGCGCCCCGACCGCATCGTGGTCGGCGAGTGCCGCGGCGGCGAGGCGCTGGACATGCTGCAGGCCATGAACACCGGTCACGAAGGTTCGCTGACGACGGCCCATGCCAACTCGCCGCGCGATGCGCTCTCGCGCCTGGAGGTGATGGTCATGATGTCGGGCATGGATCTTCCCATGGTGGTGGTGCGCGAGCAGATCGCCTCGGCCATCGACCTGATCATCCACCAGCGCCGTTTCCCCTGCGGTTCGCGCAAGATCACCCACGTCTGCGAGATCACCGGCATCGAGAGCGGGACCATCCAGACGCAGGACCTGTTCGTGTTCCGCGCGCGCGACCAGGGCGGCCCGGGCGGCAAGGTGCGCGGGCAGTTCTTGGCCACGGGTTCGGTACCCGAGTTCTACGAGGAGCTGGCCGCGCGCGGCGTGTCGGTGGACCTTGGCATCTTCCGTCCCGAAGGCGAGGAGCGCTGAGATGCTGGGCATCGCCATCGCCGTGTTTGCCTGCGTCACATTGGTGGGTTTCCTGATGGCGCGCTCGTCCACGGTGTTCTGGGGGCGCTACCAGGAGGCCTTCACCGAACAGGCGCGATTCAATCTCGCCGACATGTTCATGTTCATGGACACGGGAAACCTGTTCCGTTTCAACGTGATCGCCATGGTGGTGCTGCCCGCCGTGCTATGGGTGGCGACGGGCAACCCCTTGTTGTCGGGCGCCGTGCTGGTGCTGATCTACGTGTTGCCGAAGAAGGTCTACACCTGGATGCGCCAGCGACGGATCGACCGCATCCAGGCCCAGCTGCCGGATGGCCTGATGATGATCGCCGGCAGCATGAGGGCCGGCCTGGGCTTCACGCCCGCGCTGGAAAGTCTGGCGCGCGACATCGAGCCGCCATTGGCGCAGGAGTTCGCACTCGTGCTTCGCGAGCAGCGCATGGGCGTGAAGCTCGACGATGCGCTCGTGCATTTCAACGAACGCGTGCCGGTGCAGGACGTCGCTTTGTTCGTGTCGGCGGTGGGTATTTCGCGCGAGGTCGGCGGCAATCTCGCGGAGATCCTCGCCTCGCTGTCCGACACGCTTCGGCGACGCCAGATCATGGAAGGCAAGGTGAAATCGCTCACCGCGCAGGGCCGCCTGCAGGGCATCGTGATGGCGATGATGCCGGCCGGTCTGGTGGCCTTCCTCACCTTTGCCTATCCCGACACGATGCGGGCCATGTACCACACGCCCATAGGCTGGATCGTCATCTCGATCTGCGTGGTGATGGAGTACCTGGGCTACCGCATGTGCCGCAAGATCATGAGCATCGACATATGACTTTCCTGCTTATCGTGCTTTCCGTGTGCGCGGGCGGCTGCATCGGCCTGGTCATCTGGTCGGTGTACGGCTTCATGCGCGAAGTGCCGCTGGCCGACCGCCACTTCCAGGATCCGTTGCCGTTCGGCTTGCGCATGATCTGGCCGCTGGTCAACGCGGCGACCTTCGTGATCGGGCCGCGCCTGACGCCCGACAAGCTGGAGCGCGCGCATCGCGAGCTGCAGACGGCCGGGCAGGATTTCGTGCTCAGTCCGGAACAGCTTTACGGTCTGCGCGTCGTGGGCGCCGCACTGGTAGCCGTGTTCATGTGGCTGCTGGTCGGGCTGCTCAAGGCGCACGGGCTGATGCTCTACATCGGCGCCGTCGGCCTGGGCGCAGTGCTCGGCTGGTTCTACCCGAACCTCTGGCTGGGCGAGCGTCGCAACAAGCGGCGTCGCCAGGTGATCAAGGATCTTCCCGTCTATCTGGACTTCATCACCATGGCGGTGGAGGCGGGGCTCAACGTCACCGGCGGCATCGAACAGGCTACGCAGAAGGGCCCGCCAGGACCGCTGGCACAGGAGTTCACACGGTTGCTGCGCGACGTGCGTTCGGGCCTGCCGCGTTCGGAAGCCTTGTCACGCATGTCCGAACGCATGGACATGCCGCAGATTTCCAGCTTCACCGGCACGCTGATCCAGGCCGACCGCGTGGGCGCCAGCCTCGGCGATACCTTGCGCGCGCAGGCGTCGCAACGTCGCGAGGAGCGTTTCCTGCGCGCGGAGAAACTCGCGCTGGAAGCGCCGGTGAAGATGATGCTGCCGCTGGTGATGTTCTTCTTCCCGCTGATCTTCCTGATGCTCGGCTATTTTATTTTCCTGCGCATGCAGGAGGAGGGCATCCTGTGAAGTGCGGCGTCATCCGCAGTGACGGACGGCTGATCGTGTCGACGGCATGGCGTGCAGACCGCCCCTGGTCGCGCCTACGCGGTTTGCTGGGGCGTGAGCCGCTGCGCGCGGACCGCGGCGAAGCGTTGTGGCTGGTGCCGTGCGGCAGTGTCCACACCATCGGCATGGGGTATCCGCTCGATCTGGTGTTCCTTGATCGCCAGGGCGGTGTGATCGATTGCCACGAGCATGTCGAGCCCTGGCGCATGCGAGGCGCGCGCGGCGCTCATCAAACCATCGAATTCGCTTCCGGCGCGCTGAGTCGCCTGAAGCCCAGGCTGGGAGACGCATGGACATGGGAATTGGCATGAACACGATGATGCGCGTGGTGATCACGGCGATGGCATGCGCGGGGCTTGCCGCGTGTGCGTCGTCCAGCACGCCCAAGGCCACGCTTGCAGGTGTCAAGGCGCTGCAGGAGCAGGCCGATCGCGACGCGGCGTCAGGTCGGCCCGAGCAGGCCCTGGTTGCCTACCAGCAACTCGCCCATCAGTTGCCGACCAACGCCGATGCCTGGTTCCGCCTTGGCAATGCCTATGTGCGCGTTGGTCAGCCGGAGCAGGCGGTGGCGGCCTACGAGCAGGTACTGAAGATCGAACCCAAGCATGCGAAGGCGTGGCACAACCTTGGCGTGTTGCGCCTGCGCCAGGCGGCCGCGGCATTCTCGGAAAGCGCAGTCGATGCGAATGGCGCTGATCCCGCGCTGCAGCAGCAGAGCACGCAGATGGTCGACGGCATCGCGCGCCTTACCTCGCCGCCGGGCGACAGCCGCGCGCCTGCGGCACCCGATGCGGGGCATGGGCCATGAAACGCCGCGTTGCCGGGCGCCGCCAGCGCGGCCAGAGCGTGATCGAAACCTGCGTGGTGATGGCCGTGTTCGGCACGTTCCTGCTGGGCATCTTCCAGATGATCCTGTTCTATCGCGCCAAGAGCCTGGTCGACTACGCTGCGCTGGAAGCCGCCCGCAACGGCGCCACCCACGGGGTGGAGATGAATGCGATGCGGGTGGGGTTGGCGCGTGGCCTGCTGCCGCTCTACACGACGGAAGCGAGCAAGACGGCGCTGATCGATGCCTACGCCAAGGCGTACGCGGACACCATCAATCCGCTGGCTTCGCAGATCCAGGTGATCAGTCCGACCAAGGCCGCGTTTGCGGATTGGAAGGTGCGCCAGTTCGATGGCGTGGACGCCATACCCAATGACAGCCTGCCGTATCGATCCACAAGCACGGGCGGACGCAGCGGCCTGACCGTGCAGGACGCCAACGTGCTGAAGATCCGCGTGGTGTACGGCTACAAGATGATCGTGCCCGTGATCGACAAGATCATCCTCAGCGTCTACCGGCTCGCGTTCTACCAGGGCATGAGCGCGCAGGAAGTCGCCATGCTGGAAAGCGGCCGTCTGCCCATCGCCACGCAGGCGATGGTGCGCATGCAGACGCCGATCCGCGACAGCGGTTTGCTGCCGTGACGATACGAAGCCATCGGCTGCTGTTGCCCAGTCTCGCGCTGCTCGTCATGGTCTGTGCGCTTCCACGCGCGTTTGCCGCGGACGAGGCGAAGGACATCAAGCTCGCATCCGTCATCACCGGCGATGGCATCCGGTCCTCCACGGCCAGCGTTTCGCGCGAAGGTTCGATGGTCATGACCACCTGGCTCAGCGGCGACAAGGTGCGCGTGGATTTCGACGCGGGACCGGACATGCGTGGGCGCATCCTGCGCGACAAGGATCACGCCTGGTTGATCCGTCCGAATTCGCATCAGGCCATACCGGCCGGTGGCGTGGCGATTGGCCGTGTCACCAGGCTCGATCCCAAGCGTCCCTGTTGGGACCTGGGCTTTCCCTGCCTGGAGCTGGAGAACAAGACGATTGCCGGGCGACAGGCTACCGGCTGGCGATACCGCCATGCCGAACGCGGCGGCCCGCATGGCACCGACCAGGGCGAGTTCTGGATCGATGCAGCCACGGGCGTCGTGCTCGCGTTCGATGCGCGCGATCTCGCCGAACACCGCTATCGCATGCAGACCGTGAGTTTCGAGCAGGTCACGCTCGATGACGCGGTGTTTGCAGTGCCCAAGAGCGTGATGCTGCCCACAGGGCGCTGGAGCCGCTAGCCGCACGGCGGGAATATGCCAGCGGACGCGTGTTCGGACCACGGCGAACACGCGTCTTCGTCGCTCATGACGACGCAGGCATCAGCGTCAGCGTGTGCTGGTCCGGGCCCGGCAGCAGCGGTGTTGGACGTCCATTTACCCAGTCCTCTTCGCCGGCACCGTGGTAGGGCGACAACGGATGGCCGCTCTGTCCGCCTGGCATGTGCAGGATGCTCTGTGCCTCGTGGCCGGGCATCACGTCCAGGCGTTCGGAGGCGCCGAAGCCTGGCGAGACGACGCGCGGCATGTTGTGGTCGCCGGCCACCGGTTCATCCGGCATGTCGAGCACATGGCCAATGAAGGAGGGCAGCGCGCGCGACAGCGGATGACGGATCTGCGTGCGGTTGTATTCGCCCCACGTACGTGCGGCGAGACCGCCCGGCTGGCTGCCGAGTTCGTCGACCACCTGATGTGCTGCAGCGGTGAGCAATGCGTTCCAGTTGTCGTACCTGGGATCGAGAAGGTTGGCAGGGCGGTCGCGCAGCATGGCCCACACCGCGGCTTCGGCGTCGATCATGCCGGGCCAAGCGAAGTCGTCGTACTTGTCCTTCACCTGTGCGACGAACGGCGCAAGCACGGCTTCCTTCACCTTGTCGCGGAATGCACGCACCAGGCGGTAGTCCACGCTTTCCGGCGCAGCGCGACCGGTCCAGGTGGCGGTGAGCTGGCGAAGCTGCTCCAGGCCGGGATCATGCGTGCCGGCCAGCGTGTCCTGCAGCAGGCGCTGCCAACGCGTGAGCAGCACCGCGCGGTTGTCGAGCTGGATGTCCAGCAAGTTGCCGGGCGTGAAACTGTTGCGACCGCGCAGGTCGTCGCGGATCTGTTGCGCGCGTGCGCCGAGGTCGTGGCCGCCATTGCCCAGCAGGTCGAGTTCAGCGCCATCGATGGTGCGGTTGTTGGCCGTCCACAGGCGCCCATCGGAGGGATCTTCGATGCGCGGATACTGCGCGGCATCGGCGCAACCCATCCAACCCGTATCGGGCGAGGACCAGTCCGCGGGCCCCTTCGGATCGAAGCCCTTGCGCAGCGGGATGCAGTTGCCGGTGATGGTCCAGCCGATGTGGCCGGCGGCGTCGGCAGCCAACAGGTTCTGCGGCGGCATGCCCATGGTGGAGGCGAGATCCAGCGCCGCGCGCATGGTGGTGGCGTGTTCCAACTGCATCACGTTGATGTTGTAGCCACGCGGACGATCGCCCACCCAGGCCAGCGCCAGCGGCGTGCCGTCGGTGTCCTTGCCCATGATCGGGCCCCAGCGTGTCGCTTCCACTTTCAGCGTATGGCTGGGCGCGTCCTTGATGCGGATGACTTCGTCGTGCGTCTCGATGCTGGCCCAGCCCTCGGGCACCTTGTAATGGCTGGCGTCGTTCGGATCGCGCTGCACGCGCACCCAATCCAGCCAGTCGCCGTAGCTGTTGGTGAAGCCCCACGCCACCTGGCCGTTGGAGCCGACGACCAGGGCCGGCGTGCCCGGCAGCGTCACGCCACTGGCGTCGCGCTGGCCACCCGGCGCGGTCGGGTCGGCATAGCGCAGGCGCGCGCGGAACCAGATGTTCGGCACGCGCAGGCTCAGGTGCATGTCGTTGGCGAGGATGGCCGAGCCACTTTCGGTGAGGTTGCCGGACACGGCGAAGCTGTTGCTGCCGGGGCGCGGCTGGTCGAGTGCAGGCAGCAGTGCGGCGGTGAGCGCGGTGTTGTCGGCGCCGGTGGTGGGCTGCGCATGGCGCAGGTCGAACACGTCGGCGCCCGGGATCACCGGCGGTCGCGATAGATCGCCCTTGAGCGGCGCCTCCCAATCGGGATCGGGCGACAGCAGGAAATCCGCGACGGGTCGCGGCAAGGTCGCGCGCAACTGAGCCATGTGCAGCTCGCGCTCGTTGCGGCCGTCGCCGTTGAGGTCGAGGTACATCGCCGCGATCACCAGGAACGAATCCTCCGGACGCCACGGTTGCGGCTTGGTGTTGAGCAGCAGGTATTCCCAGGGCTTCACGTGCAGATGCGAGAGGCCCGCGTTGACTCCCGATGCATAAAGGTCGAGCGTGCGCTTCTGCTCAGGCGGCAGCGCGGCATAGGCCGCTTCGGCCACCGCGCGCAGGCGATGGCGGCGATGGTTGATGTCGGTATCCAGCGCCTTGGCGCCGACCAGTTCGGAGAGTTCGCCGGCGGGCAAGCGGCGCATCAGGTCCATCGCGAAGAAGCGCTCCTGGCCATGCACGTAGCCGAGCGCATAGCTGATGTCGTCGCGACTCTTGCCCTGCAAAGTGGCGGTGCCCAGTGCGTCGCGCGTGATCGAAACGGCGTCGCCGAGCCCGGCCACGCGCACCTCGCCATCGAGCCTGGCACGGCTGCCGGCCAGCAGGAACCAGATCGCGGCGAGTGCGCCGACGATCAGGATCAGGAAGGTCCCGAGGAGATAACGAAGCCAGCGGAAACGTCGTGGTTGGGTCATGGCGCGCGATGCTCGATCCGTTGGTGGTGTCGTTGGAGGCGATCCTGGCGGCGCGAGCGCGCCATGATCAGGGCGTGGGTTGTGCAAACACGGCGAAGATGCCCGCGTAGGGTTTCACCATGAACGTGGGGGCGCCGGCATAGCCTTCGCCATCCACGTAGAACTGCGAGATGGTGCCATCGAGATACAGCGCGTCGCGGCAACCCAGTTCTTCCTTGAACAGGCGCGCGAAGGTGTGGAAGTTCACCGGCGCCTCGCTTACCGCGAACACCACGTGGTGCGGTGTCTTCGCGCAGACGCCGCTGCGCCACTTGAGGCTGTTGGAGTCGTCGATGAACTGGTCGTTGAGCTTGCCGTCGATCACCAGCATCGGGCCCGACTGGCTGGCCCACTTCACCGGCTTGCGGTCCGCCTTGAAGTCGGCGCTGGTGCGTACCGCGGCGTGACCGTCCGGATAGACCGCGAACACGCCGTTGGGCAGCAGCGAGAAGTTGCCCGACGCCGGGTTGCCATGCGCGAGGTTGAGCGGCACGACGGTCTTGCCGTCTTCCACGTACAAGCCGAGCGGTGCGTTCTGGCGGTCATAGATGCCGGCGTTGGCGGCGAACAGCATACGGCGACCATGCGACATGCCCCACTGGCGCAAGGCGTTGATGGTGCCGTAGGGCTCGCCGTTCTCCGGGTCTTTCCAGTGCAGGCTCAGTGTTTCGCGGCGCAGGTCCACGCTCACCACGCGGAAGTTCTGGCCTTCGAACACCTGCTCGGTGCTGTCCACGGCGCGGGCCTGCCGGTCGCAGCCGGCCAGCCCGCCAAGCAGCGCCAGCGGCACCAGCAGTGGCCAGGGCAGGCGGCGAAGCAGCGGACGTCGAATCGATGACGTGGGCATACCGTGATGGTCGCCGGCCGGGTGCGATGGACGCAAGCCCGGGCGCCGCATGTTTTAAACTCCTGGTTTTCCCCGGTGCCTCGCCCATGCCCTATACGCCCATCGTCGCCACGCTCGGATACGTGCTGTCGCCCGATCGCCGGCAGGTGCTCATGATCCACCGCAACTCGCGTCCGGACGACATGCACCTGGGCAAATACAACGGCCTGGGCGGCAAGATGGACCCGGGCGAGGACATTGCCGCCTGCATGCGCCGCGAGATCCAGGAGGAGGCGGGCATCGTCTGCGAATCCATGTCGTTGCGCGGCACGCTCAACTGGCCGGGCTTCGGCAAGCATGGCGAGGACTGGCTGGGCTTCATCTTTGTGATCGACCGCTACAGCGGCACGCCGCACGAGGGCAATCACGAAGGCACGCTGGAATGGGTGCCGCTGGACCGCCTGATGGACCTGCCGATGTGGGAGGGCGACCGCCACTTCCTGCCGCTGGTGTTCGATGAGGATCCGCGCCCGTTCCATGGCGTAATGCCGTACAAGGACGGCCGCATGCAGTCGTGGGCGTTCTCGCGGTTGTGAGCTCGACAAAACTGATCCGCATCGTCGCCGCAGTCATACGCGACGCGGAAGGCCGCGTGCTGATGGTGCGCAAGCGTGGCGCCGAAGTGCTGCAGCAGCCTGGCGGCAAGCGCGATGCAGACGACCACGATGACCTGCACACGCTGGCTCGCGAGCTGCACGAGGAACTCGGTTGCACGATGCTGCGCGAGGGAGTGCGTTGGATGGGACGCTTCAGTGCACCTGCCGCCAATGAGCCGGGGCATGTGGTGGAGGCTGAGGTGTACGAGGTGCGCGTTGAAGGAACGATCGAGGCGCGGGCGGAAATTGAAGAAATCCGGTGGATCGATCCGGCGGCGACGGGCGATTTGCTGATCGCGAGGTTGAGCAGGGAGCAGATCTTGCCGTTGTTGGTGATTTGAGCGGGCGTCGTTCTTCTGGATGTTTCCGTGACCTGGCTCGCCTGCGGCGGGCTTCCGCTCGTCTGCTGACGACGCAAAGCTAGTCCCCGTGGGACGAGCGGGTTACTTCTCTTTGTTTCGCCAAAGAGAAGTAACCAAGAGAAAGGCGACCCTGATGTCCCGCCCCTGCGGGGGCGCGGCCTGGAGGCGGGGTGGATCGACAGGGCATCCTGCCCTGACGACCCACTGGCCGGCGTCCATGCCGGCCACCCTTCGGGCTGTTCCGCCTCCCGACCGCTCGGGCCATAAGGGACCCGTGACGGGCTCGAGCCGCTGCGCGGCTCATCGCCACGAATAGAACCACTGTAGGAGCGCACCCAGTGCGCGACCGCAACCTGCACGCGGTCACTGCGTTCGTTTTCGACTTGGTGTTGCCGCCCGCGTTAGTGCCCACGGCGCCTGCGAAATCACACCGTCGCCGCCGACTTATGCCGATTGCGCCCCGTGATATGCGCCAATGTGTTCACGTTGTCCACCAGACGGTCGCTGATGCGCATCAGCAGATCGGCCGCCTGCCGATCCTCACCCATGTTCAGCAGCGCCGCATACGTGCGCTGCAACCCGCGCAGATCCGGCAGGCGCTCGGGCGTGCGTTGCATGCGCAAGGCGGAGGCGATCTCGTGCAGCGCCGACGACGTGTGGTCGACGAACGCGCACATTTCCGCCGTCTCCGGCAGGCTGTCGTGATCGTCGATCAAGGCTTCCAACGTCATCGCGGTGCGCGCCAGGCGGTTGCCGTTGGCGAACAGCGCGGTGGCCAGCTCCAGCAGTGGTTGTGGCGTACCGGGTTCCGAACGCATGCGATCCAGCGACGCCTGGGCATTGCTGCGCGCGGTGCGTGCCGCCGTGCGTGCCTCGCGACGGGCGTCGCGTCGTTCGGGGCGCGCGAGTGCGTGCAGGTAGTCGGCGTACGCGTCGAGCATGTCCGACAACGCGGCGCGGGCGCGGCCTCGTTCCCAGGTCGGCCACAGCACGTAGGCGAGCAAGGCGAAGCCGCTGCCAAGCGCGGTGTTAATGACGCGATCGACTACCGCATCGCTGGAATTCACGCCTTCCAGCGAGAGCAGGATAACCACCGTGCCGGTCAGCGCCGCCACCGCCACGCCGTAGTGCGCGGTGGCGAGATAGCGGAACGACATGCACAGCACCGCCATTAGCGCGAGATGCGCCCAGGTGTCATGCGGCGTGATGTGCAGCAGTGCCGTGGTGAGCACCAGGCCGAGCACGGTGCCGACCACGCGCAGCAGGCCGAAGTTGAAAGTGGCCGCGAAATCCGGGCGCAGCACGATGGCCGCGGTCATCGGCAGCCAATAGCCGTGGGGCAAGGCAAGCTGTCGCGCCACGAACAAGGTGGCGCTCAGCGTGATCGCGCTGCGCACTGCATGGCGAAACGCCACCGAATGCGGCGTGAGATTGGCGCGCAGCGTGGCGCGCGCGGAACTGCTGCGCAGCGCGGCGGGCAGCGGCGTTTCGGCGGCGGCCGCGCGCAGTTCGCCGCGGCTGCCGGCCCAGTTTGCATTACGCACCGCGGCGGCGAGCTGGCCGGAGAGCGCGTGGATGTGCGTGGCCAGTCCATCCGCATTGCCGCCATCGCCCAGCAAGGCATTCTCGCTGGCCTGCAACGTCTGCAGTGCACGTTCGGCTTGCGTCGGCGGCTCGCCGGCTTCCAAGGCATCGGCGATGGCGGCGAGCACGCGTGCCGCATCGCCACGGAACATCGCATGGATGGAGGCGCTGGCGCGCAGCTCCGCCATCGCGGTGAGTTCCAGGCGGATGCGTTCGGCCAGTTCCAGCATGACGCCGAACGCTTCCATGGCGCGCCCACGCGCGTGGTGGCGACCGAGCAGCGTGTGCTGCAGCGTGGTCATGGCATCGGTGAGTGCGGGCACGTCGGCGTCGTCATGCGCCTGCTGTCGCGCGAGCGAGGAGAGGCCGCGATATACGGCGGCCAGCGCATGGCGCTCCGGCCGGTAGCGCTGCAGCGGCCACGCGGCGACCGAGAACACGGTGAGCAGCAGGCCACCGGCGAAGATCAGGCTGGCTGCGCCGATCGCTTCGCCCAAGGGTCGGGGCGTGGCCGCGGTAACTACCAGCAGGATCATGCTGGTCATGCCTACGCGGGTCATGTCCGGGCCGAACACCACCACCAGGCCGCCGACGAAACCGAACACGGCGGTGGCGACGAGCATTGGCACCAGTTGGTCGCCGATCAGGAAGCCGATCAGCGAGGCCAGGCCCGCGGCGAGCGATGCGAGCAGGAGTCGGGCCAGGCGCTGGCGGTAGGGGCCGGGCTGGTCCGAGAACATGGTGTCCAGCGCGCCCGCCGCGATGCCCAGGCCGATGCCCGGATGGCCGCTGGCGAGGCCGATGACCAGGGGCAGTATCACCGCCGCCGTGTTGCGGACGACCACGCGCACGGGGACGTCGGGCCGCTTGGCCGTCAACAGGCTGTCGACGACCGTGGCGCGCAAGGAATAACCGCTGGTGGACATGACGCTTCGTTCGCTCCTAAACGGACGCCATTCTGCCGCACCGTGCCTGAAGCCCGCGCGACGATTCCGGTAGCGAGGGGCTCAGTCGCCCCCGGTACCCAGCTGCCGCGACAGCGCGTAGAGCACGCGCAGGTCCTGCGCATCCAGCTCGTTGCCGTCCATGCCGCGGAAGTGGTGATGGAACGAACGCACTGTCGCGGCACGGTCGTCCAGCGGATAGCCGATCAGGCCCAGCGCCATCCACGGATCGAAACCCGGCGGCGGATCGGCCAGCACGCCGCGCGGCCACAGACCGAAGCCGGCGTCGGCCAGCAGTTGCCAAGGAAAGCGCGGCCCCGGATCGTCCTTGCGGCCGGGCGCGAGGTCTTCATGGCCGATGATCTGGGTCCGTGGAATGCGCAACCGGTCGGTGAGGTCGGCGAGCAGGCGCAGCAGGCTGTCGATCTGCGGTTGGGTGAAAGGCGAGTGTCCGTCGTTGTCGAGCTCGATGCCGATCGATGCCGAGTTGACGTCGGTGATGGTGCCCCAGTGCCCGGCGCCCGCGTGCCAGGCGCGTTGGCTGTCGGCCACGAGTTGATAGATACGGCCATCGTTGCCAACCAGGTAATGCGAGCTCACCGGGCCACCGCTGTTGGCCGTGCGCAACGTGTGCAGCGCCTGCTCGGCAGACTGCTCGTCGGTGAAATGCACCACGATCAGCACCGGGCGCCGCTGGTCGAAATTAGGTGAAGGCACCCATTGCGCGATGGGGTTGCGCACAGGAGCCGGCGCGCAGGCGCTCAGCAACAGCAGCAGTGAAGACAGCAGCGCAAGCCGGGCATGGGTCGACAGCATGGCGGTCACGTCGCGATGGAATGGTGCGAAGCTGCCGCACCACGCCGGCAAGGTCAAGCAAAACGAAAACGGCGCCCGGAACACCGGACGCCGTCGTCGCTGCAAATCAGCGGATGGATCAGGCGCGACCGGCGAATTCGCCCGTCAGCGTGTTCACCCACACCTTCTCTTCGTTGGTGATGTACTCGGGCACCTGGATCTCGACGCCGGTGTTGAGCTTGGCCGGCTTGGTGCGCTTGGTGGCGCTCGCGCCCTTCAGTTCCGGTGCGGTATCGACCACCGTGAGCACGACGCTGGTGGGCACCTGCAGGCCGACCGGCGCATCGTCGATCACCTGCACGTAATAGCCCTCGACGCCTTCTACGATGTAGCCGGCGCTATCGCCCACCAGTTCGGGGCCCAGCGTGTACTGCGTGTAGTCCTCGTTGTCCATGAAGACGTAGGCGTCGCCGTCCATGTACGAGAAGTTGGCCGCGCGGCGCAGCAGATCCATTTCCTTGAGGTCGTCGTCGGCGCGCAGGCTCAGGTCGAACTTGCGACCGCCCGGGATCGAATACATGGTGAAGCGGAAGGTGACGTTGCCGCCACGTGCGGTCGGCGAGCTGCGCTCGATGTCGCGCACCTGGTAGACGGTACCGTCGTGTTCGACCACGTTGCCTTTCTTGACGTCGGAAGCTTTCATGAGTGTGGGACCAGTCGTGAATGTGTTTCATGGTCGTCATTGCGGCGAGCGCCGGAACGACGGCTGGAAAAATTACTTCGGCTGCAGACGCACCGCGCCGTCGAGACGGATGGTTTCGCCGTTGATGTAGCGGTTGCCGAGGATGAAGCCCACCGTGTTGGCGAACTCGTCGGGCTTGCCCAGGCGCGAGGGGAACGGAATCGAGGCCGACAGCGACTCCTGCACCTGCGGCGGCATGCCGTCCACCATCGGCGTCCAGAAGATGCCCGGGGCGATGGTCGCCACGCGGATGCCGAAACGCGACAGCTCGCGCGCCATCGGCAAGGTCATGCCGACCACGCCACCCTTGGAGGCGGAGTAGGCGGCCTGGCCGATCTGGCCTTCGAACGCAGCGACGGAGGCGGTGTTGATGATCACGCCGCGCTCGCCGTCCTCGCCCGCTTCGTTGTTCTGCATCAGCGAGGCGCCGGCCTTGGCGACGTTGAAGCTGCCCACCAGGTTCACCATCACGGTAGTGGCGAAGGTGTTGAGCGGCATCGGGCCTTCCTTGCCCAGCATGCGTCCGGCGCCCAGGATGCCCGCGCAGTTCACCACCACGTTGAGGCCGCCCATGGCTTCGCGCGCGGCAGCGACGTTGGCGCTCACGCCCTCTTCGGAGGTGACGTCGGTGCGGTAGAAGTGGCCGCCCAGCGCCTTGGCCGCTTCCTGGCCCTTTTCATCGTTCACGTCGAACAATGCGACCTTGCCGCCGTTGGCGACCAGATACTGCGCCACCGCGTGGCCGAGACCGGAGGCGCCGCCGGTGATGATCGCCTTGACCTGATTGAGCTGCATGGGAAGTCCGTAAAGCGGTTGGAAAATGCCAATGGTAGCCCAGCGGGCGCCATCCGGTCCGCAAGGCTCGCCGCAGGTGGCGGAACGAGCGGGCGGCCTATCACCGATAGCCGTACTTAGAGCTTTTGTCGGCGCCGCTTATATCCATTTTCCGGGCTCTTTTTGCAGTGCAGCGGAGTAAAACCCAAAGGGTTGGCTACAGGCGCCGCCATGGGAGGAGGGCTGCCATGGAGCTTAAGGACGACCAGCCGCGATACGGCAGGGGACATGCCTCCATCTCGCCGGCGATGCCCTGGTGGCGCGCGCTCCTCGTCGCATGCCTGCTGCTGGCGGGTACGACGCATGGAGCGGAAGCGCCGACTCCCGGCTATTTCATGACCACCTCGCAACTGGCCGATCCGCTGAAGCCGTTTGCGCATCTGCCCAGCCATGCATTGGTGCGGGTGCAGGCAGCGGTCATCGCCCTTCCCGATCCGCTGGAAACACGGCTTGGACGCGCGTTCGACGTGGAGGTCGATGCGGTGATCAGTGCTTTCCAGGCGAGTGGCTATGCGCTGGATGGTTTCGCCCTGGCGTGGTCACCGCGCAAGCAGGGCGATGGTGACAGTTACCCCAGCAGCGACGGTGCCGCACGCAACCTGCCCGGCGTGATGCTGTTCCGGCATGACAACTGGCGTGACTGCCATGCAGCGCCGGACGCCAAGACGTTTTGCGGTTCGACGTACTACGCCTTGTTCGTCGTCGGCGAAACGCCGACGTCCGGCGTGCATCCCGAGGCTTTCGACGTGGCCGCGCGCTGCGCGATGGCCGTGGATGGCGTGCAGCACCTGGGGAAGGCGGCCGATGTGGCGTCGCTCGATTGCCATCCCGTCGCCAAGGGCACCACCTCGTCCGACGCACTGATGAAAACGCTGGGTTGCGGACGTCAGTTGGACATCATCGGTCCATCCTTTTCCGGCTCGATGGAATCGATGGCGGCTGCACTCGGCAGGGCCGCTGCGGATGCTGCCGCCTGGAACTGTGCAGGTTCCGAGGCAAGCGGGCTCAAGATCCGTCTGGTATCACCCTCGGCCAGCGTGAACAACAACGAAGAGATCAAGTACCACGCGTATCTCGCAGCGGCAAACGTGCCGTCGTTCAAGGTGTCGTTCGAGTACCGCGCGCTGGCGTACAGCGTGGCCGACCAGATGGATACGGTGATGGATTATCTGGAGCCGCGCCTCGGCCCCGATGGCAACGTCGTCGTACTCAGCGAGGAGTCGAGCTTCGGCGAAGGCGCACGCAATCTCGCCACAAATCGCCTTGGTCCCCGCAACGCCATCTGCACGCGCCGCAGCGAAGGGGAAAGCGTGGACGAGTCGCATTGCTGGGGACATCTCGTCAACGTGCAGTTTCCGCCCAACATCGCGGCGATCCGCGCTGAGCACGTGAAGGCCAAACAGGCCGAGGACGCACAACGCAAGCAATTCCTGCCGGATCGCCTGCTCGAACTCGACCTTACCGGCGTCGACAAGAGCGCCGACCAGCCGCCGACCTACCAGCCAAGCCTTACCTCGCGTTCGGACGAGCTCATGCTTTACCAGACGTTCGATGCGCTCAAGAAGTACATCCGCCCTGCGGCGGTGATCATCGTGGCGACCGACGTGCGCGATCGGTTGTTCCTGCTGAGCGAAGTCCGCGACCTGCTGCCGGGGTCGCTGCCCATCGTGCTCGAACAGGACAATCTGCTGGCGCATCCGGATTATCGCGACATCAGCCGCGGCAGCATCACCATGCCCGCCGGGCAGAGCCTGGTCTGCCTCAACAGCGACAACGAGCCGATGCCGTGCCCGGTGGGCGAAGGGAAACGGAGCCTGTCATCGACCGGCGAAGACACGTGGAAGTGCCCCCTGGTTCCGCGGCATTTCGCGTTCGCCACCGACTACGCCGCGAACATGTTTCGCGCCGCGACGCGACTGGCGAGGCTGCAGTATCTCCCTGCGGAGAAGCAGGACACGTTCACCGCGCCCGATGAAACCTGGTTGGCGCCGCCGATGCTGGTGGCCACGCTCGCCGGCTTTCAGTACGTGGATATCCAGAGCAGGCCATCGGCCACGGCCGTTCCGACCAATCCTTGCCCCTGCAAGGCGATACCGCTGCCACAAGGGCGGCAGGACATCCTCATCGTGTCGGATGCGCGCATCCAGTTGCAGGAGCCGGTGTATCTGGCGATGACCCTGTTCTTCGCGGTGATGCTTGCGGTGGCTTCGTGGCTCATGTGGAACGGACGCGACGTTTCACTGGTGTCCTTCCCCGTGTGTCGCCACGCCCTGCGATGGATGCGGGTGACGCCGAACACCACGGAACCGCGTCGCAATACTTCGTCGGGATGGCTGTTCGCGTGGCTCGCCTTTGCGATGGCCGGCCTGGTGATCGCGGGCACCAAGGTCATCACGATGTTGCCGCCGCCGTCCTATGGCGACACCAATCTTGCCCATGGTCGCGACCCGTGGGCGCTGCTGGCGTTGTGCCTGGGCTATGGATGTTTCGTCGCGTTCGCCGCCCTGCGCGTGCTCGACTGGAACGCGCACAGCAACGCGCTGTCCCAGGCGATGGCCGAAGGCTCGCGCTTCGGCTTGCGTCTCAGGCAGCAAGGGCACTGGCACGCCGTGGCAGGTGCGCTGATCCTGCTGATATGCCTGCCACTGAGCGTCAACGACATGACGCCCACCACCACCGATCACCCATGGATTTCCGAGTTGAGCGGCATCTTCGCACTGGGCAGTAGCGCGTTCTTCTTCGTACTGCTGGCAGAGACGTTCGATCGCTGGCGGCGGACCTGCCTGGAACTGGCCAAGGTGATTCCGCTCGTGCGCGAAAAGGAGCCGAAGCTTGCCGAATGGCCCACACCCTGCCTGCTCGATGAGCGTCCACGCAGCCCCTTCAACATCGTCATGCGCAGCGACAACTACGATGCCTGGCGCAAGCAGCCCCTGGCCGAGTGGGCCAGGCAGACGCGAAGCCTGCTCGACCATGCGTGGCCCTTCGATGCCGGCGGAGCGTCATTTACCGTCTGGCAGGCGCAGCTGGTGGCGGAGATGAAACTGGCCGCGGCCGCCGTGCGTACGTGCGCATGGTGCGCCGTGCTGGGCGCCACACTGGCCCTGCTGCTCATGCAGGTCTATCCGCCGGTCTATCCGCGGTTGCAGACCTCGGTGGCCATTCTCCTGCTCGGCGTGTCGTTCGCCGCCATCGTGTATGCCGTGCTGCAACTGGAGAAGGATGCATTGCTTGGCCGCATGTTCACCGCCGACAAGGATCACCTCACGCTTGGCGGCGCCTTGACGGCGCTGTGGCCCAAGCTGCTCGCCTTCGGCTCGATCCTGGTGATGGTGTTCCTCCCCAGTGCGTGGGACTGGGTGGGCGGACTGGTGAAGGCGATCAACTCCCTGCATTGAGCCGTCGCTCGCGGCGACGGCTGGGTTTCATCGCGTGAGCCGTTCGCGAAAGGCCTGCGTCTCGGCGAGCGCGGGGAAGGGCGTCACGGGGCGCGGCGGATTCTCGGGCGCCTGCAGCTCCTTCTGCCACACGCCCACATCCCACCATTGGCCGAGCTTGTAGCCGCAGCTGCGCCATACGCCGGCTGGCGTGAACCCCATGGCGTCGTGCATCGCCACGCTGCTTGCGCCAGGCAAGGTGATCACGCCCACGGCCTGGTTGATGCCTTGCAGCTGCATCACGTCCAGCAGGACGCCATAGAGGCGACGCGCGATGCCACGACGGCGCGCATCGGCATGGACGTAGATGGAGGTCTCTGCGATCCAGTCGTAGGCGGCGCGCTCGCGGAAACGACTGGCGTAGGCGTAGGCCAGCACGCGGCCGTCTTCTTCCCAGACCAGCCATGGATACTGACGCAGCCGCGTCACGATGCGATCTCGCATCGCGTCGACGCCCGGCAAGTCGTTCTCGAAGGTTTCCACGCCGCGCAACACCGAGGGCGTGTAGATGTCGTGGACGGCCGCGGCGTCGTCGGGGCGGGCGATGCGGATCATGCGAGCGACTTCTCCATGCAGATGCTGAGAGGGTTGGCGCGGTGGTCGCCGAACGGCGGGCAGCGCCGGTAGCCGGCGCGCTCGTAGAGTTCGAGCGCTTCGGCCTGCGCCGTGCCGGTTTCGAGCCGAATGATGGCGTGGCCGCTGCGCTGTACTTCCCGTTCCAGCGCTTCGAGCAACTGCTTGCCGAGGCCCAGGCCACGACAGGCGGGCAGCACGTACATGCGCTTCACTTCCACGTAGTCCTCGTGCCGCACGCAGGCGCCGCAGGCCACCGGCGTGCCGTCGACGCGCGCAGTAAGGAAGGTGACATTGGGCTGCGTGAGCTCATCCACCGATACGGGATGGATATTGCCGGTGGGGTACAGCTCGGTGAGATAGCCGTCCAGTTGCTGGATAAGCGGAGCGACATCGGCGGCGGTCGGATCGTCGACTTCGAACTGCAGGACGGGTGGGGTCAACATGATTCGTACTTCCAGTTGCGGCGCTTGCCTTCGGCCAGCCATTCCAGTGTGGTCGCCAGGCGCTTCTGGCGCGTGGCATCCGTCTTGGCCTCGTTGATCCAGTCGATGTATTCGCGTTGCGCGCCGGGCGGAAAACCTTCGAAGGCCTTGCGCGATGCGGCGTGCTTGCGTTGCACGAACGCGGCCGCGAGTTCGTCAGGAATGACCGCAGGCGGCTTGGCGGCTGCGGCGCGCTTCTGCTTCACGCCGCCATCGACCAGCAACATGGCCTTCTTCACGTGCGCGACCATGGTTTTCTTCGCGGGCAGGTCTTTCAGCGTCGTGATCTTGCCGAACTGGCCCATGCCGTCGTCACCGGCTTTGCCCACCACGTCCTTGTGCAGCCAGAAGCCGAAGCTGCAGTGCTGCCTGAAGGCGGCCATGTTGCACAGGAGCGAGCCCTTGTAGCTGAAGAAGGGCATGCTCCATTTCAGGCCTTCCTCTACCTCGGGGCAGGCCTCGTGCACGACCTTGCGCAGGTGTTCCAGGATCGGCTGTGCGAACGGCGCCGCCTTGGCGATGTAAGCATCGATGCGCGAGTCATGGCTGGCCATGTCGAAAACCTCAGAGTTCGCGTACGTAGAACTGGTCGCAACTGAAGTGGCCGGTGCCGCCCATGGGAGCACACAGGGTGGTAAAGCCGTGTTTGCGATACAGCGCCTGCGCCGCGTCCATGCCGGTCAGGGTCTCGAGGTAGCAGCGGCGGAAACCGTGCGCACGTGCCGCGTCGAGACAACGCAGCATCATCGCGCTGCCGGCGCCGATGCCGCGCGCCTCGGGCAGGAAGTACATCTTTCGCAGCTCGCAGACGCCTTCCTCGCCACCTTCCAGTGGAGCCACGCCACCGCCGCCGATGACTATGCCGTTTCGCTCCACCACGAAGTAGGCGCTGCGCGGTCGCGCATAGGCCTCATACATGGTGTCCACTTCCGCATCGTGGATGGCGAAGCCCGGGCCATCGGCACCGAACTCCGGCATCACGGTGCGGATGATGCGGGCCATGGCGGCGTTGTCGCGAGGCTCGATGGGACGGATCAGATAATCGGTCATGGCGTGTTCTGCGGCGTGCGGTAGACGGTGCCGTCCTTCATCACGAAGGCGGCCTGCTTGAGATCCTCGATATGCGTGCTGGGATCGCCGGTGAATGCGGCGAGATCGGCACGCAGGCCCGGCGCGATGCGGCCGAGCTTGTCCTGCTGGCGCAGGATGCGCGCGGCGACATCGGTGGCGGCGTGCAGCGCCTGCGGCGCACTCATGCCGTCGCGCACCATGTTGGCGGGTTCGCGCCAGTTGTCGCCGTGCGTGAATACGCCGACATCGCTGCCATTGCCGATGGTGACGCCGAGCTTGAGTGCCGTGCGGAACGCGCGCTCTGCTTCGTGCATGCGCGCGGTCGGCTCGCTTTGGCCCGGCACGTAGTGTTCGAAATACTGCGCGGTGGCTTCCACCGCGGTGAGCGTGGGCTCATACGCCACGCCGCGCTGCTTCATCAGGCGGAAGGTGGCCTCGCTCGCGCCATAGCCATGCTCGATGCTGTCCACGCCCGCTTCCACGGCGAGATGCACGCCTTCGTCGCTCGAAGCATGCGCGGCCACCGGCCGCCCGGAGAGGTGCGCGGTATCGACGATGGCTTTCATTTCGGCCAGCGACAGCGTCGGCTGCGTGCCGCCGTCGGTGCCGACGCGGTAATCGGCATACAGCTTGATCCAGTCCGCGCCGTGGCCGGCCTGTTCGCGTGTGGCGCGGATGGCTTCGTCCACGCCGCTCACTTCCTGGGCGCCGCCGGGCAGGTCGATATCCGGACGGAAGCCGCGCGGGCCCGGTCCGTAGCTTGCCGTCGCGACGATGGCACGCGTGGCGATGAACAACCGCGGCCCGGGAATCATTCCCTCGTCGATGGCGCGCTTGACCGAGACGTCGGCGAAGCCCGCGCCTTCGGTGCCGAGGTCACGCAGCGTGGTGAAGCCCGCCATCAGCGTCGCGCGTGCATGCGCGGCGGCCTCCAGCGTGCGGTAGTCCTGCGGTTCCTTCAGTACCTGATCGTTCCACAACGTTTCGTTGTACGGATGCAGAAACACATGGGAGTGCAGGTCGATCAGGCCCGGTGTCAGCGTCGTGCCGGGCAGGGCGATGCGCTGCGTGCCGGCGGGGGCATGGATCGTGTTCGCGGGGCCAACGGCGGCGATCGCTCCATCGTGCACCAGCACCGCCCAGCCCGCATGGGCCGCATCGCCTTCAGCCGTCCATACGCGATCGGGTACGAGCAGGACGTCGCCCTTCGCTCCCGTGGCCGAGGCGGTCGCCGCCATTACGGCCAACATCACGCCAAGCCAGGCCTTGCTTCGATTCCACCGCATCTTCAGCCCCCGAGCATCGAAGGCCCGATTCTAGCGAGGTCGCGCCTGCGGGGGCGAGGTGACTTCAGGGAGTGGCGCGCGGATCCACGGCGGCGAACTGCGCGCAGTCGCCGTCCGGGGCCATGCCAGCGGTGACGCAGCTCTGGAAGCCGGCTGGCAGCGAGGTGAAGCTCATGGTGTCGCCTTCATGCACGGCGAAACGCTTGGGCGGCGAGCTACACGCCGCGCTGGCCGGCGCACAGTCGTCGCCTACGACCATGTAATGGCATTCGCCGCTCTGGCTGCGGATGCAGCGGAACGTCGCGAACTGTCCGAACACATGCACCTTGCTGAACAGCACGTCCTGGCCGTTGACGATGGAATGCACGACCACGGTGCGGCCCTGCTCGCAACCGGCGAGCAGGAGCAAGGCGCAGAACAACACGATGAACTTCTTCATGGTGACCTCTGGCGCAACTTTCGATGGAATGGCTTACATGTGGCGAAACAGCGTCATGAACGGCTGGCTCACCACCAGGGTCTCGGGCCGTTGCTTGAGGCGCAGCGTGCCCTTGCCGGTGTCGTCGCGCACGATGGAGGCGACGGCTCGCAGGTTGACGATGGTCGAACGATGGATCTGCTTGAAGTTGTTCGGGTCCAGCATCATGGCCAGCTCGCGGATGGGCGTGCGCAGCAGCGCTTCGCCGTCGGCGGTCATCGCCACGGTGTATTTGTTGTCGGCGCGGAAATAGGCGACATCGTCCACCATGATCAGTCGCGTCTCGCGGCCGTTGCTGGCGGTGATCCAGGTGAGCGGCGGCTTGTTGGAGCCGCTGCCCGCATTGAGGTCGCGCAGCAGTGCCGCCAGTGCGGAAGCGTCCGGTACCGCCGCGGCGCGCGCCTTGATGCGCTGCACGGTGGCGGTGAGCCGTTCGGTCGTGATCGGCTTGAGCAGGTAGTCGATGGCACCTCGCTCGAAAGCGTCGATGGCGTACTGATCGTAGGCCGTGGTGAATACCACCTGCGTGTTGGGGCTGGCCTCGCCCGCGGCAGCGGCGACTTCCAGTCCGCTCAGGCCTGGCATGCGAATGTCGAGGAAGGCGATGTCAGGACGATGCTGGTCGATGGCTTCGAGCGCGCTGGCGCCGTCGTCGCATTCGGCGACGATCTCCAGCTCGGGCCAGGTCGTCGCGAGCAACTCGCGCAATGCCGTGCGCAGCAGCACTTCGTCTTCGGCGATGATGGCGGTGGTCATGACGAAGCCTCGGCGCTTTCCTTGGCGACACGCACCGGCACAACGATGGTGCTGGCCACGCCTTCGGGCGCATTGCTCACCACCGACAGCGAAGCTTCGGGGCCATAGATGAGGCGCAGGCGTTCGCGCACGTTCTTCAGGCCAATGCCCGTGCCGCCACTGGCGCCGGTGAAGCCCAGCCCGTCATCCGCCACGGTGATCGCCACCTTGCCGTCGTCGCGGCGTGCGCGAATCCACACCGTGCCGCCGCCGGGCTTGCGTTCCAGGCCGTGCTTGATGGAGTTCTCCACCAGGGTCTGCAGCATCATCGGCGGCAGCGAGATGGGGCGCAGCACGTCGGGCACGTCGATTTCCAGCGACAGGCGCGGTCCCATGCGCAGCTTCATGATTTCCAGATAGGCCCGCGTGCGTTCCAGTTCGTCGCCGACGGTGGACAGCGCGTCTTCGGTCAATGGCAGCGAGTGGCGCAGGTAGTGGATCAGGTGGCCGAGCATCTGGTCGGCCTGCGCGGGATCGGTGCGCGTGAGGTACTGCGCGCTGGCCAGCGTGTTGTAGAGAAAGTGCGGCTCCACCTGCGCATGCAGCAGGTTCAAGCGAGCGACGGTGCGCTCCTTCTCGCTTTCCGACTGCGCGGCGCGCGCTTTCTCGTGGCGGCGCTTCTCGGCGACGCGGCGGGTGATGGCGCGGGTGATCGCTTCGGCGTTCTCCAGGTTGGTGCCGTCGTCCACGCGGAACCAGTCGCTCCATGCGCCGGCCTCGGGTTCGCAGATCAATGTGACGCTGCTGCTGCCGTCGCCCGGCGTCACCGTGGCGAAGATCTGGTTGCGCAGATGGCCGAACCAGGTTCCGGGATCCAGCTTTCCAAACGAGCGATGGCCGTAGGTGATCGGTCGCTGAACCTTGGCGCGAACCTGCAGGCTGTCACGGGCGCTTTCCACGTCTTCGGTGCGCGGAAGCTCACGAATGGCCGCGTCGAGCAGATCGAAGGACTCATCGGCGTCGAAGGGAATTTCCACGCGGCGTCGCTGGCGGTTGCCCAGCGTATCGTCATCGATGCGGCCGGCCACCAGACGCACACGGCGCAGATGCGACACCGCGCCGGTGATCACCATCAGGAGGGCGATGAAGATCAGCAGTACGACCGTGCCGGCCATGTCGTGATGGCGGAACGGCGGGCTGTCGGCGAGCACGAGGGCCACGAACAGCAGGACCAGGAACCAGGCCACGACCAGTCGGGCAACGAACATGAGGCTCTTGAACACGGCACGACCCTGTGAGTGGCAACGGAACGGAGCATACCCAGCCGTGCCTTCGCGGGAAGCCGTCGGGCGATGAAACCGGCATCCGGGCGACGAAACGGGGAAACGGCGGGCCGAATGCCGGTCGGGTCAAGCGGCTACGGCCGGTAAAGCCCGCGATGGGGGCCGTAGCGGTACCACTCGGCGACGGCTTCGGGCAGCAGATCCGTGAGTGGCAGGCCTGTGGCCTCGCACATGACCAGCGTGTCCAGCAATGCCAGTTCCATCGGCCCCGAGCCGGGCAAGCCCGCATGTTCACGTTCCAGCGAGACCTCGGCCAGCATCCGTCCGCTCCAGTCGTAGAGCGCGTCGACCCGCTGGGAAAGCTGGGCGGCCAGCCAGGAACGCAGGGGATGATGGAGCGTCAGGCCTTCGTCCTGTGCGAGCTGGTGTGCCAGCGACGTGACCTCGTCGCCGATGCCGCGATACCACTCGGTGTGGCCCGCGGCCGAGGTCGGCACCACCAGCGGTGCGGGCGCACGCTGCTCGATCCACGAGGTCAGAAACAGGCGCTCGATGCGGCGTGCGTGGGCCACGCGATCCACTTCGATCAGCAAGCCTCGTTCCAGGTCGAAGAACTCGAAGAAGCGGCGATGCAGCGTGCGAAAGCGCTGCAGGGGTTCGCGCGAAAAGCCGATCTTCAGCAGGTCTTCGTCGCGGCAGGGCAGTACATAGACATAGGCGCGTCCGCGCGAGGCAAAGCGCGGTTCGGTGAATTCCTCATCCATGGCAAAGGGTCGAATGCTCGTGGCGTTGCGGAAAGGAAGGCAGGATGCTCCCGCGCTGTCTCACCGCCACGGACTCGCCTGCTAGGCAGCGGTGCGCGCGCGGGTCACGCGGCTCGCCGTTTCCTTGTGCAACTGGCCGGCCAGCCACGCGCCGGTGGCGATCAGGATGTCCAGGTCGATGCCGGTGTGCAGCCCTAAGCCATGCAGCATGTACACGACGTCTTCGCTGGCGACGTTGCCGGTGGCACCCTTGGCATATGGGCAGCCGCCCGTACCCGACACCGCGCTGTCGACGACGCGGACACCCTCCTCGAGACAGGCAAGGATGTTGGCGAGCGCCTGGCCGTACGTATCGTGGAAATGGATGGCCAAGGCCGCCATGGGTACTTCCTGCGCCACCGCATGCAGCATGGCACGCGCCTTGGCCGGCGTGCCGATGCCGATGGTGTCGCCGAGCGACACTTCGTAGCAGCCGAGCTCATGCAGGCGACGCGCCACGCGTACCACGTCGCTTACCGGCACCTCGCCCTGGTACGGGCAGCCGAGCACGGTGGAGACATAGCCGCGCACCTTCACGCCATCGGCCTTCGCGCGATCGAGCACGGGCATGAAGCGTTCGATCGACTCGTCGATAGATGCGTTGATGTTCTTGCGGTTGAACGCTTCAGACGCCGCGGTGAACACGGCGACCTCGGTAACGCCTACGGCGCGCGCGCGTTCGTAACCCTGTTCGTTCGGCACCAACACCGGAAAGCTCACGCCGGGCACCTTGCGGATACCCTGGTAGACCTCGGCGGCGTCCGCCATCTGCGGCACCCATTTGGGGCTGACGAAGCTGGTGGCTTCGATCGACTTGAGGCCGGTGCCGGACAGGCGATCGATCAGGGCGATCTTCACGTCGGTCGGCAGCAGCGTCTTTTCGTTCTGCAGGCCGTCGCGTGCGCCGACTTCGACGATGCGTACGTGGTTGCTCGTGTTCATGGTCGAAGCCTAGCTTGTTGGAGGTACTGGCAATGTGAGCGTGCGTGGATCGCGCGGGGTCAGTCGGCGAAGCGCACGAGGATCGCGTCGGCTTCGACGAAATCGCCCTGCGCCGCGCCGATGCTGGCAATGGTGCCGGCGCGTGGCGCCTTGAGTGCCAGCTCCATCTTCATCGCTTCCATCACCAGCAGTTCCTGGCCTTCTTCCACGGTGTCGCCCGCGTTGGCCTTCACCAGCACGATGCGGCCGGGCATGGGCGCCACCACCTGGTTGCCGCCGCCGCTTTCCTTCGACTGCCACGCGAAGGCGGGCGCGCGCTCGAAGGTGTGGCGATTGCCGCCAGCGTCGTGCACGGTGATGCGTGCGGCATCGACGCGCACCGGCACGCGCAGTGATTCGCCATCGAAACGTGCGCTGAGCGTCGCGTCGTCGCGGCGGGCGCCGCGGACGTCGGCGCTGTCTTCGCCATGGCGGAGGCGATAGTCGCCATCGTGGCCGTAGGCTTCGATCTCATACCGCTGGCCTTGCAGCGACAACGCGACGATGCGCTTGCCGGCATGCCCGATGCGCCACGCATCGGCGCGCACCCAGGGCGAATGCGGATCGGTGCCGCGGGTCGAGTCGGCAACGACGGCTTGTTCCTCGTCCATCAGTGCGGACACCGCTGCGGCGAACAGAACGCGCGCATTCGGCGCGGCGTCGCCGGCCAGGAACTCCGCGAGATGACGATCGAGATAGCCTGTATCGATGCGCCCCTCGACCACGACCGGATGACGGGACAGCCGTTCGAGGAAGGCGATGTTCGATTTCGGGCCAACGATTTCGCTGGCCATCAGGGCATCGCGCAGGCGCTGCAGGGCCTGCGGACGATCCTGGTCCCACACGATCAGCTTGGCGATCATCGGGTCGTAGAAGATCGTCACCGTGTCGCCTTCGATTACGCCGCCATCGATGCGCACATGGCGCGACGGCGCGGGAAGACGAAGTTTCAGCAACTTGCCCGAGCCCGGCAGGAAATTCTGGTCGGGATCTTCCGCATAGAGGCGCACTTCGATGGCGTGCCCGCGTGCGTGGATCTGGTCCTGCGCCAGCGGAAGCGCTTCGCCTGCAGCGACACGCAATTGCCATTCGACCAGATCAAGGCCGAGCGTTTCCTCGGTGACCGGATGCTCCACCTGCAGGCGCGTGTTCATCTCCATGAAGAAGAACTCGCCGTCCTGTCCCACGATGAATTCCACCGTACCGGCACCGACGTAGTTCACCGCCTTCGCGGCAGCCACGGCGGCGGCACCCATCGCGGCGCGACGCGTGCTGTCGAGGAAGGGCGAGGGGATTTCCTCCAGCACCTTCTGATAGCGACGCTGCGCCGAGCATTCGCGTTCGTTGAGGTGGATGACGTTGCCGTGGGTGTCGCCGAACACCTGGAACTCGATGTGGCGCGGGTGGTCCACGTAGCGTTCGAGAATCACGCGCGTATCGCCGAAGGCACTGGCGGCCTCGCGTTGTGCGGAAGCCAGCGCGTCGGCAAATTCCTTCTCGCTGCGCACGATGCGCATGCCCTTGCCGCCACCGCCGGCGGCAGCCTTGATCATCAACGGAAAACCCGTGCGGCGCGCCTGCTCGGCGAGCACGTCGTTGGACTGGTCTTCGCCGTGATAGCCGGGCACCAGCGGCACGTCGTGTTTTTCCATCAGCGCCTTGGCGGCGGCCTTGGAACCCATCGCATCGATGCTTTCCGGGCGTGGGCCGATGAAGGCGATGCCCGCGTCGGTGCACGCACGCGCAAACGCGGTGTTCTCGGAAAGAAAACCGTAACCGGGATGGATCGCCTGTGCGCCGCTCTTGCGCGCCACGTCGAGGATGGCATCGCCGCGCAGGTACGATTCGGTGGGACGCGGGCCGCCGATGGGCCATGCCTCGTCCGCCAGGCGCACGTGCTGTGCGTTGGCGTCGGCCTCCGAATACACCGCGATGGTGTGTAACCCCAGGCGCCGGCAGGTGCGGATCACGCGGCAGGCGATCTCGCCGCGGTTGGCAATGAGTACGCGCTGGAACATGCGGCTTCCGGGGTCGATGCGAAGCTGCCAAAACTAGCAGATTGCCGCAGCGGAGCCGATGCGCGGCGCAGCAAAAAGCCCTCTATAGGAGCGCACCCAGTGCGCGACCGCGGCGCCACGTCGATGCCATGGTGAGAGGTTTTCGCGGAGAACACCGGGGTATGGCTTCGCCGCTTCGTGGGCTTTTCGCGCACTGGGTGCGCTCCTACAGTGAAGGGGTGAGGCGCGTTACTCGCCCTCCCAATACCCCACGGTGAGCTCGGCCTTGCTTACATGACGAAAACCTTGCGGTTTGCCGTCGGCGGCCGGCGGGTATTCGGCCATGATGCCGAACTTGCCGGTGTCGGGGTATTCGCAGATTTCCGGGGATTGCTTGGTACTGACGGCGAGATAGCGCATCTCGGTGTCGCCGGTGTTGATGATCTGGTGCGCCGCCTCGGGGCCGCCCGGAGGGCAGGCGATGATGTCGCCGGCGCGGATGGCGTGGCGTTCCTCGCCGATGCGCACTTCGCCGGTGCCTTCGAGGATGAAGAACATTTCCTCGTTCACGCGGTGGCAATGCAGCGGGAAGGCGCGCTTGCCCGGCGGCACGGCGGTGATGTTGTAGCCCAGCTTCTGTGCGCCGATCTGCATCGAGAAGCGGCCCATGCGCGCTTCGAAGCGCTCGGCGGTCTCACCCGTCGGGCCCATGCCGGGCGGGAAGGGCTGTAGTTCGACGTCGGCGATGTTCATGATCGGGCGCGGCATGACGGGCATCCTCGGGGGAAGAGAAACCCAAGTATCCCTCCAATGCGCCGACGCTGCCGGTGAAGGAAGCCACGGTTGCCCGCAACCGCCGTTTATTCCGGGCGGTGGCAGACCGCTTCGATGTTGTGCCCGTCGGGATCGAGCACGAAGGCGCCGTAGTAGTGCGGGTGGTAGTGCGGACGCAGGCCCGGTGCGCCGTTGTCCTTTGCACCCGCGGCCAGCGCCTCGCGATGGAACGCATCCACCGTGGCGCGATCGGGCGCAATGAAAGCGACATGCACGGGGCTGGCGGGATGACCGTTGAATGACGTGCCGATCCAGAAGGTTGGCTTGCCGTCGATGCCGAAGCCGGCATGATCGCCGTCGCCGGTCTGCTCGGACGTCACTTCCATCACCAGCGTGGCGCCCAGCGGCGCCAATGCTTTGCAGTAGAACTCGCGGCTGCGTTCGAAACCGGAAACATGCAGGCCGATGTGATCGAGCATGGCATCACTCCTTGTGGGCGATCGAAGCGGAAAACCGGGTGCCTGTCAGCACCAGCGCGGTGCGCGCTTGCCGAGGAAGGCACCGAGGCCTTCCTGGCCTTCGTCCGAAACGCGCAGTCGTGCGATCAGCGCGGCGTTGTCCCGATCGATGCGCTCGGCGTCCGCCTCGGTGGCGCCCGCCATGCGCAAGGCCAGTTGCTTGGCTTCGGCCTGCGCGACGGGGCCGGCCTTGGCGAGCAGGGCGAGGGTGCCATCGACGGCTTCGTCCAGCTGTTCCGCCGGCACGCACCGGTGCAGCAGTCCGATGTCCTGTGCCGTAGCCGCATCGAACAGCTCGCCGGTGAGGAACAGACGGCGCGCGTGGCGCAGGCCGATCGCGTGGATCACATAGGGCGAGATGACCGCGGGCACCAGCCCCAGCTTCACTTCGGTGAGACCGAAGCGCGCGCTGTCCACGCCGATGGCGATATCGCAGCAGGCGATAAGCCCCACGCCGCCGCCATACGCGGCGCCGTTGACGCGGGCGATGGTCGGCTTGGGCAGGAACTGCAGCGTGCGCATGAGGCTCGCGAGTCGCAGCGAGTCCTCGCGGTTTTCCGCTTCGCCAGCCGACGCCATGCCGCGCATCCAGTTGAGATCCGCGCCCGCCGAGAAGCTGGCGCCTTCGCCGGTGAGCACCACCGCGCGCACCGCCGCATCGCCGCCTGCGGCAGCAAGCGCCTCGGAGAGTTCCGCGATCAGCACATCGTCGAACGCGTTATGCACCTGCGGGCGGTTCAAGGTGATGCGGCGAACGCCCGCGAGGTCGGCGATATGGATGTGGTCGGTCATGATCGGCTCCGTTGGATCGCGACATCTTAGGGCCGATCAGCGCGCTGCGCGCCGTTGCGGGGCAGCCACGGCAACGCGCGACCACTTGCGCGAAGCCGTCGCGAAGGAGCTCGACGCGTCAGTCTTTCGCCGGCAGCACCAGGAATTCGGCCGCTTCCAGCGCCGATCCCTGCCAATGGCCCGGCGCCACGTCGCGCCACCACGGCTGCACGCTTTCCACGCGCGAAGGTTCCACGGGTTCGCCGAGTCGAGGCATCACCAGGCCCTCCGGCGACTTCGCCAGCAACACGTCCGCCGGCTCCGCCCACGGATGCATGGCGAGGTTGAACGTGCCCCAATGCACCGGCAGCAGCTTGCCGCTGCCGAGCTGTCGCCATGCATCGATGGCGTTGTCCGGACCCAGGTGCACGCTGCCCCAGGACGGATGGAACGCGCCCACTTCGATCATCACCAGGTCGAACGGGCCCAGCCGTTCGCCGATCTCGGCGAAATGCGGCGAAAGGCCGGTGTCGCCGCTGAAGAACACGGCATGCCGCTCGCCGCGCAGCGCGAACGATGACCACAGCGTGGCATTGCGGTCGCGCAGGCTGCGGCCGGAAAAGTGGTGCGATGGCGCGGCGGTGATGGTGAGCCCGCGCGGCAGCGTGATGCGTTCCCACCAGTCGAGTTCGGTGATGCGCTCCGGTGGCACGCCCCAGGCTTCCAGGTGCACGCCCACGCCGAGCGAGGTAATGAAGGGCACTCGCAGCTTTGCCAGTTCGCGGATGCTCGGGTAGTCGAGATGATCGTAGTGATCATGCGAGATCAACACGGCATCCAGCGGCGGCAGCGCGCTGATGTCCACCGGCACGGGCTGGAAACGCTTGGGCCCGAGGAAGGAGAACGGCGAGGCGCGTTCGCCCCACACGGGGTCGGTGAGGATGCGCACGCCGTCGATTTCCAGCAGTACGGTGGAATGGCCGAGCCAGGTGGCGCGCAGGCCGGTTTCCACGGGGCGCGTCCAGGCGTTGCGCGGATCGAGTGCGGGCAGCGGCCCCGCGGGCGTGCGCCCTTCGCCGCGGAACACGAAATCGGCCAGTGAGGGGCGGTCGTCGGTCACGCGTGGTGTGCTGGCGGGGTACGTATTGACGAAGCCTCCCTCGGCGTATTGCGCGGAAGCCCGCATGCGTTCCAGTCGCAGACCTGTCGGGTGTCGGGAGAACCAAGCCATCGAAGACCTCGTCGAGAAGCGGGGATGCCGAAGTTCGTCCGGAGAACGGCTGCGGAGCACGCCATTCGCCGGCACCCCGGCAGGGGATGATTCTGCTATCGGGGTGGCCGGGGGCTTTCCCAAGGCGTCGCCGCTATCACCGTGTCGTTCGTTGGATTTGGCCCGGGTGCAAGTGGCTGCGCAAGACGCGTGGCCGTGGCATCCAGCGGCAACCGGCCACGCTGCGCTCGGCGGGCGACTCGGATACAATGCGAACCATTCTTATTTGAATTGGTGACCAGTGCGCCTGTCCGACCTGCCGAAAGGGGCTACTGCCGTGGTGGACCGAGTGGACGATGCTCATGCTTCCGACCCGATCGCGCAGCGCCTGCGCGACCTGGGGTTCGTGGCGGGCGAGCCGGTGCGCCTGGTGGCTGTCGGGCCGATGGGCGCCGATCCGCTGCTGATCCAGATCGGTTCGACGCGCTTCGCGCTGCGCCGTAACGAAGCGGCACGCGTGATGGTGCGCGTGGAGGCCGCGGCATGAGTGCCGACAGCCTGCGCATCGCCCTCGTGGGCAATCCCAATTGCGGCAAGACAGCTCTCTTCAACCAGCTCACCGGCGGCCGCCAGAAGGTGGCGAACTATGCCGGCGTCACCGTCGAACGCAAGGAAGGCCGCTTCACCGCGCCATCGGGTCGCGTGCTGCAGATCCTGGATCTGCCGGGCACCTACAGCTTCGACGCCACCAGCCCCGACGAGCAGATCACGCGCGACGTGCTGGAAGGCAACTACCCCGGTGAAACCGCGCCGGACCTGATCGTCTGCGTGGCCGACGCGACCAACCTGCGCCTGCACCTGCGCTTCGTGCTGGAAGTGAAGCGGTTGGGCCGCCCCGTCGTGCTGGCGTTGAACATGATGGACGCCGCGCGTCGCCGCGGTGTCGTCATCGATGTTCCTGAGCTGTCGCGCCGGCTGGGCATGCCGGTGGTGGAAACGGTGGCGGTGAAGCGCGATGGCGTGAAGGCGCTGATCGCCCGCGTGGACGGCGAGATTCCCGACGCCGCGCCGGCGCAACCGGATGACCCGGCCAGTCGCGCCGACCTGCACGCGCAGGTGCGCGAGCTGCTGGCCGCCACCGTGACCATGCCGCGCGCCACCGCCGAACTCGACGACGCGCTCGACCACTGGGCGCTGCATCCGGTGTTCGGCCTGGCGATCCTGTCGGTGGTGATGTTCCTGGTGTTCCAGGCCGTGTACGCGGCCGGCAAGCCGATGACCGACCTGATCGGCGACGGCTTCGGCTGGCTTGGCGAGCACGCTACCGCGTGGATGCCGGCCGGGCCGCTGCAGAGCCTGATCGTCGATGGTGTGTTCGGTGGCCTCGGCACCGTGATCGGCTTTCTGCCGGAAATCCTGGTGTTGTTCTTCTTCATCCTCGTGCTGGAGGAATCCGGTTACCTGCCGCGCGCCGCTTTCCTGCTGGATCGCATGATGGTGTCGGTGGGCCTTACCGGTCGCTCGTTCATTCCGCTGCTGTCGAGTTTCGCGTGCGCCATTCCCGGCATCATGGGTACGCGCAGCATCACCGATCCGCGCGATCGTCTCGCCACCATTCTGGTCGCGCCGCTGATGACGTGTTCGGCGCGCCTGCCGGTGTATGCGTTGCTGATCGGCGCGTTCATTCCCACGCGCAAGGTGCTCGGCATCTTCAACATGCAGGGCCTGGTGCTGTTCGCGCTGTATGCCGCTGGCATCGTCGGCGCGATGGTGGTGGCGTGGGTGATGAAGAAGCTGCGCCGCGATCGCAGCGAACACGCGCTGCTGATGGAGCTGCCGTCGTATCGCCTGCCCAAGCTGCGCGACGTGGCGATCGGCCTGTGGGAACGCGGCATGATCTTCCTCAAGCGCCTCACCGGCATCATCCTGGGGCTGACCATCCTGATGTGGTTCCTCTCCAGTTTCCCGGCACCGCCTGCGGGTGCGACGGGGCCTGCCATCGATTACAGCGCGGCCGGCTACATCGGCCGCGGCCTGCAAGTCATCTTTGCGCCGCTGGGCTTCAACTGGCAGATCTCGGTGTCGCTGATCCCGGCGTTCGCCGCCCGCGAAACCGCCGTCGCCGCGCTGGCCACGGTGTATGCGGTGGGTGGCGAGGGCGCTGGTTTGCAGCAGGCGCTGGCCGCCAATTTCTCGCTCGCCAGCGCGCTCTCGTTGCTGGTGTGGTTCGCGTTCGCGCCGCAGTGCATGTCCACGCTCGCGGTGATCCGTCGCGAGACCAACAGCTGGCGCAACGTGGGCATCTCGTTCGGCTACATGTTCGCGGTGGCGTACGTGGCCTCGTTCCTCACCTACCAGATTACGAGTCTGCTCACATGAGCACCGGGCTGCTGGTGCAGTACGTGATCATCGGCGTGGTCGTGCTGTGCGGCGCGCTCATCACTTTCCGCAAGCTGGCGCCACAGCTCACCAATCGCTGGCTGGCGTCGCTGGCCCTGCATTTCGACCGCGCCGATCGCTCCGCATGGCAGCGCTCGCTGGGCCGTCGCCTGCAACCGAAGCAGGCCACCGGCAACTGCAGCGACGGCTGCAGCACCTGCGGTGCCTGCGGGCCCAAGCCGCCGGCTGCCGCACATACTGCGCAGCCGCTGGAATTCCGCCCGCGCGCGAAGTGATCCGCAGGCGCCGCGTGGCGCCTGCGTCTGCCGTTTCGGTAGCGATCAGGCGTTGCCGGCCTGTTCGTAATGCGCGAGATGGCGGCTGAAGATCGGCCAGAACGGTTGCGGCTGTCGGCCCGCCAGTCGGTCGGCGAGTACGTCCAGATGCGTGTGCCAGCCACCGCTGGTGGTCGCCATGTCGCCCGGTTGCAGGCGGCTGTGGGTCACCACGAGGCGTACCTCGTCGCCCTGCGGCGTCAGCTCGAAGCGGACTTCGGATGGTTGTGCCGGGTTGCCCCAGGTGAAGCCGAGCAATCGCGGCGGATCGCATGCGGTGATCTGGTGCTGCGATGTGACGCCATCCGCGTGGTCCTTGAAGCGCTGCGGTGCCGGCACGGGCGTGCGTGATAGTTCGACGTGGTGGAAATGCAGCTCGAACCGGCTGCCCACGTTGAGCTCCATCGCGCCACTGGATAGCCACTGGCCCCGCTTTTCCGACTCGGTCAGGTAGGCCCACACGCGTTCGATAGGCCCGGGCAGCAGGCGTTCGAAGCGCAGCGTGTCCGGCGCCACCAGCTGGCGTGTCGGCTGCTGGTGCAGGTTTTCCTCCAGATGGCCAAGGATCATGCCCCAGCCCTGCTGCGTGGCGTCGGCCCAGTCAGGCAGCACGCCCTCGTGGGTCAGCACGAGTTCGCAGCCTTTGCCGACGGGGGTGATGTCGAGGGTCACGCGGGTCACGGCGGGATCGAATTTCGGCACGGCGAAGGTGAATACAAGGCGGCGCGGACGATCGATCTCCAGATATTCGCCGACATGCTCGACGTCCTCGCCATCGCGGCGGGTAAAGCTGAAACGTCCGCCGACGCGGGCATCGATGGTCACGTTGACCATCTCGCCGCTGTCGGTGGCGAACAGCCATCGTCCGGCGGTGGCGGGGTCGAGCCAGGCGTCGAAGACGCGCTCGGCGCTGGCGTCGAAACGTCGGGTGAGGCGAAGCGAACGGAGGGCTGTGGTGTTCATCGCGGCTTACCTTTGCGTGGGGGAGGGGCCGTGGCGAGATCCTCGGCCTTGAGCAGGGCGTCGAGTGCGTCGAGCCGGCGGTTCCAGAACTGCTCGTAGAAGCGCAGCCATTCGTCGGCGGCTGCCAGCGGCGCGGGGTCCAGCCGGCAGACATGGGTGCGGCCGCGCACGGCACGCTGTACCAGCCCGGCGCGTTCCAGCACCTTCACGTGCTTGGAAGCGGCGGCCAGCGACATGTCGAACGGCGCGGCCAGTTCTCCAATGTTGCGTTCGCCGGCCGCCAGGCTGCGCAGCATCGCGCGCCGCGTGGGGTCGGTAAGGGCCTGGAAGACGGCGTCGAGGGCGGGAGCGGAAGATTCAACCATAAGGTTGAATATCTGCCGCGACCGGAGGTTTGTCAACCTTTCGGTTAAATATCTTCAGGCAGCCCGGCGATCGGTGATGCGGAGCACGGCGCGCTGGCGCCACAGGTCCCAGCCCCAGGGGATCAGGGCCAGCAGAAGCAATACCGGCAGCGTGATGTCCTGCTGCACGATGGCGCGCAGCAGCGGCACTAGCAGGAAGAAACCGAAGCGGAACAGGTTGGGCGACACCCGGTCGCCAGTGGCCGAGCGCCGCCAGAATCGCCGCAAGGCCAGCCAGGCCGCCGGAATCAGTGGCAGCAGGAAGATCAGGCTGTCCGGCTGCCATAGCTTCAGGGCCGTGCCAACCGCGCACAGCAAAGGCACCATCAGCAGGTTGAGCCAGGGCCAGCGCACCGGCACGTGCTCCGGATGGCCGTGCCAGGCATCCAGCGGCAGGTACAGCATCCACATCGCCCAGAGCAGTCCCGGGGCCAGGGCCACACCCAGCATCACGGACACGGGCGTGAGGTCGAGTGACGAGGGCTGGCCGCCAAGGTCGTTGCGGTTGGCCGGCGCGATGGCGATCAACAAACCGATGATCGCCGCGACGAACAGCGCGGTGAGCCAGCGCGTCACGCCCAGTGCCAGACGTGCGCGCGTCACGCCGCCCTGCGTGGCGTCCAGCCAGAACTGGACACGCCGGCGGTCGAACGATGCGGGCAGGTCGTTGAACTGTCCCTGGCACAGGCGCGTGAGGAACTGCGCGCGCCGATGCGCGGCCGACGGCATGAAGCCCGCCATCAGCACCGAAGGCCACGAGAACGGCCGCGTGAATTCTCCCAGCAGCGAGCGGATCTTCGGCACCGTGAAGGTCTCGATGCCCACGCGCCGGCGCAGTGTTTCGTGATGCGCGCGCTGCATCTCCCACGCCAGCTGCATGCGACGCGAGAGCCGCGCGAGCGATGCGGCGTCGATGCGCGACTGCACGCGGTCGAGATCGAAGAAGCCGAGCAGGGCCTCCTGGCAATCGACCGGCATGGGCGGCACTTCCTGGAACATGCGTTCGACGCAGCGCCAGCCGGTTCGTGCCTTCGCCTGCAGCGACCACAACGCGGGTTGCGTACGCAGCCACGCCAGCAAGGCGTCGGCATCACCCTTCATCGCGAGCGAAATCGCCTCCTGCGCGATCGCGTCGATGGCCTCCTGCGAGAGCAAGGGCTCGATCAGCGCGTTCTGCGTGATGGCCGGCTCGTCTTCCTGCGGCGTGATGGGCTGCAGCGTGACAGGAACATCCTGCTCCAGAGGGAACGCGGGCATCTGCCCGCCCTGCGAGCGGCACTGCGCCAGCGCGCGCTGGTACATCGCGTGCAACTGCTGGAAACCTTCCGGGTCTTCGTCCGGGCGCGTCGTGCGCAATCGCTGCGCATAGGCACGCTTGAGCGCGCGTTCGTCGGCATCGCCGGTGAGGCCGAACCATTCCAGCGGCGAACTCACAGCGATTTCTCCAGGAGATCCATCGCTTCGCCGAACAGGCGGCGATGCTCGCGGATCTGCAATTCGTCCTGGCTGTCCAGCACGCTGCGGAACTGCATGATCCACTGCTGAAGCTGCTGGCGCGCCGAGACATATTCCTCGTAAAGGCGCTCGGCACGCGCGAGCACGGCGAGGTTTTCCTGCTTGTCGCGCGGATGGATCTTGATGGCGTCCAGCGCGGCGAGGCGCGCGCGGATCTCGGCGGGGTCGAGCACGCCGGGGTTCTGCTCCAGCACCAGTTCGTGGCGTGCACCGGTGGCCTGCACGGTGGCTTCCACCTGCAGCACGCCGTTAACGTCGTAGGTGAAGCGCACTTCCACGGCATTTTCGATGGCGGTGCGTCGCGCCGGCAGCACGATGCTGAGCGAGCCGAGCTTGATGTTGCGCTCGACCATCGGGTTCTCGCCCTGATAGACGTTGAGCTCCAGCTGCGTCTGGTGATCCTGCACCGGCTGGAAGCTCTCCGCGCGGCTCACCGGCACCGTGCTGTTGCGATGGATGATGGGCGCGAAGAATCCCTGCTGGCGTCCGCCGGCTTCGTCGCGCCGCGACACTTCGATGCCGAGCGTGTACGGGCACACGTCGGTGAGGATGATTTCATCCAGCCGCGCATCGCGTGCCTTCAGTCCAGAGGCGACACAGGCACCCAGCGCGATCGCTTCGTCCGGGTTCACATGCCGCAAAGGCAGGCGTCCGAACATGCGCGACACCAGTCGCGCCACCAGCGGCATGCGGCTGGCGCCGCCGACCAGCACGATCTCGTCCAGTTGCGCGGGTTGCAGGTTGGCGTCGCGCATCGCGCGTTCCAGCGGCGCGCGCAGGCGATGCACCAGCGGTTCGCTGAGGCGCGCGAAGCGTTCCTCATCGATATCCCACCCGATGGCCTGTTCACCATGCTGCCATTCGATGCTCGTTGCGCCGCCATTGCCCAGCTGCCGCTTGGCGACTTCCAGGCGACGGCGAAGCTGGCCACGCTCCTGCGGCGACAGCTTGGCCTGGTCGATCTGGCGTTCGCTGCAGACGGCCATTTCCAGCACGTCGAGGAAATCCTCGCCGCCGAGGAAGTTGTCGCCTGCGCTGGCATGCACTTCCACCACGCCTTCGAACATCTCCAGTACGGACACGTCGAAGGTGCCGCCACCCAGATCGAACACGAGGAAGCGCGAGCCGTCGCGCTTCTCCTGCAGGCCGTAGGCGAGGGCGGCGGCGGTGGGTTCGTTGATCAGCCGTTCCACGCGGATGCCCGCGAGTTCGCCGGCGGCGCGCGTGGCCTTGCGTTGCGCATCGGAGAAATAGGCGGGCACGCTGATGACCGCCTCGGTCACCTTCTCGCCGCTCGCGGCCTCGGCATCCGCGATCAGGGTGCGAAGAATCAGCGCCGACAGTTCCTCGGGGCGAAAGACGTGCGGGCCCAGTCGCGTCTCGCGCGGCGTGCCCATCCAGCGTTTGAAGGTGGCCACGCTGGCCGTCGGGTGGCTCACCATGCGGTCGCGCGCGGCCTGGCCCACGATCACGTGTCCGGCGTCGTCCACGCTCACCACCGAAGGCGTAAGAAACCCTCCCAACGCATTGGGAAAGAGCACGGGGCCTTGCTCCCCGTAGGTGCCGATAAGCGAATGCGTGGTGCCGAGATCGATGCCGACGATCATCCCTGACAGTTCCCCCTGTAGGTACATGCCCAGTGTACCGAAGGAACCGTCGCCTACACGGCGAGACGCCAACGCCGATAGAATCGCCGGGACTTCAGGAGCCGCCATGCATCCGACCAAGCCTCTCGACCCCTCCCTGACTACCGACGACGCCACGTCCAAGCACCCGCATCAGCCGGGTCAGGGTCTGCTCAACAACGAAGAGGTGGCTGCACAGGACGAGCTGCAACACGACGCCGCCTTGCGCGATTCGGCGCTGCGCGTCCCGCGCTGACGCGCCCGCCTAGCGGCGGGCTTCAGACCAGCTGCGTCTTCACGCCCTTGGCTTCCAGCGCCTGCACGTATTCGGCGGGCGCGGCGGTATCGCTGATCACCAGGTCAAGGTCGCCGACCGGCGCGATCACCGACAGGCTGCGCTGGCCGAACTTGCTCGCGTCCAGCACCGCGACAGTCTGGCGGGAGACGCGGATCATCAGCGCATTGAGCGAGGCTTCCAGCGGATCGGGCGTGGTCACACCCACGTCCGGGTCCAGCCCGTCCACGCCCAGGAACAGGCGGTCGGCCGACAGGCGCGACAGCGCCTGCTCGGCATCGGGGCCGGCCAGCGAGTAGGAGGTTTGCCGCAACAGGCCGCCCAGCATCATCACGCGCACCGACGGCAGCGCGGAAAGCTCCATCGCGATGTTCAGCGCGTTGGTGATCACCGTGAGCGAGGTCCACTTCTGCTGGCGGATCTGCCGCGCGATCTCCACCGTGGTGGAGCCGGAGTCGAGGATGATGGTGTCGCCGTCCTCGATCAGCCGCGCGGCGGCCTGGCCGATGCGGCGCTTCTGCGCGTGGTGGCGCGTTTCCTTGATGTTGAGCGGCGTGTCCAGCGTGGCGGGCGCCGCGGGCAGGGCGCCGCCGTGCGAGCGGCTGATGGTGCCGGCGCGGTCCAGCGCTTCCAGGTCGGCGCGGATGGTGACGGCGGAGATATCGAACAGCGCGACCAGCTCGTCCACGGTGACCCGGCCTTGCTGGTTCACCATCTCCACGATGCGACGGCGACGCTCTTCCACCAGCAGTTTGGGCGGCGGTGCAGCCTTGCGTCGGGTCGTCATGGGTCCATTCCTAGGAGACGGGCGGCGTTGTCGTGGTACAGCTTGCGCAGGATCTCGCGCGGCAGGCCGACGCCGTAGATCGACCAGCGCCCCTGCGGCGGTACGGCGGCAGGAGCGTAATCGAAATATTCGTCCTCTGTCTCCAGGAAGCGGTAGTAGATCTCGTACAGCTCGTCGCACAGCAGCTGCTGGGGCACGTCGTTGCCGTAGGGCGGCGGCACGGCATCGGTGCCGAACAGGATGCGGTCCTGGTAGCTCTCGAAGAAACGCCGCGCCGCACGGGGCTGGCGGCCCAGCTCGCCGATGCGCGCGCTTATGTCCACCTGCACGTTGGGGTGGCGTGCCATGCAGTCGGCGATGGCGGCCAGGTCTTCGGCCTGGTTGCCCACGTGCATCAGCACGAACGTGGTGCCCGGGTGGCGCGCGATCACGCGATTGCGCGCGGCGAGCAGGTCGCGGTGGCTGGGGTATTCCGGCCCGTAGAACGACCAGTCGGGATGGCGCGCCAGTTCCTCGTAGCGCTCGTTGGTGCTGTCGCCTGGCAGGAAGAACGCCTCCGGGTCGGAGGTGTGGATGAACACCGGCATCTTCAGCGCGCCGCAGGTCTCCCACATCGGGGCGAAGCGTGCGTCGTCCACGGTCACCAGCTCGCCCTGGTCGATGCCTTCGCGCAGATACAGGCCCAGCGTCTTCAAAAGCTTCAGGCCTGCCGCGCCCACGCGATGCGCATGTTCGATCGCCTCGGCCTGCAGCCGCGGGTAGTCCGCTTCATTGAACAGCGCGAACGAAGGCTCCGTCATGGTGCGGAAGCGGCCGGGCGCCACGGCGTCGAAGCGCGCGATGGTCTCCTCCAGCCCGCGGCCGGTGCCGCCGGTGAGGTTGACCATGGTGCGGATGCCCTTGCGATCCATCAGCGGCAACAGCTCGGCGGGATGGGCGAAGTAACTCATGGCTTCGCCCAGCGACACGCCGCTGCGCGTTTCGCTCATCCAGCTCAAGTGCGTATGCACGTCGATCACCGGGAATGCGGGCTTTTCCACGCGGGTGGTGGGCACATGCAGCATGCTGCGTGGCTGGAAGTCGCTGAGGCGAAGGTTCTCGCCCTGCGGCGCCATCGCCGTCTCCAGAGGGTTCTTGCCGCTGCCGCCGGCCAGCATCGGCGGCGCGCAGCAGCCGCAGCCGGTGCGCGTGGCGGTGAGAGTGCGGCGGCGCTCGGGGTCGGAGCGCCGCCGGTCGCGTGGGGTCGCGCGCAGCATCGTCACGTCCTGCGTCAGCGCGGGTAGCGCGCCATGATCTCGTGCGCCTGGCGCGTCAACGCCACCGCCTGGTCGAACGGACGCAGCCACATGTTGCGGCCGAACATTACGCCGCTGGCGCCGCTCTGCATGTAGAACTCCACCTTGCGCAGCACGGCGTCGTCGTCGTCGTTCTTCTCGCCGCCGGAGAACAGCACCAGCGTGCGGCCGGCCGAACGCACCACGCGTGCGCAGCGTGCGCCAGCGTCTTCCTGCAGCTTGTCGTACGGCGCAGGCACATTGGCCACGCTGTCGTTGGGCTCGTGCAGCTTCACGATGTCCGCCCCCAGCTCCAATGCCACGCGCGCGGCGTAGTCCTGCGCAAACAGCGTATTGGTGCCGCCCTTGGCGTTCACTGCGCTGCCGCGCGGGTACGACCACAGCACCAGCGGCATGCCGAAGCGCTCGCAATCCTGTCGCACCTTTTCGAACTGGCGGAACTCGTCGTGCTGGCGCGGCGAACCCACGTACATGGTGTAGCCCACCGCGTCGGCGCCCAGGCGCACCGCGTCTTCCACCGACGCGAACAGCGGCGAGGTGGCTTCCGCATCGCTGGGGATATTGGTCTTGCCGTTGAGCTTGAGGATCAGCGGCACGCGACCGCAGTACTCGGTCATGTACTTCTCGGCCAGACCGATGCCCAGCGCGATGGCGGAAAAGCCGCCGGCCGCCGCGAGCTCGAACTGGTAGCCCGGGTCGACGGCCGGCGGGTGGGGGAAAAAGTCGGTCGGGCCGTGCTCCAGGCCCTGGTCCAGCGGCAACACCAGCAACGAGCCGTTGCGCGGGCCGCTGCCGTACAGCAGGCGCCACAGGCGGGTGCGCTTGCCATGCGAAAGGGGCAACGAAGCCAGCTGGGTCGACGAAAACGAAGGCGCTTGCAAGTTGTGTTTCATTTCGAATACCGTGGTATGGAGGTTTCGTTAGATTTCGTTTTACATCATATTTCATCAGATGACCATGCCTGTCAAACCCGCCGCGAGTGTTTCGATGCTGGATTCCCTGCAAGCCGCCCCCGTCGCCGAACAGCAAAGGCTGGGTTACGCCGACACGCTGCGCGAGATCCTCCAGCAGCCCGTCACCTGGCGTGATACGGCCGCGCGCCTCGCCGATGCGGGCACGCGCTCGATGCTGAAATCGCTGCTCGCCGCGCAGCCCGCGCACATCGTGCTGACCGGCTCAGGCAGTTCGGTCTACGTGGGCGAATGCGTGGCGCCGGTGTTGCAGTCGGCACTGGGCATTCCCTGCATGGCGATCCCCGCCGGCACGTTGCTGACTTCGCGTCGCGGGGTGCTGCCGGGTGGGCGCGGCCTGCTGGTATCGATCGCGCGCTCGGGCGACAGCCCGGAAAGCACCGGCGTGGTCGACCAGGTGCTGGCGGCTGAACCCGGCTATGCGCACCTCGCCGTGACCTGCAACGCGCAGGGCAAGCTGGCGACGCGCTACCGCGATGAGCCGCGCATGCACGTGCTGCAGCTCGACGAGCGCACCAACGATCGCAGCCTGGTGATGACCAGCAGCTTCACCAACCTGCTGCTGGGTTGCAGTGGCCTGCGCCATGGCGCATCGAGCGAAGGCGACGCCCGCCTGGCCGATGCCGCTGCGGCCGTCGCCGGCCAGGTGTTCGCGCGCTACGGCGATGCATTGGCGCATGCCGCGCAGCAGGTCGTCCCTGCAGCCGTCTATCTCGGCAGTGGCGCGGCGCTGGGCGCGGCGCGCGAGTCGGCACTGAAGATGCTGGAGATGTCCGGCGGCGCCGTGCGTGTATTGCCCGAAACCTTTCTCGGCCTGCGACATGGCCCGATGTCGTGGCTGGACGAACACTGCCTCGTCGTCGCGTTCCTTTCCGGCGAACCCGGCGTGCGCGGTTACGAGTACGACCTGCTGCGCGAACTCAACCGCAAGAACCTTGGCGGCACGCGCGTGGTGGTGGGCGAGTCCATTCCCGAGGACGTGATCGGACCCAACGGCATCGCCGTCGACCTGCCAGGCCTGTACGCGCTGGAAGAAGCGCAGCAGCAGATGGTGCACGTAGTGGTGGGCCAGCTGCTCGCATTCTTCCGCTGCCTGGCGCTGGAACAGCGGCCCGATGCGCCTTCGCAGGGCGTGCTCACGCGCGTGGTGGAGTCCTTCGCCATCCACGCGGAGGGCGGCGCATGAAACCCGTGCTCGTCGCCGGCGAGATCAATGCCGACCTGGTGTTCACCGGGTGCAACGAACTGCCGGCGTTCGGCCGCGAAGTACTGGCGGAAGGCTTCCGGCAAGGCCCGGGCAGCTCGTCGATGATCTGCGCGATGGGCATGGCGAAGCTGGGCGATGGCGTGCTGTTTGCCGGCGTCGCGGGGCAGGACAGTTGGGGTGATTATTGCGTCGACGCACTGCGTGGCGCAGGCATCGACACCCACGCCGTGCGCCGCGATGCGACCCTGCGCACGGGGCTCACCGTGGCACTGTCGGCGGCGCACGATCGCGCGCTGGTGACCTATCCCGGCGCGATCACCGCGCTGCGCGCCGAAGACATCGGCGACGACCTGCTCAGCCAGGCCGGCCACCTGCATGTGTCTTCGTACTACCTGCAGCAGGGCCTGCAGTCCGGCCTGGGCGCCTTGCTTGCACGCGCTCGCGTTTGCGGTGTCACCACCTCGCTCGATCCCGGTTTCGATCCGGTGCAACAGTGGGGCAGTGCGCTGCGCGAACTGCTGCCATTGCTTGACGTGTTCCTGCCGAACGCATTGGAAGCGTGCGCGATCAGCGGCGCAGTTACAGTGCAGCAAGCGCTGCAGGCCTTTGCGAATGGCGTGACGCGCACGGTGATCAAGTGCGGCGCCGAGGGCGCCATCACGCTGGGTGACGATGGCGACGTGCTGGCGGTGCCGGCCATTCGCGTCGACACCGTCGACAGCACCGGCGCGGGCGATTCCTTCGACGCCGGCTTCCTGCACGCCTGGCGACGTGGTTTGTCACTGCGTGAAAGCCTGCGTTGGGGCGCCGCGTGCGGCGGTCTTTCCACGCGTGGCGTCGGTGGCACCGCGACCCAGGCAGACGCATCGGATGTGCGGCGACTGCTGGCAGGAACACCATGATCACCGTCGTCGGCTTCAACACCGCGATCGATCATCTGTTCCTGCTCGATGCGTTGGTGCCAGGCGCCGTGCAGCGCGCGTCGCGCGCGGAGCTCTATCCCGGCGGCAAAGGCCTGCACGTGGCGCAGACCATCGCCGCGCTGGGCGAACGCGTACAGCTGGTGGGGCTTGCCGATGCCGCGCATCGCAACCTCATCACGCGTCGCATGGCCGAACGCGGCGTGCTGTTCCATGGCGTCGAGATTGATCAGCCGCTGCGCACCTGCATTGCCGTGCGTGAGCGCGAAGGACGCTTCACCGAGCTGCTGAGCCCCGGGCCAGAGGTATCCACTGCCGCGCGCGAACAGTTGTTGCGCACGTGGTGGCGTTGTGCCGAGGAGAGCGAGCTGTTGGTGATGTCGGGCAGCCTGCCACGTGGTTTCGGTCCCGATACCTATGCGTTGATGGTGCGACAGGCCACGGCAGCGGGCGTCCCCAGCCTGGTCGATGCCAGCGGTGAGGCCCTGCAACACGCGGCCGATTCCGGTGCGCACTTGTTGAAACCCAATCGGGACGAAGCCTCCAGCCTGGCCAATGGCCCGGTGCGCACGCTTCGCGATGCTGCCGATGTGGCGCGCGCGCTGTACGCGCGCGGCATTGCGCAGCCGGTGGTGACGATGGGCGCGGAAGGTGCGGTGGCCTTCGATGGCCGCGTGGCTTGGCATGCCTCCATCGCCTTGGCGCACAGCACGAACACCGTGGGCTCGGGCGACTGCCTGTTGGCGGGCTTCGCGGTCGCGCTCAAGCGCGGCGAGCCCATGCACGTGGCGCTGCGCCTGGGCGTGGCCTGCGGCGCAGCGAACGCGATGGATGAAGAAACCGGCTACGTGCGGCGCGAGTGCGTCGATGCACTGCTGAGCCAGGTGCAGGTGCAAAGGCTGGAAGGCTAAGGCGACGACGGGTCAAACCAAACCCGCGGAAATACGCGGACTATCGATGATTTCCGCGCTGCGGGGAAGGCAGCAGACAACAAGCGAGGTGGATGGCATGAACGAAGTGGTTGGGGGAGGCCGCGCCAGCGGCGTCATGCGGGGCAGGCACGCAGCCGTGCACGTACGGCATCCGTCGTCACGCGCACCGGCGTACATCGGCGTTGTTCTGGCATCCGCGCTCGGCGTGGCTGCCGGTGTCGTTTCAGCGGCACCGGCCGGTGCGAATTTCGGCAACGCGTCCATCGGCGTGCGCTGGAATCTTGCCGACGGCAAGCTGGCCGACATGGTGGTGAGCGACCGCATCAACACGCTCGACATCCCGGTCAGCCAACCGTTCGTGCTCACCTATCGCGACGGCCGCAAACTCGACACCACGCAACTGAAGCTGCTGTCGACGCCGAAGGAGAGCAAGCTCAAGGCCGACCCCAAGGCTTCCCGCGAAGCCGAACGTGTGCCGGGTCGTGCCATCAGCGCCACCTTCGGCGATACCGACGGCCGCCTGCGCATCGAGTGGCAATGGGTGCAGCGCGAGGGTTCGGATTATCTGCGCGAGATTGTGACGGTCACCGCGCTCAAGCAGGACGAGGACATCTCGCGTGTCGACCTGCTGCAGGCCAAGGCTGAGAGCACCGAAGTGGTAGGTTCAGTCTCCGGTTCGCCGGTGGTGGCCGGCCCCGACTACTTCGGCTTCGAACATCCGCTCTCGTCCAGCGAGGCGTGGGGCAATCGCGTCAAGCTGTGGATCGAGCGCGGACTGCCGCTGCCAAAGGGCCAGTCGATGACCTATTCGGCGGTAGTGGGCGTGACGCACGGCAACCAGCTTCGCCGCGATTTTCTTGCCTATGTGGAACGCGAGCGCGCGCATCCCTATCGCACTTTCCTGCACTACAACTCCTGGTACGACATCGGCTACTTCACGCCGTATACCGAGGCGCAGGCGCTGGAGCGTATCCACGCCTTCGGTGAGGAGCTGTCGGTCAAGCGCGGCGTGAAGCTGGATTCGTTCCTGTTCGACGATGGATGGGACGACCGCAGCGGCGGCTGGAACTTCAGCAAGGATTTTCCGCACGGCTTTGCCCCGCTGCGCGATGCGGCCGCGAAATACAACGCTGCGCCGGGCATGTGGCTGTCGCCGTGGGGCGGTTACGGCCCGCCGAAGCAGGAGCGCGTGAAGAACGGCCAGGCAAACGGTTACGAGATCATCGACGGAGGCCTCGCGCTGTCCGGTCCGAAGTACTACCAGCGCTTCCACGACGTGACGCTGGACCTGGTACGCAACGATGGCGTCAACCAGTTCAAGTTCGACGGCACCGGCAACGCGGACAAGGTGTTCCCGGGCAGCCGTTTCAGCAGCGACTTCGATGCGGCCATCGCATTGATCGATGACCTGCGCAAGGCCAAGCCCGATCTCTACATCAACCTCACCACGGGCACGCTGGCGTCGCCGTTCTGGCTGCGCTACGCGGATTCGATCTGGCGCGACGGCGAGGACGACTGGCATGCGGGCGTGGGCACCGAGCGCGAACGCTGGATCACCTATCGCGACCGCGAGACGTACCGCAACATCGTGGTGAAGGGACCGCTGTTCCCGCTCAACTCGCTGATGCTCCACGGGATCATCTATGCGAAGGAGAACAAGCGACTCAACACCGATCCGGGGCACGACTTCGCCAACGAAGTGCATTCCTATTTCGGTACCGGCACGCAGCTGCAGGAGCTGTACATCACGCCGTCGCTGCTGAGCAGCGCCGACTGGGACATGCTCGCCGAAGCCGCCAAGTGGTCACGCGCCAACGCGCAGGTGTTGAAGGATACGCATTGGGTCGGCGGCGACCCGGGACGTCTGGACGTCTATGGCTGGGCCGCGTGGACGCCGGCCAAGGCCATCCTCACGCTGCGTAACCCCAGTGACCGGCCGCAGCTGGCTGTGGTCGACCTGGCCAAGCAACTCGAATTGCCGCAAGGCGGCGCGCGCCAGTTCCTGGCACGCAGTCCCTGGCAGGCGGATGCCTCGCAGTCGCCACGTGAACTGGATGCCGACCACGCCCAGACCATCGAGCTCGCGCCGTTCCAGGTGCTGACGCTGGAGCTGATACCCAACCACTGAGCCACGCCGTCCGCCGGCGCGTGGCGTCGGCGGACCCATCACCCTGGGGAGGGAGCGATGTCCACCTTCGATCTGACGCGACGTCAACTGCTGAAGGCCGCCGCCTTGTTGCCGCTGGCTTCTGCCTGCGAACGCCTGGCGTTCGCGGGCGATGGTTCTGCGGCGAAGCCGGCGCAGGCATCGCTCGTCGTGCATCCGGAGCGCCTGGGCCGCACCGTCAGCGACTCGCTGACCGGCTTCAGCTACGAGACGCAACAGCTGGAGAACCCGGCATTCTTCTCCGTGGACAACCACGCGCTGGTGCGCCTGTTCCGCGAGCTGAGTCCGCGCGGCGTACTGCGCATCGGCGGCAACAGCAGCGACTACACCGTGTGGACTGCGTATCGCGGCGAAGTACCGGCGCAACGCACGCACAAGGGCGGTCCGCAGCGACCGGTGATGTTGAAGCCGGAGGCCCTGCATGCACTGGCCGGTTTCCTGCGCGCCACCGGCTGGACACTGGTGTTCGGCGTCAATCTCAAGATCGGCGTGCCGGCGATGGCGGTGGAGCTTGCGCAGGCCGTGCGGCAGATCGTCGGCGACGACCTCATCGCCATCCAGATCGGCAACGAAGCGAACAACTACGAAGCGGACTACGCCGCGTTCGACCAGGCCTGGTCGCCGTACGCGAAAGTCATCCGCGATGCTGGCGTACCCATCGCCGGCCCCGATACCGGCGCGAACACCGATTGGGTGATCGAGTACGCCAAACGGCATGGCGAAGAGAACATCTTCCTCAGCCGTCACTACTACAAGGAAGCGGCGCCGCGCGGCTCGATCGCGGATCTCCTGGCGGGCGATGCCGGGTTCTATACCGAAGTCGAACAGGCGATGCAGGCTGCCGATGCGAGCCACTTGCCATTCCGCCTCACCGAAGCCAACTCGTACTACCTCGGCGGTCGCGACGGCGTCAGCAATGTGTTCGCTTCGGCGCTGTGGGGCGCGGATTTCATGCTCGCCATGGCGCAACGCGGTGTGGCCGGTATCCATTTCCATGGCGGCACGCTCGACTCGATCGAGGCGTCGCTCGGGCGCACGGCCGACGCCACGACGACGGCCACCGACCAGACGGAACGCCGCGATGCGGTGACCTCGCGCTACTCGGCCATTGCGGGCGACGTTGCGCTCGGCTTCCAGCCACGACCGCTTTACTACGGCATGCAACTGGCGCAGTCATTTGCCGGTGCGCAGATGCTGAACGCGGACCTCGATGCTGCCGGCGCCAACCTTACGGCCTACGTGGCGAGACGTGGGCACGCGCTGCTCGTTGCCTTGATCAACAAGGACGCCGGTCGTGATGTTGCGGTGTCCTTGAGCGGCCTGCGCGGCGGCAGAAAAGGGCGGCTCATGCGGCTGAGTGCTCCAGCGCTCGACAGCCGTAACGGCGTCGTCTTCGAGAACGGCACCGATCCTGCACAGGCGGGGCACAGCGTGACCGTCGATGCGCACGGCCGCTGCAGCGTCGTGCTGCCACGCGGCAGTGCGGCCTTGATGCATCTGGATCGTTTTGTCTGACGGCCTTAAGGGGACGCTGCATCCGGCGCGGCCGGCATGCGGAGAGAAGGCCTTCCTTAAATCAGAGCGGTATCCATCCGAACAACGGGGAGAGTTGTTACATGAGCAAGCACGAGTTGATGAGCAGAAGCAGGCTTAGCCTGCTGATAGCGATGGCGTTGGCCAGTGGCGGCGTCTATGCGCAGTCCACGACCGGCAGCATCGTCGGACAGGTGCCCACGGGCATGGGAGACACGGTCACGGTGCAGAGCGACAACGGCCTGCAGCGCGACGTGGCTGTCGACAATCGCGGCCGTTATGCGGCCAACCAGCTGCCGTTGGGCAACTACAAGGTCACCCTCAAGCACAACGGCGAGGTCGTGCAGACACGCGACAATGTCTCGTTGCGCGTGGGCGTTTCCACAGATGTGTCGTTTGCCGAGGCGACAAGCGGCGCCCGGGAACTGGAGGGCGTCAAGGTGACGGCCAACGCCTTGCCCGCCATTGATGTCACCAGCGTCGATTCGCGCACGGTGATTACTGCCGACCAACTCGCCCGTTTGCCCTTGAGCTTTTCGGCGGAAGCCGTGGCGCAACTCGCGCCTGGCGTAGTGAACAACTCGGGCGGCTTCACCAGTGCCACCGGCGGCTCGCTGGTGAGCTTCGGAGGTTCGGGTGCCAACGAGAACGCGTATTACATCAACGGATTCAACACGACCGATCCCTTGAAGTCCGAGGGCGGCATCACCTTGCCCTACGGCTCGATTGACCAGGAAGAGGTCTACACCGGCGGCTACAGCGCGCAGTACGGCCGTTCCGATGGCGGCGTGCTGAACATGGTCGGCAAGCGCGGCACCAATGACTGGCACTTCGGCGGCATGGCGAGCTGGGAACCAGCCTCGACGCGATCGTCCTTCAAGAACTGGTACTACGAGAACGGCCAGCCTGATCCGCCGTTGCCGACCGGCACGCTGTATCAGCCGCGTGCGCAGAACGAATACTGGATCACCACGTATGATGCCTACGTCGGCGGACCGCTGATCAAGGACAAGCTGTTCTTCTTCGCATCGGCGGAGATGGCAAAGAAGGAGGGCACGTCCGTCGGGGCGGTGACCAGCTCGTCACCGTATGCCGATTACAGCTATCACATGCCCAAGTGGTACGCGAAGCTGGACTGGAACATCAACGACAGCAACATCCTCGAAGTCACCGGCGCATCCAACAAGCAGTCCTACGACGCCGACCTGTATCGCTACGACTTCCAGAACATGGTGCCCGGCAAGTTCGTGAGCCACGCGGACGGCACCAAGAACGGCGGCGATCTGTGGTCAGGCAAGTACACCGGATACCTCACCGACAGCCTCACGCTCACCGCGCTCTACGGCAAGATGCGCACCACCGCGTTCCAGCAGCCGGTGGGCTATGACCCGAGTCTTACCTACGTGGCGGGCATCACCGCGCAGAACCCGGCCATCGTCGGCAGCCAGCCGAGATACAACAACCAGACCACGCAGCAGCTGTACGACCCCTCGCGCGGCAACAGCGTGACGAACCTGCGCGTGAGCCTGGAATACAAGCTTGGCGATCACACGCTCACGGCGGGTATCGACAACCTGACGGCGGAAGCGCTCAACCAGGGCAAGGTGTCGTCAGGGCCGGGTTACACCTGGTCGTATGGACATTCCAACTTTCCGCAGAACCCGATCGATCCTGGCCTTGGCGTGGGCGCGCCCGCCGACTTCGCGAATGGCCAGACCGGCTATTACGTGAAGAAGCTGGTCAACAGCCAGCTGGCGAACGTGAAGACGGTGGAGCACGCGCAGTACATCGAGGACAACTGGCAGGCGACCGACAAGCTGCTGCTTTCGCTGGGCATCCGCAACGACCAGTTCACCAACTACAACGCCGACGCGCAGCCGTACATCAAGCAGACCGCGCAGTGGGCGCCTCGCCTCGGTTTTGCGTGGGACGTCAACGGCGATTCCAGCTTCAAGGTCTACGGCAACGTGGGTCGCTACTTCCTGGCATCGCCGCTGGAGCCGGCATTGAGCGCCGCCGGTGCCAGCCTGAGCACCACGCAGTACTTCACCTATAGCGGCGTCAATCCGGACGGCACGCCTACCGGTCTCACGCAGATGTCGCCGCCGGTGTCGGCCAACAACAACTTCGGCATCCTTCCCGATCCCAAGACGGTGACCGCCAAGGACCTGAAGTCGATGTACCAGGACGAGTACATCCTGGGCTTCACCAAGATGCTCGGAACGTCATGGCTCTACGGCGCGAAGGCGACGCGTCGCGTTCTGCGCAGCACCATCGACGACTTCTGCGATGTCGGCTTGATCACCGACAAGGCACAGGCGTTGGGTTACAACGTCAGCTCGGTCAACAGTTGCTATCTCATCAACGCCGGCCGGGCCAATACCTTCGTGGTAGTGGACGATGCGGGCCAGCATCACGACGTGAAGTTGAGCCGCGAAGAACTGGGCTTTCCGCCGGCCAAGCGCAAGTACTACGAGCTTGAGGCGTTCCTTGAGCATCCGTTCGATGGCAAGTGGTACGGCAAGATCGACTACGTGTTCTCGCGCAGCTACGGCAACACCGAGGGCATGACGCAGTCGGACGTGCAGTCCGATGGCCCGAACGAATCGGCCGACTGGGACAACGCGCCGATCATGGTCTACAGCAATGGCGACCAGGGCAACGATCACCGCCACCAGCTGAAGTTCAACGGCTACTACCAGATCACGCCGGAATGGCTGGTATCGGGCAACTTCTCGTACATCTCCGGCGGCCCCAAGGTATGCCTGGGCCTGTTCCCGGGAGACAACCCGGACCCGGCCGGCTATGGCTCGTCGTACCACTTCTGCAACTACGTGCCGGTGACGCCGGGCAGCATCGGTCGCCTGCCGGCCCAGAAGCAGCTCGACTTGGGCGTGAAGTACACGCCGGCCTTCGCGGCGCAGCGCCTGGGTTTCCATCTGGATGTGTTCAACGTGTTCAACAACCAGGCGGTAGTCAACACCACGCCGGCGTTGTACTCCAGCTCCGACGGCACACCCAATCCGCTGTACGGTACACCCAGGGTGATGCAGGCGCCGCGTTACCTGCGCGTGTCGGTCACCTACGACTACTGACGCACTGCGTCTCGTTGTTCATCGCTCCTCGTGGTCATCCACGAGGAGCGATGGTCTAGTCAGCGTGTTCTTCACAGGGTGCAAGCATGAAGCATGGGTCGTTCGCGATGATGGTGTTGTTCGCGTGCCTGATTTCGGGCGTAGGCGCCGTGGGAGCGGCAGGCTCGAAGACGGCACCGGATGACGATCCCAATGTTCCCTATCGCACGTTCGACAGCACGCCTGCCATCACCATGGGGCCGCTGCTGCTGGACATGTCCGATACCTCGGTGATCATCGAGTGGATGACCGATGCGCCCAGCGATGGCAAGGTGAGTTACGGCGAAGACAAGCTCGACCACGAGGTGCTTCCCCAGATGGATGGCATGGTGCCGGTGGGGACGATGCACCGCGTGCTCATCGAAGGCTTGAAGCCGGGCAGCCGCTATCAATACCGCGTTGCGTCGCGCAGGGTGGTGGCGCTGAAGCCCTACTGGCCCGACATGGGGAAGACGGTCGAAAGCGCGACCGGCAGCTTCACCACCTTCGACGCCACGAAGAAAACCACCCGTTTCGCAGCCATCACCGACACGCACGAGAATGTGGAGCGCATACAGGCACTGATGGGCCTGATCCAACAAGCGCCGGTCGACTTCGTCGTGCATACCGGCGACAGCCTCAACTATGTCGTCAGCGAAAACCAGATCAAGGATCGCTTCCTCGAACCGATGGCGAGCGGCCTGCAGGAGAGGACGCCGTTGCTCTACGTGCGCGGCAACCACGACTATCGCGGCGAGATGGCGCGTTCGTTCGGCGACTACCTGCATGCGCAGGACGGACGCTACGTGTATACGCGCGACGACGGTCCGCTGCACATGGTGATGGTCGACACCGGCGAGGACAAACCGGACGGCACGCAGGTCTACGCGGGGCTCAACAACCTGCGCGACTATCGCACGCAGGAATTGGCGTGGTTTCGTCACGTGCTTGCCGATGAGCCGCGCACGAAGACAGCCCCGTTCACCGTCGTGTTCGGACACGATTCGAGTTGGGGCTGGGTCGATGGACAGAACGATCAGTGGACTCAGGCCGCCAACCACGCACGGATCGACCTGTTCATCGCCGGTCATGAGCATCATTTCCAGCACATCAAACCCGGCGAACGCGGCAACGACTATCCCATCCTGGTGGTTGGGCAGGACCAGGTGGCGCGCGTGGAAGCGAGCGATACCGAGCTCACCGTCAAGGTAGTGGACCGCACAAGCAAGCTGGTCGATGCTTTCACCCTGCGGCGCAAGCCCAAGTCGTGAGGTTGGCATCGTGAACCCGAGTCTCGTGCACCGTCATCGTTATGGCCGCCTGGCCGTCCTCGCGACCTTGAGCATGGTGGCGAGCAGCGCTTTTGCAGGATTCGACACGGCGCCAGCGCGGAGTGCCTTGCAGCGGCTGCTCCCGCGCCACCAGGCGCAGTTCACCTTGGTCGCGCTGGAGGGGCAGGGCGCGGATCGTTTCGAGATCAGCGGCACGCCGGGCCACATCGTGGTGGTGGGAACATCGCCGGCGACACTGCTGACGGGCGTGGAAACCTACTTGGAACAAGTCACCCACACCAGCTTCGGCTGGCCCGGGGACAGCGTGGATCGCTTGCCAGCCACCTTGCCGGCGCCGCCATCACCGATCGATCGCACGTCGAAGGTGCCGGACCGCTTCGCGCTCAACGACGTCGACGACGGCTATTCCGATGCCTATCTCGACTGGCCCGGCTGGGAACACAAGCTCGATCTGCTGGCCTTGCACGGCATCAACGAAGTCTTCATGCCCATCGGCACCGAAGAGGTGTACCGGCGTACGTTCCGCGAGTTCGGTTACGACGATGCGCAGATCCGCGCCTGGATTCCCGCGGCAGGCCACCAGCCCTGGTGGCTGCTGCAGAACATGTCGACTTTCGGTGGACCGATGTCGACGGTGCAGTTCGCGCGTCGCACCGAGCTGGCGAAGAAGATCGTGGCACGTCTGCGCGAGCTGGGCATGACCGCGGTGATGCCCGGCTATTTCGGCACGGTGCCGGCGGGTTTTGCCGAGTGGCGCGCTGGCGTGCACGTGGTGCCGCAGGGCGAGTGGGTCGGCTTCACGCGACCCGACTGGCTCGATCCGCGCGACCCGATGTATGGCCGCGTCGCCGCCGCGTTCTATCGCCATCAGCGCGAGCTGTTCGGCGACACCACGTTGTACAAGATGGATCTGCTGCACGAGGGCGGGCGCGCCGGTGACGTGCCGGTGGACGAAGCGGCAAGGCATGTGATGCAAGCCTTGCAGACGGCCCATCCAGAGGCACGATGGGTCATCCTTGGCTGGCAGCACAACCCGCCCACGGCGGTGATCGATGCGGTGGACCCGCATCGGTTGCTGATCGTCGATGGTTTGTCCGATCGTTACGACGGTCTGGATCGGGAACGCGACTGGCACGGGGTGCCCTACGCGTTTGGCGCGATCAGCAACTTTGGGGGACACACCACGCTCGGCGCGAATACGGGCGTCTGGCTATCGCGTTTCCCGGCGTGGCATGACAAGCAGGGCAGTGCATTGCGTGGCATTGCCTATATGCCTGAAGGTACCGGTACCGATCCCGCCGCCTTCGCGCTGTTTACCGCATTGGCGTGGCAACCGTTGCCGGGCGAGCCAGCTCCGTGGTTTACCGATTACGCCACCTATCGCTATGGCGGCTTCGACGCCCACGCTTCCGCCGCGTGGCGCGCGCTCGCGGACACGGCATACACGATGCCTTCGAATGACTGGTCCGAACCGCAGGACAGCCTGTTCAATGCGCGTCCCGACCTGGCCGTGCGCACGGCGGCGCACTGGTCGCCGGAAAGCATGCGTTACGACGCCGGTCATTTCGACCAGGCCGTGTGCGAGTTGCTGCAGGTGGCGCCTGCCTTGCGCCAGACGAGCGCGTATCGCTACGACCTGGTCGACGTGACGCGGCAAGCGCTCGCCAACCAGGCCCGCGTGCTGCTGCCGCAGATCGGCGTGGCCTACGGCGCCAAGGACGCCCCGGCATTCCGCGCCCTCACCGGGCAATGGATGGACGACATGGCCATGCTCGATCGCCTGCTCGCCACCGAGCCGCATTTCCTGCTGGGCCACTGGCTGTCCAATGCCAGGCACGCGGCCGGAAACGATGCCGAAGCGGCTCAGCTGGAATACGACCAGCGGTCCCTGATCACGAGTTGGGGCGATCGCTCCGGTGCCGACCGCGGTGGCTTGCACGATTACGCCAACCGCGAACTGTCAGGGCTGGTCAGCGGGCTGTATGCGCCGCGCTGGCAGCGCTATTTCGACTCGCTGGCGAAAGCTATGGCCGATGGAACGCCGCCTGCGCCCATCGACTGGTTCGCCATGGAGCAGGCCTGGGCCCATGCGCGCGACGCACAGCGAACAACGCCGCAAGGCGATGCGTGGCAGTTGGCGAACGAGTCGGCGCAGCGCATCCGGATCTGTCCAGCGAAGGCGGCTACCGCGGATTCACGATGATTTTGGCCGCCAAGCCCACGCCAGCCGCGCGAAAAGCCATCGCGCGGCGTCCGTCCCATCGCTACATGCGGAACACGCCGTAGCGCTGCGGCTCGATCGGCGCGTTGAGCGAGGCGGATATCGCCAACCCCAGCACGCGGCGCGTGTCGGCCGGATCGATGATGCCGTCGTCCCACAGCCGCGCGCTGGCGTAATAGGGATGACCCTGGTGCTCGTACTGCTCGCGGATGGGCGCCTTGAAGGCTTCCTCGTCCTCGGCGCTCCACGTCTTGCCGCCGGCTTCGATGCCGTCGCGGCGCACGGTGGCCAGCACCGATGCCGCCTGCTCGCCGCCCATCACGCTGATGCGCGAGTTGGGCCACATCCACAGGAAGCGCGCGCCATAGGCGCGGCCGCACATCGCGTAGTTGCCCGCGCCGAAGCTGCCGCCGATCACCACGGTGAACTTGGGCACGTGCGAGCACGCCACGGCGGTCACCATCTTGGCGCCGTCCTTCGCGATGCCGGCGTTCTCATACTTCTTGCCGACCATGAAGCCGGTGATGTTCTGCAGGAACACCAGCGGCACGTTGCGCTGGTTGCACAGCTCGATGAAGTGCGCGCCCTTGAGCGCGGACTCGGAAAACAAGATGCCGTTGTTGGCGATGATGCCGACCGGGTAGCCGTGGATGTGCGCGAAGCCGCACACCAGCGTCTTGCCATAGCGCGCCTTGAATTCGTGGAACTCCGATCCGTCGACGATGCGCGCGATCACCTCGCGGATGTCGAACGGGCGGCGCGTGTCCTGCGGGATCACGCCGTAGAGTTCCTCGGCGGGGTACAGCGGCTCGTTCGGCGCCTTGAGCGCCAGCGGCATCGGCTTGTTGCGGTTGAGGCTGGCGACGATGTCGCGTGCGATGGACAGCGCATGCGCATCGTTCTCGGCGAAATGATCGGCCACGCCGGACACGGACGTATGGACGTCCGCGCCGCCCAAGGCCTCGGCATCGACCACTTCGCCGGTGGCCGCCTTCACCAGCGGCGGACCGCCGAGGAAGATGGTGCCCTGTTCGCGCACGATGATGGTCTCGTCGCTCATCGCCGGCACGTAGGCGCCGCCGGCGGTGCACGAGCCCATCACCACGGCGATCTGCGGAATACCGAGGCCCGACATGCGCGCCTGGTTGTAGAAGATGCGGCCAAAGTGCTCCTTGTCCGGAAACACTTCATCCTGCAGCGGCAGGAAGGCGCCGCCCGAATCGACCAGGTAGATGCACGGCAGGCGGTTTTCCAGCGCGACTTCCTGCGCACGCAGGTGCTTCTTCACGGTCATCGGGAAATAGGTGCCGCCCTTCACGGTGGCGTCGTTGGCGACCACCACCACTTCGGTGCCGTTCACCCGGCCGATGCCGGTGATGATGCCGGCGGCAGGCGCCGCGCCGTCGTACATGCCATGGGCGGCCAACGGCGACAGCTCGAGGAACGGCGAGCCCGGATCGAGCAGGGCCCGGATGCGCTCGCGTGGCAGCAGCTTGCCGCGTGCGGTGTGCTTCTCGCGGGCCTTCTCGCCGCCACCTTCGGCACCGCGCGCCAGCTCGCGATGCAGATCATCGACCAGTCCGCGCAATTGCGCGCTGCTGGCCTGGAAGTCCGGAGAGCGGGGATCGATCTGCGAGGCGAGAACACTCATGGGCTGATGCTGCCGTTCGAACGAAGCAGGAGATGATAGCGGCCCGCGCCGACAGGCTAAATCGGCGGCGCAGCATCGCAGCTGTCGCCGATGCTTCCTTGTGTCCTCCGCGCCGGAGGTGTGGCGCCTGACCTCTCCCTGCGTGTGGCGCGGCGACAGGGGCCGCGCTCGAACTCACGGTTACGCACGGCTTACGTGACGCTCGTCACATCGCGAAAAAATCTTTCGTTTGCTTTTGTTGACCGAACGTTTTCATTTCTTTTAATTTCGAATGACACGTCTTTGGGGGCGACGTGCCGTGCCGCGAAAGGGGGCGGCAATTATCCATCGATGTGAAGGAGTTGAAGCTATGGCTTTGCAATCTCCTGGATGCCGGCTGTCGTTGCGCCCGACGTCCTTGGCCCTTGCCGTAGGCATGGCCGCTTCCGGGCTTGTCCATGCCCAATCCACCACCGGCACCATTTTCGGCACGACTCCGGCGGGAACCGGCAATGCCGTGCACGTCCAGAGCGTCAGTTCCGGTCTGTCCCGCGATGTATCGATCGACGAGCGCGGCCGCTTCACCATCGGCGAGCTGCCGATCGGCGCGTATACGGTGAGCTTGCTGCGCGACGGCAAGGTCGTCGACACCCGGAACAACGTGCAGCTTCGCGTAGGCACCAGCACGCAGGTGGTGTTCACGCCGCCGGCGGCGGCCAGTGCACAGAACGCGCAGAACCTGTCGGGCGTGAACGTGGTCGCCAGCGCGCTGCCTGCGATCGACGTGACCAGCGTCGATTCCCGCACCGTGGTTACGGCCACCCAGCTGGCCAAGCTGCCGGTGGAACGCAATGCCGAATCGATCGCCTTGCTTGCGCCCGGCACGGCGCAGGGCAACCCGGCGTTTGGAGGCGTGGCCTTCAGCGGCTCGTCAGTGGCGGAGAACGCGTATTACATCAACGGCTTCGACACGAGCAATCCGCTCACCAACCTGGGCGGCACCCAGCTGCCCTATGGCTCGATCGACCAGCAGGAAGTCATTGCCGGTGGCTATGGTCCGCAATACGGTCGCTCCGACGGCGGCGTGATCAGCCAGGTCGGCAAGCGCGGCACCAACGAATGGCATTTCGGCGCGCAGGTGCAGTGGATACCGCGCTTTGGCGATGCCGACCCGTCCAACACGTACTACGTCAACGGCCGGCGCAAGGGCCAGCTCTACGACTACAACAAGCAGGACAGCAGCTGGGACGACGTGGTCAGCGGCTACTTCGGCGGACCGCTGATCAAGGACAAGCTGTTCGTGTTCGCCGCCTACGAGTTCGAGCGCAAGCAGGGCAGCAGCGTGGGCAACATCAGCAGCCCGTACAAGACGCAATACCGCTACGACTATCCACGCTGGTACGCCAAGGTCGACTGGAACATCACCGACAGCAACATCCTTGAGGTCACCGGCATCTCCAGCAAAACCTCCTACAGCGCCACCCAGTACGACTACGACTACGGCACCTTCACCGAAGGCGGCTTCCACGCCGTGTCCTCGCCGACCAAGGACACCAGCGACATCGGCATCGTCAAGTACACCAGCTACATCACCGACGACCTCACGCTGAGTGCGCTGTACGGCAAGATGCACCAGATCAACCAGACGCTGTATCCAAACTACGATTCCAGCCAGGTCTACGTTTCAACCATCACGGCGCAGAATCCGGCCATCGTCGGCAGCAACCCGATCAAGGGCACGCAGCCGTTCGGATACATCAAGGCGGACGATGCGGGCAATCGCACCAGCAACCTGCGCCTGGATCTCACCTATCGCCTCGGCGACCACACGCTCAGCGCAGGCATCGACAACCAGACCGCAAGAGCGAAGGACCAGGGTTCGCACGTGTCCGGTCCGGACGGCGGTTACTGGTGGATCTACCACGACGGATCGAACGACCCGAACGCGCCGCTCGACCCTTCCAACGGCGTGCCTTCGCCGGTGAACTATCCGGGAGGCGAGACGGGCTATGCGGTAAGCCGTTATGTCTACTCGGCGCTGGCCTCGGCGCGCACGGTGCAGCAGGCGCAGTACGTCGAGGATGCCTGGCAGGTCAACGATCGCCTGTTGCTGAAACTGGGCCTGCGCAACGAACAGTTCACTAACTACAACTCCGACGGCAAGGCCTATATCCGCCAGACCAAGGCGCAGTGGGCGCCGCGTCTGGGCTTCAGCTGGGACGTCAACGGGGATGCGAGCTTCAAGGTGTTCGGCAATGTGGGCCGCTATTACCTTGCACTGCCGAACCAGGTGGCGATCCGCGCCGCGGGCGGCAGCATCTATACCAACGAGTGGTACACCTATACCGGCATCGACCCGGCCACCGGTGTGCCGACCGGCCTCACCGCGCTGCCTCCGTACCATCCGGTGTCACCCGATGGCGAGCTGGGCACGGCGCCCGACCCGGCGACGGTGACCGCCAAGAACATCAAGTCCGAATACCAGGACGAATTCATCCTGGGCTTCCAGAAGCAGCTCAACGAGCAATGGTTCTACGGCGTGAAAGGCGTGGTGCGGCGCTTGCGCAATGCCATCGACGACGTCTGCGATACCGACCCCATCCTCGCTGCCGCGCAGGCCCAGGGCATCAACCTCGACGACCTGCAGCCGCTGAAGGGCTGCCGCTTGTTCAACCCCGGCCGCGCCAACGACTTCACCTTGCTGATGAACGACGGCAGCCGCAAGACGGTGACGGTGAGCAATGCCGAGTTCGGCTTCCCGGCGCTCAAGCGCGACTACGTCGGCCTTGAGTTCACCGTGGAGCATCCGTTCGACGGCAAGTGGTACGGCTCGTTCAATTACACGTTCTCGCACAGCTACGGCAACACCGAAGGCCCCGTGCGTTCGGACGTCCGCCAGTCGGACATCTCGGCAACCACCTCGTGGGACAACCCGGCCCTGATGGTCTACTCCAACGGCAGCCAGGCCAACGATCAGCGCCACCACTTCAAGTTCAACGGCTACTACCAGCTCGCGGACGAGTGGATGGTCGGCGCCAACGTCGATATCGCTTCGGGCTTTCCGCGCAATTGCCTTGGCGCGTTCGGCGGGCCGGGGACGCCAGCGGATGAGCGCGATCCGGCCGCCTATGGCGACTCCGCCTACTACTTCTGCAACAGCGTGCCGGAGCCGCCCGGCAAGGCCGGCCGCACGCCGTGGACGTACCAGCTCTCCACCAACCTGGAATATCGGCCGCTGTGGGCGGACAAGAAGCTCGCCTTCAACCTGTATGTGTTCAACCTGCTCAACCAGCAGAAGCCGATCCAGTACGACTACGGCTATGGCAGCACCAACGACCAGCCCACCGACAGCTATGGCCGGGTGGTCTATCGGCAGACGCCTCGTTACGTGCGGCTCGCGGTGTCGTACGACTTCTGACCCCGAAACCGCATGAGCCGAACCTGATCTCCCCTTGCCGCAGCCGACACGCTGCGGCCTTTTTTTGCATGAGGCCCGGCGAACGCGCAAAAAAAACCGGCCGCACGAGGCGGCCGGTTTTTCAGAAGTACACGAGGTACTTAGTGACCCGCGGTCGTGGCCGAAGCCGGAGCAGCGGTCGAAGCCGGAGCCGGAGCCGGCTGTTCGGCCGGAGCGGTGGCCGGAGCAGCAGCGGTCGAAGCCGGAGCAGCAGCCGGAGCTTCGGCAGCAGCCTTCTGGGCCTGCTCAGCAGACTGCTGAGCCTGGTCAGCCGACTTCTGGGCGTCCTGCGCGGAATCCTGCGCGCCGTTGCTGCAAGCCGCCAGCAGCGCGACGAGCGCAGAGGCGAGAAGGGTACGCGTGAACTTCATGTTGAATCTCCTTTGCCGTGGAATGCCGTTTGGCGGGCGTATTAATAGCGCTTTCGCGGAAAATGCGCCACATCTTTGTGTAAAGAAGGGAAACCGGTTAACCCCGCTTTCATCGGCGACCGGACGTCCGATCGCCGTAACCACCTTTAATCAAGGAGTTCCACCGCAACCGCGGTGGCTTCGCCGCCGCCGATGCACAGGGACGCCACACCGCGCTTGAGACCACGGGTTTTCAGCGCATTGAGCAGGGTGACCACCAGGCGGGCGCCGCTCGCGCCGATCGGGTGGCCCAGCGCGCAGGCGCCGCCGTTGACGTTGATCTTGTCGCGCGGGATGTCCAGCTCGCGCATGGCCGCCATGGCCACAACGGCGAAGGCTTCGTTGACTTCGAAGAGGTCCACGTCGGAGACCTTCCAGCCGGCCTTTTCCAGCACCTTGTGCAGCGCACCGACCGGTGCGGTGGTGAACCACTCCGGCTCCTGCGAATGGGTGGCATGGGCCACGATGCGGGCCAGCGGCTTGAGACCGCGAGCCTTGGCGTCATCGGCGGATAACAGCACCACGGCGGCGGCACCGTCGGAGATGCTCGAGGAGCTGGCGGCGGTGATGGTGCCGTTTTCCTTGCGGAACGCGGGCTTGAGCGTCGGGATCTTGCTGACATCCGAACGGCCCGGCTGCTCGTCGGTGTCGACCTTTACTTCGCCCTTGCGGCTCGCCACGGTAACCGGGACGATTTCGCCTGCGAAGGCGCCCGACTGCTGCGCGGCCTTGGCGCGCTCGACCGATTCGGTGGAGAACGTGTCCTGCTCTTCGCGGGTGAAGTGGTACTTGTCGGCGCACAGCTCGCCGAACACGCCCATGGCCTTGCCGTCGTACGGGTTGGTGAGGCCGTCCCACGCCATGTGGTCGACGAGCGTGCCGTCGCCGTAGCGGATGCCGGTGCGGGCGTTGACCATGTGCGGTGCGTTGGTCATCGATTCCATGCCGCCGGCCACCACGATGGCGGCCGAGCCGGCCTTGATCAGGTCATGGCCCAGCATGATCGCCTTCATGCCCGAGCCGCACACCTTGTTGACGGTGGTGCAACCGGCAGACACCGGCAGGCCGGCACCCAGGGAGGCCTGGCGCGCGGGTGCCTGGCCGAGGTTGGCCGGCAGCACGCAACCCATGATCACTTCGCTGACGTCGGTCGGTGCCAGGCCCGACTGTTCCAGTGCGGCGCGGATGGCCGTGGCGCCCAGGGTGGGCGTGGGTACGCCGGTGAATTGGCCGAGGAAGGAGCCAATGGCGGTGCGCTTGGCACCGGCGATGACGACGCTGACATCCGACATGGAAATCTCCGCAAGTACTTGATGGGGCTGAAAGTGCCCAAGGATAGCCATGGAATTATCGCAGTCCGTGCCGGGCGGGGGCAAACCGGGCCGATTTGGTGCAGCCATGCGATCTTGCGCCCGTTTGGTTGCGATTTCGTTGTGCGACTATTCGGCCTGACGTGCGTTGGTGGGAACAGGGGACGTCATCGACGGGGTGAGGGCGATGAAGACGGCTACACAAGCATGGCCATGCCGGCGCGCTGCCGTGCTGGCGGGGCTGGCCCTTGGCCTCACGGCCTGCGGTGGCGGCGGAGGCAACGGCAACACCAGGCCGGCGCCTGCGCCCGCACCTGCGCCGGCACCCGCACCTGCGCCGCCACCATCCAGCAGCGTGGCGCAACCGCCGATCGATGCGCAGTTGGGCATTACCAGCACCTATGCCGCGCATGCAGCCGGCTACACGGGCTCCGGGGTCACCATCGGCATCGTCGATACGGGCGTGATGTCCACCCACCCCGCGCTTTCTGGAAGGGTCGTCAAGGAACTGGTCTACGTCGATCCGAGCACCAACAACCTCAAGGTCGACGACGTCAACGGGCACGGCACCTTCGTGGCCGAGATCGCCGCGGGTACAGCCTTCGGCCAGTTTGCCGGCGGCATCGCGCCGGGATCGAACATCGTCTCGGCGCGCATCATCGACGACAACGCGCCGGACGATAACGGCTCGACGCCTCCGGCGCCGGTCAGTTCGTCGGACGCCATTCCGCTGGGGCAGGTCAACGCCGACCTGATCAACAGCGGCGTCAAGGTGATGAACAACTCCTGGGGCGGCATCAGCTGGAACGCGAGCGATAGCGCGACCACACAATCGTTCCACGATGCCTACAGTCCTTTCATCAACACATGGGGCGGCCTGGTGGTGTTCGCCGCGGGCAACGATTCGCAAGCCAACCCAAGCACGATCGCCTCCTTGCCCAGCCTCGCGCCGGACCTTCAAAAGGGCTGGCTCACCGTCGTCGCGGTCGACAGCAACAATCCGGGCAAGCTGGCGAGCTATTCCAACCAGTGCGGCATCGCGATGAGCTACTGCCTTGCCGCGCCGGGCAGCGTGATCGTCAGCGGCAAGGGCGACACCACGACCGCCAACGAAACCTACTGGATCGTCGCGGGCACGTCGCTGGCGGCACCGCAGGTATCGGGCGCTGCCGCGCTGGTGTGGCAGGCCTTTCCGTATTTCAGCAACGACCTCGTGCGGCAGACGTTGCTCGGCACGGCCGACCCGTTGGGTGGTTCGCAACCCAACGCCACGTTCGGCTATGGCGAACTGGATGTCGCCCGGGCCGTTAAAGGACCTGCCCAGTTCAACTGGGGCGATGTCACCGTCAACTTCGCTGGCAGCTCCACGTGGTCCAACACGATCTCGGGTGCGGGCGGCCTGATCAAGCAGGGCGCGGGCACGCTGACGTTGATCTATCCGGCGACCTACACCGGCTTGACGCAGGTGCAGGGCGGCATGCTGGCCGCAGCGTCGCTGGCCTCCAGCGTCAACATCGGTGCGCAGGGCGTGCTGACCAACACGGCCTCTGTCGGCGGTTCGGTGACAAACGCCGGCGTGCTGGCCATGAACGCCACCGACATGATGATCCTCGGCAACTACACGCAGCAGGGCAACGGCCGCCTCGCCATGCCGCTGGGCGCGAACTTCCATGTCGCCGGCACGGCCAACCTCGCTGGAGGCGATCTCTACATCACCGGTGTGCGGCAGGGCTATCAGGTCAACTCGCATACCAACGTGCTGACGACCGGTGGTGGACTGACCGGCACGTTCTCCGCGTTGAATGTCGCCACCGGCGTGCTGCTGTCTGCGTCGCTCAACTACGACGCCACCGACGCGTGGTTGAACGTGAGCCAGGTGCAGGCGACCAATGTCACCGGCGTGACCTACACGCCAGCTTCCTTTGCCGCGGCACAGCGAGTGGATGCCGCATTCAACCAGCTCAACACGCAGGCTTCGCAGGGCGGTGCGAGCGCGACGCCCACACCTTCTTCTTTCGTCAATGGCGCGGCCGCGCTGCAGCAGGCCGCCACCGCCAATGCCTTGCAGCAATCGCTGGAGAGTCTCTCCGGCCAGTTGCATGCCGCAAGCGCGGCGATGACGTTCGAAGCGATGGACGCAGGTACCCGCGCGTTGTCGGGCCGGTTCGATCAGTTGGCCGATACCACGCGCGTGGGCGGCTGGACGCAGACGCTGGATGGCTACGGAAGCCTCAGTCGCAGCGGCTTCGCTCCCGTCGGTTACGACCTCAGCGGCTGGATGGTGGGCCAGGATCGTCGGCTTGGCGCGAACGGCGTCGTCGGCTTTGCCGTCAGCCAGAGCCAGAACCTGGGTCGCCTCGATGAATTCGCCGACCAGGGCACGAGCCGTGCGGTCGAAGGCATGCTCTACGGTGGCGTGGTTCGCAACCAGTGGTACGCGATGGGGCGACTTGGCGTAGGCAGCTATCGCGAGGACATGCGTCGTCATGTCGAATTAGGCAGCGATGTGCAGAGCGTCGCCAGTGATACCAACGGCCGCTATGGCGTGGCCTATGCGGAAGGTGGCTATCGCTTCTCGCTCGGCGCCATGCACATCACGCCCTATGTCGATCTGCAATATGCGGACGTCCGTACCGGTGGCTTCAATGAAGTCGGTGGCGACGGTTTCGGCCTGAAGGCGGGCTCGCAGACGATCGAACGCTGGCAGGGCGGCGCGGGCGTGCGCGCCGGTCGGGATTGGTCGCTGGCTGGCGGCGGCCTGCTCAGCCTGCAAGGCCATCTGCTCTGGGCGCGAGCCTTCAGCATGCGCGGTGCCATTCCCGATGCCAGCTTCGCCGTGCTCGACCAATGGTCGCCGGTGGGCGGCATCGGTCTTTCCCGCTACGGCGGCGATGCAGGCATCGGCCTGGACTGGGTGATGTCCCCGCGATCCCGCCTTTCGCTGGGCCTGGATCACTACGTGGCGCAGTACGACCGCGGACAGACGGAAACGCTGAGTTACCGCCTGTCGTTCTGACGGTCCGCAACAGCCGATTTCTAATCGGAGCACCGGTCTGCGCTGTGACCGGGCGTAGAAACTTCCTGCGCAAGGTTGTGCGAATATGGAGCAAGGAGGTGCTGGCGGAGTCCAGTCAATCAGGGACCGCCGCGCTTGGATGGCACGGTTCGCCCCAAGGGGCACAGGGGAAGCTATGGATAGTGGTATGCGCGGAATGCGTTTCCGCCAGATGTCTGTGTTGGTGTGCGCGACGCTGGGACTGAGCGCCTGTGGTGGGGGAGGAAACGGCAACGTCAAGCCAGCCGGCCCCTATGCGCCGCCGAGCCCGGGTTACACCCCGCCGGGTCCCGGCTATACGCCGCCATCCGGCCCCGGTAACTCCGGCAATCCGACCACACCCACCACGCCCACACCGCCGCCAACCGACCAGCCTCCGCTCGATGCGCAGCTGTCGCTCACCCATGCCGACGTGGCGCACAGCGCAGGCTTCAATGGCGCGGGCGTGACCATCGGCGTCGTCGACAGCGGCATCATGCGCAACCATCCCGCGCTGTCCGGCCGAGTGACGCATGAGCTGATCTATATCGACTCGTCCATCAACAATACCTCGGTGGACGACGTGATCGGCCACGGCACCTGGGTCTCGGAAATCGCCGCGGGCACGACCTATGGCAACTTCCCCGGCGGCCTCGCGCCGGGCGCGAATCTCGTTTCCGCGCGAATCATTTCCGACAAGGCGCCCAGCGACAACGGTTCGACACCACCCTCCACGGTCACGGCCGCCGACGCCTATCCCTTCCAGTTCATCAACGGCGACCTGATCAGCGCCGGCGTGAAGGTGATGAACAATTCGTGGGGCGGCATCACGTGGGATGCGTCGGATACGGCGACGACGAAGGGTTTCCACGACGCGTACAACACTTACGTCAATTCCTGGGGCGGGCTGGTGGTGTTTGCCGCCGGCAACTCTTCGCTGGCCAATCCCAGCACCATTGCCGCCTTGCCGAGCCTGGCACCCGACCTGGAGAAGGGATGGCTCGCCGTGGTGGCGGTGGACAGCAATCACCCCACGGAGCTGACGAGCTATTCGAACAAGTGCGGTATCGCCATGAACTACTGCCTGGCCGCACCGGGCGATGTGGTGGTCAGCGGCAAGGACGATACGGGCAGCAAGCCGACCCTGTGGATCGTCAAAGGCACCTCGTTTGCCGCACCGGCAGTGTCCGGCGCCGCCGCGCTGGTGTGGCAGGCGTTCCCGTACTTCACCAACGATCAGGTGCGCCAGACCTTGCTGGGTACTGCGGATGACCTCGGCGCGCCGGGTGTCGATCCGGTGTTTGGCTACGGCATGCTCGACGTGGGGAAGGCGGTGAAGGGGCCTGGTCGTTTCGACTGGGGCGATTTCAGCGTCACGCTCGACACGAACTCCACCTGGGGTAATCCGATCAGCGGCGCCGGTGGCCTCGTGAAGGATGGTGCCGGCACGCTCACGCTGACCAGTGACCCGAGCTACGAAGGCAATACCCGCATCGAACACGGCACGCTCGTGGCGCCGTCACTCGCGGGCAACCTGTACCTCGACAATGTCGACGCGGTGATGCGTGGCGCGCATACCTTCGGCAAGGACGTGCAGAACTGGGGCACGCTGGTCGTTGCGGGCGGCGACGTGCACGTGAAGGGCGGCTATTACCAGGGCTTCTATGCAACGGACGGCCAGATGGGTCGACTTGCAGTGGAGTTGGGTTATGCCCTGCGCGTGGATGGCAAGGCCGTACTGGACGGCGGCAATCTGTACGTGATCGGTGCGAAGCAAGGCTACGTAGCCAATGCGCACACCGAGGTACTCACCGCCACCGGTGGCCTGACCGGCAAGTTCACGGGACTCGACGTTGCGCAAGGCGTGCTGCTTTCCGCCTCGCTGAACTACGACAGCAGCAGCGCATGGCTCGACGTGAGCCAGGTGCAGGCTTCCGCAGTCACCGGCATGACCTATACCGCGGCGTCGTTCGCCGCCGCGCAGCGCGTCGACAATGCCTTCAGCCAGATCAACACGCAGGTGACGCAAGGCGTGACCGGCAGCAGCGTCGTCACGACCGACTTCATCAATAGCGCCGCCAACCTTCAGCAAACGGCGAACACCGCCGCACTGCAGCGTTCGCTCGAAAGCCTGTCGGGCCAGCTGCATGCGGCCAGTGCGGCGATGACGTTCGAAGCGATCGATGCGGGCACGCGTGCGTTGTCAGATCACTTCGACGACTTGGTCGACAGGCGCGGTGCCAGCGGCGGCTGGGCGCAGACGTTGGGCTATCACGGCAGCATGAGCCGCAGCGGCTACGGCAGCGTCGGCTACGACCTCAGCGGCTGGATGGTGGGGCAGGATCGCCGCTTCGGCAGTAACGGTGTATTCGGCTTCGCGGTCAGCCAGAGCGAGGGCCTGGGTCGCCTCGCCGAATATGCGGACCAGGGCCAGAGTCGCGCGGTGGAAGGCATGTTGTATGCCGGCTTCGTGCGGGACAGCTGGTACACGATGGGACGCCTCGGCGTCGGCAGCTATCGCGAGAACATGCGTCGCCACATCGAGCTGGGCAGCGACGTGTCCAGCGTGGCGAGCGACACGAATGGTCGGTACACCGTCGCGTATGGCGAGAGCGGCTATCGCGCGTCGTTGGGGGAGGTGCAATTCACGCCATATGCGAACCTGCAATACGCGCATATCGCGCGCGACGGCTTCAACGAATTCGGCGGCGACGGATTCGGCCTGAAGGCCGGTTCGCAGGCGGTATCGCGCTGGCAGGCTGGCGCGGGTTTGCGCGCAGGCCATCAATGGGCTCTGCCCGATGGCGGCAGCCTGTTGTTGCAGGGGCGCCTGCAGTGGCAGCAATCCTTCGCCACGCATGGCGACGTGTTCGATGCCAGCTTTACCGGTGTGGACCAGTGGGCACCGGTCGGCGGCGTCGGGCTGTCGCGCTACCAGAGCCAGGCGGGCCTCACGCTGGATTGGGCAGCTTCCGCGCGCTCCCATCTGCAGTTCGGCATGGACCAGTACTTCGGTCAGCACGATCAGGGTTTGATGGGGACGCTCAGCTACAGGCTTGATTTTTAGGTGATTGCCTTTGCAGGAGCGCATCGATGCTCTCCCGCACACTCGCCGGCATGAGTTGGGCGCAGCGCATCTCCCTCTCCCCTTTGGGGAGAGGGTTGGGGCGAGGGGCGGGTGCTCGCGATAGAGCCTGCTATTCGACGGTAGGAACGGACCCTGTGCGTGAAACGCCTACCGAGCGGCACCGACGAAGCTCTGCGGTCGCGCACAGGGGGCGCTCCTGCAGTGTCATCGCGAAGCGATGGTCTCAGGCCTTGCCGTGAAACAACTCGCGGCCGATCAGCATGCGGCGGATTTCGTTGGTGCCGGCGCCGATTTCGTAGAGTTTGGCGTCGCGCAGCAGGCGGCCGGCCGGGAATTCGTTGATGTAGCCGTTGCCGCCCAGTGCCTGGATCGCTTCCAGCGCGACCTTTACCGCGTTCTGCGAGGCGTTGAGCAGGCAGGCGGCGGGGTCGATGCGCGACCTCACGTTGCTGTCGAACTGCTGCGCGACCATGTAAGCGAAACCGCGTGACGACTGCAGCGCCGTGTACATGTCGGCCACCTTGCCCTGCATCAGGCCGAAGGTGCCGATGGGCGCGTTGAACTGCTTGCGTTCGCGCACGTAGGGCAGGGTGATGTCCAGTGCTGTCTGCATGATGCCGATCGGACCACCGGAGAGCACGAGGCGTTCGGTGTCCAGACCGCTCATCAGCACGCGCACGCCTTCGTTCACTTCGCCGACGATGTTCTCGGCGGGAATCTCGCAATCCTCGAACACCAGTTCGCAGGTGTTGGAGCCGCGCATGCCGAGCTTGTCGAGCTTCTGCGCGGTGCTGAAACCCTTCATGCCCTTTTCGATGATGAAAGCCGTCATGCAGCGGCTGCCGGCGGCGCGCGGCGCAGTGCGCATGTAGACCAGCAGCACGTCGGCGTCGGGACCGTTGGTGATCCACATCTTCGAGCCGTTGGCAACCCACACGTCGCCCTTCTTTTCCGCCTTGCAGCTCATCGAGCCGACCACGTCGGAACCGGCGCCCGGTTCGCTCATCGCCAGCGCGCCGACGAACTCGCCGGAGCACAGCTTGGGAATGTACTTGCGGCGCTGCGCTTCGTTGCCGTTGTGGAAAATGTTCTGCACGCACAGGTTGGAATGTGCGCCGTAGGAAAGGCCGACCGACCCGGATGCGCGCGAGATTTCTTCCATCGCCACCAGGTGCGCGAGGAAGCCCATGCCGCTGCCGCCGTATTCCTCCGGAATGGTGATGCCGAGCAGGCCCATGTCGCCGAACTTGCGCCACAGGTCTGACGGAAACTGGTTCTCGCGGTCGATGTGATCGGCGCGCGGCGCGATCTCCTTTTCCGCAAACGCGTGCACGCTCTCGCGCAGCAGATCGATGTCTTCACCCAGCGGGAACGGACGCATGCCAGCCAACTCCGAATTCAATCAAGGAACAAATGGTAACGCGACGGCGATGACAGGCCGTTGCGCGTCGCACAACCCGTCATGGATCAGTCGGCGTGGAACGCGTTGGCGAGCTCCGCGAGACGGTCGCGCTGGTTCAACACCTGGGCCAGCTGGCCCAGCACCAGGCGTGCCGTTTCGTTCCTGTCGCAGATCGCCATGGCTTGCGCGAAGGCTTCGTCATCGGTGGCGCTGGTGGCCTCCAGGCGGTTGGCCAGCGCGTCGGCCAGCTGTTGAAGCGCTTCCACGGTGCGTGCCCCCGCGCGTTCGACGGCATCGCGCGCTGGGCCGGAAGAGATCACCTGTCGGTTCGCTCCCAGGGCCGAAAGCATGCCCAGCAGTGTCTGTGCGGCGGCCAGGAAACGCAGCAGGAGTTCGTTGGCGCGCCGATGCTCGCCGGGTTCGCGCAGCATGTTCGCCAGCAGGCTGCTCAGTGCCGCGTTGGCGTTGTGCGCATCGCGACGCATGATGCGGTAGTCCAGGTCGTCGTGTCGGCCGTTGGAATACTGGGCCAGGACGCGTGCGAGATAGTGGGCGTCGCAGCGCACGGTATCGGTCAGCACGTCATCGAGACGGCGACCCTGCCAATCGGGCAGGATCAACCGCATGGCCAGCGCCGAGATCGCCGCACCGATCAATGTGTCGAGCAGCCGTGGCCACATCACCTCGTAACCATTGCCCACCTGGTTGAAGCACAGCACCACGAACAACGTGATGGCAGCCGTCGCGGTGGGGTAGCGGCGCAACCGTGCCGCGAAGAACGTGACGCCGGACAGTACGATCAACGGCATCTGCCACGGGCCGAACGGAACCAGCTGAAGCGCCGCCCACCCGAGCACCAGGCCGACCACTGTACCCGCCACGCGCTGCACCAGCCTTCGCTGCGTGGCGCCGTAGCTCGGCTGGCAGATCAGCAATGTGGTGAGCAGGATCCAGTAACCGTGGCGCGGGTGCACCAGATGCAGCACCACGTAGCCGGCCAAGAGTGCCAATGACAGGCGCAGTGCATGGCGAAATCGAAACGAACGCGTCGTGAGTTGTTCGCGTATGCGCTGCCACGCTTCCTTCAGCGACTGCGGGGCAGGGTTCTGCAGCAGGCCGCCATGCCGTGTCGACGGCAGGCCAATGGCGTGCGTGCCCTCCAGCTGTCGGTGCAATGTTTCGAGGTTGTTGACCAGCGCCTGCACCGAACGCAGCAAAGGCTCGGCAGGCGCCTGTGCTTGCCCGCGCAGGGCGTGCATGGCGCCATGCAAGTCGTCCAATGCGGCGCGGGTCGATGCACTGGGCTCTGCTTCGTCCTGCAATCGCAAGGCGTCGGCTTTCTGCCGGCAGACGTCGGCTTCGAGCCGCAGCAGGTGTTCGCAGCGGAACAGCACGTCGCTGTGGAACAACGCATCGGCGAGCGCGTCATAGGGGTAGTGGGACGAGCTGACCCGTTCATGCACATCCTGCGCGATGAAGTAGAGACGCAGCATCGCAGCACTGGTGCCACGCGGCCGGCGCGAGCCGATGCGGTCGATCAACATCAGGCGTGCGTCGTTCAGTGCTTCCACCACGCGCTCGTTGCGCGTGGCGAGGGTCACCTGCAGTGCCTCGCGGTCGACGCCATGGACGGGCATGAAGAAGGTGGCCTTGCTTTCGAGCAGATCGGCCAGCGCCTCGAACAGTCGTGCCAGCGATTGCCGCACTGCCTGCTGTGGGGCCAGCACGCTCCAAAGCAGCGAGAGCACGCCATACCAGGCAGCGCCGGCCAGCAGCCATAGCGGCTGCTGCCAGGGATTGCCCGATGTCGTCAAAGCCGCGTCCGCGCCGATCATCGTATAGACGGCCAAGAGCAGCGTGGAGCCGGCGATCGTCGCGTACCGTTCGCTGATGGCGCCCAGCATCACGAGCACGAATGTCGACGTGAGCAGGCCCAGACCGAACCACGCGGGATAAGGAAACAGCCACTGCACCGAGAACGCGGAGACTGCGAAACAGGCCAGTGTGAGCAGCAGGGTGCCCGCTCGGCTGCGCCAATGGTCTTCAGTTTCAGCGAGCGCGCACGCGATGATGCCCAGCAACAGTGGCACCACCGCATCGTTACGGCCATCGCCAAAGCACCATGCCACCGCGCCACCCAGCGCTATCAGCACGCGCACGCATTCGGCAAAACGATCCGAGCCGCGCAGGCGGCGCCAGCGTTGGGCGAGGGCAGGTGCGGAAATCACGGTGGCAGCATAGATGATGCGCTGCATCATGCACAGCGTCGGTGCGCTGCAGGCAAAAAAAACGCCGGCACAAGGCCGGCGTTTTTCTCAGGCTGGTGACAGCGCTTACTGGCCGCGCATGCGACCGGCGAAGCGGGGACCGTGGTTGCCCATGGTCGGCAGCTTGATCTTGCCGATGGATTCGATGCGCTCTTCGGCCAGACGGTCGGCCGCGCGGTAGGTCGGCACGCCTTCGGTCTTGGAGATTTCGAAGATGCGGCCCAGGTTGTAGTAGATGGTGCGCATCATGCGCATGGCGCGCTCGCGGTTGTAGCCGTCGATTTCCAGCGACACGTTCATCACGCCACCGGCGTTGACGGCGTAGTCCGGGGCATACAGCACGCCACGGCGCTGCAGCTCGTCGCCGATCGCGTCGGTGGCCAGCTGGTTGTTGGCCGCGCCGCAGATGATCTTCGCCTTGATGCGGTCGATGGTCTGCTCGTTGAGCGTGCCACCCAGCGCGCACGGCGAGTACACGTCGGCGTCGACGTCGTAGATCTCGTCCAGGCCCACGGCTTCGCAGCCCAGCTCGTCCACGCAGCGCTGCACGGCATCCTTGTTGATGTCGGTGACGAACACCTTGGCGCCCTGTTCGCGCAGCAGCTTGATGAACTCGCTGCCCACGTGGCCGCAACCCTGCACGGCGTAGCTGTACTTGCCCACGTCTTCGTTGCCGTGCTTGACCTGCAGCGCGGCCATCAGGCCCTGCAGCGTGCCGAACGCGGTGAACGGCGACGGGTCGCCCGAGCCGCCATGCACCTGGTGCACGCCGGTCACGTACTCGGTTTCACGGAACACGTATTCCATGTCGTTGACGTCGATGCCGACGTCTTCGGCCGTGATGTAGCGGCCGTTGAGCGAGTTGACGAAGCGGCCGAACGCGCGGAACAGCGCCTCGGACTTGTCCTTGCTCGGATCGCCGATGATCACCGCCTTGCCACCGCCCAGGTTCAGGCCGGCCACGGCGTTCTTGTAGGTCATGCCGCGCGACAGGCGAAGCACGTCGTTGACCGCGTCCTGCTCGCTCTTGTACGGCCACATGCGCAGGCCGCCGAGCGCCGGGCCCAGCACCGTGTTGTGGATCGCGATGATGGCCTTCAGGCCAGCGTCCTTGTTGTGGCAGAAGACGACTTCTTCGTGACCCGTCTTGGCGATGGTTTCGAAAATCATTGGAACGGTGACTCCACGTGTGGCGGTGCCGTGGGGACTGGCATCCGCAGGAATGGAGGCGGGTTGGCCCGCCAGGGGTACTAACAACAGCCTTAAAGTCAAAACCCCGACCAGTGGTCGGGGCGATGAATTTAGTCGGATAGTTTAGTACGTCCCCGGGCGAAGGGTTGCTGCGTCGCCGCAAGTCGCTGGCGTACGGGGAAAAACCGGCGCTGCGCCCCGTACGCCGGCCGGGTCAGAAGGTCACGGTCGCCCGGATCCAGTAGTAGCGGCCCATGACGTCGTAGGTTGCTACGTCGGTGTTCGAGTTGGTCACGTTGTTCTGGTAGAGCAGGGGCGGCTGCTTGTCGGTCAGGTTGTCGATGCCCAGATCCAGCCGGGTGTGCCAGGGTTCGAAGTCATAGCCGGCCTGGACGTTATGATAGGTGTACGCGCCGACCTTGCGCACCACGGCGGGAATCGACAGGTCGGCCGACAGCTGCTGCTGTTCGTCCGCGCTGCCGACCTGGGTGCGGCCGATGTAGCGCATGCGCCAACTCGCGCTCCACGGGCCATGCGACCAGTTCAAGGTGGCTAGGCCGCGCCAGCGCGGGAAATTGCCGTACGCGTAGGTGTACTTACCGGCATTGTGGATCGTCACCGCGGTGGGATCGGACGGGTCCGGGTTGACGTCGTACCGCGCGACGTAGGTGGTATCCAGGCGTACGTTGAAGCGACCGAAGCGCGTTTCGTCGAAGCGATAGGCGACCGTGCCGTCCACGCCCTTGGTCGACAACGCGCCAAGGTTCACCGTGGGCTCGGCCACGTAGTTGATGTTGCCGGTGTTGAAGCGGTGGATGAAACCGCAGAACGGGCTGGATGCGTTTGCATAGCACTGGTTGAGCACGGTCTGCGCGGAGATCGTGGTGATGGTGTCGTTGAGGTTGATGCGCCATACGTCCGCGCTCAACGAGAGGCCGGGCAGCCATTGCGGGTCGTACACCACGCCATAGTCGAAGGACTTGCCCTGCTCGGGTTTCAACTGGTAACCCGCGGCGACCGCGCCGGAAGCCTTGGCGGAAATCTGCGGGTTGGCCTGCTGGTAGCTGCCATCCACCGGCACGTTGGCGCATGCCGCGGTGTGGCCGCCCGTGTAGAAATTGCACGGGTCGTTGACCGTCGGCGCGTCGTTGGCAATGCCCTGGTAGAGCTCGTTGATGTTGGGTGCGCGGAATACCTGCGAAACAGTGCCGCGGAACAGCAAATCCTCCACAGGCCGCCATTCCAGCGCGACCTTGCTGCTGGTGTTGCTGCCGGCCGTGCTGTAGTCGGAATAGCGCGAACCCAGTGTCACGTTGAGCGCCTTCGCCCAGGGCTTGTCGGCCAGCAGCGGCACCAACGCCTCGGCATAGGCTTCCTTCACGTTGAAGCTGCCGGAAAGCACCGTAGTGCAGAACTCCACCACGCCGCACAGGCCATTGGCGTCGCCTACGGCGAGCGGATCGGCCCAGGTCGAGGTGCTCTCCTTGCGATAGGACAGGCCGGTGGCGAGGCTCACGTCGCCGGCGGGCAGGGTGAACAGGTTGCCGTTTGCGTTCGCCTCGAATTGCTTGACGACGTAGTCCGACGTGGCAGTGGGATCGCGCTGGATGGCGCGCAGGGCCGCGATGGTGGTCGGGTCGTTGACGTTGAAGATGTTGATCGGCGTGCAATTGGCGATCGGGTTGCCCGGCGTGCCACACGTGACCTTGCCGGTACCCGCATCGAGATAGGAGGGCCCCAGGCCTTGCTGCAGCCCTTCGTAATCGAGGAAACCGTAGTTGACCGACTTCTGCCGTACCTTGCCGTAGTTGAAGTTGGCATCCCACTGCCATGAGCTGTCGCCGAAGCTGCCACGCAGGCCGGGCGTGAACTGCATGTTGTAGGTCTTGTATGTGTAGCGCCGGTAGCCCAGCGTGGTGAAGCGCGTGTTGAAGTCGCCGTAGCTGTCGCCGCTGACGCGATCGGTGCCGAAGTTCACGCCGAACGGGTTGTAGTAGTTCTGCGCCGAGACCACGAAGTTGTCGCCGTTGGCGAACACTGGCACCGGCGCGATCTGCGAGTCGGACTGCGTCCTGGTGTAGTAGAAGTTGCCGTAGGCCTCGATTGCATCGGTCACCTTGTACTTTCCGATCAGGAAAATACTGTCGCGCTTCTGCGGCGTTTGCAGGATGTTGTCGCCCTGGTAGTTGTAGGTATCAGCGTTGGTGTAGCAGTGGTAGTCGTTGAGCGACGTGGCGCCGCTGACGCCGGGGTTGAGCGATACGCGCGACGAGCAGCCGACCTGCGATGCCACCGAGCGCGGCAGCGTGATGGAGCCTACCGGTGTCGCCGACGAGCCGCTGACAATCACCTGGCCGTTGGAAAGATTGAGCGCATCGTGCGAGAACGCGCGGTCGCTCGCTGATACCGCATCGAGGCTCTGGTGCTCGATGCCGGCCACGATGCTGCCACGCTGGCCAGTGTGTCCGGCGGTCAACGAAAAGTGGCGGCGAAAGCCATCGCTATGGCCGCTCTCGCCGAAATCGCCGGAAAACTGCGCCCCGTCAAACTTGTCGCGCAGGATGAAATTCACCACGCCACCGATCGCATCCGAACCGTAGATCGCGGACGCGCCGTCGCTCAGCACTTCGACGCGATCGATCATGTTGGCGGGAATGCTGTTGACGTCGTTGTAGGCCAGGCGCACGCCGTTCACCAGGATCAGCGTGCGCTTGTCGCCCATGCCGCGCAGCGAGATGGTGGCCGCGCCGGTGCCGCCGCCATTGTTGGTGTTTGCGTTGGTGGCATTGCCGGCGATCGATGGCAGCTCCTGCACCACATCGCCCAGCGTGGCCTTGCCGCTCGCGGCGATCTGCGATCGGTCGACCGTGACGACAGGGTTGGCCGTCTCCACGTCGACGCGGCGAATGCGCGAACCGGTCACGGTGACGCCTTCAAGTGTCTTGGCTTTGTCCGCCGACGGTTGGTCGGTGTTTGCCGCTGGCGGCGTGGGGCCGGCGTCCTGCGCGTGAACGGCGGTGGCGAATAGCATCGACACGAGCGCCGTCTTCACGGCAAGGTCGAGCGTGCGGGATTGTGGACGACAGGGCGAATGCTTGAGCGGGAGATCGTGCGTCGAATGCATGGAGTTCCTCGCGTGACATGACTGCAGGGGAATGGGGTAAGACGCGGCACTTTCTGTGGGCAACACAAGGCCGTGTCGGGTGCGACCCAACCGTTGCCGTTGCCGTGATAGAGGTGAACGACGCGTGTCGTTCAGCCCCCTTGTCGACCCGTCACGACGTCGACGGGCTGTTGGCGCGCTCAGCCGTTGCCGTGCGCGCCGGGTTCGGATTGCCAGTACACGGCATAGCGTTCGCCGTGCACCTGATTGAGCGGGATGACGGCAAGCGTGCCGTCCCTCGTCTGTGCTTCGAAGCGGAGTTCCTGCGCGGATGCCACGCGCAACCAGGACACCTCATCGCCTTGCTTGTCGGCGACGCGCGGTGCGGGCCATGGCTTGGGTTCGGGCTTGGGTGCCGCGTCGTAGCCGCAGTACTGCATGTCGTGAGTCAGGCCCTTGTCGCCCAGGCGCGCCGCCAAGACCAGCGGTCCATAAAGCACCGCCTGCAGGCTGTCGTCGCCGGGCAACGCCATGCGCGTCACCTGCATGGGGAGATCCAATTCGAGGCGATCGCCGTCGTGCCACTCACGCTTGATCGTGAGATAGCTGCCGGGCGAGGCGAACACATCCAGCGCCTGGCCATTGAGCCGCACGCGTGCACCCGGCCCGATCCATGAAGGCACGCGCAGGTTCAACGCGAACGTGGATGGCGCGGTGAGCGAGAGCCGGAAACGTGTCAGCGGTTCACGGGGAAACGCCGTTTCCTGGCGGAAGCGCAGCTTTTGTTCCGGCCAGTCGAGTTCGGAGGGAATGAACAGGTTGACGTAAAGGTCGCTGCCGTCGCGGAAGTAGATGCTGTCGTTGAAGCGGGCAAACTCTTCCGCACCACTGCCGGTGCAGCACCAGAACGAGTCGGTGGGCGTGTTGTAGAACTTCGCCGCGCCGGGCTGCAGCGGGTAGTAGTACAACTTCATCCCATCGGCGTCCTGCGTGCCCAGTCGCGCGTTGTAGAGCGTGCGCTCGTAGTAGTCGAATGCGCGCGGGTCGCCGTTCCACTCGTACACGTGGCGCGTCAGCTTCATCAGGTTGTAGGCCACGCAGCACTCGGCGCTGTACAGGCCGAGCTGGCCCTTGAGGTCGCCGGGCGCGGTGTTCCAGAACTCGTCGTTGCTTGAACCGCCGGTGGCGTAGGTGCGGTTGCGCGTGACGGTTTCCCAGAAGAACTCGGCGATGCGCCGGTAGCGCGGCTCACCGGTGAGTTCGTAGCGCCGCGCAGCGCCGATCACCTTGGGTATCTGCGTGTTGCTGTGCAGGCCCTGCAGCTCGTCGCGATGCGCCGCCAATGGATCGAACAGCGATACCTGGTCGAAGCGGTGCGCGGCATCGAGATAGCGGCTGTTGCCGGTGATCGCGTACAGCTCAACCAGAGAGTCGTTCATCCCGCCGTACTCGGTCTTCAGGATGTGCGCCATCTCCGCATCGGAAAAGCCGTTGAGCCAGCGCACCGTCCAGTTGCCGATGCCGATGGCCACCTGAAGCGCCTGCTTGTTGCCGGTGTGCACATACATGTCGAGCATGCCAGCGAGAATCTTGTGGATGGTGTAGAAGGGTGCCCACACCTTCTGGCCGCTGCTGAGGCGGTCGAAGAAGCTTTCGGGGAACGCGCTCAGGTAACCATTGGGTTGTTGGCAGGCCGCGAGCGCCGCGACCAGCTCGTCCCCGCGCTGCTTGAGCGTGGTGTCGCCCACCGTCGCATAAGCCAATGCGGCAGCGGAGAGGTAGTGGCCGCCGCTGAAGTGGCCTCGCAACTCACAGTCGGGCTTCTCCCAGCCACCCAGTGGTTTGGCGCTGGAAGCGATGCCGGCCTGCACGCGGAAACTGTGCGCCAACCGATCCACCGGCAAGCTGTGCAGATAGCGCTGGTTGATCGCCGCGGCGCGCGTGAAGTCGCTATCCAGCAGACGCACCTGGCCCAACCCAAAGGGTCGCATGCGATACACCGGTTGCTCGCGTACGGCGTTTCCGCTTGCAGCGTCGGCGGGCGTGGCGGTATCGGCGACATCGGGCGCCAGGCTGAAAGCGCGGGGCACGACCGCCAACGATGCCAGTGCAGTGGCTGCTTGCTTGAGAAATCGCCTGCGATGATCACAATCCTGTTGCATGACTCTCCCCGAGGCATGGCCGGACATCATGGAATGATGACGTTTTTCGAGCGACGCTTACGCAGGATTTCATCGTGCCGTCACATGACCATGTCGTCTTGTGTCATTTGACGGCACGAGATGCGGAATCCTGCATAGTCGCCGACGGTCTCTTCCGCGAGGGCGAGCATGTCGCGCGCGCCGATGCCTCAGCGCGGCGCATCCACCCGGATCAACATCACGTCGTGGCGAGCCAGCGTAATGGCCTGCTGATCCGCCAGCGATATCGGCTTGCCGCTCCACAGGTCCTTGCCTTGCTGAGGGCCATGCAAGCCCAGCTTCGACAGGTTCAGGCGGAAAGGATGGGTGTCATAGCGGGCGCTGCCCACGTTGAAGATGGCGATCGCCATCGCACCGTTTTGCAGCGGACGCGTCCACACCTCCACCTCGCCCTCGGCGTAGGCACGCGTGGCCTGTTTACCGAGCGGATCCTGGTCGATGGCGATGACGTCGCGGTTGCCCAGGATGTTCTTCACTTCTATCGGCATATGCGCGAGGTCGTTGCCGGCGAGCAGGGGGGCGGCCAGCATTGCCCACCAGCTGAAGTGCGCCCGGTTTTCGGCGGCGGTCAACTTGCCGTTGCCGACTTCGAGCATGTCCGGGTCGTTCCAGTGGCCAGGGCCGGCATAGCTGGCCAATCCCGCCTGCTGCGAGGCAATGGCATAGATTCGATCCCACTCGGGCGTGATGTCGCCGGTGGTTCGCCACAGGTTGCCGCCAACCTTGGCGCCGGGCGCCCATTCCCACACGGCATCCCAGCCGTACTGGCACAGCGAGTAGACGATGGGCCGGCCCGCCGCCGCCAATGCGGTATGCATGCGCTCGTAGGCATCGACCATCAGGCGCATCTGTTGCGCGGGATCGTTGGGCGCCTTGGCCTTCATCTGGTCTTCGATGAAGCTGCACAGGTCGTATTTCAGGTAGTCCACGCCCCAGGCGGCGTAGGTCTTCGCATCCTGTGCCTCGTGCCCCAGCGATCCGGTGAAGCCCGCACAGGTCTTGGGGCCGGGCGAGGTATAGATGCCGAGCTTCAGGCCTTTCGAATGAACATAGTCGGCCAGTGCCTTCATGTCCGGAAAGCGGGCGTTGGGATGGATCACACCCTTGGCGTCACGTTCGCCCTGCCAACCATCGTCGATGTTGACGTAGACGTAGCCGGCATCACGCATGCCGCTAGTGACCAGGGCATCGGCCGCTGCGCGCACATCGGCATCGGTGACTTTTTCGGCGAAGAAATTCCAGCTGTTCCAGCCCATCGGCGGCGTGGCCGCCACAGGATCGGCGAATGCGCTACTGCAAGCCGAGCCCAGTGCCATGGTCAACGCGAACAGAACATGACGGGTCAATCGCATGGTTCACCTCGTTTTCGGGAGAGCGGAATGCAAAGGTCAAGCCGCGTTGGCAGCCACGCGACTATGGCGCCGGCCGTAACTCAGGTACAGCACGCAACCCAGCAACAGCCAGATGGCGAAGCGTACATACGTGATCACGGGCAGGCCCCAGATCAGCCAGCACGAGAAACCTACGCCGATGATTGGCACCCATGGCACCAGCGGCGTGCGGAACGGGCGATGCAGTTCCGGTTGGCGCCAGCGCAGTACCGCTACAGCCGTGCAGATCACGATGAAGGCGCCAAGCACGCCGATATTCACCAGCTTGGCGAGCTCATCCAGCGGAAACAGGCCCGAAGCGACGGCGGTCACGGTACCGAGCAGGAGCGTGGAACGATGCGGTGTACGCCAGCGCGGATGCACGGCGGCAAACCACGATGGCAACAGTCCATCGCGACCGAGGCTGAAACCGATGCGCGCACCGGCCATCAGGTTGGCGAAAATCACGCTGGTGATGCCGCATACCGACGCCAGCGAGATCACCACCATCGTCCACGGCATGCCGATGCGTATGAAAGCGTTCGCCACCGGTGCGGCATTGTCCAATGTGGTGTAAGGCACGATGCCGGTGAGCACGAGGCAGATGGCGATGTAGAGCACCATGGCGATGCCCAGCGACAGCAGCACCGCGCGCGGCAGGTCACGCTGCGGATTGCGCGATTCCTCCGCCGCCGTAGTGAGCATGTCGTAGCCGAACACGGCGAAGAAGACCACGGCGGCGCCGGTCACCACGCCGTGCATGCCGAACGGCATGAAGGGATGCCAGCGCTCGGGCTTCACGTAGGCGGCGCCGGCGATCACGATCAGCACGGCGCCGGCGATCTTGATCGACACGATCAGCGTGTTGAAACGCGCGCCCCATTCCATGCGCACGGTGAGCAGGGTAGTGATGACCACGGAGATCATGATGGCCGGCAGGTTCACCACGCAGCCAGGCGCGCTGCCCCAGGCGCCTTGTGCCCATACCGGCAGCGGTATGCCGGCGGCATCCAGCAGCGCCTGCATGTATCCGGACCAACCCACCGCGACCACGGCGGCGATCAGCGCGTATTCCAGCAGGAGATCCCAGCCGATGATCCAGCCGGCGAACTCGCCGAGCACGGCATAGCCGTAGGTGTAGGCGCTGCCGGAGACCGGGATGAGGCCGGCGAACTCGGCATAACACAGTGCCGCGGCTGCGCTGGCGATGCCCGCGATGATGAAGGACACCAGCACGGCGGGGCCGGCCTGCGTGGCCGCCACGGTACCCGTGAGCACGAAGATGCCGACGCCGATGATGCCGCCAAGGCCGATGGCCGTGAGTTGCCACAGGCCCAGCACGCGACGCAGGCCACTGCCGCCTCGCGCGGCCTCGCCCTGCAATGCCTCTACCGGCTTGCGCCGGAGCATGTCGTTGATCAGGCCCATCCGCTTCTCCCCGTCTCGCGTGCTGTCGATTTGTATGGAACCGCGCTCGCTCTCTTCTCATGCGATCGCGTCGGGTCTTCCCTGGCGTGGTGCTCCATGTTGCGTCCTGCGATTACTTCGTGGCGTACGGCGACTTGCCACCATCGGCGATGAACTTGTCCACTTCCTGCTGCAGCACCGGGAGCGGCACGGAGCCGAGCGAGAGCACGGTGTCGTGGAAGGCGCGCAGGTCGAAATGTTCGCCCAGCGCCTTCTCCGCCTTCGCTCGTGCATCGACGATGGCAAGTTCGCCCAGGTAGTACGACAAGGCCTGGCCCGGCCAGGCGATGTAGCGGTCCACCTCGGTCTCGATCTCGTGTTCGCTCAGCGCGGTGTTGTCGCGCATGAAGGCCTGCGCCTGCTCGCGTGTCCAGCCCTTGTGATGGATGCCGGTATCCACCACGAGACGGCAGGCGCGCCACATCTGATAGCTCAGGTAGCCGAAGCGGTCGTATGGCGTGTCGTACATGTCCATCTCCACGCCCAAGCGCTCGGAATACAGCGCCCAGCCTTCGCCGTAGGCGGAGATGTAGGTGTAGCGGCGGAAGTCCGGCAAGCCTTCATGCTCGGCCGCCAGCGGCATCTGGAAGGCGTGGCCCGGCGCGGATTCGTGCAGGGTGAGTGCCGTCAGCGAATACAGCGGGCGTGAGGGCAGGTCATAGGTGTTGACGAGGTAGACGCCCGGGCCGCCACGGCCGCCGGTGTAGAACGGCGCAAGATCCGCCGGCACCGGTTCGATGGCGAAGCGCTGTCGCGGCAGTCGGCCGATGTAGTTGCCCACCTTGCCGTCGACACGCTTGGCGATCCACGCGGCGTCTTTCAACAGTTCTTCTGGTGTCTTGGGATAGAACTTCGGGTCGGTACGCAGGTAGTGCAGGAACTCGGGGAAGCTCCCCTTGAAGCCGCTGTCGCGGATGGTCTCGTCCATTTCCTTGCGGATACGTGCCACTTCCTTCAGGCCCAGCTCGTGGATCGCATCGGGCGTCATGTCGAGCGTGGTGAACTCGCGGATCTGCGACTGGTAGAACGCCTTGCCGTCCGGCATCGACTCGGCGGCGAGCGTGGTGCGCGCCTGCTTCATGTAGGTGTTGCGGATGAAGTCGAGCAGCTTTGCGTAAGCGGGAATCACCGACTGCTGGATCGCTTCGCGTCCTTCCGCGCGCAGCTGCGTCTGCACGTCGGCGGGAATCGTCGCCGGCATCTTGCGGAACGGCGTGTAGAAGAGATTGTCGTCACCCTTGGCCTTCACCACATCGGCAATCGACTGGTCGCGTCCGGTCAGCGTCACCCGTGGCACGCTGAAGCCGCGGGCGAGACCGGCTTGCATGTTGGTCGTCTGCTCGCCGAAGTAGCGCGGTATGTCCTGCAGCTGGTGGATGTAATGCCGGTAATCCTCGGCGGTGCGCAGGGTGCGGCGCGCGGTAAAGCCAAGGTTGGTCCAGAACGCCGTGTCGCTGTTGAACGGCATTTCCCAGGTATGGAAGTGCTGGTCCGCGAGCAAGACCTGGATCTGGTTGCGATAGACCGCGTAGTTGACCGGGTCGTCGCCCTTCAGCTGGTTCGGCGAAATGGCGTCGAGCTGCTTGAGCACGTCGGCCCAATAGCGCTCGCGTGTCGCCTGGGTGCCCGCGTCGACCTTCGGCAGATGGTCGGCGATCTTGCTGCCGCTGTTGTCCTCGTCATCCGCGCCCTTGAACTGCGCTTGCCGCCAGGCCCATTCCTTGGTGTAGATCGCGTGGAAGCGGGCGGTGGCATCGTCGTCTGCGTGTGTCGGCATGGAGGTGCCGAAGCAGAGCGTGCAGGCAAGGGCGAGGATGAGTGGCTTCATGTCGCTGTCCTTCGGAGCGGGAGTTGTAGGAGCGCACCCAGTGCGCGACCGCGGCGTTTCGGCATTGCCTCTCCGTAGGCTTTTCGCGCACTGGGTGCGCTCCTACAGGTGAAAGTCGACATCACGCGAACGGCTGGTCAATCGCGGGCGAGGGCGGCGTAAACCAGGCGGCGCCTTCCTCGGTGACGTAGAAATGATCTTCCAGTCGCACGCCGAAACGGTCAGGCACCACGATCATCGGCTCGTTGCTGGCACACATGCCAGGCTCGAGCAGCGTCTGGTTGCCGCGCACGAGGTAAGGCGTCTCGTGGATGTTCATACCGCAGCCGTGCCCCGTGCGATGGGGGATGCCGGGCAGGCGGTAATCGGGGCCCAGGCCGGCTTTCTTCACCACTTTGCGCGCCGCTTCGTCCACCGCTTCACAGGTCACGCCGGGACGTACCGCATCGAACGCGGCTTGCTGCGCCACCTGTTCAAGCTCCCAGATGCGCACGTGGTCCGCGCTGGGACGCCCGAAGATGTACGTGCGCGTGATGTCGGAGTGATAGCCCTGCACGGTACAGCCGGTGTCGATCAACACCAGTTCGCCGAGCTGCAGGTATTGCTCACCCGGAACACCATGCGGATACGCCGTGGCCTTTCCGAACTGCACGATGCAGAAGGTGGAACCGTTGTCGGCGCCCATCGCGCGATGCGCCTCATCGATGAAGCGCACGAGCTCGCCGCGGCTGATGCCTTCGCGCATGAGGCCAGCGGCAAGGCGATGCACCTGCAAGGTCATTGCGGTGGCCTGCTTCATCAGCGCCAGCTCGCTGGAAGTCTTGCAGATGCGGCAACCGTCGATGATGGCGGTCGCTTCGGTCAGCGGTTTTCCGCCGAGCACTGCGCGCAGACGTTCGGCTACGAGATAGGGTGCCGCGGGATCGAGCGCGAGGCTGCCTGCGCCGCGCTCGTGCAGCGCATCCGCTACCAATTGCTGCGGGTCTTCGTGTTCCTCCCACAGTCGCACTTCGGCGGGAATCAGCAACACGGCTTCCAGCGAGCCCACTTCGAACGCGGGGCACACCACGATGGGTGCACCGCGCTGCGTCACCAGCAAGCCGACCAGGCGTTCGCTCGCTCCCCACGGCACGCCGCTGAAATAGCGTAGCGAGGTGCCGGCGGTGACCAGCAGCGCGTCGATGCCTTGCTCACGCATCAGGCGACGCGCGTGGTCGAGGCGCTGCTGGTACTCATCTACACCGATGGCCGACGCCGGCGTGGGCCAGGGCGCAAGCGAAGCGCGCGCGGTGGCAAGGTCGAGGCCGCCGATCTGGCTGGCTACGGTCATGCGTGGCCTCCAAGGTCGTCGACGCACCACACGCCGTCAATGCAGCGGGCGACGCCACCCGGATTGTGATTGCGCAATTCAGGCGGCAGCTGGTGCTCGGGCACGTTGTCGTAGCAGTGCAGGGCGGTGAAGCGCGTGATCGCCGCGGGCATGCCCACGGCGGTGAAGCCTGGGTGTCCGGTGCTCGGATACGGACCACCATGATTCATGGCCGGACTCACTGCGACGCCGGTGGGCATGCGGTTGCCGATCAAACGGCCGACGCGCGGACGCAAGGTATGCGCGACCTTCGCCCATGCGGCATCGTCGCTGCCGTCGTTGGCGGTGTAGAGCGTACCGGTGAGGTTGCCTTCGAACGCCGATGCCACCTGAGCCATCTGCTCCACATCCTTCACACGTACCAGCAGGCTCGCCGGCCCGAAGGCTTCTGTCTGCAGGGCTCTCGGTTCACGCAGGAAATGTTCCGCATCGACACTCAGCAGGGTGGGTGCATAACGGTAACCGGGCGAACCGGCTTGTCCGCCTGCAAGCAGTTCCGCGCCCGCCTTGCGCAGCGTGGCGATGCTGCCCTGCAGGTGATCGAGCACGCCGCGCGAGAACAGCACGCCGGGTGCAGCGCCAGCAAAATGCCTGGTCGCCTCCGCCACGAAGGCGTCGCCGGCCTCACTCTGCGGCACGATCACGACACCGGGGTTGGTGCAGAACTGACCGCTGCCCATCGTGCAGGACGCAAAGAACTCCTGCGCCAACGCCGTGCCGCGTTCGGCCAGCGCGCCAGGCAGCAGGAACACCGGATTGACGCTGGAAAGCTCGACATAGGTCGGTACGCCGGCGGCATCCGCCGCAGCCTTCAACGCGAGGCCGCCGGTGCGGCTGCCCGTGAAGCCGATGGCGCCAAGACGCGCATCGCCCGCGATCTGCGTGCCAATGGCATTGTCGAAGTGATAAAGCATCTGCACCGTTGCCAGCGGAAGCCCCGCTTGCTTGAGTGCTGCGAAGGCGATGCGCGCCAACCGCTCGCTGGTGGCCGGATGCGAAGGATGTGCCTTGGCGATCACCGGATTGCGCGCCGCGATGGCGGAGGCGAAATCGCTTCCCGCGATCGCGTTGAACGCGAACGGGAAGTTGTTGGGCCCGAACACCAGTACCGGCTTGTTCAGCGGCGCGCGATGCGCACGCAGGTTCGCCGCGGTATCGATCACCGGCTGCGTCCAGGCAAGGCTGCGTACGGCCTTGGCCGCAAGGCGCAGCTGGTTGGTGGTGCGCGGCAACTCCACCGTGGAAAGGCGCGGCTGTTTGGGCAGTGCGGTTTCCGCGTTGGCCAGTTCCACCAGCATCTCGGCGTCTGCTTCGATGCCGGCCGCATAGGCCTCAAGGAATGCCGCGATGCTTTCCGGCGGCGTGGCGGCGAGTTCGTCCGCCACGCTGCAGGCGGCGCTTAGCGCCGCCTCGACATCGGCCACACCGCAGATCGGATAGCTGGCGCCAATCGCTTCGCCCGTGGTGGGATTCTCTGCGCGGAACTCGCCAATCAGCTGGCGTGCCGCACGCCATTCGCCATCGATCAACAGGGGTTGTACGGCCATATCAGATCACCGGTGCGTGGGCGATGGCATGATCGATCACGCGAAGCGCGGCTTCACGCTCGGCACCGTCCATCGCCAGACGCGGTGCACGTACGCGTTCGCTGCCCATGCCCACCTTCTCCTGCACCAGCTTGATGAGCTGCACGAACTTGGGCACGGTATCCAGGCGCAGCAGGGGCAGGAACCAAGCGTACAACTCGGCGGCCGCATCGGCACCGCCATCGCGCGCCAGTTCGAACAGCTTCACCGATTCCTTCGGGTAGGCATTCACGAGGCCGGCGATCCAGCCACGCGCGCCCATCGCCACGCCTTCGACGATGGCGTCATCCATGCCGACCAGCAGTTCCAGGCGATTGCCCAGCAGCGAGCGCAAGGCTGCGAAGCGGCGCACGTCGCCGGAGGATTCCTTCACCGCCTGCACGTTCGGGAATTCATGCGCGAGTTCGGCGATCTGTTCCGGCGAGAAGTCCGTCTTGTAGGCGATCGGGTTGTTGTAAAGCATGCACGGCAGATCGGTGGCCGAAATCACCGCGCGCAGGTGCGCACCCATTTCGCGCCAGTCGGTGGAGTACACGTAGGGCGGCAGCACCATAAGGCCGGAAGCGCCCAGTGCCTTCGCTTCGCGCGCGAGGCGCACGGCTTCGTCGGTGGAGAGCGAGGCGATACCCGGAATCACCGGTGCACGGCCTTCCAGCGCTTTTACCAGCGTGCGGATGATGGCGAGCTTCTCGTCGAAGGTGAGCGTAGCCGCTTCGCCCAACGAACCGAGTGGGACGATGCCCTTGCAGCCGCTGTCGATCATCATGCGTGCGTGCTTGGCGAGGAAGTCGTGATCGACCTGGCCGTCGGCGGTGAATGGCGTGGTGATGGCGGGAATCACGCCGTGCCAGATGGATGCGTTGCTCATGATCAGCTACCTCGGTATGCGTCGTCAGAAGGAAGGGTGGTGAGCCCGGCCAGCGTAGCCAGACGGGCGGGAAAGATCGGTGGGCGCGCGCCATTGCGCGGGAAGCGCCCGAGTTCGGCCAGCGCCGTGCCGCAGATGCGGCCCTGGCAGGCGCCCATGCCGCAGCGTGTGGCGAGCTTGGCCGCGCGTGCGTCGGTGAAGCCGTCGAGTTCGCTTAGCGTCACGTCTTCGCAGCGGCAGATCAGGGTGTCGTTGTCGGCGAGCGAGCGCAGGCGCGCATCGAGGGCGAAATGCCGGCTCAGCAAAGCGCCGAAGCGCCGCTCGCGATCACGCTGCGGCAACAGCGCGTGGGCCGCCACGCTATGGCCAGTGGCGACGTGTCCCGCCATGGCACCTTCGAGACGCGCCACCGCAAGTCCGCCGATGCCGCCTGCTTCGCCCGCGGCATACACGCCTTCCACGCTGGTGCGCAGCAGGCGATCCACGCTCACGTGAGGATGTGGACCGAGATAGTCCATGGCGCAGCCGAGCATCTGCGCGAGCTCGGTGTTCGGCACCAAGCCATAGCCCACGGCCAGCAGGTCGCATTCGAGCGTTTGCATGCCACCCGGTGACTCGATGTCGACGCGTTGCACGGCGTCTTCACCATGCGCACGACGTACGAACGAACCGAAGCGATAGGGCACACCCGCCAGCCGCAGGCGCAGTCCAGCCGCTTGCACGGCGCGTGCAGGCCAATGACGCAGTTGCCTCGCGAAGGCGCGCACGGTCGTGGCAGGTGCCTGTTCGAAGATGCCGAGCACGTTTGCACCGTGCTTGCGCAGCGTGTCGGCGGCGGCAAGCAGCAGCGGTCCGCTGCCGGCGACCACCACACGTTTTCCTGTCACGGGCCAGCCTTGCTTGGTGAGCGCCTGCAGGCCACCTGCGCCGGTAACGCCGGGCAGTGTCCAGCCGGGGAACGGCAGCAACAGTTCACGTGCGCCGGTGGCCAGGATCAGCGAACCGTAGGCGATCGACCGGCTGCCCTGCGGCGCCTCCACGCGCAGCGCCGACGACTCGACGGACACTACGCTGTGGTTCGCCAGCACGTCCACGCCATGAAGTTTTTCGATGGCGTCGCGTGCGGCGCGCGGTGCCTGGCGGCGCACATCGTGGCGCCACACTTGCCCGCCGGGGCGCGGCTGCGCGTCGAGCAGGCCCACGCGTGCGCCATGTGCCGCGGCGGTATGGGCAGCTGCGAGGCCGGCCGGGCCGGCACCCACGACGAGTACATCGTAGCGATCAGGCATCGGTGATCACCTGCATGCCTTCGCTCACGGTTGTCATGCACGCGCGCACGTGGGCGACGCCATCCACCTGCACGCGACATTCGAAACACACGCCCATGCCGCACAAAGGCGCACGTGGCATGTCGTTCACCGAGCGACGAAACCTCATCGACACATGCGCGATGGCGGCAGCCACGCTGGCGCCTGCCGGCACCTCCACCGGCGATCCGTTCACGCTGAGCCTGACCTGCGCGCTCATGCGGCCATCCGCTGAGGCGAGTACGGCGCCGGGTCGATGGCCGGCTGGCGGCCCTGGATCAGGTCGATCATCAGTTTCGCGCTGCCCAGTGCGGTGGTGACACCAAGCCCTTCATGGCCGGCCGCGACCCATTGATCCGTTGCGCCCGGCACGGCGCCGAGATACGGACGTCCATCCGGCGTGGTTGGGCGAAAGCCGGTCCAGATGCGCAGCGCCTGCAGCCCACGCAGCCCGGGCACGAAGGCAAAGCTGCGTTCGAGCATGCGTTGCACCATCGACGGCGAAACCGCGGCATCGGTTGCGCTGAATTCGCGCGAGGAGCCGATCAGGATCTGGCCGGTTGGCCTCGGCTGCACGTTGAATGCGACGCTGCTGTCCGCATCGCCGTGCGCGCTGTCGGCGTAGCCGAGTTCCAGCAACTGGTGACGTACGAGGCCGGGGTAGCGATCGGTGATGACGAGATGGCCTTTGCGTGCGCGCATCGGCAGCGTCGGCAACAACGCAGGCAGCGCGCAGCCAGTGGCGACCAGTACCGGACCGGAGAGGTGCGTGCCATCGTCGAGTTGCGCACCGCTGCGTTGCAACCTGACCACGCGGCGGCCGGCGTACAACTGCGCGCCATGCGACCGGGCGCGCCGCACCAGATGACTGGCCACGCGCGGCGGATACACCACGGCCTCGCGCGGCACCAGCAATCCGCCGGCGAGTCCAGGTACCAGCGCGGGTTCCAGCTCGTACAGGGTCGTGGCATCGATCACGCGAGCCTCGATGCCCGCCGCATTCAATCGCGCGACGCGTGCGCCGGCAGCGTCGAGTTCCCGTTCGTTGCGCGCGACCCACAACGTACCGCAGCGGCTGAATTCCGCTTCGCGCAGGTCGGCGAACGCCTCCCAGTGCTGCAGCGAATACTTGGCGAGCGCGAGTTCGGCCGGGTCGTCGTCCATTGCCACGAGATGGCCCATGGCCGCCGCGGTGGCGCCGCCGCCGATCGGGCCGGGCTCCACGATGGCGACGCGCATGCCTCGCGCACACGCTTCATCGGCACAGCTGGCGCCGATGATGCCGGCGCCGACGACGATCAGGTCGAAGCTGGCGACGGTGCCGCTCATTCCGCTCCGCTGCCCCAGGTGAAGGCATCGGCTTCGTCGAACAGCAGTGTGCTGCGCGCGACCACGAACGCGGTGCCGGTGATCTGCGGGCGCACCCCGTGCGTGCCCGGCGTATAGCGCCCTTCGAACACGCTGCCGAGGATGCTTTCCTGCTGCCAGGTTTCGCCCGGCGCCAGCTTGCCGTCGGCGGCGAGACACGCCAGCTTCGCGCTGGTGCCGGTGCCGCAAGGCGAGCGGTCGTAAGCAAGACCGGGGCACAACACGAAGTTCCGGCCGTCCAGTCCGGCGACCGGAGACTTCGTGTTGACCTCGATGTGATCGATCTCGCCGCCCTCGGCGCCGGTGATGCCGTTGGCTTCGAGCGCGCGACGAACGGCTTCGGTATACGTGGTGAGTTCACGCTGGTGGTGGATTTCCAGCGGCAGCGGCGTGTCCTTGGTGATGAAGAACCAGTTGCCGCCCCAGGCGATGTCGCCGGTGACGATGCCGTAACCGGGCACGTCGACGCTGACGTCCTTGGCGTGGCGGTAGCTCTCGACGTTGTCGATAGTGACGCGGCCATCTTCATGCAGCGTCGCGCCGACCACACCCACCGGTGTCTCGATCCTGTGCATGCCGGGGCCGATGCGGCCCATGTGCTGCAAGGTGCGCACGAGGCCGATCGTGCCGTGACCGCACATGCCGAGGTAGGAGACGTTGTTGAAGTAGATGACGCCCGCGCATGCGTCCGCGGATTGGGGCGGCAGCAGCAGGGCACCCACCACGGTGCTCGATCCGCGCGGTTCGCAGGCGATGGCGCTGCGCCAGCGGTCGAAGTCGCGGCGGAAGCGCTCGCGTTGCTCCATCAGCGTGCCGCTGCCGAGGTCGGGGAAGCCGGCGATGACCACGCGGGTCGGCTCGCCGCCGGTATGTGAGTCGATCACGTCGATGGTAGGCATGGTGCCTATCCTCGCGTCGCGTCCGTTTGGGCGTCTAGAAACGCTTGTCACCGGTCGATGCGGAAATCGGCACAATGAAAATCCTTACGATGAGGCTATGCTGCAGTTGCAGCACGGCTTGGCGTGCTGGAAGGAGTTTCGATTGAGATGAAGATTTCGGCCGACGAACTCGAAGCGCTGTTCGATGCGCTGCCCGACGTGGTGTTCTTCGTGAAGGACGGCGACGGGCGCTATACGCACGCCAATCTCACCCTGGTTCGCCGGCTCGGCCTCAAGCACCGCAGCGATGTGATCGGCCGGAACGTGACGGAGCTGTTTCCGCAGTCGCTCGGCGGCTCCTACGCCACGCAGGATCAACGCGTACTCGAGGGCGAGGTGATCGAAAACCAGCTCGAAGTGCACATGTTCCCCAACCGCGTGCCCGGCTGGTGTCTCACCTGCAAGCGGCCGTTGCGGCAGCGCGGGGAAGTGAGGGGCATCGTCGGCATCTCACGCGACCTGGGCAAGCCTGACGGCCGACATCCCACGTATGTGCGCTTGCGGCGCGTACTGGCCTATCTGCAGGAGCACTACGCCGAAGGCGTGCGCGTGGCCAAGCTCGCCGAGCTGGCGGATCTTTCGGTGGCCCAGCTTGAGCGGCATTTCCGCAAGGTGTTTCAGCTCACGCCGCAACAGCTGCAGACCAAGTTGCGGATCGAGGAAGCCATGCGCCGATTGCATGGCGAGGACAGCGTCGCCGCGATCGGGCTGGCCTGCGGTTTCGCCGACCAGAGCGCGTTCGCGCGCCAGTTCAAGGCGACGGTGGGCATGACACCGCGGGACTACCGCGCCCTGGCCTTGGCGCCAACCGGCGGCAGGCGCGCAGCCGTGGCGGAACGGATGTCCTGATGAATGAGCCCATCGTCATTCCGGGTTCGCCGGAATGACGATGGGCATGAGCGTCAGCCGGCGACCCACACGCCGACGTTGAGGTGCCAGCCGTCGTTGTGGTGCTCATAGTGCGGATGCACGTAGTGATAGCCAGGGCGCTCGGGCTCCCAGTGGCCATGCATCGCCACGTACTGGCGGCCATTCCAATGCCAGTAGCCGCGCGCCCAGATGTAACCCGGGCGAGGGGCCGGCTCGCGCTCCACGATCTCCACGGGCGGCGGCTGCGGCGCGATCACTTCGACGTACTCGCGCTGCACCACCGGTTCGCGTTCGACCACCACCGGACGCGGGCGATGAGCCGGCTCCTCGACGACGCAGCCGCTGGCCAAAAGGGTGAGGGCGGAAAGAGCGATCAGGCGTATCGACATGGTGCAAACCACCTCTGGGTTGGGAAAAAGTCGCGGGACGATGACGGTGTTGGCTGAGGCCTGCCTTTCCTGGGCTCGGCCTCTTCGTCGTTGGTTTTTGCTTTTCAGGCAACTACTTGCGATGCCTTGCGCGAGCCTGCTCAGTGACCCCAGTAGCCGTTATGCAGGCGCCAGCCATCGCGGTCGTGATACCAGCGCGCCGGGCGATACACGTAACCCGGGCGCGCGCGCACCCAATAGCCGGTGACCCACACATGGCGATGGCCTTCCCAGCGCCAGTAGCCCGGCGCCCACACGTAGCCGACGCGCGGCGGGGGCACGACTTCGTAGCGCGGCGGCGGTGGAGCCACGTTGATGCCGACCGCGACAGACACGCCGGCTGCAGCAGTCGGGGCATAGACCGCGCCAGCACTGGCGATGCCGAGAACAGCAAGCAAGGCGAGTTTGCGGGTGGTGTTCGACATGGTGGTCTCCTGGCGTCAGCCGCACCGTGCGGCCTCAGTGGCGGAAAACGGAAAATCACGCCGCCTGTTGACGACCTTCTGCACGCTCGTTCAGGTTCGCCGTGGCTGCCAAGCGAATGGCGTTCAGTTTTCCTGGATGGAAATAGAACGAACGGTCGTGCTATTTTGAGACATGAGCATTGTGACCCCCGCTGCCGGCAAGCGCGCCGCGACCCGTGAACTGATCCTTGAGCACGCCTTTGAGCTGGCTCGCAGGGAGGGGCTGGAAGGCCTGTCCATCGGTGCGCTGGCGCAGGACGTAGGCATGTCCAAAAGCGGCGTCTTCGCCCACTTCGGCTCCCGCGAGGAGCTGCAGCTGGCCGTGCTGGAAACCGGGCAGCTGTATTTCCTCAAGCGCGTGAAGTGGCCGGCGCTGAAGCTGCCCCGCGGCTTGGCGCGCGTGCGCGCCATCGTGGCGAACTGGGTGGATTGGGCCTTCGAATACCAGAGCGGTTGCGTGCTGCTTACCGCAGCCAGCGAGTACGACGGTCGCGAGGGCGTGCTGCGCGATACGGTGACGCGTCAGCAAGCAGGTTGGCGCCAGGAAATGTGCCGCGCCATCGGGCACGCGGTGGAAAACGGCGAACTGCGGAACGACACCGATCCCTCCCAGCTCGCCTTCGAGATCTACGCGTTGATGCTGGGCCTGCATCACGACGCGGGTCTCTTTGGATTCGACGAAGCGCGCCGGCATACGCTGGCCGGTTTCGATCGCCTAATTGCCAGCTACGGCCCGGCTCCGGACCAGAGGACTGCGCCATGACCACCACGACCACCGGCAAACGCCACCACGGACCGGGAAAATTCGCACTGGGCGCAGTTCGCGCAGGCTTTGCGCTCGTCGGCCGGCTGGCGCCGGCGCGCACGGTCGAGCATGCCCGTCGCCTGTTCGTGACGCCGTTCGCCAGCAGTCGCGCCCGCGCGGAGCGTGCGCAGCCGGACGCAGATATGCGCGAGCAGATGATCGAGGTGAACGGCCGGCGCATCGCTACGTATGTATGGGGCGATCCTGCCACGCAGCCTTACGCTCTCCTGGTGCATGGCTGGTCCAGTTTCGGCCTGCGGTACTTGCCGTGGGTGGAGCCCTTGCGGGCGCTCGGCTATGCGCTGGTCGCGTTCGACCAACCGGGGCACGGCAAGAGCGAAGGGCGCTACTGCACGATGCCGGATTTCGTGGACACCGTACGCAGCGTGGGGCGCCACCACGGACACGCGGCGCTGGCGGTGGCGCATTCGCTCGGCGGTGCGGCCGTCACGCTCGCGCAGGGGGAAGCGTGGCACGCGGACAAACTGATCCTTATCGCGCCGGCGGCCGATCCGGTGGCCGCCACGCAGCGATTCAGCCAGTTCGTGCATCTGGGTGAACATCTCCGTGGCCGTCTGCATGCCAGCCTGGAAGCAATGACGGGCATCAACATCCACGACCTGCAGGTGCATCGTCATCTGCCGACGCTTGGCCAGCCGGGCTTGATCGTGCATGACATGGACGACCACGACGTGCCCTGGTCCGAAGGGGAGCGCTACGCGCGCCATTGGCATGGTGCGCGCTTGCTCAGCACGCAGGGGCTGGGGCACCACCGGGTGCTGGATGCGCCCGAAGTCATCGAAGCGTCGATGGCGTTCCTGCGTGGGGAAGTGGTGGGAGACCGGGTGGTGTCGTCGCCCAACCTGCCGTTCGGCTACGCCTGAGCGTTTGTCGCGCACAGCGTGCGCTCCCACAGTGAGCGCAGCTCCGTTGTGGGAGCGCACCCTGTGCGCGACCGCGGCAGCGACGATACCCATCCGCACGGTCTTCGCTAAACCCACGAAAACCGTTGCAAATCAGCCTCCCTCCGCGCCGCAACATGTTCCAAACGTAACCATCCACTAAAATCCCGGGATTAGCCGCACAGCCGTTGCCGGAGTCCCCATGAGTTCCCCCGCCCAGCACGTTCCCGCCAGCACCGCCCAGGCGGAGACCCGCCCGTTGCGCTTCGTCACCGCCGCCAGCCTGTTCGACGGCCATGACGCAGCCATCAACATCATGCGTCGCATCATCCAGTCGCAGGGCGCGGAGGTGATCCATCTCGGCCACAACCGATCGGTGGAAGACGTCGTGCGCGCCGCATTGCAGGAAGACGCCGACGCCATCGCGCTGTCGTCGTACCAGGGCGGCCACGTCGAGTACTTCAAGTACATGGTCGACATGCTCAAGCAGCACAACGCCTCGCACATCCGCGTGTTCGGCGGCGGTGGCGGCACCATCACGCCGGAGGAAATCCGCGAGCTGCAGGCCTATGGCGTGGAGCGCATCTACCATCCGAACGACGGCATGAAGCTCGGCCTCGCCGAGATGATCGAAGACGTCATGCATCGCGCGCGCGCCGCCGCGGTGAAGCGTGCGAAGGAGGGTGGGGCCAACGACGTGTCGCCGCTGGTCGACATCGACAACGAGATCGCCGTCGGCCACGTGCTGTCGGCCATCGAAGAAGGCGACCTGCCCGAAGCGGAACTGGAACACCTGCGCAAGCAGTGGAAGATGGCTGGCAAGCAGACGCCGGTGCTCGGTGTGACGGGTACCGGTGGCGCAGGCAAGTCGTCCGTCGTGGACGAATTGCTGCTGCGCTTCCTGCACGCGTTCCCCGAGATGCGCATCGCCGTGCTCGCCGTCGACCCGACGCGTCGCCGCAGCGGCGGCGCGCTGCTGGGCGACCGCATCCGCATGAACTCGCTGCGCAGCCATCGCGTCTACATGCGCTCGATGGCCACGCGCCGACAGCACGCCGCCACCAGCGCGGTGCTGCGCGACTGCATCGATTTCCTCAAGGCACAGCCGTACGACCTGGTCATCGTCGAAACCGCCGGCATCGGCCAGAGCGACTCGGAAATCGTGGATCTGGTGGATTTCCCCACCTATGTGATGACCAGCGACTACGGTGCGGCCAGCCAGCTTGAGAAGATCGACATGCTCGACTTTGCCGAGCTGGTCGTGCTCAACAAGTTCGACAAGCGTGGCGCGGAAGACGCGCTGCGCGACGTGCGCAAGCAGTGGAAGCGCAACCGCACCGCCTTCACGCTCACCGACGAGCAAGTGCCGGTATTCCCGACCATCGCCAGCCAGTTCAACGATCCGGGCGTGACCTGGATGTTCACCAACCTCTGCCGCCTGCTGCGCGACAAGCTCAGCCTGCCAGCGGAGAAGTGGTCGCCTAACCTCGACACCACGTTGAAGGAACCGCGCGCCACCGTGCTGATCCCGGGTGCGCGCGTGCGCTATCTCGCAGAGATCGCCGAACAGGGTCGCGGCATCAACAAGGAAATCGAGCGTGAAGCCGAGTTCGCCAGCAAGGCGCAGCACTACTACGAGTCGCTGAAGGAACTGGGCGATACGCACCTGCCGCGCGAACTGGCGCGCTACGAATCCGACGCGCTGCACGAGGAAGGCGCCGACCGCACCATGCTCACGCTGCGCCAGCGCTACAACGCGGCGATCAAGGAGTTGAGCCATGAGGCCATCCACCTGCTGCACGACTGGCCCAAACGCTACAAATCGGTGACCGACGAGGTCAACGAATACAAGGTGCGCGACAAGGTCATCCGCGTGGAGAACTACCGCGAGTCGCTCAGCCACCAGAAGATCCCGAAGGTGGCGCCGCCCAAGACCAAAGACTGGGGCGACCAGCTGCGCTTCCTGATGCGCGAGAACCTGCCCGGCTACTATCCGTATACCGGCGGCGTGTACCCGTACCGCCGCACCGGCGAGGACCCGACCCGCATGTTCGCGGGCGAGGGCACGCCCGAGCGCACCAATCGCCGCTTCCATTACCTCAGTCAGGGCGGTGCGGCTACGCGCCTGTCCACCGCGTTCGACTCGGTGACGCTGTACGGTGAAGATCCGGCGCCGCGTCCTGACATCTACGGCAAGATCGGCAACTCCGGCGTAAACATCGCCACGCTGGACGACATGAAGAAGCTGTATTCCGGCTTCGACCTCAGCGCGCCGAGCAGTTCGGTGTCGATGACCATCAACGGTCCGGCGCCGATCATCCTCGCGATGTTCATGAACACCGCGATCGACCAGAACGTCGAGAAGCATCTGAAGGAAGACGCGGCACGCTGGGTCGCCGCCGAGAAGAAGATCGCCACGCTGTACCCGAATGGCCGTCCGCAGTACTCGGGCGACCTGCCCAAGGGCAACGAGGGCCTTGGCCTGGGCCTGCTCGGCGTCACCGGCGACCAGCTGGTGGATGCGGAAACCTACGCGCGTATCAAGGCAGACACCCTGCAGACCGTGCGCGGCACCGTGCAGGCGGACATCCTCAAGGAAGACCAGGCGCAGAACACCTGCATCTTCTCCACCGAGTTCGCGCTGCGCATGATGGGCGACATCCAGCAGTACTTCGTCGACCACAAGGTGCGCAACTTCTACTCGGTGTCGATCTCCGGTTACCACATCGCCGAGGCCGGCGCGAACCCGATCAGCCAGCTCGCCTTCACGCTCAGCAACGGCTTCACCATCGTGGAGTACTATCTGGCGCGCGGCATGAAGATCGACGACTTCGCGCCGAACCTGTCGTTCTTCTTCTCCAACGGCATGGACCCGGAATACACGGTGATCGGCCGCGTGGCGCGCCGCATCTGGGCGCGCGCCATGCGCGAGCGCTACGGCGCCAGCGCGCGCAGCCAGATGATGAAGTACCACATCCAGACCTCCGGCCGTTCGCTGCACGCGCAGGAGATCCAGTTCAACGACATCCGCACCACGCTGCAGGCGTTGTACGCGCTGTTCGACAACTGCAACAGCCTGCATACCAACGCATACGACGAAGCGATCACCACGCCGACCGAGGAAAGCGTGCGTCGTGCGGTGGCGATCCAGATGATCATCAACAAGGAACTGGGCCTCAACTTCAACGAGAACCCATGGCAGGGCAGCCACATCGTGGATGCGCTCACCGACATCGTCGAGGAGGCCGTGTACAAGGAGTTCGAGGCTATCAGCGAGCGCGGCGGCGTGCTCGGCGCGATGGACACCATGTACCAGCGCGGCAAGATCCAGGAAGAGTCGATGTACTACGAGCAGAAGAAGCACGACGGCAGCCTGCCGCTGATCGGCGTGAACACCTTCCTGCCCAAGGACCACGGCGGCGAGATCGCCACCGAGATCGAACTCATTCGCTCCACGGAAGGCGAGAAGGGCCAGCAGATCGACAACGTCCTCGCGTTCGGCAAGGCCCGCAACGGCCTGGCTCCGGAAAGCCTGAGGACACTGCAGAACACCGCGCGCGAACGCCGCAACGTGTTCGAACAGCTGATGGAGGCGGTGAAGTACAACTCGCTGGGGCAGATCAGCCACGCGTTGTATGACGTGGGCGGCGAGTATCGCCGCAACATGTAAAGGACACGCGACGTGGCCGGTGATGATCTGTTCGGTTGGTCGGGCGACGAAGGGTTGGAGCCTGACTGTGCTTACTTCTTCGCATTGATGCCCGAAGGGGCCACGCAACAGCAGATCGGCGAAAGGCGTGAGTCGGCGACTCGCGCCCTTCGCATCGGCAAGGCTTCACCGGTGGACGATCATCGGCTGCACCTGTCCTTGTGCGCGCCCAAGACCCTGAAGCGGCTCCGCGCACCTTTCGAGGAGTCGTTGCTGCGGGCAGGTGGTGACGTGAAGGCACCTGCCTTTGGCCTGCGCCTGGATGGGTTCGATACCTTCAGTGGTGGATTCGGCCAGTCGTGCCTCGTGCTTCGGAGCGATGCGACGAGCAGCGCGCACGTGCAGGCCCTCAAGGATGGCCTGGGCAAGGCGCTGTTCAATCACGGGTTTGGCTGGGACGGAGGCGCCTTGGCGCCTCACGTGACGCTCTTCTACGCCGATCACATCGAATCGTCGTACAGCCCGGCTGCGGCTGTCGAATGGCATGTGGACGAGTTCGTGCTCGTCCGCAGCCATGTAGGCAAGCACCTTCACCAGATTATTGGACGCTGGCCTCTGCATTAGCCCTTGGCTGGGCGAACTGATGCCCGCGACCATCTCGCAACATGGTTTAGAAAAGCTCCCAGTGCCCGGGCTGATATGCGTCCGGCCAATCGTCCACTTGCCGCGTCGTCTCCCATCCGGAGAGCAATGACGTGTCGCTTGCGCGACCGCACACCGCCCTTGAATCGGATCGTCAGCGTGGGGTGCGTCCGCATAGGGTCTCGGCACCCGCTTGCTTGACTGCTTCGGCTAGCGCAGGCGTCGCGCATCTCGTTGAGTGCAATGTCGACGAACACTTGCCAGACGAGATTCTGGCAGCTCGTTGGTAATAGCCATTCTTTGATTGCTTCGTTTGGACGTCTATACGCCCGAGCATCATGCTTACACTGGCTCTATTTCGGTCCAATTGACAGCTTGGTGAAAGCTTCGCGAGCACGTGTTGCCAGCTGGCGAGATCGCCTTCTTGGGGAACGAACATTACGCAAAACTAAAGAAGACAAGGTCAATGAAAGGCGCTCGACAGTTTCAGCGCGAATATTTTCGAAAAGAGTGAATAAGTAGGAAATTCGACTGAAATTTCGGACTTTTCACCTTGCCTTGCGAGTTTGCGTCCTAACAATGCTTCACCAGATGCCTTTCCCACAGAGACGCTGGTGAGAATCCCGATCCTGATGTACCACAACATCGCGCGCGTTCCGCAGGACGTTCGCGTGTATCGAAGCCTCTACGTATCGCCGTCATCGTTCGCACGCCAGATGGCCATGCTGAAGATCTTCGGCTATCGCGGCGTGTCGATGGCCGATGCCATGCCTTACCTGCGTGGCGAGAAGGACGGCCGCGTCGCGGTCATCACGCTCGACGACGGCTATGCGGACAATCTCGAATCCGCGATGCCCGTGCTGCAGCGCTACGGATTCACGGCGACCTGCTATGTCGTGAGCAGCCTCGTCGGCCAGTACAACGTGTGGGACTCCGATCGTCTCGGTGTGCGCAAGCCCATGATGTCGGTGGATCAACTGAATGCCTGGCACGACGGCGGCATGGAAGTGGGTGCGCATACCCGCACGCATGTGCGCCTCAGCCAGTGCAGCGAGCAGCAACAGCGCGACGAAGTGCACGGCAGCAAGGCCGAACTGGAAGACCGGCTCGGTATTCGCGTTGGCCAGTTCTGCTATCCCTACGGCGACCATGATGATCGTGCCGTGGACGCAGTGCGCACTGCGGGCTTCGACGCGGCGACGACGACCCACCGCGGTCGCGCCGAGGCAAAGCCTTCCATCGACTTCATGCGTCTTCCGCGCATCCAGGTGGCAAGGCATCACGTGCTTCCCCAAGTGGCGGCGAAAGTGATGAGCGGCTACGAGGACAAGCGCGCATGAAGCTTCTCTTCGTAGGTACCAACCCGGAAAACACCGGTGCGGCGACGCACTTCGTTACGCTTGCCAAGGCCATGGCCGAGGCGGGGCACGAGGTCGAGGCCATCGTTTCGCGCAAGGGCCTGATAGGCCAAGGGCTGGCGGCGGCAGGTATACCGACGTTTGTCAGTTCGTTCCGCAACGTCCACGACTTGCGTGGTTATTCCACGGTGATGCGTCGCATCGCGGCGTTCTCCCCGGACTGGCTGGTCGGCAACTTCGGCAAGGAATACTGGCCTTTGATCGCCAGCGGTCGACTGACGCATACGCCGGTCGCGCTGTTTCGCCATCGCAATCCGCGCATGAGCAAGCTCTCGGAGTGGGGCGTGCCGCGCTTTGCCAACCGCTTCATCGCGGTTTCGGAGTTTGCGCGCAACGCCTACCTGCGTTGGGGTGTGCCGGCGGACAAGGTGTGGATTTCCTACAACCCGGTGGACGTCAACGAATTCCAGCCCGATCCGCAGCGGCGTGCGCAGGTGCGTCGGGAGTTCGGCATCGCCGACGACGATATCGTGATGGGGTTTGTCGGCCGCATGCATGGCGGAAAGGGCGTTGCCCAGTTGATGCAGGCGGCCAATGAGGCGATGCGCATCAACCCTCGGCTGCACGCGCTTTGGGTCGGCAATGGGCCGGAAGAGTCAGTGCTGCATAGCATGGCGGACCAGGGCGGCTTCTCCACGCGTCATCACTTCACGGGATGGGTGGCGGACACCGCGCGCTACCACCGCGCCTTTTCGTTCCTGGCGTTTCCGTCCGTCGAGCTGGAGACATTCGGTCGTGTTTCCATTGAAGCGCAGGCCTGCGGCATACCGGTGCTGGGCAGCGATATCGGCGGTGTGCCGGAGACCATGCGTGATGGCGTGACGGGATTCCTGATCAAGCCCGGCGATATTCCCGCCTGGCGCGATCGCATCCTCGCGCTGTGCGATGAGTCGCTTTGCGCGGAGATGGGCGCGGCTGCCCGCAGCCACGTAGTGGATCACTTCAGCAACGCGGCGGTCGCGCGGGACTTCGAACTGCTGCTTCGCTATGGCGACGAAGCGCTGCATCACTACCAGCACGCCCCCACCTAAAAGGCGTCGCGGCGCGTAGCCGTCGCCGACCAGGTCGACGCAGCCGGTTCGGGCGGCGTGCGGCCGGTGCCAGCGCCAAGACCATGCAGGTTGCCGCCGCTCCGACCCGGCGGCGGTTACCTGTGCGCCGTGGCCGCGTGCGTCGCCGATGCGCCGCACATGGGCGGCCATGGTTCCGAGCCCTGCGGTTGCCATACGAAGAATTCGCCGGACTTCGGTTCGCCAGTGTCGCGTGCAAACATCAGCGAGTTGCCGCTGGGTGAGAAGAGCGCGCCGATTTCGCTGCCATTGACGTTCACTTCCGGACCGAGCTTCACGCGCGGCGACCATCCGTTCGGCGTCAGGCGCGATTCGTACAAGCCGCCGTCCGCCATCACGATGAGCCGTTTGCCGTCGGGTGAGGGCAGCGGTTCGTACTCGTCGCCGGCCGTGTTGATGGCGGGGCCGGCATTTTCCACGACCCACTGGCCGGGCGAGGTTTCACGCGCACGCCAGATATCGTTCTTGCCGAATCCACCGGGCCGGTTCGATCCGAAATACAGCCATCCATCCGGTGCCAGGCGAGGGAACCACTCGGCCTCATCGGAATTCACCGGAGCCGGCAGGCGCATCGCAGGCTTCCAGTGGCCATCCTCGTCGCGATCGGCGCGCCAGATATCCAGGTCCTTGCTCTTCTGGCTGCCGGTAACTCGGGTGGAAATGAAATAGACGCTCTTGCCGTCCGGCGTGAACCAGGGATCGGCTTCCACGCCGTTGGCGGCGAACGGCGCGGGCACCGGCTTGGCCCAGCCCTTGCCGTCGCAATGGGAGGTGAGGATGCGCCATCCGGAAAACGACTTGGAGCTGCGGACGAAATAGAGATCGCCGGAGCGCGGATCGAACGCCGCGTGGGATTCGAACAGTTCGCTCGAGATGCCCACGGGCGCCCATGGCTTTACCGTGGTCGATGATGCGGCCATGACGCCGTAAAGAGGGACCATGGCTCCAAGCATCATGAGGATTGCCCGCTTCATGCCGATCACTCCGGAACGAGGTGGCCGGATGCTAACAGGACGTTCCGGCGTCAAGCCAACCTCCGATCCGTAGCGGCGAGCGTTCCGCCATTCAAAAGCCGAGTTCGCTCAACCCCGGGTGTTCATCGGGCCGGCGGCCCAGCGGCCAGTGGTATTTACGCTCCGATTCGGCAATGGGCAGGTCGTTGATGCTGGCATATCGGTTCACCATCAAGCCCTGGTCGTTGAACTCCCAATTCTCGTTGCCGTAGCTGCGATACCACTGTCCCGAATCGTCGTGGCATTCGTAGGCGAAACGCACGGCGATGCGATGGCCACCGAAGGCCCACAGCTCCTTGATCAGGCGATAGTCGAGCTCGCGATTCCACTTGCGCTGGAGAAAAGCCTTCACCGCGTCGCGCCCGTCGAGAAACTCCGAACGATTGCGCCAGTGCGTGTCGACGGTATAGACCAGCGACACGCGTTCGGGATCGCGGCTGTTCCACGCATCCTCGGCCATGCGCACTTTCTGGACGGCGGTTTCGTGGGTAAAGGGCGGAACGGGCTGTCTGATCTCCATGGCGCACCTCGTTGTGGAGGAAGGGGAACAAAGGTTTCGCGATAAGAATGCGCGCCGGCATGGCAGCAGGCGTCTGGACGGCCATTATCCGCCGCGTGCAGCAGGGCCGCCATGGCCGGTGCGCGGGCGGTGGCCAGAGCCTTCAGCCGGCGAAAGCGCCGGGACGAAGCATCCCAGTTGGCGACACGTCGGACTTCACGACGCCGAAGGTGCTCTCCACTTGTGCCTGATGCCTCATGGAATGCCTGGACGACATCCATCGTCGTCCTGTGCTCTTGATTCGAAGACCATCGGGCGACTGATGTGTCGCGGACGGCTTTCGCGTATGTTGGGGCAGGGGAGATCGCGTGACCGTGGCGCAAGGGCGCACGCTCGGGCTGTCTGCCCGTAGCATCCACGCCCATTGCCACGGAGACGTTCTTCCATGCGTTTGTTGCCACTGTTTGCCGCCATCACGCTTTCCCTCGGCTCCACCCTCGTCTTGGCCGATGACGCACCGGCCGCGCCGGCCAAGGTGGTCGTGCGTGCCGCCCACCTCGTGGATCCGCAATCGGGCACCGTGCGCGACAACCCGGTGGTGGTGATCGACGGCGACAAGATCACCGAAGTGCGCTACGACGGGCAGGTGCCTGCGGGTGCCAACGTCATCGATCTGGGAGGCGCAACACTGCTGCCAGGTCTGATCGACTGCCACGTTCACCTCACCGGCGATCCGAACGAAGTGAAGGGCGACTATTACGAGGCCATCCTCAAGCGCGGCGCGATCGATTCCGCCATCCTCGCTCCCATCTATGCCAAGCGCACGCTGGACGCTGGCTTCACCACCGTGCGCAACCTCGGCGCCGACGACTATGTCGACGTCGCCCTGCGCAACGCCATCAATCGAGGCGATGTTCCCGGTCCGCGCATGCTGGTCTCCGGTCCGCCACTGGGCGCCACAGGCGGTCACGCGGATGGCACCACCGGTTTCTCGCCCTGGATCGAGTTCCACGGTATCGACGGCGTGGCCGACGGCGTCGATGCTATCCGCCATCGCATCCGCGAGAACGTGAAAAATGGCGCCGACGTCATCAAGTTCATGGCTAGCGCCGGCGTACTGAGCGCGGAAGGTTCGGTGGGCGCACCGCAGTACTCGCAGGAAGAAATGAACGCGCTGGTGGATGAAGCGCACCGCTGGGGCAAGAAGGTGGCCGCGCATGCGCATGGTGCGGAAGCCATCAAGATGGCGATTCGCGCCGGCGTCGATTCGGTCGAGCACAGCAGCATGATCGACGACGAAGGCCTCAAGCTTGCCAAGCAGAAGGGCACGTACCTGGACTTCGACGTCTACAACGACGACTACATCCTCAGCGAGTACGCCAAGAAGGGTTTTCCGGCGAGCACCGTCGAAAAGGAAAAAATGGTGGGCCGCCTCCAGCGCGAAAATTTCCAGCGCGCGGTGAAGGCAGGCGAGAAGATGGCCTTTGGTACCGACGCCGGCGTCTATCCGCATGGCTGGAATGGCAAGCAGTTCGCCGTGATGACCAAGTGGGGCATGACACCGATGCAGTCGATCCAGGCCGCCACGGTCAACGCCGCCGACCTGCTCGACATGAAGGGCAAGGTGGGTGCCGTCGCACCGGGCTATTTCGCCGATCTCATCGCCGTCAATGGCGACCCCATCAAGGATGTGTCCCAGCTCGAACACGTGGGCTTCGTGATGAAGGGCGGCGCGGTAGACAAGAACGAGATGAAGCGCTGATCACGTGATTTTCCACGTGTCTGTCGTGTGAAGACGAACGGCGAACCGGGGGTCTGCGGGAAGGAGTGAAGATGGATGGCTCGAAGCAAGGCCACCATCTTCACGCTGGAGCACCGCGGTCATGGCTAACGTGGCGAAAACAGGCATGACGCATGTCGCCACCCGGTGACGTGCTGGTGCCTGTGACCGCGGGAGATTTCACCATGACCAAAACGTTCAAGGTTGGCGATCACGTTGGCTGGAATTCCGAGGCGGGCCATGTGACGGGCACTATCATTGCCGTCCACACGCGCGACTTCGATTACAAAGGGCATACGCATCACGCATCGAAGGATGATCCGCAGTACGAGATCAAGAGCGATAAGACCGATCACGTGGCGGCTCACAAGGGAGCCGCGCTACGGCACCTGCGTGGTTGACCCGCGCCATGGCTGCGTTCTTCACCATCGGGCATTCCAACCGTAGCGTGGAGGCGTTTGCGGCGCTGCTTTGCGATGCGCACGTCCAGCTGCTGGTAGATGTGCGTGCATTTCCCGGGTCGTACACCCATCCGCAGTTCAACGAGGATGTTCTTCCCGGAAGCCTGGCGCCGCTCGGAATTCACTACGAGCACGCGGCCGCATTAGGCGGCCGTCGCGGCAGGGCGAAGCAGGTTCCGGTTGAGGTCAATGGATTCTGGTCGAATCAGAGCTTCCACAATTACGCGGATTACGCGTTGTCCGGCGAGTTCCACGCCGGGCTGGATCGCCTGATCGAGCAGGGCCATGAGCGTTGCTGCGCCATCATGTGTTCGGAGGCGGTGTGGTGGCGTTGCCACCGTCGCATCATCACGGACTACCTCATCGCGCGAGGCGAGACTGTGCTGCATATCCTGGGGCACGGCCAGATAGGCGAGGGGCAGCTTACCGCCGGCGCCGTGTTGCAGGCCGATGGAACAATCCACTATCCGGCCGTCGCTACCTCATCTGCCTGACGATGGACGCCATCAGGTTGAAAGGCATGAAGGCACGACCATGACCCGCGAAGGTCCATGGTGCGAAACGGCCGGCAGCACGTCGCGCGTGTTGTCTACGGATTTTCTTCCGGAGGCGGCTGCAGCGTGATCGCCAGTTTCTCGAGGTCTTCGATCTCCTGGTTGAGCGCGTCGTGCAGCTCGCTTTGGCGCGTCATCAGGTTCTCGATCTCGCTGGAGCGCTTGAGCTTCTTCAGCTCGCCATCGAAGAGCAGCCATTGCGCCGTGAGGGTTTCCACGTTGTTCTTCGCGTAGTGGCGCATCTCCTTGAGTTGCGCCACGACGTCGTTGACGTGTTCGAATGGAGTTTTCGTATCCGCTGACATGGCGGTATCCCAAGCCTCATCCGACGGGCAGGATAGCCGCGCAAAGCTGGCTGCTTCCGAAACGGCCGCTGAGACGCGGCAAAAGCTGAACCGTGCGAATGCATGAGCGTCGCTTGCGATCCGCGTGGGGCAGCCTGCTCCCCCTGAGCATTATCAATCTCGGCCCCGAGGAGGGGCGGCCATCATGACGTGTACTCACCCCGAGCCTCACACGCCGGTCGCCCCTCCTCTTAATCGTTGCAAGGTCGTCGGCACAGGTCGGTAAGGCCATGGCGCTCGGTCAGGTCGTAAAGCTGCTGCCACCACCAATGCCGGTCTGCATCGGAGATCGACGACGCGCGCAGCTGCGTTCTCGTCTCGATGGCCTTCCAGAGTTCTTCTTCCGCGGAGCCGGAGGCCTTCAGTTCGGTGAGTTCGCTGTCCAGCAGCCTGAACCGCTCTGCCAAGTGCTCTCTTGAGAGGCGCATAGCCGGAACCGCCATTCATCTTGCCCAGTGGGCGGACGATGCGCCCGAGATGCTTTCACTCAGCTTAACCTGTCACATTCGCGCACCAGGCATTAAGCGTCCCTTTCTTTTCGACGGTCGCGAAGGGCAGGCAAGCCGTCTCGGTCAATGCTCGTGACTGCCTTGCGTGGGCCATGCAAATGCAAACGAATGCCTTGCTCCCGGCTTCGGAGGGAGGATGTTCTGACACCGGTAGCGCCGTACGTCGATGTCGATAAGAATGATCGAGCCGGATGGCACGCATGGCTCCAGGCGGCCGTCTAAACGAGAGGGATCGATGGGCCATACATCAACGCGACGGCGCGGGACTATGTCAAACACGGCACGCATGTTGGTCTTTGGTCTGCTGGCGCTCTCTTTCATGGCGGCAAGGGCCGCGGGCGAAACGCTGCATGCCGTCTCGTGGCCCGCCGCGCTCGTTGCGCCCGCATCGAACCTGCGCATCAACGACATACGCATCACGCTGGCCTGCGGGGAATTCAAGGGCGTGCGATACATACCGTCCGATTGGAGCATCGAGGTCGAGCGGCCGGTGTCGTCGCGCGCCAGGCTGCATTTGTCGGCTGGGCATGGCGCGAGCGACTTGCCGAATCTCAAGGCCTTGAACGGAGCGATCGTGGTATCGGGCGCAGGTTCGCGTTGCTTCGATGTGTCGGCCGTGATCTATACGGAAACCACGGTGCGTCGGCTGACGCGAGCCGACCTTGGCTTTGTGAAGACACGCTGAGCTGCATCGGTTTCACGCCGGGAGACGTGTGCTCACCGATCAGGCCTCGCGGGTCGTCAGCTTCGCATCGACCAGGTCCCTGATGCGAATCGCATCTTCTTCCGTGACCGGGTTGTAGACGACAAGGCAGAGGTCGGCACGGCCGTCCACGGCAAACTGGGAATGTTCGAGCGCGATCTCGCCAAGGATGGGGTGGCGCAGATGTTTCACGTGGTCGCTGTAATGGCGTACGTCGTGGTTGCGCCATAGCGCTTCGAAATCCGCGCTTTGCCGGCACAGCTCGTCGACGAGCGCCTTCACCTCGTTGCTCGCGCCGGCGCGGACCACGTCGGCGCGGAAGGCGGCGACCACGAACTGGCTGACGCTTTCCCACTCCTGCTGCATCTGCTTGGCGCGTGGGTCGCAGAACAGCAATTTGAGGATGTTGCGCTTGTGCAGTTCGAGCGTGCCGTAGTCCGTGAGCACGGTGGCCGCGGCGGTATTCCACGCGACCACATCCCAGGTGGCCGTCCGCACCATGGCAGGGCTGTAGGGCAGGGAGTCGAGTACACGCTGTACGCGTGGCGTGACGGAATCGGCGCCCTGGTAGCTGGTTCCCGGTGGACGCCCCAGCGCGAGCATGTGGGCGTGTTCCCGCTCCACTTCCGTGAGCATGAGCGCGCGAGCAATGCGGTCCAGCGCCTCCGCTGACGGCGCGCCGCCGCGGCCTTGTTCCAGCCAGGTGTACCAGGTGGTGCTGACGTGGGCGCGCTGGGCCACTTCCTCCCGGCGCAGCCCGCTGGTGCGCCGTCGCTTAGACTCGAAGCCGAGCGCAGCGGCGTCCAGGTGAGTACGCCGTTCACGCAGAAAGGTACCGAGGGGACTTTCTTTGGCGGTGGGCATGGCGATCCTGTTAGTGCTTATACCCTGATAAACAACCAGATTTACCTGGATGTCAAAGGTTTCCAGCATAGCGCTCCTCTCAACCAGGAGGATGTGCTCATGCATGTATTCGTCACTGGAGCCACGGGCTTCGTGGGGTCGGCTGTCGTCGGCGAACTGTTGCGTGCGGGGCACGCGGTACGGGGCCTGGCACGCACCGATGCCGCAGCTGCCGCGTTGCGGGCGGCGGGGGCCGAGGTTCATCGGGGCTCGCTGGAAGACGCCGGCAGCCTGGCGGCCGGGGTCGAGGGCGTCGATGGCGTGATCCACACGGCGTTCAACCACGACTTCTCGCGCTTCGCCGAGAACGCGCGGACGGAAAGCCGTGCCATCGATGCGCTGGGCCAGGCATTGCGCGGCAGCGCGCGGCCGTTGATCGTCACCTCGGGATTCGCTGTGCTGGCGTCGGGCCCGGTGTGCGTGGAAACGGACGAACCGATCCCCGCGTCGGACCACTATCCACGGGCGTCGGAAGCGACGGCGATGAAATACGTCGCCGACGGCGTACTCGTTTCGGTGGTGCGGCTTCCGCCCACGGTTCATGGCGAGGGCGACCACGGTTTCGTGCCTCGCGTGATTGCCTTTGCGCGCCAGCACGGCGTGTCGTCTTACATCGGTGACGGCAGCAATCGTTGGGCGGCGGTGCACCGCCATGATGCGGCGCGTGTGTTCCGGTTGGCGCTGGAACGCGGTGCGAGCGGCGCTCGCTACCATGCGGTAGCCGAGGAGGGTCTTTTCTTCAGGCAGATTGCCGAAACCGTGGGTGCGCAGCTCGGAGTGCCGGTCACCAGCGTATCGAAGGAGCAGGCTCCGTCGCACTTTGAATGGCTGTCTCCATTCGTCGGCATGAACATGGCCGCGTCCAGTGAGCGCACGCGCGAGACGCTGGATTGGGCACCGACGCAACCCGACCTGCTCGCGGATCTGCACGACGCCGGTTATTTCGGTTGATTGAGTCACCGCATGCAGGCAGGCCCCGCCTGCATGCGGCTTGAAAGCTTCGGTTTCACTGCAAAAGCCGCCCGCCGTCATGCGGGCGGCTCCGCGCTTACGCCTGCTTGCGCTGGGGCAACTTCCAGTCCGGCCGGATGAAATGGCAGGTGTAGCCGCTGGGATAGCGTTCCAGATAATCCTGGTGTTCCGGTTCCGCCTCCCAGAACGGGCCTGCGGGAGCGATCTCGGTCACCACCTTGCCCGGCCACAGGCCCGAGGCATCGACATCGGCCACGGTGTCTTCGGCCACCGCCTTCTGCCCATCGTCGAGATAGAAGATCGCGGAGCGATAGCTCGTGCCCACGTCGTTGCCCTGGCGGTTCTTCGTGGTCGGGTCGTGGATCTGAAAGAAGAACTCCAGGATTTGCCGGTAGCTGATGCGGCTCGGATCGAACACGATCTCGATCGCTTCCGCGTGCGTGCCATGGTTGCGATAGGTCGCGTTGGGCACGTCACCGCCCGTGTAACCCACACGCGTGGACACGATGCCTGGGTAGCGTCGCAGCAGATCCTGCATGCCCCAGAAGCATCCACCCGCGAGAATGGCCGTCTCGGTCTTGGTCGTCATGGTCTGTCCTTCCGTCGATGTCGGTAATGCGTGATCTCTCGGCATGCCATCAAGGTGGTGGGCCTTGTCCGGCTGCACAAGGGAGCGTCTGCCTGTGAATTCGCTCCAGGGCCGCCGGGGGTTACATTCGCGCAGTATCCGCGCAGTGGTGCAAACGGCATGTCAGGGCATGCGTTCTCGCCGGCGAGTTCAGGTCTTGGTCCGGTGGTAATAGCGGCGTGCCTTGTCGCGGCTGCCGCAGTCGGCCATGTCGCACCAGCGCCGCTGCCCGTTGCGGGTCTGGTCTTCGAACAACCAGTCGCAGGAGGGGCAGAAACGAAGGCGCTCATGGTTGCCGGCAGTGACCAGTTCGGCGGCGTCCAGCAGGATCGGCGCGAGTGCTTCAGTGGCATTCTGCGGCGCAGGCAAGTGCCAGGCCAGCGTCTGCGGGTCGATCACGCGATGCTGGTACGCCCGTGCCACCGCCTTGCTGAGCTCGGCAACGGCGTTGGCAGGCGCTAGCTCGCCATGCGCGAGGGTTCGCAGCACGCGTGCAAGCAAGTGCCGTGTCTTGTGGAGAGCGGTCAGGTCCACGGTCCTGGCGCGCGGAAAGGGCAGGTCGACGGCTGCGAACCAGTGCCTGGCGTTGTCTGAAGACGACAACCAGTCGTGCTCCCGCTCGGTCTCAGGCCAGCTGATCGTGTTGACGAAGTCCAGGCATGGGCGCCCGCCCACGAGCTTGTATGTGCCGCCGTAATCGCCGGGATCGAGGTCGAGTGCTTCCATGCGCCCATCTTACCAGCTATTTGCATTTGACAGGTGAGTTTCTGGGGTCTATAAACTTCACCATCATGAGCGATATAGACGGTAAAGTAGGAATCAGCTCGACGCCGCTGTCGGAGCGGGTGCCTCCGCATCTGTTTTTCGTCGGCAGCGCGATCTTCCATTACCTCGGGCCTTCGTTCGCAGTGCTGCTGTTTGCGCGTGTGCCTGTCGCCGGCGTGGCGTGGTTGCGGATCGTGTCGGCGGCGCTGGTGTTTGCGCTATGGCGCAGGCCCTGGCGCGCCTTCTTTGCAGCAGCGCGTCAGGCGCAGTGGACCATGCTGGCGCTCGGTGGCGTGTTTGCGGCCATGAATTACTGCTTCTACCGTGCCATTGCCGCATTGCCATTGGGTACGGTGGCGGCCATCGAGTTTGCGGGTCCGGTCGCGCTCGCACTGGCGGGCGCACGCTCGATGCGCAACCTGGGCGCCCTCATGCTGACGGTCGGCGGCGTCTATCTGCTGACCGAAGTGCGCATCGCGGGCTCGCCGCAGGCGTTCCTTTGGGCGTTCGCCAACGCGGTGCTGTTCACGCTCTACATCGTGCTGGCGCATGCTGTATCCCGCGCCGATCCTGCCACCAGCCCGATCGATCGACTGGGTGCTGCGATGATCGTCGCCGGTGTCGCGATTTCTCCCCTGGGTTTTCGCGATGCCGCGCCCGCCTTGCTGGACCCGGTGGCCTTGGGTGCCGGCATCGTCGTGGGTATCAGTTCATCGGTGATCCCCTATGTGTTCGACCAGTTGGCGATGCGCAGGCTGCCGCGTTCGACCTATGCGTTGTTCGTTGCCCTGCTGCCGGCCACCGCGGTGATCATCGGCATTGTCGTGCTGCGGCAGATGCCATCCACGCTGGAACTGCTGGGCGTGCTGCTGGTCGCATCGGGCGTGGCACTTCACCGGCCACCGGCCTGATCGCGGAACAGTCATGCATTACGTCAACATGGGACGAAGCGGCCTCAAGGTGTCGCGCCTGTGCCTGGGTGCCATGAGTTATGGCAGTCCGGATGCAAAGGCCTGGATACTCGGCGAAGAGGAAGGGCGGCCGATCATCCGTCGCGCACTGGAACTTGGTGTCAACTTCTTCGACACGGCCGATATGTACTCGGGCGGCGAGAGCGAACGCGTGCTGGGCCGAGCCCTGCGTGATTTCGCGCGGCGTGATGAAGTGGTGGTCGCCACCAAGGCGTATTACCCGATGGGCCCCGGCCCCAACCAGCGCGGCTTGTCGCGCAAGCATCTGCTGGCGGCCATCGATGCATCGTTGGTGCGACTGGGCATGGACCATGTCGACCTCTACCAGATCCACCGCTGGGACGATGAAACACCCGTGGAGGAAACGCTGGAGGCACTCAACGACATCGTGCGTGCAGGCAAGGCGCGATACATCGGCGCGTCCAGCATGTTCGCGTGGCAGTTCCAGAAGGCGTTGATGATCGCCGAGCGGGAGGGCTGGGCACGCTTCGTCTCCATGCAGAACCACTACAACCTCGTCTATCGCGAGGAAGAGCGCGAGATGCTTCCGCTCTGTCGCGCCGAGGGCATCGCGGTGCTTCCATGGAGTCCGTTGGCAAGGGGCTTTCTCACGCGGCCACGTGGCCGCGCCGAATCGCTGCGCTCGGCCAACGATGCGTTTGCGCGTGGTCTGTACTACGCGGAAGAAGACTACGACGTGGTCGATGCCGTGACGCGGGTGGCTGACGGGCGTGGCGTGTCACAGGCGCAAGTGGCGTTGTCGTGGCTGCTGCGCCAGCCTGGCGTCACGGCGCCGATCCTCGGTGCTACGCGCATGGCGCACCTCGAACAGGCGGTCGATGCCATCGACATGGCGCTGACGGCAGAGGAATGCAGCCTGCTCGAAGCGCCTTACCGACCGCATCGGGTGCTTGGTCACGCATCGCCGCCGATCGCGAACGGCCTGTCCAAGGAACGCAGGGCTGATCGATGACCATGTCGAAGCTCTCGTCACAGGCGTGGCGCAAGGCCTTGTTGAACACGTCATTTCTCGGCGCGCTGCTGTTCGTGTCCGCAGGGACGCTGCGCTTCTGGCAGGCGTGGGCATTCGTGGGCATCTACGCCGCCGGGGTCTGCTTCAACACGGCGTATTTCCTCAGGCGTGATCCATCGCTGGTACGTCGTCGATTGCAGGCGGGGCCCGGCGCCGAGTCGACGTCCAGCCAGCGCATGATCCAGGCGGTGTCGGCGACCTGTCTGCTCGCGACCTTGTTGCTGGCAGGGCTGGACCATCGATGGCAATGGTCGGGCATGCCGCCCATTGTCGTGGTCATGGCCGACGGCATGCTGGTAGCGGGGCTGCTGATCGTGTTCGCATCGTTCCGGTCCAACAGCTACGCAGCCAGCACGGTGGAGGTGTCGCCGGAACAGGTCGTGGCTGCAGCGGGGCCATACCGGTGGGTGAGGCATCCGATGTATCTGGGATCCGCCATGGCCTTTCTGGCCATCCCGGCGGCGCTGGGTTCGGCATACGCGTGGTTGGGCGCCGTGCCTGCGACGGTGGCCTTGGTGATTCGGCTGCTGGATGAGGAAAGGCTGCTCAAGGAGCAACTACCTGGCTATGCCGCCTATCGCGCGCGCGTGCGCTTTCGCCTGCTGCCCGGCCTTTGGTAGCGATAGCTCGCCCTCTTTGTCATGAGCTCATGACACATCTTCACAAGGCGAAATATGACAGTTTGATTACAATGGCCGCCGCGACGGCGTCCCGGTCCGGGGGCGCTGCTTTAAGCCAGCGGGGAAAGAGGGAGAAATCGCATGCGACACCAGCTAGCTGCCGTCCTGGCGTTGGGCATCTGCGCGACAGCCGCCCACGCGGACAGCGGAAGCTTCAATGATTTCTTCGACAAGGGCCACATCGACGGCGAGCTGAGGCTCTACAACTTCGATCGCCTTTACGACACGCCCAACACCCCCGATGCCCATGCGCTCTCGCTGGCGGCGCTGGTGAACCTGCAATCGGGAAGCGTGTGGGGCGGTTTCGGCGCCGGGCTTTCTTTCGCCACGGCCAATGCGCTCGGCACCAATTCGGACAACATCGCCAAGGTCGACACCTCGCTGATGGGACCGAACAGTTCGATCGGCGCCTTCACCCAGGCGTACCTGCAATACAAGCGCGACTGGTTCCTGGTGCGCGGCGGCTACCAGTATCTCAACACGCCGTGGATGGGCAACAACGACTCGCGGGTCGTTCCTTCGTCGTACAACGCAGCGACGGTGGACATCACGCCGAACAAGGACTGGCACATCTATGCCATCCGCGCCTTCGAATGGAAGAGCCGCACATCCACCGGCATGTACGCGGACAACCTGTACTACCCCTCGCGGTATGACGGCGATTCCATGTACGGCAACAACGGCTCCTTGCCCTCGACGGCACCCAAGGCCGATGGCACATGGGCGGCGGGTACCACTTACACGCACGACGCCATCAAGGCCCAGGCCTGGTACTACAACTTCATCGACTTCGCGCGCATGGGCTATGCGGATGGCACTTATACGCTGAAGACCGATACGCACTTCGATCCGTTCCTTTCGCTGCAATACCTCACCGAGAACAGCGGCAACGGCAACATCCTGGTGGACACGCATACCAAGCTGTTCGGCGTGGCGGGCACCCGCGTGCGTGCGGAGGCATGGGGCGCCGACCTGGGCACGTCGATCTACGACGGTCGCATCGACGTGGCGTACAACAAGTTGTCGAACCAGTCGGGCGCCGTGGGCGAGGGCGCGATCATTTCGCCGTACACGACCAACTACGCCACCGACCCGCTGTTCACCACTTCGATGATCCGCGGCCTGGTGGAACAGGGCCCGGGCCATGCGTGGAAGGCGCGTGCGCAGTACAGCTTCTTCGACAAGAAGCTGCAGCTGGTGGCGGCCTATGCGAAGTACACCACCGACCTGCGCGGCAACAGCCACAATCTCTACTTCGACATCATCTACAACATGGACGGTGTGCTGAAGGGCCTGACCTTGCGCGATCGCTGGGAGCGTTCGACCGGCGGTACCAACAACCTCAACCCGGGCAATGAGGCGTTCGTCTACAACCGCTTGATGATCACCTACAAGTTCTGAGGCAAACGACGCGGCGGCGGGCTTGGGCTTGCCGCTTTGTTGTTTCCTGCAGTTCGCATTCGGACGGCAGTGTTTCTTGCCGCAGAAGCAAGGCGTTTGTGGGGCGCTGGCCCGGGCGATGATTTCGCGAGCGTTCGGCGATCGAAGCCCTCAGGCCACCGTGATGAAGCCCCATGCCCGCAGCAGGTCGTGAATGCCGTTGATGGCGAACTGCACGCCGATGCAGACGAGCAGGAAACCCATCACGCGGGCCATGGCGTCCACGCCTTTCTCGCCGAGCAGTTTCAGCAGCGGGCTGGCACCGCGCATGCACAGCCAGAACTCCAGCGCGAACAGCAGCGCGATGGTGACGACGGCGAAATTGACGTTGTAGTCGTAACCGCGTTCCGGAATCGTCGCTGCGGCGCTGATGATGAAGGCAATCGTGCCGGGGCCCGTGGTGCATGGCATGGTGAGTGGAATGAACGCGACGTCGGGCAGCTGCAGTTGCGTCGTCTGGTCTTCCGCGGCCATCTCGGCCTGCGCCTCGTCTTCGCCCACACGTGCCGGTGGAAACAGCATGCCGAAGCCGATGTAGGAAACGATCAATCCGCCCGCAAGACGCAAGCCGGGCAGCGAGATGCCGAACACGTTCATGACCGCCTTGCCGGCATAGAAGCAGATCAGCAGCACGATCGTCACGTAGATCGTGGCGCGCGTGATCTGTCGGTTGCGTTCCGCCACCGGGTATCGTCCCGTGAGCGCCAACAACACGGTGGCACTGGTGACGGGGTTGGCAATGGTGCTCAGGCCGAGCAACCCCACAACGACGTCGTTCAGAAATCCGTGCATGGGCGTCGGTTTCAGGCAGACGTGAAGACCGGAATTGCCTTTATCCAACGACGGGCATGATCAAATCGTGATTCCGCGACTCAGCCAAATGCAAGCCTTTGGTGGCATGTTGGGGAGTTCGCCCGCGTCGCATCGCGGGTCTTGGCGGATGCCGTCCGTCGTGCCGCTATCGAAGGCGTCGGAAGTGCTCGATAGCGACACGCACGCGTGTACGGGGAGGTGTCAGGGCTTCACGAACTTCAGCGTCATGCGGTCCGATTCACCGATGGTCTTCATCTTGGCGTGCTCGTCTTCCGGGCCGGAAAGATCAGGCGGGAGGCGATGCACGTTGATGTCTTCGGGATCGTTCGGATTGGCGTTGACCTGCGACACGCCGGCGAGGCGGAAGCCGGTCTTCAACCCCAGCGAAATCATGTAGTCCTCGGAGATGCGATGCAGCGCGCCGGCCGTGACGTGCGGATCGCCGAACGGCTTGGCGCGATGCTCCTCGATGCCGAGCACGCCGCCGGGCTTCAGTACATCGAAGGCAGACTTGAAAACGGCTTCCAGCGTTTCGGGGCTGTCGATCAACCAGTCGTGCGTGTTGCGGAAGGTGAGCACCATGTCGGCCGAGTTGGCGGGCCCCAGGTTGATCTGCTCGGGCGGCGCGAAAGGAATGACCTTGGTGATGTGGCCGTATACGCCCGGGTTGGCTTTCAGCTTCGCGTTGAACTTCTCGCCCTTGGGCGACGCGGCCTCCACCAGATGCCCGTGGGGAGCGAGGTAGGGCGCGAGTATTTCGGTGTACCAGCCACCGCCCGGCGACAACTCGATGACGGTCATGTCCGGCTTCAGGCCGAAGAATTCCAGCGTTTCGACGGGATGGCGATAGGTGTTGCGCGCCTTGTTGGCATCGGAGCGCCACGCGCCGTTGGCGGCGGCCTGCAATGTCACCTCGGGCGGCGTGGACGTGGCAGCGTGCGCCACGGTCATACCCAGCCATGCAACGAAAAACAGCGCGAGCAGCTTGCAGGTGCGGTGGAACATGGTTCGACCCTCCTGACATGGAAGCCCAAGACTACGCCCAAAACCCGGGATGCGGGGAGGTCGCCGGTTCCGGCGGATGTCAGGCGCGGAAGGTCAGTCACCCGCCAGACGTTCGACGACGTGCTCAACCAGCGCGCGCAGGCGAGCCAGCCTGCGCAGGTCGCGGTGATAGCCGATCCACGTGTCACGCGACGGTGGTTCGTCCTTCCATGACACGCGTTCGATCCCCTTGGTGGCATCTCCAAGCGGTCGTGGCAACACGGCCAACCCGACGCCTTGCGCGCAAAGACGGGCATGCACGTCACGCGCGTTGCTGCGAAAGGCGACGCGCGCATTCGGCAGCATGCGTCGCAGCCATGCCACGTCGGGCATGTCCCCGAAGCCGGTATCCATGGTGATGAGCGTTGCGCCTTTGCCATCGCCGGCCACGGGCGCGCGCCGGCCCTTGCGGATGTAAAGGCCATAGGGCACGCGCAGCAACTTGCGCGATACCACGTCCGGCTCCGTAAATGGCTGGATGCGGAAGGCGAGTTCGGCTTCGCGGCGTGCGAGGCTCAGGAACCGCGTGTCGGTGAGCAACTCAAGCGTGACGTGCGGATGCAGCAGGGAAAATTCGGCGAGCACGGGTGACAGCATGTGCGTACCGAACCAGTCGGAGGAGGTAATGCGCAACGCACCTTCGAGCTGTTGTTCCTGCCCACGCAAGGTTCGTTCGAAGGCCAGCACCTCTTCTTCCATGCGCTCCGCGTGCTGGTAGACGACGGTGCCTTCGTCGGTAAGCACGAAACCGTCGCTGGTTCTCTGGAGCAAAGTCTGGCCAAGTGACGCTTCCAGTGCCCGAAGGCGACGCCCCATGGTGGGCTGCGTTTGCCCCAGTTTTCGAGAGGCGCCGCCAAGCGTGCCTTCACGCACGATGGCCAGGAAGATTCGCAGGTCACTCCACTCCATTTTTCTCCCCTCGTGCGTCGTTCGTGCCATGCATTTATGCATGGACGGAATGCATTATTTGTGATTTTCATGCATGCGTGGCGAGCGTAGCTTATGTCCCAAGCAGCCAAGCGAGGAATCCTCCATGTCACACGCAAACACGATGAAAGCCGCGATCCTGGAACGCCATGACGGCCCGTTCCGCCATGCGGATATCGCTCGACCCACGCCGGGTCCGGGGCAGGTACTGGTCCGAATCAAGGCCAGCGGCATCAATCCCCTGGATCTGAAGATCCGCGCCGGCAAGGCAGAGCATGCGCGGCAACCGTTGCCCGCCGTGCTGGGCATCGATCTGGCTGGTGTCGTCGAGAGCGTGGGCGAGGGTGTGTCGGCATGGCGGCCAGGCGACGAGGTCTACGGGATGACTGGCGGTGTCGGCGGCGTCCAGGGTTCGCTGGCGCAGTACGCGGCGGTGGATGCCAGCCTGCTCGCACGCAAGCCGGCGCATTTCAGCATGCGCGAGGCCGCATCCATGCCACTGGTGTTCATCACCGCGTGGGAAGGCCTAGTGGATCGCGCCAAGGTGCATGCGGGCCAGACCGTGCTGGTGCAAGGTGGCAGCGGCGGTGTCGGGCACGCGGTGATTCAACTGGCGCTGGCCATGGGCGCCAAGGTGTTCGCGACCGCTTCGGCGGCGCATGCAGAGCTGATCCGTTCGTGGGGCGCCACGCCGATCGACTATCGATCAACGAGTGTGGACGCCTACGTGGCGGAACACACCCAGGGACGCGGCTTCGACATCGTCTACGACACTGCAGGCGGCGAAAGCCTGGATGCATCCTTCAAGGCGGTGGCCCGATTCGGTCACGTCGTGAGTTCGCTGGGATGGGGCACACACGCGCTGGCACCGTTGTCGTTTCGCGCCGCCACGTACTCCGGCGTGTTCACCCTGTTGCCGCTGCTCACTGGCGAAGGCAAGGAACATCACGGCGAGATCCTTCACGGGGTCGCCACGCTGGCCGAAGCAGGGAAGATCGCGCCGCGTGTCGATCGACGCCGCTTCGATCTCGACACCGTCGCCGACGCCCATGCATTGGTGGAAAGCAGGGAGGCCGAAGGCAAGGTGGTGGTGGATATCGAGCTGTGATGTTTCAACCGCGGCACATTGACGATGTGTCGCGCTTCTACTTCACGGTTCGGCTTTTCGGACCGCGGAAGTCCCGGCCGCGATCATCGATTCGCGAATGTCTCCGAGGTGCCAGCCTCGCCTTCGTTGCCGAGCCGGTCCTCAGTGCTTTGCGTCCGCCAGCATCAGCACCGATTCCGCATGAGCGACCCGATGCATGAAGAGCAGCGCGCGTACGTCTACATCGACGGAAACCGCCGTTGCCACCATGGCGTCGTGTGCCGCGATCGGTGCAAACGCATAGCTGATGTCGATCTTCCTGACACGGGCAAGAACATTGCCTTTGGCGTTGGGTAAACGGAGATCGATATGGCTGACGAACGGGTGGCCCTGATCATCCCTGCTCACTTCCGCCTTGCCTTCGAATAGTTCGTCGCCATGGCCATCGGAGTCGAAATTCACGTGGCCGTGGCCCGAGCTTCCACGTGGAAGCCGACGCGTGGTGAACGCATAGATCGTGCGACCGGCGCTTTCGCTGGTGACGTGGGCGTCATCGCCGATCACGTCCTTGAGCTCGGCGTAGGACGCCAGTGCCTTGTCGGGTGATTTGTCGAGATCGACGGTTTCGCTCTCGGTCCCCGCGTCGTTGCCACCGCGAAGGACGGTCGTCGTGTGGACGCTTCCGTGCAGTTCGCTCGCCGGCAATGCGGCGTGGGCGAGTGCCTGCGTCAGCAACGCGTCGTGTGCCGACGCGCCCGATGCTGCAGTCAGAAACACAAGACTCGCCAAGGCTTTCGTCGTCATGATGACCATCTCCGTTTGACAGAGCCACGGTAGGCGCGGGCCCGAGGCTTTCCATGGGTCATTGGTCACGCAGATGCCGATGGTCATGTGGCTCCGATCGGCGAGAACCACGTTACGTTGAGCCGCATCGCATGTGGAGCTGGTGGCTGACATAGCCATCGGTTCGACGACAACGGCAAGCCAGTCACGGGGTTTTCCCGAAGAGGCCGGCATCGCGCCGCGACCTTGCGCATGGCTTTCTAAGCCTCTCATAAGTTTTCCCCCGCCATGATGAGGCCGTCCATGTGGCGGTACTTGGGGGGCCGGTTCACCCATGGAGCCAAGCGGCTGAGTCGCGAACGACGGTGTAGGCCATTCGGTCGATCAACCTGAAACGGTGGTCGCCGACGCCACGGAGCGGCTGAAGGGGAGGGGCGCTCGGCAGTGGCGATGTCGGCGCAATGGGGTCCTGGCGACGGCGCTTTCGAGTGTCGGCGTCGAACTGCGCTGGTTGCCGTACACAAGGAGCCCGGTTCCATGCTGTCTATCAAGGGAACGCTCGGTTTCGAGGCCAACGGTCGCAATTTCGGCGGCCATGACCGCATCGAGTTGCTGATCAAGGTCGACGAGACAGGCTCCATCGCCGCCGCTGCCCGCGAAGTGGGCATGAGCTACAAGGGGGCGTGGGAAGCGGTCGACGCCATGAACAATCTGGCGGGCGAACCGCTCGTGCTGCGGGCCGTGGGTGGACGCAGCGGCGGCGGCGCGGTGCTGACCCCACGCGCTCGACGCTTGATCGAGGTCTTCCAGCACATGGAAGCGATCCACCAGCAATTCCTGAAGCAGCTCAGCAGCATTGCGGACAACCCGCTTTCCGACATCGAACTGGCGAGGCGTTTCATGATGAAGACGAGCGCACGGAACCAGCTGGCCGGGACCGTTGCTTCTGTCGACCATGGCGCCGTGAACGATGTCGTGCAGCTCGACATCCAGGGCGGCCAGCGACTGGTGGCCACCGTGACGCACGAAAGCTCGGTGAACCTTGGACTGACCCCCGGCAAGAGCGCGTTCGCCCTGATCAAGGCATCGTCCGTGATGCTTGGCTTGCCTGACGCCTCGACGCGGCTTTCCGCGCGCAACCAGCTGGCGGGGCAGGTCTCCTACGTCAAGCGTGGTGCCGTGAACGCCGAGGTCGGCGTCGAGCTCGAGGGCGGCAACGTCGTCGTCGCCATCATCACCAATCCGAGCGTCGATGCGTTGCAGCTGAGGGAGGGCGTGGCGGTCGTGGCATTCATCAAGGCATCCAGCGTCATCGTGGGCACGTTCTCCGTCTGACGCCTCGCCCTGCATCGCACAGCCGACCGCTGGCAAGCTGGCTCGATGAGGCTTGTCCCGTAGATTCGCGCGGGCGCTATGATCATGGCGCTGCCGCGCATGCGCAGCGTTCGACCATGGCATTCGGGGGATGGCGATGGGGATGTGGCGCTTTTGCGGTATTGGGCTGGGCCTGCTTTTAAGTACCCAGGCCTGGGCCGAAGATTGCCAGTTGAAGGATTACGGCACCTTGCCCGTGGAAATGATCGGCAACCAGGCGACGACCATGGTGAAGATCAACGGGAAGGACACGCGCTTCATCATCGACACCGGGGCATCGTTCAACACCATGTCGAGCGCGAACGCCTCGATGCTTGGCTTGCCCTTGCAGCCGGCGCCATTCGGCTATCGCATCACCGGCGTGGGCGGCGAAGCGACCGTGCAGCAAACGCATGTGAAAGAGTTCGGCATACTCGATACGACGCTGAAGAACATCGCCTTCATTGTCGGCGGCACCGACACCGGTGAGGGGTTGCTCGGCGCCAACCTGCTCGACCTCGCCGATCTCGAAATCGATCTTGCGCACGGCAAGCTGACGTTGTTCAAGGCGGAGCACTGCGAAAAGGCTTCGCTGGCGTACTGGGTCAAGGACGGCAGCTACAACATCGCCGAGATCAAGTCGACCGGCGATCGCTTCGACCGGCGCACCTTCTTCGACGTGATGATCAACGGAAAAAAGGTACGCGCCGTGCTCGATTCCGGAGCCGGCGCTACCTTGTTGAGCCGTCGTGCCGCCGTGCGGGCAGGCGTCGACCTCAATGCGCCGGATGTCGCCGCAAGCACCAGCAGCATCGGCATCGGCGGCCGGCCGGTGCGCACATGGACGGCGAAGGTCGATGCGTTCTCGGTCGGTACCGAAACCATCCAGCACAGCCAGATGCAGATCATCGACGGCGACATAGGCGACAACACGGACATGTTGCTGGGCGTGGACTTTCTGCTTGCGCACCACATGTTCATCGCCAACAGCAAGAAGGTCGCCTATTTCACCTATAACGGCGGACGCGTGTTTACTTTCGCCACGGCGCCGACCGATGGCGGAAAGCCCGTCGTCGCCGCGGATGGAAACGGTAGCGCACCCAAGACCGCGGCCGACTACGCCTTGCTGGGACAGGCGCATCTGTCGCGTGGTGAATTGAGCGCCGCACTCTCGAATCTCGATGAGGCGATCCACATGGCACCCGAGCAGGCGGCCTACTACGTCGCCCGTGCAAACGCGCACGAGGCGAACAGGCAGCCGGAGGCGGCGATAAGCGACCTGGACAAGTCGTTGAGCCTGGACCCTGGGAATGTGGATGCGCTGTTGATGCGCGCCCGGCTTCGCATCGCGCACGAGGATCGTGCCGGCGCCATGTCCGATGTCGCGGCCGCGGGCGCCAAGGTGCCGACCGGGTCGACGCGGGCGCTTCCGGTCGCCATTCTCTACGTCGAACTGGACCAGCCCGCGGCTGCCTTGCCCCTGCTCGACGACTGGATACAGCTGCACCGCGATGACGCCATGCTGGGCACTGCGCTCAACGAACGCTGCTGGGCACGAGGCCTGAGCAACCAGTTGCTCGACGATGCGCTGAAGGATTGCCGCCGGGCGCTCAAGCGCGATGGCAACCATGCGTCTTACCTCGACAGCCTCGGCCTGGTCGAACTTCGCCTCGGACATTACGCCGACGCCATCAAGGCCTACGAGCAGGCTCTCACCGACATGCCGCATTCGGCGTGGTCGCGTTATGGACTGGGCCTGGCAAAACTGCGGGCGGGCCAGGTGGATGCGGGAAAGGCCGATCTGGCGGCTGCCCACGCGCTCGATGGGAACATCGAAACACGGGCAGGCAAGTTCGGCTTGACGGCTACGGGGCCATAGGGCGCGCGGCCACACTCGGTGGAGTGAACGCCATGGATGTCCGCCTCTTGCAAGGCGGACACCGCACGCGATCCTCAGTTTGCCGCCGTTGAAGCGACCGGTTCGCCATCGATGAAATGATGGATGGCCGGTATCGTCACGCCGGGCGCTTCTTCCATCAGCCAATGGCCCGCCTTGGGAACGACGAGTTCGGTGACGTTGTTGGCGGTGTTGCGCATGACCACGGCCTCCATCGCGCCAAAGGATTTCTCGCCGCCGATGGCGAGCACGGGCATGTTGAGCCTGGTCGTCATCGCGGCCTTGTTGTCCTCGGCGTCCTTGCGGATGGCGCGGAACTGGGCGAACGCGTCATGCATCGCATGTGGCTGGGCATACAGCGCGGCATAGTGCTGTCGAGTGGCTTCGTCGACCTTGGATGGATCGCCCGCGAACTCGTTCCAGAAGCGATCCAGATAGATCCGCTCGCGGCCGGCGACAAGTCGCTCCATGTCCGGACCACCGAAGTCGAAATGCCAGACGTTGGGCAGGCGCACGATCTCGTCCCACGGCGGAATACCGGGCACGGGGGCATCCATGACGATCAGGCGGTCGGTCTTGTCGGGATAGCGGGACGCATAGGCGTACGCCACCATCGTGCCGATGTCGTGCCCGACGACCGTGGCGTGGTCGATGCCGAGCCTGGTGAGCACGCTGCGGATGTCCGCCGCCTGCGTTCTCTTGTCGTAACCGCTTTCGGGATGGGACGACAGCCCCATGCCGCGCAGGTCGGGAACGACGACGGTGTGGTTGCGCGCCAGGTCCGCGGCCAGCGGCGCCCACATGTCACCCGTATCACCGAAGCCGTGCAGCAGGACCACGGCAGGCCCTTTGCCGCCAACCCGGACGTGGATGGTGGCGCCATCCGTCTGGATATCCTGAACCCGGAACGACGTGGGGAAGGGCTGCACACCTGCACTGGCGGGAAGGCTGAGCGCGGCGAGCAGGCACGCGAGGATGAGCGGGCGAATCATGGATGACTCCCAAGGCGAAAGATGGATGTCGATGCGTCCCCAACGGGACGAGGCGGGTGGCCAGCCTCGTCCCGTCGTCACTTCAGTGGAGCGTGCGTCACGTGCGCGTGATCGAGGCGCCACCGTCCACGAGGCTAGCCGTGCCGGTGACGAACGCCGAGTCGTCGGACGCGAGGTAAAGCACCGAGCGGGCCAGTTCCTCCGGCGTGGCCACGCGCTTGAGCGCGTGCAGGTTGGTCACGAACGCCTGAGACTCCGCCGTATTGTTCATGTCGCGATACATGTCGGTGTCGACGGCGCCGGGCAATACCGCGTTCACCCGCACACCGGCGGGACCAAACTCCGCGGCAAGCGCCTGGGTGAGACCGATCAGGCCGGACTTGCTGGCTGCGTACGCGGCGACGCCGGGGAAGGCGAAGGAATGCCCCACGAAGGTCGAAGTGAAGATCACCGAGCCGCCGCCGTTCTTCAGCATCTGTGCAATCTGGTGCTTGGCGCCAAGGAACGAGCCCGTCAGGTTGATGGCCAAGGTATCGTTCCAGCCCGCTTCGCTGACGTCGGTGCTCGCACCGGCTTCGCCCAGCGTGCCCGCGTTATTGAAAGCGACGTCCAGACGGCCAAAGCGGGTGGTGGCGAGTTCCACCAAGGCCTTGGCATAGGCTTCGGAACGAACATCGCCCGCCAGCGCGACGGCAACGCCGCCGGCCGCTTCGATTTCCTTGACGAGGGATTGGAGTTCGGCGTCGCGACGCGCTCCCAATACGACCTTGGCGCCCTCGGCGGCAAACAGTTTCGCGGTTGCCCGGCCAATGCCCGAGCTGGCGCCGGTAATCAGTGCGACCTTTTCATGCAAGCGTGACATGTGTTTCTCCGATGAGTGGATGTTGGACGCCGGTGGCGTCGTTGGAGGTAGCTTGCGCCTGCGATATCCGCATGACGTGCCATGCGCACGATGAAGATGTTCGATCGTATGGAACGAGTGGATATGCGGCCCGACTCGTCCTTATGGTGCAGAGCACGGCGCGAAATGCCTTGCCAAAGAGCCTTTCCGCCCCGCCATGCGGATAAGTGCCACAATGCGGCGGACTGCAGGCTTGCAACTCATCTCTAACGAGGGAGGCGACCATGCTGGCGATAACCGAGGCAAACCGCGCCGATGCAACGCACATCGCGCCCGCCCAGGGAAGGGCGCGGATCGGTGCATTGTTTCTTCTGTATGTCATGTGCGTCGCCGCGTCGGCGCAGACGCACGCACCTCCGTTCGATGTCTTCGATGTGCCGGCAGGCAGCGGGCCGCATGATGTCGCTCCGTCGCCCGATGGCACCGTGTGGTACACCGCGCAGGCACGCGGCGCGGTGGGACGGCTGGATCCGCGTAGCGGCAAGTCCGATTGGGTGCCGCTGGGAGAAGGCTCCGCACCGCATGGCGTCATCGTCGCTCCCGACCATGCCGCATGGATCACCGATGGCGGCTTGAACGCAATCGTGCGCGTGGATGCCAAGACGCTGGCCGTCTCGCGCTTTCCGCTTCCCAAGGATCGCGCCGATGGCAACTTGAATACGGCTGTGTTCGACAAGCACGGACACGTGTGGTTCACCGGCCAGAACGGCATCTACGGTGATCTCGATCCGGCCAGTGGTCGCATGCGTGTATTCGATGCACCACGTGGGCGCGGCCCGTACGGCATCGCCGTTACGCCTGACGGCGGCCTGTACTACGCGTCGCTCGCCGGCAGTTATCTCGGTCGCATCGACCCGGCAAGCGGCGCCACCAAGGTGATCGAGCCGCCCACGCCGAACCAGGGCGCGCGTCGCGTTTGGTCGGATTCAAAAGGGCGGCTATGGGTCAGCGAGTGGACCGCGGGCAAGCTCGGCATGTTCGATCCGGCACAACAGCAATGGCGCGAGTGGGCGCTGCCAGGGCAGGGTCCCCACGCCTATGCCATCTTTGTCGACGACCGGGACATCGTGTGGCTGAGCGAGTGGACCGCCAACGCGTTGGTGCGTTTCGATCCGCGGACCGAGCATTTCGACGTGCTGAAGTTTCCGCAGGCGAATACGAATGTTCGCCAGATGATGGGGCGCAAGGGTGAAGTGTGGTTGTCCGGCTCGGGTGTCGACCGCTTGCTTCGCTACGACACGAACGCGGGAGGCAAGTGACATGCGGTCGACGACGCGAAAGGACGGCATGTCCATGCAGCTTATGCTTCGCGGCATGGCCTTGCTTTTCGCTGCCGCCATGGTGGTGCCTTGTGCACGGGCCGTACAGGCGCCTGGCGCCATCGAACTCGTTCCCTGCAAGTTGCCGGGCGTCGAGCGCCCGGTGCGCTGTGGCTCGCTAGGCGTGCCGGAGAATCCGGCGGCACCGCAAGGACGGCAGCTCTCGATCGGCATTGCCGTCGTCCCCGCCATCGACAGAAAGCATGACGATCCCATCGTGGTGCTGATGGGTGGCCCCGGAGAGTCGGCGATCAGCGCCGCAGCGGGCTACGTGCAACAGTTCGCAACCCTGCTGCAGGAGCGCGACCTGTTGCTGGTGGATCAACGGGGAACCGGGCGATCCGGTGCGCTGCATTGCGATCTTGCGGCCACGCGCGATCCGGGCGTGCGCCTGAAGGATCTGTTTCCACTGGATGCCGTCGAATCGTGCGAGCAGCGGCTGCGGAAGACGGCGGACCTGAGCCAGTACATCTACGCGCGTTTCGCGGACGATCTTGAGCAGGTTCGCCGCGGCCTGGATTACGGGCCGCTCAATCTGTTCGCCGGATCGTACGGCACGCGGGCGGAACAGGTATATCTGCGCGCCTATCCACGGAGCGTGCGCACGGCCTACGTCGGCAGCGTCGTTCCGGTGGATGTCGCCACGCCGATCACCATGGCCAGGACGGCGCAATCGACGCTCGATCAACTCTTCCAGGATTGCGCTGCGGATGCCGCCTGCAACGCAGCCTTTCCGAACTTCAGGGACGAGTTCCGCGAGGTCTTCGCGAAGCTCGAGTCAGGCACGGTGCGTGTCGCTGTTCCCGGCCACGACGGAACCTGGCCGCTTTACCGGGGCCGGGTAGCGGAATGGCTCCGCAGCATGCTTTACCACCCTGGCGACGCGGCGACGCTGCCATGGACGATTCATCGCGCCTACCAGGGTGATTGGAGCACGATGGTTGACGGTATCGTCGCGAAAGAGAGCGATCCGGATTTCAGCTTTGGCCTGTTGTTTGCCATCACCTGCAGCGAAGACATTCCCTTCATCCGGGAGGCGGAGATAGCACCGCAATCGCGGGGAACCTTCCTCGGCGACGACCGCGTGCGCCAGCAGCAGGCTGCATGCCGATTCTGGCCGCGTGCCACGCTGCCGCCGGGCTATCGCGAGCTCGTGCATACCTCCGTGCCCGCGCTGTTCGTCACCGGCGACCACGATGGCGGTACGCCGCTGTGGTTCACCCCGCGCGTGATGACGGGCTTCTCACAGGCGGTGCAGGTCGTGGCCAAGGGGCAGGGCCACACGGACTGGAATCCCTGCGTCGCAACGCTGTACGAGCAACTGGTGCGTAGCGGTTCGGTCGCCGGCCTGCGTCCATCGACCTGCGCAGCGGTACCGCTGCCGACGTTCAAGACGAAATAGCCTGGCGGCCTGCGAACACCCGGTCTGCTCGAGGCCGCCTTTGTGGCAAGCTCTTGCTGCAACCCGCGCATCATCGAAACCCGTCAAGCAGGAGCAGACCGTGCCCACCGTTCTGTCGCAGCCGGTCACCGACCGGCTTACCCATTCCGCCATTTTCCTGGTGGTGACCCTGAAGGCCGATCCGCGCGCCAACCCAGCGGTACAGGCGCTCTGCAACGATCTGGCGGGGCTGCTGCGCGCGGTGGGTTTTCGCAAGCCAGACCGGCGCCTGTCCTGCGTCATGGGCTTTGGTTCGGATGCATGGGATCGACTCTTCGAAGGCCCGAAGCCGGACGGTCTGCATCCGTTTCGCGAGATCAAGGGCGCGCATCACGCCGTGTCGACGCCTGGGGACATTCTTTTCCACATCCGCGCGACGCACATGGACCTGTGCTTCGAAATCGCGGGGACGATCATGTCCCGCATCGGCGAGTTCGTGGAGGCGGAAGACGAAGTCCACGGCTTCAAGTATTTCGATGAGCGCGACCTGCTTGGCTTTGTCGACGGCACCGAGAATCCCGTGGACCTGAAGGCCGCGGAAGCCACCCTCATCGGTGACGAAGATCCAGTGTTCGCGGGCGGCAGCTACGTGATCGTGCAGAAATACCTGCATGACCTGAAGGCATGGAATGCGGTGCCGGTGGAACAGCAGGAGAAGATCATCGGCCGCAAGAAGCTTTCGGATGTCGAACTCGACGATGCCGACAAGCCCAGCTATGCGCACAACGTGCTCACCAGCATCGAAGAGAATGGCGAGGCGCTGGAAATCATGCGCGACAACATGCCCTTCGGTAACGCCGGCAAGGGCGAATACGGCACGTACTTCATCGGCTATGCCCGATCGCCGGCCAGGATCGAGCGGATGCTCGACAACATGTTCATCGGCAACCCGCCCGGCAACTACGACCGCCTGCTGGATTTCAGCAGGGCAGTGACGGGTTCGCTGTTCTTCGTGCCGTCGGCCACTTTCCTCGAAGGTGCGCAGGTGCGCGGCGAATCCGGCAGCTAGCACGTCATCCAACAAAAAGGCCGCCGGTGTTGACGCGCGGCGGCCTTGGACGTGCGAAGGTAATGAACAGTAAGCGCAGCTTACTCTTCGTCTTCCTCGTCGCCTTCCTCTTCTTCGTCTTCATCTTCGAAGTCGGCCAGTTCTTCCACACGAAGGAAGTTGGCGGCTTCGTCGGCGAACGCGATGCGCTTGCCGTCGGCGCGCATGGCACGCACGCCGCGGCCGTCGCCTTCCACCAGCGCGAAGCAGACGACCGACTCGGCGGTTTCCACGCCGTCCACGTCGTAGACAGCGACCCAGCCGGTCGCGGGGATGATCTGGAGGATGTTTTCTTGCTTGGACATGACGCTTCCGCTTGGTGAAAACGTGAAAGATTGCCCGGCGTTCTGCAGGACTGCAAGGGTGCCGGGCGACCGTGACGCACCCATGACACCGGGCGTCCCACCATCGCGTCGATCCGAGGCCATGCCATTCGTCGTACTCATGGGCCGCCGACGGCGATGCCGACCACACACGAGGAGCCAGCCATGCAGTTCATCCCCTATCTCGACTTCGACGGGCAATGCAGGGAGGCGTTCGATTTCTACGCAAAGGTCTTCAAGGGGACCATCACCTTCCGCATGACCTACGGCGATTCGCCGATGGCCGGCGACATGCCCAAGGAAACCCACGGGCGCATCATGCACAACACGCTGGAAAGCGCCGGTGGCACCGTGATGGGCGCCGACGGCCCGCCGGGCAACCAGAACTCCAAGGGCTGCGTGAACATCACCGTCGACGACGAAGCCGAGGCCGAGCGCGTGTTCAAGGCGTTGTCGGAAGGCGGCAACGTGACCATGCCTATCGCGGAAACCTTCTGGGCCAAGCGCTTCGGCATGCTCACCGACCGCTATGGCAAGGCATGGATGGTCAACTGCCTGAAGCCGATGCCCTGAGAATCGCGGCGGGCCGTGTCAGGCGGCCCGCCGTTCTTCGATCGGCGCTCAGACCTGAGTGAGGCCGCCATCCACGGTGACTTCGCTGCCGGCCATGAAGCTGCTGTCCTCCGATGCGAGGAACAACACGACGCGTGCGACTTCCTCGGCGCGCGCCATCCGTCCCAGCGGGATGGAGGAGGCCAGATGCTGCTTGGCGGCCTCGGCCTGCTCCGCGGTATAGCCGCTCGCTTCGAATACCTGCGTTTCGGTCGGGCCTGGGCTGATGGCATTGACGCGAATGCCGCGATCCTTGAGATCGGCTGTCCATGAACGGGCGAACGAGCGGACCGCGGCCTTCGAGGCACTGTAGAGGCTGCTGCTGGGGTAGCCCACCGATGCGGCGATGGATGCGTTGAGCACCACGGTGCTTCCGGGGCCCATCAGCGGCAGCGCTTCCTGCACGGTGAAGAGCACGCCTTTGACGTTCACGTCGAACTGCTTGTCGTAGTGCTCCTCGCTCAGTTCACCGATGGCGCCGCTCACGACCATGCCGGCGTTGGCGAATACGACGTCCACGCGACCGTGTTCGGTACGCGCCCGTTGATAGAGCTGCTGCAGGTCGGCGAGGCGCGAGGCATCGGCCTGTACGGCGCTGACGTTCGGGCCGATGGCCGCAGCAGCTGCATCGAGTTCGGCCTGGCGGCGGCCGGTGATGTAGACGTGTGCGCCTTCCTCGGCGAACAGCTTCGCCGCGGCCAGGCCGATGCCGGAACTGCCACCCGTGACGATGACGACTTTCTGCTGGAATCGTTTCATAGTGTTATTGACCATTTAGTCCAAAATTAGGTAAATAAAAAAAACAGCCCCTCTCAGAGCGGGCTGTCGAGACTTCGCAGGGCCATCTGCGCGATGTTTCGCAGCGTGGCCGCATCCGCACCCGCACGGGCGCTTACCTTCATGCCCATCAGGGTGACGGCGATGAACTGCGCCGCGCCCCTGGGGTCGAGCGTCTTGTCCACTTCGCCCAGCGATTGGGCTTCGCGCAGGTTGCGCTCCAGGAATCGCTGCAGTGTCTGGCCGCTTTCGTGATTGATGCGCACCACGTCGTCGTCCGACGTGCCGAACTCGCAGATGGAGTTCACACCCAGGCACGCGCTGGCCGCTGGTTGGCCCGCCTGTTCTGCGAAAGCTAGCAGCAGGGCTTCGATGGTCTGCCGTGGGGACGTGGCGTCGCGACGCGCGTCCAGCAGATCCACGATGCTGTTGGTGTTGTAGCGGCGCAGCGCTTCCAGATAGAGCGAGCGCTTGTCGCCGAAGGTGGCGTACAGGCTTTGCCGGCCGATCTGCATCGCATTGATGAGATCGTCCGTGCTGGTGCCATCGAAGCCTTTCTGCCGGAAGACCTCGATGGCGATGTCCAGGACTTGGTCCCGGTCGAATGCGCGTGGTCGTGCCATGACGCGCATCCTGACAGTTATGGAACGAATAGTCAAATATGCTCGAGCGGTTCGGCACGGGTGAGCTGCAGGCCACGAAACAGCGTCTGGCCGGCCCGCCATCACGCAGCGCTCGCACGGCCACATCGATGGCATCGAACAATGCCATCGATGATGTCGCCGCGATCGGCTCAGCTGCGCGGGTAGTCCAGCTTGGGATACCAGTCCGTGCCGCGCCCTTCCGGTGTGCAATCGAGCACCGTCCACAGCGGCATCAGGTCCGGCGCGCCGCGCGGATCCTGGCCCGGATCGGCGGTGGCAAAGCCCATTTCGCCGGCCCAGAACAGGCGGATGACGCCGTCGCGACGGGTGAACACGTTGAACGCGGGTTCGTCGCTGTCGTTGTCTCCGATGGCGTGGTAATCGCGACTGAAGTTGCCGTTGAGGTCGGAGTACAGCCGTAGCGCCTGCCAGCCGCGTTCACGCTTGAACGCCACCAGGCGATCGATCGGCGAACGCGCAATCACCGCCAGCGAAACGCGCTGGCCGATGTCGCGCGCTTCGCCATCCCATGCGGCGAGCAGCGAGGTGCACATGGGGCAGGGGCGTTCGCGCTGTGGGCCGAACATGTAGCTGTAGGTGACAAGGGTCTGCTTGTCGCCGAACAGGCCAGCAAAATCGACCGGACCTGCCTCGCCCATGAAGCGGTAGTCGCCCGTGACCTCGGGGCCCGGCGGCAGTGCGCGGCGTTGTTCGGCCACGCGTTCGATCTGCCGGCGCAGTTCGATCTCTTCGGCGAGCAGGGCGTCGCGGGCACGGCGGTAGTCCTCGCTTTCACGGGGAAAGCGCATGCCGTTGCGCCGCACCAGTTCGGCGGCAGGGACGAGCGTAGCCACATCGTTCATGTTGAATGACCTCGACAGCAGCAGTGATTGACGGATGCGCGACGCTGCTCCCTCCGGCGTGTTCGCCGGTTGAAGGCGTCTCCCAAGGGAGACGAACGAGGTGGCTCGAATTCGACACGGCGTCAGATCGACGCCGCGGAAGATCTCTCCCGGCCGTTGGCGGCCGGAGCGTGGCCCATCGCAGGACCCAAACGAAAGGCGTCGCGTCAGGCGGCGAGACGATCGGCGAGGTAGGGTGCCACGGCGGCGTTGATGGTGTCCGCCATCTGCAGCGCCAGTTCGGCGTAGCTGTCGGCACGCGGCACGCGGGCGCGCTTGGATGCCTGCGCGAGCACGTCGACCTGCTTCGTGCCGCCCGCATCGGAAAGGCTGGCGAACACGCAGGCCCGGGGCGAATCGAGGAACACGCGCATCTCGATCTGCGCACGCGTCTCCAGTGCTTCATGGTCGCAGGGCCGCACCAGGATGCTGAGCGAACGATGGCCGCGACGACGAAGCTGGCGCAGGCCTTCCTCCAGATCGATCACCAGCTCATGGCCATAGGGAATGCACAGGTCGCGCAGCAGCACGGCTTCCATCTGCGTGACCGCCTTGCGTACTTCATTCTCGATGCGACCGAGGAAGCCCGTGCGCAGCTCGTGCCGCGTGTAATGCAACGGCATGGTGGAAACCTGCACGCGATCCTTGAGTACCAGCGTGGAGTGATTGATGCGCGCGAAACTCAGCCCGGCCGCTTCGTAGCTCTGGCCGGCATTGATGCCGCTGATGCCGCCGAATGCGGCCCAGGCGGCTTTGAGGTAGGCGATGTTCGGTGACGATTGCAGCATGTCGTTCCCGCGCAGTGAGGCGTCGAGCGCACCCGTGATCGGGGCATGTCCTTGTATCGGCGCCTCCGCCGGAAGCTTGAACGGCCGCTTCCGCTCGCTTCCTGCGGGTCAGTCGCGGGTCACTCTATGGACATGCATGCGTGCTGCAATCCCGGGGAAATCGAAAGGGGGCCCGCCAACCACGGCACGGAGGCATGCCATGCCAAAGAAGAAGAGCCCGCATTCCCTGTCGGCGATCAACCATATCGTCGTGCTCATGCTCGAGAACCGCTCGTTCGATCACATGCTCGGCTATCTCTATGCCGACAGTGGCAATGTGTCTGCGGCGGGGCAGCCTTTCGAGGGGCTGACGGGCAAGGAATCGAACCCGGGCGCATCGGGCGCTGCATCGGTCAAGGTGTTCGAGATCGCCCCGGGCACCGCCAGCACCTATTACATGCCGGGCGCCGATCCGGGCGAGGGCTATGCGGCCACCAATGCGCAGCTGTTCGGCAGCAGCACCGCGCCGGTGCCGCCTGTGGCGTCCAACCAGGGTTTCGTAAGCAATTTCGACAGTACGCTGGCGTGGGAAGCGAAGCAGAAGTGGTCGATCCTGCCGGGCACCGTGGCGGGGGACATCATGGGCATGCATACGCCCAGGACGCTGCCGGTGCTCAGTGCGCTGGCGCGCGGGTTTGCCGTATGCGATCACTGGTTCGGCGCCGCGCCCACCGAAACACTGCCCAATCGCGCGTTCGTGCATGCCGGCACCTCGCAGGGGCACATGGACGACAAGACCAAGTCGTTCACTGCAGGGACCATCTACGCCTCGCTGGGCAAGAAGAAGGTCTCCTGGAAAATCTACGGCTATACGGCCGATCCGCTGACGCGCATGACCTTTCCCGATCTGGTCAGCGCACCGGACGCCAACTTCGGTCACTTCGCGGATTTCCAGGCCGACGCCGCCAACGGCACGCTGGCGGGCTACAGCTTTCTCGAACCCAGCTGGGGCTCCAGCGGCAACAGCCAGCACCCCAACTACGACGTCGCGCTGGGCGAGCAGTATCTCCATGATGTCTACACCGCGTTGCGGCATGGCCCGGCATGGAACGAAACCTTGCTGATCGTGACTTACGATGAGCACGGCGGTTGCTACGACCATGTGGCGCCGCCGACCAACGCCGTAGCGCCCGATGCGAGCACTGGGGAGTTCGGCTTCGATTTCAGGCGCTTCGGCCCGCGCGTGCCCACGTTGCTGATCTCGCCGTGGATTCCCGCCGGAACGGTGTTGCGCGTGCCGGCGGGCGCCATGCCGTTCGACCACACCTCGATCCTGCGCACGGTGGAAACACGCTGGTCGATCCCCAGCCTCACCGCACGCGATGCCGCGGCAACGGACGTCAGCGCTGCGCTCAGCCTGAAGGCGCCACGCACCGACGATCCGCTCGCGGGCATCACGCCACCTGTCTCCAAGGGAGCGAACCCCGCCGCCGGCCGTCCTTCGCACCTGCAGCAGGTGTATGCCGAACTGGTTTCAGCCTTGCCGGTGCCTGATGCGCACGGCGGCACGGCCCACGCCATGCCCGCCCTGCACACCGAAGCGGATTACGACCACTATATCGACGAACGCCTGGCGGCCTGGAAGGCTTCGCGTCGGGCCAGCGGTTCGCGATAAGGCCTCGCAGTCTCTTGCGATGGGCTCGACGTCTGGACGTCCATGCGGGCAAACCGTGACCTCTGTCCTACGCGACAGCGGCGCAGCGCTTGCTATAACTGACGCGGCAGTTTTCGCGTGCTGCCGTGGCGTTCCGACCTTCGGGAGCCTCGGCGGCGAAGGCGCCGGCCCGTGCCGGCGTCGTGGCTTGTTGGCATGACCATCTGGGGAGAGAAAGGCATGACCCGATTGACGATCCGGCCGCTGCTGGCGGCCAGCCTGTTGGCGATGATGGGCAGCGCCATGGGCGCCGATGAGCCCCACCGCGACAATGGCATGCTGGGATTCTCCCAGGACGGTGCGGCGGCACAGCAAAGCCTGGAGCAGCGTTTCGACGCCTTGCTCGACCCCGCGGACCAGCGCGAGTGGCTCAAGCAGATGTCGTCGCAACCCAACCAGGTGGGCTCGCCGCACGACAAGGCCAACGCCGAGTTCATGCTGGCGAAGTTCAAGGAATGGGGCTGGGACGCGCACATCGAAACCTTCAACGTGCTCTATCCGACGCCGAAGAAGGTGGCGCTGGAGCTGAAAGGAACCAAGCCATTCACCGCCAGGCTGAGCGAGCCGGCTGTGGCCGGCGATGCCACCTCGGGCATTCGCGAAAATGCGTTGCCGCCGTACAACGTCTACGGCGGCGACGGCGACGTCACCGCGCCGCTGGTCTACGTCAACTACGGCATGCCGGATGACTACAAGGAACTCGCGCGTCGCGGCATCGACGTGCGCGGCAAGATCGTCATCACGCGCTACGGTGGTGGCTGGCGCGGCCTCAAGCCCAAGCTCGCGCAGGAACACGGCGCGGTGGGCTGCCTGATCTATTCCGATCCGCACGACGACGGTTATGCGCACGGCGATACCTATCCCGACGGCGGCTGGCGTCCCGAAGACGGCGTGCAGCGTGGCTCGGTAGCCGACATGCAGCAGTATCCCGGCGATCCGCTGACGCCCGGCATCGGTTCTACGCCGAACGCCAAGCGCCTGGCGCTTAAGGATGCCAAGACCATCCTGAAGATCCCGGTGTTGCCGATTTCCTATGCGGACGCCACGCCGCTGCTGAAGTCGCTTAGCGGCCCGGTGGCGCCGTCAAACTGGCGCGGCTCGCTGGCGCTGACCTATCACATGGGCCCGAGCACCGCACCGGCGCACCTGACCGTGCAGTCCGACTGGGGCCAGAAGCCGATCTACGACGTGATCGCGGTGCTCAAGGGTTCCACCGAACCCGACCAGTGGATCGTGCGCGGCAATCACCACGATGGCTGGGTGTTTGGTGCATGGGATCCGCTCGCGGGCAACGTCGCGTTGCTCGCCGAAGCGAAGGCGATCGGCACGCTCTACAAGCAGGGTTGGAAGCCGCAGCGCACGCTGGTGTACGCGAGCTGGGACGGCGAGGAGCCCGGCCTGCTCGGTTCCACCGAATGGGCGGAGACCCACGCTGACGAACTCAAGCAGAAGGCGGTGCTCTATCTCAACTCGGACACCAACGGCCGTGGCTTCCTGCGCGCCGAAGGCAGTCATTCGCTGCAGCACGTAGTGAACCAGGCCGCGGAAAGCGTGACCGACCCCGAGACCAAGGTGAGCGTGCGCGAACGCATGCGCGCGCGCATGCTGGTGGATGGCAGCGAGAAGGACGCCAAGCCCGAGGCGAAGGAGAACGCGAAGCTGGCGGCGGCCGGTGGCGATGTGCCGATCGGGGCGCTGGGTTCGGGTTCGGACTACAGCGCGTTCCTGGAGCACCTGGGCATTGCCTCGCTCGACCTGGGCTTCGGCGGCGAAGACGACAACGGCGGCATCTACCACTCGCAGTACGACTCGTTCGATCATTACGTGCGCTTCGGCGATCCGTCGTTCGAATACGGCGTCGCGTTGTCCAAGGTCGCCGGGCACGTGGTGTTGCGCATGGCCGACGCCAATGTGCTGCCGCTGCGCTTCAGCGATTTCAGCGACACGATGGATCGCTACCTTGGCCAGTTGCACAAGCTCGCGGACAACACCCGCAAGGACACCGACGAGCAGCACAAGCTGCTGGACAGCAAAGCCTTCGCGCTGGTGTCCGATCCCACGCGGCCGGTGGCGCCGCCCGTGCGCGACTCCGACATGCCCGACATCAAGCTCGCGCCGCTGGACGAGGCCGTAAAGAAGCTCAAGGCAAGCACGCAGGCGTATGAGGCGGCCTACCAGGAGCGTGCCGCCGCGGGCCTGAAGTTCCCGGCTTCGCAGCAGCAGGAATTGAACGCACTGATCGGCCGCATGGAGCAGTCGCTTTCCGATCGCGCAGGTTTGCCCGGCCGCCCGTGGTTCCAGCACATGATCTACGCCCCCGGCATGCTCACCGGCTACGAAGTGAAGACCGTGCCCGGCGTGCGCGAAGCGCTGGAAGCAAGGCGCTGGGACGAAGCGAACCGCTTCGCCGTCGCCACGGCGAAAACACTGGATGGCTATCGCGAGCAGCTCGACAAGCTGACGGCGATGTTGAAGAAAGCGTCCTGAGGCGTGCGACCGCATCCCGGTGCAAGCCGGGATGCGGTCTGAGCTTGCGAACTCTCAGGCTTTCCCGTCGATCAGAAAGCCCGGTTTCCGGTGCTTCGGCAGTCGTTTGATTTCCCACTCTGCGCGTGATGCCGCCGCGCGGCCTTCATACGCACGCGAACCGATCAGCCGCAGCGGTGGATGCGAACGCGTGTAACGCGCGCCACGCCCCGACACATGCGCTGCATAGCGCGCATCGAGGTCGTTGGTGATGCCTGCGTAGTAGGAACCATCGCGGCATTCGATCAGGTAAAGCCACCAGGTCGAGGCGGTAGTGCGGGGCATGCGTGCGGTGTGCAATCAGGTTTCGGTAGGGTCCAGCTTGAACGTTTCGATGCGACCCACCTTGTTCAGTGCCTGCTGGACGTCTGGGCGCGCAATGACGGCGCGCCACCGCTTCATCCGCTCAACATCCATCGGCGGGACCTGGATGTCGGCATAGTTCTGCATATCCGACAGCGCATCGGTTCTCCACTGCTCGCTGTTGAGTCGCTCGATCAGTAGCTTGGCTGATTCGTCCAGCTCATTGGCGTGCAGCAGTGCGGTCTGCCAGGTGGCGATGGCATCGTTGCGATGTTCGCGCATATAGCTCATGTGTGATGCGATGGCAGCTTGGTCTTGTTGCACGATGGCGGCCTGAAGGCGCACGAGTTCCTGCTGCATCTTGCCGTAATCGCTGACAGAGCCAAGCTCCTGCACCGTATCCAGTGCTTCGCGAGGCCGGCGCATGTCCGCGTAGAGCTGCCCCAGGTTGATGATCTGGCTTACGTTCATCCCGCCATCCTCAGGGCGGCGAGCTGCAATCTGCCATTGGCTGGCAGCCTCATCCCAGCGTCCGAGGCGCGACAGCGCGCGGGATCGCTCATCCAACAGCCAGATGTATTTCTCGTCGAAGTCTTTGTAGATCGATGCGCCCGGAGCGTTCTTGGTTTTTGCCATGACCTCGTCGGCCAGCGCGATGACCTCATCGTAACGCTGCATGCTCAGCAGCAGGCCTTGCAGGCGGACCACCGGGCCGAGCTTCCCAGGCGAAGTTTTCATCTCTGCCCTGGCCTGGTCGACCTCGCGCGCGAGCACGCGTTCCACGTCATAGCTATGCGGGTCGCTTTTCGTCAAAGGATCGAACTGCTTGTCGACGCGCATGGACAACACGGTGCGTGCGGATTGGATACGGGCCGCAACGGTGGCGGCCTTCGGCACGTTGCCGGCGCGCAGCCACAGGCTCGCCAGCTTCCGCCAGAGTTCGCTGGGCTCGCCTTCGCTGGTCTCCCAGTTGGCATCGAACAGCGACTGTAGATAGTCGCGTTGGATGTCCTGGCTGCTGGGGTCGTCAAGCTTACGGGCCAGGATGATCAAGCCGCGCTCATTGAGCGAGTCCAACTGGCCAGGCCAGCGTTTGGTGATGATAGTGACGCAGCGTGCGCTGTCGCGGTAGTCCTTGCCCTCGAACGCCGTGGTGAGACGATGGGACCAGACAAAGGCATCCGACTGGTTGAACTCACTGGCGCGAACGAACTGCTCGTGTGCCTGACTGGTTTCTCCGTTTTCCTCGCTGATGGCACCCGCGAGTGCCAGTGCGCCGTATCGGACGTCTTCGGGAAGGCTGTCGAAATGCTTGACCTGCATGACGCGATCGAGCGCTGCCTTGGCGGCGGGCAGGTTTTGATTGCGCGCATAGATTGCCGCCAGGCGAACATCCTCCCTGGCGGCATCAACGTCTTGTGTCGCCTGGGCCGTAGGTGCTTCCGGCTTGTTCTTGGACGCATGGGCGGCGAATGCCGCCGCCAACAGCAAAACGAATATCCCTGTCTTGCGCATGGTGCCTCCCCCTGTGGTCGCCAGGCAGTGTGCCTGAAACAGGGGGCAGCCGGCAGGCTAGGGCATCGCCAGGGTTTAGGGCCTGGCGAGAAAGACTCGCGCAAAAAACGCCACGATCCAGCCGAACAACAACATCGCCGCCAGGTTCGCAACGAAGCTGAAAACGCTGAAGTGCGGCACGCTTTGCAAGGCCGAGAGCGGCACGACCACGTAATTCATCACCGCGAACACGACAGCGCCGTAGGCGATGCCCCAGACCGTCCACAGGCCCGGTTTGACGACGCGGCCGCGCAGGCTCATCACGAAGATGGCGGCGATGACGATGGACATGATCCATTGCAGCACCAGGCCCAAGGCCGCGTTGTCCATGCCGCCGGCGAGCGAGCCACGACCGAGCAGGCCGCCCGCGACATACTTGAGGATGACCACGGGACTGTAGCCGCTGATCAGTGAGGCTGCGCCGATGTCCACGGTGCCGGCGATGAAGCCACCCCACAGGATGGCGGCGAGGGCGGAACGACGCGTGCTGGGCATGACGGTCTCCAAGGCGCTGATGTCCCGCGGGTGCGGGCGTTCTTCCAGGCGGGGCTACTCTAGTGGCTGTGCTGTGGCGAGGCGATATGCCTTTTATCCTGGCTCAACGCGCCAGTACGGCATCGGCGGCAAAGATGCCCGAGAACATCGACGTCGCCACGCCAAAGCCGGGATAGGTGGTTTGTCCGGCGAGGTACAGCCCGTTGACCGGCGTCTTGTGCGGAAACTGCTGGTTGGGACGCGCGGCGGGCGACAGGCCGTAGATCGCACCCTGGTACAGATGCCAGCGCTCGGCATAGTCGCGCGGGCTGACCAGTCGCGTGGTGGCGATGTCCAATGGTTCATGTCGACCCAGCGCGGCAATGCTGGCATCGGCGACGGTGGCCTTGAACTCGTCCGTCCATGCATCCAGCGGGAGGTCTTCGTCGACGGCCGCAAACATTTCGACCACGCTGCCGCCCTGCGGTGCGAACCCGGGAAGAACCTGCGTCGGGACCGTGTAGTTAAACCAGCGGACACCGCCCGGCTGCGGCGCAAGAAATGCCTTCTGCTCCTCCATGAGCGGAACATGGTTGACGGAATACGCGCGCGGCAGCAGGCGGTTGCGCAGGCCTAGCTGGATCCCGAGCGTGCGCTGAGACAGTGGCGCGCGCTGTGCCTTGCGGCGCATGGCGGAGGGTACGAGCGCGGGGTCGAGCAGTTGCAGGAAGGTGGCCATGCCCGTGGCGGTGGATACGACTGCGTCGGCAACCACCACTTCGCCGCTGGCCAGCGACAGGCCGTTCACGCGGCCGTTCTCGATGCGTATGCGAGCGACCGGCGCGTCGGTGCGTATCTCGCCGCCGAGCCGGCGCAGCGTCGCTTCCAGCACGTCGGTGATGGCGCCCATGCCGTTGACGGGAAGATGCAGCCCGTCCTCAAGCATCGAGATCAGTCCGACGATCTGGAAGACCGGCGTGCGCTCGGCCGGTAATCCGGTATAGAGCGTGACGGCCGCCATCGCGGCGCGCGCCTGCGGATCGCTGAAGCTTCGGCGGAGCTCATCGGCGAGGCTGCCGCGCAACTTGGGAAGGTGGCGCCAGGTTTTCGCGAGCAGGCGCGGCAGGGAAAGCGGCTGCGTCAGCAGGTCGTCGGTGAAGACCTGGAGCAGGAGATGCCATCTGCGTACGCAGCGTTCGATCTCGCCGAGCAACGTGGACGTTCGCGCTTCGCCCTGCGGCCCCTCGATGCGCACATGGTTGCTGTCGCCGAGGACGACGAGCGTGCCATCCGGCAGTGCCGAGGCTTGCGGTGTGTCGAGCCGATGCATGGGCAGTGTCGATGCGCGGTCGATGCCGAGGCGGGCGAAGGCATGGTCCAGCAACCTCGGCACGGCCACGAACAGCGCACCGTTGTTGAAGCGATAGCCATTGAGCAGGCTGGTGGAACAACAGCCGCCGAGTGCATCGCGCGCGTCGAACAGACTCACGCGCACTCCCTGGCTGGCAAGCCGCACGCCGGCGGCGAGGCCGGCGACTCCTCCGCCGATGATGGCAACGTGGTTGGCCTTCATCCGTGTCCTCCCTGGGCGCTTGCCCTGCGACCGCCATACTGTAGCGAACAAGCGTGCGCCCCTTGCGTGAAGTGCAGGGCGGAGCGGCCTTGGCTAACATCGCCCATATGTTGTTTTCCGATCCCGAGAACGGCCCCGCCGAAACGCTCGTCGCCGAGTTGCGCGATTTCGCGGAGTGGCATCGCGGGCGCAAACGCTACGGCGTATGGATCCTGCCGATGGTACAGCCCGACTTGCTCGACTACGTGGCCAAGGTACGCGGGGCGCTTGCCGATCTTCTGCACCCAAGCCCTTTGCGTCAGCCGCACATGACCGTGTTCGTCTGCGGGTTCCACCAGGCACGTGGGCGCGCCGACGATGATTTTTCCTCCGCGATGCTGCGGCGGCAACGCGCCTTGCTTCGTCGCATCGAACTTCGACGCGCTACGCTGCCGCTCGCGAAACCGGACAGTTTCGCCAGCGCTGCCTTCATTCCCGTCAATGACAGCGAAGGGCAGGTGGCGCGTTGGCGTGATTTGCTGGGAAGTGTCAGCCGCGAAATCAGGCAATCCGCGTATGTGCCGCACATCACCTTGGGGCTCTATCGCCGCCATGTGAACGCGCCGACGCTACGTCAGCGGCTGGCAGCCTTCGGCGCTCCACCGGTTGCGCTGGCGGCGACCGAGTTGCAGTACGTGACCTATGCGGCGCATGACCCGATAGGCCCGCTGCGGGTCGAACGTCGGTGGCCTCTCGGGGAGACAGCGTCCTGACATGAACGAGGCACGGCGATGGCCGTGCCTCGTGGTCAGATGGGCGCCCAAATCACGGCTTGGCAGATGATGATGCGCTGGCGGGCATGTGCATCTTGCCGGACTTGCCCGGCTCGCCCATATGGCCGCCCGGATGACGATACATCTGGTCGGCGAGCTGCTTCTGTTCGGGCGAAAGCACGTCATAGAGGTCGCTGAACGCCGAGGCCAGCTTCTTCATGTTGTCTGCGTGGGTCTCGGTGAGGTCCGCATACGATTTCATCGCATCGGGCGCCTTCATGCCGGGCAGCTTCTGCGCCCGTTCGCGAAACGCCTCGTCGGCTTTGCGCGCGTTGTCACGCATGGTTTGCGCAAACGCATCCCACTGCTTGGCCTGCTGGTCGGTGATTTTCAACTGCGCATGCAGGTCGGCAATACGGCGCTCGACGGCGTCGGCGTGCTTCTGTGCGTGATCCTTGGTGGATGGCGGCGTGGAGGTCGGCAGTTGCGGGCCTGTGGTGTGCTGGGCCAGCGCCGGGCCGGTGGCCAGTGCAAAGGCAATCAACGCCGGCAGCGTCACGCTGCGAAGTTGGGTTTTCATGGCGGACTCCTTCTTCCAAGGAACGTTATGGATCAATAACCGTCGTCTTCGTAATAGACGACGCCCGGCGGTGGCGGGGGAGGCGGCGACGTGTACACGACCGTCGGCGGCGGTTGCGGCGTGTTCGAATTGACGATCACCGCGCCGGCGGCGACACCCAGCAGCGCGCCGGCGACAATGGCGCCGGTGTCGTCATGCTCATGGTGGTATTCGTGGTATTCGTGGTGGTCATGATCGTCGTGGCCATAACGATCATGCTCGTAATGCGGCGGCGCGTGATCATGGTGATAACGGTCCTGAGCCATGGCCTGCATCGGCAACGTAAGCCATGCGGCGGCCATGAACGGCGCGACGACCCACAGCAGTTTGTTGTTGCGGTTTTTCATCGACATGCCCTCCGGCTATGCGGTGGTATGGCATGTCGTGAGACTAGGCTCGCCAACGTGCACGGCGACCCAATAGGCGTGGCTCGCCGGCCGTGCCTTAGGGCTGCGTTTGTTTATGTCAGCGTGGCGTGAGTATGCGTGGGCAGTTTCACCTTTCGCTCAGGAGCGCCGCCCGTCAGGGCGGCGTCCGTCGTTCAGCGGCCGGCAACGAAATCGATCTTGTCCACGCCCTGCCGCTTTGCGCTCGCGATGACCGCGGCGACGATCTGATAAGAAGCGCCATCGGCCGGGTCGACCTGCAGTTTGGGCGGCGATGCCGCGTGCATGGCGAGGGCCAGCTGGGCTTCCAGCATCGCAGGGTTGACCGGCGTGTCGTTCCAGTACATCGAGCCATCCGCATGGATGGCCAAACGGATGATTTGCGGTGTTTCCACGCGCGCCGGCTTTCCAGGCTGTGGAAGGTCGAGCTTGAGCTTGTGGGTGAGCACCGGCGAGGTGATCATCATGATCACCAGCAACACCAGCAGGACATCCACCAGCGGCGTGACGTTGATTTGCGCGAGGGGAACGGCCGAAACACGTGCAGAGAAAGCCATGGTTCTTCCTCCTGACGGCGTGATGTGGCATCGATGTGGACGCCGGGGCGTGGGGACGCACCGGCAACTCCAGCATAGAACCGGATGGCCAAATGACGGTAGTCCCGGATCGGGGCGGCGAAGGTTGCGGTAACCTGTGCCCGTCTTCGCGTCGTGCCGCTCATGAATTCCCGTCGTCAGCTACCTCATCCGCCACAGGCCGACCTGCTCGGCGGCGGATCGGAACCCTCGCAGGTCCATCGCCTCTTCTTCGCCCTGCTGCCCGGCGAGGCGGTGCGCTCCCGCATCGAGCAGGCCGCCGCCGGCGCGGCGATGGCGCAGCACCTGCGGGCGCGCATGATCCGGCCGGCGCGGTATCACGCGACGCTGCATTTTCTCGGCGACCACCCCATGTTGCGGGAAGACATCGCCAAGGCGGCCCTGCAAGCCGCAGCCAAGGTGCGCGCGGAGCCGTTCGAGCTGGTGCTGGACAGCGCATCCGGCTTCCATGGCCGCGAGCCGCCCTGCGTGCTGCGTTGCACGCAAACGCCTTCGGCATTGCAGGCCTGCGCGACGCGTTGCTGCGTGCAGGGCTGGGCGCGCATCTTTCTCGCAGCTTCACTCCACACGTCACGTTTGCCTACAACCGTGGTGCGGTGCCGCAGGCCGTGCCGGTGCCGCCGATCCATTGGCAAGTCGAGGGTTTCAGTCTGCTGCACAGCATCGTGGGCGGCGGGGATTACCGCATCCTTGGCACGTGGGGCTTCCGGTCGTCGTAGACGTGCGGACGTCTTGCAGGCCATCCGTCGCCAAAAAAGTCCAGGCAGTCGCACTCAAGGCGGCGGTAACAGGACATACTCACGGCTCCTTCCGACGTTGGTAAAGGCGCCATGCTCAAACCGCTGCTTGCTTCGCTGTTGACCCTTTCCGTCGCCGCGCCGGCCACGGCCGCCACGCTGGATGCCAACCAGGCGCAGGCACGCGACATCTTCAGCCGCCTCATTGCGTTCAAGACCGAGATCGGCCAAGGACAGGTGCCGGTGATGGCCAAGTACCTTGCCGACCAGTTCCGCGCGGCGGGCTTTCCCGATTCGGACATCCATATCGTTCCCCACGGCGAAACCGTGGCGATGGTGGTGCGTTACCGGGGTGACGGCAGCGGCGGCAAGCCGATCGGGCTGATGGCGCACATGGACGTGGTGACGGCGAAGCCGGAAGACTGGCAGCGCGATCCATTCAAGCTGATCGAAGAGAACGGCTACTTCTACGGCCGCGGCACCGAAGACATCAAGAGCGGCGTGACCGTGCTCGCCGCCAACTTCATCCGCCTGAAGAAGGAGCATTTCGTACCCACACGCGATCTCGTCATCATCTACACGGGCGACGAGGAGACCTCGCAGGACACCATGGAGGACCTGGTCAAGAACCATCGCGACCTGGTCGACGTGGAGTACGCGCTCAACACCGACGCCGGTGGCGGCGAACTGAGCGAGTCGGGCAAGCCGCTGGTGTTCGGCGTGCAGACGGCCGAGAAAGCCTATGCGAGCTTCGAGCTGACCACGCACAATCCCGGTGGCCACAGTTCGCTGCCGCGCAAGGACAATGCCATCTACGAGCTGGCCGATGCGTTGAAAAAGGTACAGGCCTACCAGTTCCCGGTGATGTGGAACGACACCACCATCGCTTCGTTCAAGGCGCTGGGCGCCACGACGCAAGGCAAGCTGGGCGAGGCGATGCGGGCTTTTGCCAAGGATCCGCACGACGAAGCCGCCGCCGCGGTGCTGGCCGACGAACCTTCAGAGGTGGGCAAGACGCGCACCACCTGCGTGGCCACGCTGCTGCGCGGCGGCCACGCCGACAATGCCTTGCCGCAATCGGCCACGGCCACCATCAACTGCCGCGTGTTCCCCGGCGTGGCCATCGACACGGTGCAGAAGACGCTGCAGGAGCAGGTGGGGCCCAAGGTCGAGATCAAGCTGGTCGGCAAGGCCATCGCCAGCGATGCCTCGCCGCTGCGGCCCGACGTGATGGCGGCGGTCACCAAGGCCGTGCATTCCATCCGTCCGGGCGTGGCCATCACGCCGATCCAGGAATCGGGCGCCACCGATGGCCTGTACTTCCGCGCGGTGGGCATTCCCACCTATGGCGTCAATGGCATGTTCATGAAGACCAGCGATGCGTTCGCGCATGGGCTCAACGAGCGCGTGCCGGTGAAGGGCTTCTACGATGACCTGGCCTACTGGCATGTGTTGCTCACCACGGTGGCGGGCAAGTCCGGCACGAAGTGACCCACGGCGCGGTATGCCGAAATTCCTGGTGCGGTTTGTCGCGTGGGGGCGCAGAATGGCGCCCCCACACCTGATTACGGAGTTCGTCATGCGTCCGACCGTTCTAGCCGTGCTGGTTGCTCTCGCTTTGCCTGTCGCCACCGCGGTGGCCGCGCCGCCGATGAAGTCGAATGTTCCCGCGTATGTCACCGCGGCCATCAACGATCCCGCCCGCAAGAACGACGTCGGCGACGACGATCGACGCAAGCTCGCCGACCTGATGGCCTTCACCGAGTTGAAGCCCGGCCAGTCGGTGGTGGACCTGATCCCCGGCAGCGGTTACTTCACCCGGGTGTTCAGTGGGATCGTGGGGCCCCAGGGGCACGTGTATGTGGTGTGGCCGAACGAATACGCCGCCGAATCGAAGTCTGATGTGCAGGCATCCAAGGCGCTGGTAGCCGATCCGCACTACGCCAACGTGGCTGTGTTCATGGTGCCCGCGAAAGAGTTCAAGACGCCGGACAAGGTGGACGTCGTGTTTACGTCGCAGAACTACCACGACTATCCCGACAAGTTCATGGGCAACGTTGACCCCACGGTGTTCGACAAGCAGGTGTTCGATTCGCTCAAGCCAGGCGGCCTGTTCGTGGTGATCGATCACGTGGCCGAGACTGGCTCGGGCATGCGCGACACCGACACCCTGCATCGCATCGATCCGGCCATTGTGAAGAAGCAGGTGGAATCGGTCGGCTTCAAGTTCGATGGCGAGAGCGACGTGCTGCGCAACCCGGCCGATCCGCACAACATCAAGGTGTTCGACAAGGCGATCCGCGGTCATACCGACCAGTTCGTCTACCGTTTCCGCAAGCCTGGCTAATGTTTTGACCGATCCACAACGTCCCGCCACGACGGAGGGCGCCACGGCGCCCTCCAACGATCCGCCTCCCACGCGCCCCCAACGCCCCGACGACGAAGACTGCTGCGGCCAGGGCTGCGTGCCCTGCATCTTCGACCTTTACGACGAAGCAATGGGCCGCTATCGCGAACAACTCGCCGCCTGGAAAGAAAGGCATCCAGGCGAACCGCCCGAGTAACCGACGCTCGCGCGCTCGTGTAGGAGCGCACCCAGTGCGCGATCATGGACGACGTAGAGCCCGACCTCTGTGGGAGCGCACCCTGTGCGCGACCGTTCCGTCTGATGTACTTCAGTTTCCGGGGTTCGCCTGATTTTTCCGTCTGGCGACGCTTCCATGCCGAAGTCGCGCACAGGGTGCGCTCCCACAATTGATGCATCCCTGAGTTAAGGCGCCGGTGCAGGCATGAACTTGAACGACGGCGTCTCCACGAACTGTGCCGACACCTCGCCCGAGTACACCTGCCCGTTTGCCATGGTCAGCTTCTTCACCGGCGCGCCGGGCTTGAGGTCGAGCTTGTGCAGGTCGACCCAGAACGTGTTCGGCCGCGTGGCCGAATCGAAGTAATAGACGAGGTTCTTCTGGTCGGACACGGTGTGCCAGATCGTCGATGAAAGATTGGGCTGATCGGGCGTGCTGATGCCCAGCGGCACGCTCACCGCGCGTTGCACGCTCATCACTTCCGCCACCGCCTGGTACGCGTACGACTGGTTGGGCACGCCCGCGATGTAGTTCGGATCGAGCTGCTTGGGTACGGCGTCGAGCAGGAACGAGGCGCGCGCAAAGCGATCGGCAGCGCGATTGGTACCGGGCAGGAATTTGAGCCCGCCGATGCTCTCCCAGTATTCGTACAGCGCAAGTTGCTTGTCGTAGATCGGCGAATTGGTCATCACCTTGTACTGGTGCCCGTGGTGGATCACGAGCTTGCCGTGGACGTACTCGAAAATCGCCGAATCGCCGCTCGCGTCGGAGATCGACATGTGGATGGTGAGCGGTTTGCCGTTGGGCAGGGGCGGGGCAATGATCTGGAACGGCTCCTTTGCCAGTGCTTTCACCGTGTCATCCACGCTGGCGAAATTGTCCAGTACATACTGGCCCCACAGGCTGATGGCCATGTGCGGGCGCTTGCGGTCCGGCGGGCCATAGTCGGTCTCGGCCAGGTAAAGCGCATTCATCACCAGGCCTTTTTCATTGATGCCATCGACGCTGCCGATGTCGTAGCCAGCGGTGATCACGCTGCCGTATCGCGATGTCCATTTCGGCGAGTTTGCGCCTGCGTTGCCGTCCCGCCTGATGCCTGCAGGGAAGATCCAGAGATTCGATCCCATGTCTTCCGACCAATCCATGTTGCGGCCGGTGATCACCGTCTGGTCGGCGCCGACGTAGAGGGTGCGTGTGCAGGGCAGTGCGGGGAAGGCGAGGGCAGTCGTGACGAGTCCCGCGGCGAAGGCCAGGAGATGGCGGCGCATGTCGTACCCCTGCGAAGGAAGTGGCAGCAAGAGAGCATGGCCGCGATGAAAGCATCGTGTAGCGTCATTACTCGCCTTCCCTGCAGGAGCGCACCCAATGCGCGATCGCCACTGCGCGATGAACGTGTGGATCGTGCACAGGGTGCGCTCCTGCAGGTGCGCGATTTACACTGCATGCCTCGTTCGACCGGATGTTCCGATGCATTCCCGATTGCTCGCCGTTGTCGCTGGCCTGCTGCTGGCCTCAGGCGCCTCCTTCGCACAGACGCCGCATACCGTCCTGCTCGAAGACCTCACCTGGACCGAGATCCGCGACCAGGTGAATGCGGGCAAGACCACCATCATCATTCCCATCGGCGGCACCGAGCAGAGCGGCCCGGGCATCGCGGTGGGCAAGCACAACGCACGCGTCGCGTACCTGTCGAAGAAGATCGCCGAGCGGCTGGGCAATGCGCTGGTGGCACCCGTCGTCGCCTACGTGCCCGAAGGTGGCGTGGCGCCACCAAGTTCGCACATGCGTTTCCCCGGCACGATCACCGTGCCGGACGGCGTGTTCGAGCAGATGCTTGAATCCGCAGCGCAGAGTTTCGCAGTGCACGGTTTCCGCAACGTCGTGTTCCTTGGCGACCACGGCGGCTACCAGAAAGACCTGGACCGCGTCGCCGCCAAGCTCAACAAGGCCTGGGCCGGCAAGGCCAGGGCCATCGTGCCGGCGGAGTACTACGCCAGTTCGTCCGAGGGCTATGCGCAATTGCTGCGCCAGCGCGGTTACCGCGACGACGAGATCGGCACCCATGCGGGGTTGGCCGATACGTCGCTGCAGCTGGCCGTGGCGCCGCAGATGGTGCGGCTGGACCCGTTGCAGCATGGGCCCAAGCTTGGGCAGGCCGATGGCGTATATGGCGGCGACCCGCATCGCGCCTCGGCCGACCTTGGTCAAGTAGGCATCGATGCTATTGTGTTACACACCGTCGACGCCCTGAAGAAAGCCACCCAGGGGCGTTGATGCCCTCTCAGGGGCGCCCTCCCACCTCCATACAAGCTGTCCGCACATGGCCATCGCCCACTCCTTGCGTTCCCTTCGCCTGTCCCGCTTCGTACCGTTCGCGCTCGCTGCCGCGTGCGTCGGCGGCAACGCCCTGGCGGCTTCGTCCGTCAACACCGTTCCCGGCATGCCGCCGGTGGTCAATCCCGCCAACATCTACAGCGAATCCGGCCTTGGCCATGTGAGTCCTGAGGTGGCCAAGGATCTTCCCCGCATCTACGTGCCGAACCTGCGCTCCAACGACGTGTACGTGATCGATCCGGCCACCTACAAGGTGGTCGACAAGTTCAAGGTGGGCGAGGGCCCGCAGCACGTCGTGCCGTCGTGGGACATGCGCACGCTGTGGGCGACCAACAACGCCGAGCGCAAGAACGACGGCAGCCTGACGCCCATCGACCCGCGCACCGGCAAGCCGGGCAAGCCGGTGGCGGTGGATGATCCGTACAACATGTACTTCACGCCGGATGGCAAGGAAGCGATCGTGGTAGCCGAGGCGCACGCCCGGCTGGACTTTCGCGATGCGCACACCATGGCGCTGCATTCGAGCCTGTCGGCGCCGGAGTGCAAGGGCATCAACCACGCCGAGTTCTCCATCGATGGCAGCTATGCCATCTTCACCTGTGAGTTCACCGGCAAGCTCACCAAGATCGACATGGTGAACCGCAAGGTGCTGGGTTACCTCGACCTGTCCAAGAAGGGCATGCCGCAGGACATCCGCGTGTCGGCCGACGGCAAGACCTTCTACGTGGCCGACATGATGGCCGACGGCGTCTACCTGATCGACGGCGACAGCTTCAAGCAGGTCGGCTTCGTCAAGACCGGCGTGGGCACGCATGGCCTGTACCCGAGCCGCGACGGCAGCAAGCTGTACGTGGCCAATCGCGGTTCGAACAAGATCCATGGCCCCAAGCACGGCAAGGGCAGCGTCTCGGTGATCGACTTCAAGACGCAGAAGGTGGTGGCCAACTGGCCGATCCCCGGTGGCGGCAGCCCGGACATGGGCAACGTCAGTGCGGACGGCAAGACGCTCTGGTTGTCCGGTCGCTTCGATGACGTGGTGTATGCGATCGACACCACCAGCGGCCAGGTGCGCTCCATCAAGGTGGGCCAGGAGCCGCACGGACTTACCGTGTGGCCGCAGCCGGGCCGCTATTCGCTGGGCCATACCGGCATCGTGCGCTGAGGTTTCCTCCTCACGCTGAAACACCAACGCCTGCCCCCGAAAAGGGGCAGGCGTTTTCTTTTGCGATCGACGCAGCTGTCATCCCTTTGTTATCGCCTTTTCCCGACTTCACGGTTAAATTGTGAACTAGAGCACATTTTCGACTTGAGTCATGGAGTGGTGCATGAAGGGGAAGCAGCGGGTCGGGCGGTGGATATGCCGCATGTTCCGGCACAAGTGGGAGCGCCCGGAGCCCGGACGCCGCGAGTGCGGGCGTTGCGGCCGCATCGAGCAACGGACCTGGCGTTTGAGCTGAGGTCACGGGTGCTGGCAATCGGCCCTGACGTCCCCACATGGAAGGCTTCCCCTGCCGAGGAGGCCGCATGATTCCGTTTTCCATACTCGATCTGGCACCGGTCACCGAGGGCAGCAACGCCACCCAGGCGTTCGCCAACACGCTGGACCTGGCGCAGCGCGCCGAGCGTTGGGGCTACACGCGCTACTGGCTGGCCGAGCACCACAACATGCCCGGCATCGCCAGTGCGGCCACGGCGGTGTTGATCGGCCACGTGGCCGGCGGCACGTCGACCATCCGCGTCGGCGCGGGCGGCATCATGCTGCCGAATCATGCGCCGCTGCAGGTGGCCGAGCAGTTCGGCACGCTGGCCTCGCTCTACCCGGGTCGCATCGATCTTGGGTTGGGTCGTGCGCCGGGCACCGATCACCCGACGGCCCGCGCGCTGCGCCGCTACTTCGACAGTGCCGAGGCGTTCCCGCATGACGTGGCCGAACTGCTGGCCTACTTCGAACCAGCCACGCCGGACCAGCCGGTGCGCGCCGTACCCGGCGCCGGCATCGAGGTGCCCGTCTGGCTGCTGGGCTCAAGCCTGTTCAGTGCGCGCCTGGCGGCGGCGATGGGCCTGCCGTTCGCATTCGCTTCCCACTTCGCCCCCGATGCAATGGACGAAGCGCTGGCGCTGTATCGCCGCGATTTCAGGCCGTCTGCGCGACTGCAGGCGCCATACGCGATGCTCGGCATCAACCTCGTGGCTGCCGGCAGCGATGCCGAGGCGCGGCGCCTGTTCACCACGCAGCAACAGAGCTTCATCAACCTGCGCCGTGGCCGGCCCGGCCTCATTCCTCCGCCGATCGACGACATCGAAACCTACTGGACGCCCACCGAAAAGTTCGGTGTCGAGCGCGCACTGGCCTGTGCGGTAGTGGGTGACGCGAACACGGTGAAGGAGGGCCTCGAAGCGTTCGTGGCGCGGCACCGTCCCGACGAGCTGATGGTCACCGCCAACGTGTTCGAGCACGAAGCGCGGTGCCGTTCCTTCGAGGTGGTGGCGAAGCTGCGGCAGAAGATGGCTGCCTAGCTGGGCGATATCTATAGGAGCGCACCCGGTGCGCGACTGCGGCGCCTTGTTGCCACCGCGACGACAGGTTTGTCGCGCACAGGGTGCGCTCCCACAGAGAAGCAGGTGCAACTCAGGTTGAGCGAAGTTCTACCGAAGGTCTTGCCGGCAGTCGCTGGCAATTGCGCGGGGAACGGGTGATGGCGTCGGCCCGGCGAGGCCGATCTCTGTAGGAGCGCACCCGGTGCGCGACCGCGGCGCCTTGTTGCCACCGCGACGACAGGTTTGTCGCGCACAGGGTGCGCTCCCACAGAGAAGCAAGTGCAACTCAGGGTTGGGCGAAGTTCTATCGAAGGTCTTGCCGGCAGTCGCTGGCAATTGCGCGGGGAACGGATGATGGCGTCGGCCCGGCGAGGCCGATCTCTGTAGGAGCGCACCCAGTGCGCGACCGCAGCGCCTTGTTGCCACCGCGACGACAGGTTTGTCGCGCACAGGGTGCGCTCCCACAGGGAGGCACTCAGGGCTGGGCGAAGTTCTGCCGCAGGTCCTGCCGGCATCGCGCGAGCAACTGGGCGGGGAACCGCGTGATGGCGTCGTCGGTGTAGCCAGCTTCGCCGTCCAGCAGGCCATGCTCGGTGAGCTGCTGGCACATGGCCAGTCGCTGCGCGGCATGCAGCACGCGGCTCATGGGTTGCTCCATGGCCTCGGGTACGGTCTCCGCATGCTCTACCAACGAATCGAGGACCACTGGCGGCAGATCCCAGTGGCGGCCGGCCTGCACGCTGAGCCGTGCGGCGATGCGCGCACAGCCAGCGATGAAAGAGGGCGAACAGGTGGGCAGGGATTGGCTCAGGTCCTTGTCGAGCAACCGTGCCATGGCGCCCAGCCCGGTATAACCGACCAGCCCGGCCAGCTGAGCTTCAAACGGGTCGCACTGGCCTTTGCTGAGGAATACCGCAGCATGCGCGCAGCGCTCCGCGTGGTCCCAAAGTCGCTGACCGATGACCTGTCCGTTCGCGCCGGCGCTCGCCATCAGGATGGGCTTCATCACGTAGACCGACACCACATGGCGCAGGCCGACCTGGCCGAGCAGCACGACGGCGTGCTGGAGGCTGCCGATGGGATGGGCGGTGCGATACGCCACGCTTCCGGTGACGCGCATGACCTCGCCCACCAGCACGGGGTCGCGGCGGATCAGGTTGGCCAGCTGTGCGCCGTTGAGGTTGTCGCTCTTCATGGCGCGCATCAGCTGCGGCAGCACCGTGGGCATGCGGGGCAGGGTACGTACATCGAAACGGCCGCTGTCACACAGCTCGCCCAGCCGCTGCAGCAACACCTGTTCGCGGCCCAGGTTGGCGTGATCGCCGACGTTCACCGGCAGGTTGAGGATGAACCGATGGAAGCGCTCCTCGACGTCGTTGCAGGTCAGGGAGCTGAGGCCTGTGTCGTCGAGGCTTGCCGAGGTATCGCGGCCGGGCGCAGCCGGGCGCGGCGCCGGCGTTGCAGGGCCGCGCTCACGTGCGAAAAACCGCCACCAGTAACCCATCATTGTCCCTCTAGCTCCCTCACGCCGCGCCCCCGCTCCGCTTCTGTATCGGCATGAAAGTGCAAACATGTAGAGCCGGGGACTGAACCTGCGACGGGCTGCTCAAGCCGTGCCGTTTTCCCGCAGACGATCGATCCAGCGGGTCGCGCCGAGACCCGCGAGCCGGCCGCTGGCGAAGCAGGCGGTGAGCAGGTAGCCACCGGTCGGCGCCTCCCAGTCCAGCATCTCGCCGGCGCAGAACACGCCGGGCAGGTCGGCGAGCATCTGCTGCCCATCCAGCGCTTCCAGGCGCACGCCGCCACCGCTGCTGATGGCTTCCTGGATCGGGCGGGCGCGCTTCAGTGTCAGCGGAAGACGCTTGATGGTGCGCGCCAGGGTTTCGGGGTCATGGAACTGATCGCGGTCCAGCACCTCGTGCAGCAGCGCCGCCTTGACCCCGCCAAGGCCGGTCTGGCGCCGCAGATGCTCGCTCATCGAGCGGCTGCCGCGAGGCTTGGCAAGGTCGGTGCGGAGGCGATCGAGCGTGCGGTCGGGGGCGAGGTCCAGCGCCATTGTGGTCGATCCATGCGCGGCAATGGCATCGCGCAGCATGCCGGAGAAGGCATAGATCAGGCTGCCCTCGATGCCCGTGGCGGTGATCACGCACTCGCCCTGGCGGCTGTGTTCGTGACCTTGGGTATCGTGCAGATGGATCACCACCGGTTTCAGCGGCGATCCCGCGAAGCGACTGGCGAGGTGGTTGGTCCAGCCGATGTCGAAGCCGCAGTTGGACGGCACCAGCGGCGCGACCGGCACGCCACGTTCGGCGAGCCACGCTTGCCACGCGCCATCGGAACCGAGTTGCGGCCAGCTGCCGCCGCCCAGTGCCAGCACCACGGCATCCGCACGAATGGCCCGTTCGCCGTCCGGCGTATCCATGCGCAACATGCCTTCCGTATCCCAGCCAAGCCAGCGGTGATGCACATGGAAGCGCACGCCGCTTTCGCGCAGGCGATGCACCCAGCCGCGCAGAAGCGGAGCGGCTTTCAGGTCGCTGGGAAACACGCGGCCGGAGCTGCCGACAAAGGTTTCCACACCCAGCCCCCGCGCCCACTCACGCAGGTCGTCGGCGTCGAAGGCGTCCAGCCATTGGCCCACTTCCTTCGCCCGCGATCCATAGCGCTGCACGAAGTCAGGCTTGGGCTCGCCATGCGTGAGGTTCATGCCGCCCTTGCCGGCGATGAGGAACTTGCGGCCCACCGAGCCCTTGGCTTCGAAGACGTCGACCTCGATGCCGGCCGCACGCGCCGTTTCGGCCGCCATCAGGCCAGCGGGGCCGCCGCCGATGATGGCGAGGCGAACGTGGGTGTGCGGGGCAGGAGACATGGCAGGCGTCAGTTCGGCAGCGTGGCCGCCATGCGCGATTGCGGCTCGATCGAAACGCTTGAGGTCTCGCTCATGATCTCGAGCTGGCCGTCCTGGATCAGGCATTGCAGGCGCATGCCGCGCTCGGACATGGCCGCGAGCAAATCCACCGTTTCAGCGGGAATATCCAGCACGGTGAGGTTGCGGTTGCGGCTCAGCGAGCTGCCGATCTTGTCCCACCAGATGTCCGCGCTGCGGCCGCTGTAATTGATCACCACCACGTGCTGGGCGCGGCCGCATGCCTTGCGGATGCGTGCCTCGTCCGGCTGGCCCAGCTCGATCCACTGTTCGATCTCGCCGGTGTACGCCTTGCGCCACAGCGCTGGTTCGTCATCGTCGCTGAGGCCCTTGCCGAACTCGAGCCGCTCATCGGCGTACAGCGCGAACGCCAGCAGGCGCACCATCAGGCGCTCGGCGGTTTCGGACGGATGCCGCGCCACCGTCAGCGCATGGGTGGCGTAGTAATGCCGGTCCATGTCGCTGACCTGGAGCTCTGCCTTGTAGATGGTGGCGTTGAGGGCCATGGTGGCTGCCTGCAGAAGGTAACCACCCATTGTACTTGGGCGGGGTGACCTGCCGCTTCACCGCTATGAATCAGCTGCGGGGAAGCAGATCCAGCAACGGTTTGACCAGATCCATGGGCAGCGGGAACACGATGGTCGACGCCTTGCCGCTGTTGGACATGTCAGCCATGGTCTGCATGTAGCGCAGCTGCAGCGCCTGCGGCTGCTGCGAAAGCATGGCCGCGGCGTCGCGCAGTTTTTCTGCGGCCTGCAGCTCGCCGTCGGCATGGATGACCTTGGCACGCCGCTCGCGTTCGGCCTCGGCTTGGCGGGCGATCGCACGCACCATCGTTTCGTTGAGGTCCACATCCTTGATCTCGACGTTGCTGACCTTGATGCCCCAGGGATCGGTGGCTTCGTCGAGGATCTGCTGCAGGCTGTGGTTGATCGAATCGCGCTGCGAAAGGATGTCGTCCAGGTCGTGCTGGCCGAGCACCGAGCGCAACCTCGTCTGCGCGAGCTGGCTAGTGGCCTGGAAAAAGTCGGACACCTGCAGGATCGCCTTGTCCGGTTCCACGACGCGGAAATACACCACGGCATTGACGCGCACCGACACGTTGTCGCGCGAGATCACGTCCTGCGGCGGCACATCCATCACCGTCACGCGCAAGTCCACGCGCATCATCCGTTGCACGAACGGGACGAGGATGAACAAGCCAGGCCCTTTGGTGCCGGTGTAGCGGCCCAGCGTCAGCACCACGCCGCGCTGGTATTCGGGCAGCACCTTGATCGACATGAACAGCAACGCCAGCACCCACACCACGATCACACCGAAGAAGCCGTACATGAGCATCGTCTCCTGAGTTCGACCTAGGCCGGAGTTACCCGCAACAGCAGGCCATCACGGCCTACGACCCGCACGCGCGCGCCGGCGGGCAGGGCAGATTCGCAGCGCACGCGCCATTGCTCGCCGCCGATGCGCGCCCAGCCCTCGCCATCGGGGCCAATCGCCTGCATCAGCTCGCCGGTGGTCAGCAGCATTTGCGTGTCGCCGTTGAACAGTCGCGTTCGTCGCGAACGCCGCACCATGCGCAGCAACAGCACGAGCAGCACCATCGCGGAAGCGGCGATGCCACCGATCACGCCGAGATTCACGGCATAACCGGGCACGCCGCGGTTGAACAGCATGATCGACCCGATCACGAACGCGATCACGCCGCCGATGCCGATCGCGCCCACCGAGGGCACGAGGGTCTCGGCCACGATCAGCCCGATGCCCAGCATCATCAAGGCGAGGCCCGCATAATTCACGGGCAACAGCTGCAGCGCATAAAGACCTATCAGCAGGCAGATCGCACCGGCCACGCCCGGCAACAGCACGCCAGGATGGAAGGCCTCGATCACCAGCCCGTACATGCCTGCGAGCAACAGCAGGTAGGCGACGGTGGGATGGGTCACGAGATCAAGCAGATGCGTGCGCCAGTTTGGCGCGTAGTCGCGAATGGGCAGGCCGGTGGTATGCAGAGTGATGTCGGTGCCCGCGACACGCACGCGCCGCCCGTCCGCGCGCGCCAGCAGCGTGGCGGTGTCGCCGACGACAAAGTCGACGACATGCTTCTGCAAGGCTTCGTCTGCCGTGAGCGTCGCAGCGCCACGCACAGCTTGTTCAGCCCAGTCCGCATTGCGTCCATTGAGCTGCGCGAGCGAACGGATCGATGCGATGGCGTCGTTGAGCACCTTGTTGGTTTCCGCATCTGAGGATGGCGTCGAGGCGGTGCCCGAAGGTGCCGGCGTGTTGCCGATCGGCAACGGACTGGTTCCACCCAGCGGCACCGGTGTCGCGGCGCCCAGGTGGGTTGCAGGTGCCATCGCCGCTACCTGGCACGCATAGAGGATGTAGGTTCCCGCGGAAGCGGCTCGCGCTCCCGATGGCGCGACATAGCCCAATACGGGCTGATGGGCTGCAAGGATGCTGGTGATGATGGAACGCATGGAATCGGACAAGCCGCCCGGTGTGTCCATCTGCAACACGATCACCGTGGCGCCGTCGCGACTCGCGCGCTCAAGGCTGTTGTCGACGTATTCGGCGCTGGCAGGCCCGACAGGGCCGGTGAGTTCGATGCGGGCGGCAAAGGCGCCGGCACGCGCAGGCCCTTCGGCGGCCTGTCCGATTGCCATCACGGCGGCCAGCGTCAACAAAAGGCTGGCCGACATCCAGAGCCATCGCATCACGCGGCGCCTCCTAGAAGCTCGGCTTCAGAGTGCGCCCGGGAATGTTTTGCCGGTGTGAGACACCGGAGGAGATGTCAATGTGACCGCAGTGGTCCGTCATTCCACGGGGGCGGATTCCGCGATCCGGCCGTATAACGCTGGCAGAAGTACCTGCATCACGGCCCATTGATGGGTGACCGTCATGCGCGTTGCGGTTCCGGTTGAGAAGCCTGGAAATACGGGAACGAACGCCTCGGCCTCAGCCGTAAACCGGCCGACCTTGCGCATCGAGCAAGTCGTGATCCACCAGCCACTGGCGTGCGTTTTCCGCATCCTGCTCGAACCACGCCTGCGTCGAGCCGAGCCGGAACGAATAGCCCCACGCATCCATGTCGGTCATCAGGCGCTGGCGTCCCACGCCGGGCAGTTCGTCGGCCAGCACGATCTGCAGGTAGCAGGTGGCGTCTTCTTCGGCGATCGAGTCGGTGGCGTCCGTGTGCACGGAGGCACGACGCTCCGCCGGGAGCACGATCAGGTGTCCGGCTTCGTGCAGCAACGAGTGCACCGGCGTATCGCCGCGTGCATACACGGTGGTGCCGATGATGCCGGCTTCCTCATCGCCCCAGAAACTGCCGGGAATGGCGGTGCCAGGTTCGACGCGCAGCAGCTGCAGGCCGTAGCGCGCCAACAGCGCGGCGGGCGCGTCGAAGCCGATGGCATCCAGACGCGTCACGCTGGCTTCGGCAGTCGGCATAGGGGATTCGGGTGACATGGATGAATCGGCCGCCTGAGGGCGGCGATGAAGCGAACAGGTCGTGGCACGGGGACGACCCGTGCCACGATGGCATCAGCCGGCAGGCTTTGCGTGATCAGGCAGCGCCACGGAAAGCTCAAGGATCTCGTGTCCGCTGTCTCGCTCAACGTTGATGTTGATGGCTTCGAGGTCGACGTGGACGTATTTCTTGATCACTTCGAGCAACTCGTTGCGCAGCAACGGCAGGTAGTCGGGCGCGCCGCGGGTGGAGCGCTCCTGGGCCACGATGATGCGAAGGCGCTCCTTGGCGACGGTAGCGGTGGGCTCCGGCTTGCGCTTCAGGAAATCAAGAATACCCATCGCGATCAACCTCCGAATACGCGCTGGAAGAAGCCCTTCTTCTGCACTTCGGTGAAGCGCAGGGCACGTTCCTCGCCGAGGATGCGGGCGACGGTGTCGCTGTAGGCCTGGCCGGCGAACGAGTTCTCGTCGAGGATCACCGGCACGCCCGCGTTGGACGCGGCGAGCACGTTCTCCGATTCGGGGATCACGCCGACGACGTTGATGCCGAGGATTTCCTCCACGTCCTTGACGCTGAGCATTTCGCCCACCGCCACGCGCGCCGGGTTGTAGCGCGTCAGCAGCAGGTGCTGCTTGATCGCGCCGTCGCCGCGCTCGGCGCGACGGGTCTTGCTGGCGAGCAGACCGAGGATGCGGTCCGAGTCGCGCACCGAGGACACTTCCGGGTTCACCACCACCACCGCGTGGTCGGCGAAATACATCGCCAGGTGCGCACCCTTCTCGATGCCGGCGGGCGAATCGCACACGACGTAGTCGAAGCCTTCCTTGTCCAGATCCTCAAGGACCTTTTCCACGCCTTCCTGGGTAAGCGCGTCCTTGTCGCGCGTCTGGCTGGCGGCCAGCACGTAAAGGGTCTCGTAGCGCTTGTCCTTGATCAGGGCCTGCTTGAGCGTGGCCTCGCCGTGGACGACGTTGACGAAGTCGTACACCACGCGGCGTTCGCAGCCCATGATGAGGTCGAGGTTACGCAGGCCTACGTCGAAATCGATCACCGCGACTTTCTTGCCGGCGATGGCAAGGCCCGTCGCAAGCGAGGCACTGGTGGTGGTCTTGCCTACGCCACCTTTGCCCGAAGTGACAACGATAATCTCAGCAGTCAAGGCTCATCTCCGCAAAATGCTTTGTTGTAGTAATGGGCTGTCGTCAAAGCTTGGCGATCAGCAATTTTTCCCCTTCGAGCCAGCATCGCACAGACTGGCCTTCCAGGTCCTTCGGAATTTGTTCAAACACGCGGTAGTGGCCAGCGATGGCCACCAGCTCCGCGCGGAAGTCGGAAATATAGATGCGCGCCTTCTCATCGCCCTGTGCGCCAGCCATCGCACGGCCACGCAGGCCGCCGTAGATGTGGATGCTGCCGTCGGCGATGACTTCGGCGCCGTTGGCCACCGTGCCGGTGACCACGAGATCGCGCTCGCGCGCATAGACCTGCTGGCCAGAACGCACGGTGCCGTCGACATGCTGAGCGCCCAGACCGGCGACGACGGGTTCGGGTTCGCTGCGTGCGGGTTCGGCACGTCGCGGCGCCTCGGCGGCGGGAGTCGGCGCGGGTGGTGCCGGCGGCGCGATGCTGCCGCCATCGGCGGGCTCGTAAGCGGCACGGAACTTGGCGATCAGCGGCAGGCCCATGCGGCGCGAGAGTGCTTCCACCTCGCTGGTGCCGTAGGCGAGGCCGACCGGGATCATGCCGGCGCTGCGCACGGCCTCGAGCAGCGCATCGACCGTGCCCTCGTCGGGCAGGTTCAGCAGGTGGCTGAGGTCCAGCACCACGGCGGCGCGTGAAAACAATTGCGGTGCGGCGCGAACGCGACGCTCCAGCTCATCGCAGAGGGCGGCGGCATCGGCACGGCGCACGCGCACGTTGGCGATGCCGACCTGGCCGAAACGGAGGTCGCAGGCTTCTTGTGTATCCATTCGCGCATTCATGGGCGCCGCTCTCCCGCGAGGCGGCGCCGGGTGGTATCAGGGTGATGGAGAGGACGCTGGCGTTCGGCCAGCCACGGCACATCGGGCAGGCCGTCGTGGTCCAGGTAGGTTTCGCGGACGAAGGCGTAGCTCGGCAGGTCCTTGGCCAGCAGGCTGACCTGCGGGCCTTCGGTGGCCATGCGCTGCTGCCCCACTTCCTGGAAGCCGTAGGTGCCGTGGAACAGCACCACCACGTCGTCGCGCGGCTCCAGGAACACCTCGCAGGTGAGCAGGGGCACGCGCACCTCCGCATAGCTGGTCACGTCGCAGTAGAAGATGCGACCGAGGCCGTGGCGGCGGTAGGCGTTGGCGATGACGATGCGGTCGATGTAGACGAACTGCGGGTAATGCTCGGAAAACCACTGGTAATTCGAGCTGTCGTAGTCGCTGCCGTCACGCAGGGCGATCAGAAAGCCGGCCAGGTGGCCGTCGATCTCGGCCACGCGGAAATAGTCCGCGTGATCATAGAAGAAGCGCAGTTGGGTCGCGTCCAGGGCGAGGATGGTGCGGCCGGCGGCGTTGTTGAGCGCCAGTACGGCATCCAGGTCGTGCTCTCGCACGTCGCGGATGGCAAGGGCCATTCGTTGCTCCGCTTTGTGTGGTTCGAGGACAAGACCGTTTGCAGCGGCCCCACGTAACAGGCGGCATTATGACATGCGTACGGCGCCCGCACATAACACGGCGCACCATGTAAAACCTTCGTAAAGCGCCAACGGGCGTGCCTTTCGGCAGGGGTGGGGGAATGACTTCTCACGCATTGCACCACGCCCGCCGCCGGCTGATGATGCGCGTATGGCATGGTCCAACATCAACCACATCCGGCTGCTGCGGTATGCCGGCCTCACGACGTACCTCTGCGTGGCCCTGCCGCTGCTGCCCGGCAGTTGGAGCCTGGCGCAGGTCAGTTCCTGGTGGAGCAACCCGAACATCACGGGGTGGGTGCTCTCGTACCTGATCTTCGGGCTCACCTATCTGCTGCTGACGCGCCGATCGAGCATGACACGGCAGGTCGGCTACCCCTCGCTGCCGCAGCTGCTGGGCCTCGTGGTCCTGACCGGTTCGGCGGTGGCGATGGGCTGGTTCAGCCAGAGCGGCCTGTCGGCCATGCTGATGCTGGTGATCGCGGTGGTGCTGCCCTGGCAGCTGCCGGTCGGCGCCGGGTTGCTGTGGATGCTGCTGCAGAACCTGATGCTGATCCCGATCATCGCCAGCTACATGGGCTGGACCATCGTGACGGCGATCCTTCAGGTGTGCATGTACCTGGGCATCTCGGCGCTGGTGTTCTTCACCTCGATGATCGCGAGCTTGCAGGCGGAGGAGCGCGAGATCCAGCGCCGCCTCAACTCCGAACTGCGCGCGACGCGCGCACTGCTCGCCGAATCCACGCGTATCGCCGAGCGCATGCGCATTGCACGTGACCTGCACGATCTGGTCGGCCATCACCTGACCGCGCTCAGCCTCAACCTCGAAGTGGCCAGCCACCTGGTCAATCCGCAGGCAGCCGAACATGTGCAGAAGGCGCAGATCACCGCCAAGCACCTGCTGTCGGACGTACGCGAGGTGGTCAGCGAGCTTCGCCAGGACGACGCCATCGATCTTACCCAGGCATTGCGCAGCCTTATCGAAGGCGTGCCCGGCCTGCGCGTGCATGTGGAGACGCCGCCGCGCTTCAGCGTGGAAGATCCGCGCCGCGCCCAGGTATTGCTGCGCTGTGCGCAGGAAATCATCACCAATGCCGCCAAGCATGCGGCGGCGCGCAACCTGTGGCTGCGCTTTGACTACGTCAACGCCAACTTGCTGGAACTGTCGGCACGCGACGACGGCCGTGGCGCCGCCAACTTCAAGCCAGGCAACGGCCTGTCAGGCATGCGCGAGCGCCTGACCGAGTTCGAGGGCAGTGTCATGGTGGACCCCGCACTGATGCAGGGTTTTGCACTCACCGTGCGACTGCCGCTGGGCGAGGCGCCGGAGCTGGCGCATACGCCGTCACGGTTCGAACCTCCCGCGCTGGGGACGGTGTAAAGAATGCACCCCGGCTTGGTGGGTCATGCCAGAATGCGGGGCTTGGATAGCCGCATCGTAAGAGTCCGGTCCATGCAGGGGCATGGGTCGGGCTTGTTTCTCCGTTGGCCGCGGGCATCGGACGCAGGCCGCAACCGCTTCGAGGATTCACGATGATTTCCGTCTGTCTTGTCGATGACCAGAACCTGGTTCGCCAGGGTGTCCGCTCCCTGCTCGATCTGGCGGAGGACATCCGCGTGGTGGCCGAGTGCGCCGACGGTGCGCAGGCCGTGCAGGACATTCCGCGCATCAAGCCCGACGTGGTGCTGCTCGACCTTCGCATGCCAAACATGAGCGGCCTGGAAGTGCTGCAGGCACTGTCCGCCCGCAACGAGCTTCCGCCCACCATCATCCTGACCACCTTCGACGACGACCAGCTCGTGCTGCAGGGCCTCAAGGCCGGCGCCCGGGGCTACCTGCTCAAGGACGTGTCGCTGGAGCAACTGGTGGAGGCGGTGCGCACGGTGGCCGCAGGCGGTTCGCTGGTCGCTCCCATGGTCACCCAACGTCTGCTGGCCGGCGTCGGCCGCATGCAGAACCAATTCACCAGCCTGGAACAGCCCGACCCGTTGACCGAGCGCGAGACCGAGATCCTGCGCCTCCTGTCAGGCGGTTACAGCAACAAGGAAATCGCCAACTCGCTGAAGGTGGCCGAGGGCACGGTGAAGAACCACGTGTCCAACATTCTTTCCAAGCTGGGTGTACGCGATCGCACCCGTGCCGTGCTGAAGGCGCTGGAGCTGGGCATCGTCTGAGCGCGCAGCCGGAACGGCCATCGCTCCCGACAACTTTGCGTGCAAGCCCCGAAGGCGCTGGATTCCGGCGCCTTCGTTCATATGGGGCCGAAAACAGCTCCGACCCGTGCATCCGTAAGGTCTGACGCTACGCCGCCAGCCCTAGTGCCATAGCCATTCGCGGGCGTCTGGAAGGCCAATTCACAGCCGGATGGCGTTCCTGCGCGTGAGCAAGTAGTATCGGTGGCTTCGGCGCTGGCCGACCCCCCGTCACGACGTGATTCTTCGGGAATTTCCCCGTGGCTGGCCGGTCTCCGGCGACTCGACTGCCCTTAGTGCCGTATACAGAGAGACGTGCGGAGAACCCTGGAATGATGCGTGTTCTTGAATTTATTGTTGCCCTGGTCATCGTCGCCGTCGTGGCGGTGGTGGTGGGCGTGGTTATGCCTGGCAGTGGCCATGTGGAAAGGTCGCTGGTCATCGGCAAGGACATGCGTCAGGTCTATGACGTGCTGAGCAACTTCCGTCGCTTCCCGGAATACACCGTGCAGCGCGAGTACGACCGCAACATCAAGTTCGACTTCTCCGGCAAGGCCTATGGCCCGGGCGCCGAGCTGTCCTGGTCCAGCCAGGATGAGAAGGTCGGCAACGGCAAGCTGACCATCGCTTCGGCCGATCCGAGCTTCGACAAGGTCGACTCGCAGGCCCGCAAAGCGTCGATCGTCTGGAACCTGGACAACGACTGGCGCGGCAACGACAAGCACTTCACCCTGGACCTCGAGCGTCAGGGCAGCCGTGGCCAGCTGACCAAGGCCACCTGGTCGTATGACGTGGCCTACGGCTTCAACCTGATCAACCGCTATTCGAACCTCTACATTCACGGCGATCCGGATTCATTCATCCAGTTCACCCTGAACAACCTGCAGAACGTGCTGGCCGGCGTGCAGAACGTCGACTACAGCAAGCTGATTCCGTACATCGAGCAGACCCAGCCGACGCCGGTGCTGATGGTTTCCACCTCGATCGAGCGCAAGGGTGGCCTCGAGGCCCTCAACGATGCGACCGACAAGGCCATCGGCCAGATCCAGGCGGCTGCCAAGAAGCTGGGCGTGACCACCACCGGTCCGCGCATCATCTACACCACCAACTACGGCGACCAGAACTACACCTTCGACGTGGCGATGCCGATCAGCGCGACCAGCCTGAATGTCGGTGGCCAGACCGTGGAGCTCGCCGCCGCCAAGTCGCCTGATCTGAATGGCCCCGCCAGCGCCAGCACCAGTGGCGATGCCGCTGCTGCCAACCCGGCCGACAACACCCCGGGTGGCCATGACCGCTTCGGCCGCCTGATCGTCGACAACGACGTGCGCGCCTTCCTGGCCTTCGGTGGCCCGGCCCTCAAGGCCGTGTGGAACGGCACCGCCGCCGGCGTGCCGCAGACCCGCGACCTGATGAAGGCCTACGCCCAGACCCACGGCTACAAGTTCGACGAAGTGGTGAACCGCTTCTACGACATCGAAGCCAAGCCGGAAGTGAAGCAGGGTGACCAGGTCACGCAGTACGCCGAATACGACGTGTACCTGCCGCTGAGCTGGGCGCCGGAACAGACCCCGGAACAGGAAGCAGGTATCAAGCCGCCGTCGCTGGACCAGGGCACCGACCAGCAGGCTCCTGCTTCGTCGAGTACGGCCGCGGCTCCTGCCGAAGCCGGCACCGCCGGCAAGTAAGCCGCCAGCGCCATGCATCGAAAAGGCCCTTCCTAGCGAAGGGCCTTTTCATTTCTGACGCGTGCATCGACCGGTAACGGCGAACTTTTCGGTTACATTGCAGGTCGACTCGCTGATCCACGAAGGCCTTGCGCACTGCGCGGCCGCCGCCTGCCTCGACCGGACATGATCGAAACCGAACAGCTCACCCGGCGCTACGGCGCCCTGACCGCCGTGGATTCGCTGAGCTTCCGCGCCGAACCGGGGCAGGTGCTTGGACTCCTTGGCCCCAATGGCGCCGGCAAGACCACGGTGATGCGCATGATCGCCGGCTTCCTCGCGCCCAGTTCTGGCACGGCGCGCGTCTGTGGCCACGATGTCCGCAAGGAGCCGCTGAAGGCCAAGCGCGCACTCGGCTATTTGCCGGAAGGGGCGCCGAGCTATGGCGAGCTGACGGTGCGCGAGTTCCTCACCTTCATCATCCGCATGCGCGGCCTGCAGCGAGAAGAGGGCTATCGGCGCTTCGAACGCGTGGTCGGCGGCCTGCAATTGGAAGGCGTACTCGACCAGTGCATCGACACGCTGTCCAAGGGCCTGCGCCGTCGCGTGGGCCTGGCGCAGGCGATCGTGCACAACCCGCAGGTGCTGATGCTGGATGAACCCACCGATGGCCTCGATCCGAACCAGAAGCACACGGTGCGGCAGCTGATCGACGCCATGGCGCGCGACCGCACTATCCTCATCTCCACGCACTTGCTGGAAGAAGTGCATGCGCTATGCAACCGCGTGGTGATCATCGCCAACGGCAAGCTGCTGGCCGACGCCACGCCGGCCGAGCTGGAAGCGCGTTCCCGCTATCACGGCGCGGTGTCTTTCAGCGCGCCGGGCAGCGGTGTGTCGCAGGAAATGCTGGGCCGCCTGCCGCAGGTGGCGTCGATCGAGGTAGACCCTTTGGACGGGCGCATCACCGTGTTCCCGCGTCCGGGCGAACGCATCCTGGAGCCGGTGGAAACGCTGCTGCGCCAACAGGGGTTGGAAGTGTCGGAAATCCAGCTGGAACGCGGCCGCCTAGACGAAGTATTCCGCCACATCACCACCGGTGCGGAGGGCAAGGCATGAGCCCCGTGGCTGCGGTAATGCGGCGCGAACTGCGCAGCTATTTCGTCACGCCGGTGGCGTACGTGTTCCTGGTGATCTTCCTGGTGATGTCCGGCATCCTCACCTTCTATGCCGGTGATTTCTACGAGCGCAGGCAGGCCGACCTGCAGCCGTTCTTCGTGATGCATCCCTGGCTTTACCTGGTGCTGGTGCCGGCCGTATCGATGCGCATGTGGGCCGAGGAAGCCAAGGGCGGCACGCTGGAGCTGCTGCTCAGCCTGCCGCTCACGCTGGGCCAGGCGATGCTGGGCAAGTTCATCGCGGCATGGTTTTTCATCGGCCTCGCCTTGTTCCTGACGTTTCCGATCTGGCTCACGGTGAATTACCTGGGTTCGCCGGACAACGGCGTGATCCTCGCCAGTTATATCGGCAGCTGGCTGATGGCCGGTGCCTTCCTGGCCATCGGCGCCTGCCTCTCGGCGGTAACGCAGAGCCAGGTGGTGGCCTTCGTGCTGACGCTGGTGGTGTGCTTCCTGCTGATCCTGGTGGGGCAGCCGCAGGTAATGGAGTTCTTCCAGGGCGCGCTGCCGCGCAAGCTGGTGAACGGCCTTGCGCACTTGAGCATGCTTCGCCACTTCGAGGCGATTTCGCGTGGCGTGCTGGACATGCGTGACCTGTTGTATTTCGTGCTGAGCATGGCGGCCTGGCTGATCGCTGGCGTCCTGGTGCTCGACCTGAAGCGGACGCCATGAGCATGACGCGCGTGCACTCCCGTCGCCGTCTCGTGCTGCTTGCCGCCCTGGTGCTGCTTGCTGTCGTGTTCGTCGCCATCACCCTGGGCAGCAGCCGATGGCTGCGGCTGGGCCGCATCGACCTAACCTCCGATCGGCTGTATACGCTGACGCCCGGCACCACCCACATCGTGGACAACCTGCGTGCGCCGCTGAAGCTCACGCTGTATTTCTCCGAGCACGCCGCGCGCGATCTTCCGCAGCTGCGCACCTATGAGCAGCGCGTGAGGGAGATGCTGCAGGAAATGGTGGCCCGCTCGCACGGGCGGCTGCGGTTGCAGTTCGTGGACCCTGTGCCGTATTCCGACGACGAAGTCAGCGCCGAAGGTTATGGCCTCACGCCTATCAGCGGCGGCAGCAACGGCGAGCGCGTCTTCTTCGGCCTCGTGGGCAACACCTTGCCGGCCAACGCCGACAGCGAGAGCGAAAACGAAGAGCGGCTGCCGGGCAATACGCTGAGCATCCCGCTGCTCGATCCTTCGCGCGAAACCTTTCTCGAGTACGACATCGCCAAGCTGCTCTATGAGCTGGACCAGCCCTCCAAACCGCACGTGGGGCTGATCACCAGCCTGCCGGTGGAAGGCAATCCGGTGATCGGCGAGCAGCCGTGGACGGTGATGCGCCAATTGGGGCAGCAGTTCGACGTCAAGGCGCTGGATGCGAGCAAACTCACCCGCATCGACAGCGACATCAAGGCGCTGCTGGTGATCCATCCCAAGCACCTGCCGGCGGATGCGCTCTATGCGATCGACCAGTACGTGCTGCGTGGTGGACACCTGGTGGTGTTCGTCGACCCCGTGGCGGAAATGGACAACACGCCGTTCGTGGACAGCAACGGCAATACCGACGACCACAATTCGGACTTGGCGAAATTGTTCGAGACCTGGGGCGTGCAGTATGACCCGCAGAAGGTCGTGCTGGACCGCTCTCGCGCATTGCGCATCGAGCTGGCCGACAGCAGCTCGATGAGCCATCCGGCGATGCTTGGCCTGGGGCAGCAGGAACTCAGCCACGACGATGTGATCACCGCCAGCTTGCAGCGCATCAACATCTCCAGCGCCGGTTACTTCGACCTCTCGCCGGGAACCACCTCGCGCCTGCAGCCGTTGATGCAGAGCACGACCGACGCCGAAGTGGTGCCCAGCCAGCGGGTGCGCGAGTCGATCAACAATCCGGGCGGGCTGCTGGACAACTACAAGCCGGACAACAATCACTACGTGATCGCGGCACGCCTGCGCGGCACCTTCGCGAGCGCGTTTCCGGAACGGGCCAGACTTGCGGGTCACCTGGGCGTCTCCGGCGACAATGCCGAAGTGATCCTGGTGGCGGATACCGATCTGCTCAGCGATCGCCTGTGGGTCTCCTATACGCAGAGCCTGCTCGGCCAGCCGCAGCTCAGCGCCCTCGCCAACAACGGTGACTTCATCACCAATATCGCGGACAACCTCAGCGGCTCCTCCGCGCTGCTGTCCATCCACGGCAGGGTCAGCTCGCAGCGGCCATTTACGCGCGTGCTGGCGTTGCAGAGCGCGGCCGACCAGAAATACCTGGCGAAGAAGCAGGAGCTGCAGCGCGAGCTGGCCGTGACGCGTTCCCGGCTGAACGAGCTGCAGCCGGCCAAGGCGGCGCGCGCCGACACGGCGAGCGCGGAGCAGCGCGCGGAGATCGAACAGTTCCTGCGGCGGCAGCTGGCGATCAATAAGGAGTTGCGCGATGTGCAGCACCAGTTCAATGCCGAGATCGACGCATTGGGGCTGCGGCTGAAGTTCATCAACATCGTGCTCGTGCCGTCCCTGGTAACGCTGTTTGGCCTGCTGTACGGATGGCGCCGCTCGCGCCGCAGCCGTCGCCGGGTTTCAGGCTGACGCGAGCAGGCTATGATGTACGGTCGCCGTTGATCCGGCACGGAATCGTTCGATGATGGCAAGCGTGATCAAGTGGATCGTGCCCTGGGAGTTTTCCTGGGTATTCCTGCTGGCCTTCGTGGCCTGCAGCGTGCTGTATGTCCGTGGCAGCCGTCGCCTGCCGGTCAGCATCGGCCGCCAGCTGGCGTTCTGGCTCGGCATGGCGATGATCTACGTGTCGCTGCATACCTACCTGGATTTCTTCTTCGAGCATGAGTTCTTCATGCATCGCATCCAGCAGGTGTTGCTGCATCACCTGGCGCCGCTGCTGATCATTGCCTCCTATCCCGGAACAGTGCTGCGCAAGGGCCTGCCGTTGCCGTGGCGCGTTCGCCTGTTGCGACCGGTGCTGCGCTCGTGGCCCTGGCGCCTGTTCAGCGCGGTGTTCCTGAATCCGGCGATCGCGACGATCATGTTCGTCGCCTTCATCCTGATCTGGCTGATCCCGTCGATGCAGACGCTGGCGATGCTCGACTGGCGCATCTATCGCTTCATGAACTGGTCGATGCTGGTCAGCGGCTTCAGCTACTGGTGGCTGGTGCTCGAGCATCGTCCACGTCCGCCGGGCCGCATGACGCCGGGCATGCGCGTGCTCTCGCCGGGCATCACGATGACGCCGCAGATTCTTGCAGGCGCCATCGTCACGTTCTCCAAGACCGATCTCTACCCAATCTTCGAGATCTGCGGTCGCGCCTTCACCTTCAACGTGCTCACCGCGCAGCTGGTCGGCGGCGTGATCATGTGGGTGCCTGCGGCGATCATCGAATCCATTGGCGGTTTGCTGGCCATGCGGCAATGGTTGCGGCTCTCCCGCAACGGACGCATTCGTCGGAAACCATGGCCGCGGCGCCAGGCTGTGGCGGCCAATACGGGAACGCACCCGGCGCGCGAACCTGCCGTACCTCGGTAACCGTGATCGCGCACTGGATGCGCTTGCAAAAAGAACTCAGTGCGCGTGGGCGTCGCCCGCATCCGTGGCGTTGGCCGGGCGCGCGGCGAAATCCGTGTCCAGCACGCTGCCATCGCTGAAGTGGAAAGTGAGCTTCACGTCCTCGCCCGCTTTCACCGGCGGGTTGGCCTTGCTCATCATCAGGTGATAGCCGCCGGGAGCCAGCTCGGCCTTGCCGTGCGCGGGAATCACCAGGCTTTCCACCATGGCCATGCGGCTGACGCCGCCTTCGGAGCTGCTCTTGTGCAGCATCACGCTGCCATAGCGCGCGCTGCTCGCGCTGCGCAGCGTGGCCGGTTGGTCGCCGGTGTTTTCCAGCACGACATAGGCACCCGCCGGCAGGTCGCCCGGCAGGACGCGAATCCATGCCTGCGCGGCACGGATGTGTTCGGCCTCGTTGGCGTGCGCCGAAAGGGCCAACATCCACCCGGCCGCGAACAAGGGCAGGATGAGTGCGAGGCGGACGATCATGAGCGATTCCCCAGGCTCAGCATCAGGTGCAGGTCATGGACGAGGTCGTCCTGTGGATTGGCAGGCGTCGCCAGCAGGCGGGCCTTGCCGTCGCGATCGAAGACGTAGATGGCCGAGCTGTGGCTCACTTCGTACTGACCATCGCCCTTGTCGGGCTCGCGGGTGAATGCGGAGCGGTAGCGCTTGCTCAGGGCCTCGATCTCGCGCGGCGTGCCCGACAGGCCCACGGCGCGCGGATCGAACGCGTTCACATAGGCGTGCATGATGTCGGGCGTATCGCGCGCGGGGTCCACGCTCACGAAAAGGATGCGTGCACCGTCGGCCAGCGGACCGAGGCGCTGCATCACCACGTGCAACTGGGCGAGCGTCAACGGACAGACGTCGGGGCAATGCGTGTAGCCGAAATAGAGCAGCACCACCTTGCCGCGGTAGTCCTGTCCGGTGACGGCCTTGCCCTGGTCGTCCACCAGGTGGAAATCCAGGTCGGGCATGTGGCCGGTGACATCGGTCAGCCGCCACTGGATGTCATCGCTGCGATGACAGGCGGTCAGCAGCAGGCTTCCGAACAGCAACGAAAACATCAGGGCCAGGCGACTGGCGCGGCGAAGTGTCGTGCGAAAATGGGCGGGAATCATCCCGTCAGCATACGACACTGGCCGCCCGGCCGTTGAGGGAAGCGTTATCCATGCGACACCTATCCTTTGCCACTGGTGGGCTCATCGGGCTCGTGGGCGCAAGCGCCGTGATGCTTGGTGCCTTTGGCGCGCATGCCTTGCGCGACGTGCTCGATGCGCGCGGCAACGAGCTGTGGCACACCGCGGTGAGCTACCACTTCTGGCACGCGCTCGCGTTGATGCTGACGATGTTTGCCCTGCCCGGGCGTGCGCGCCGTGTGGCGCTGGTGGCTTTTCCGCTGGGCATCGTGGTGTTCAGCGGCAGTCTCTACGCGCTGGCTCTGGGCGCACCGCGCTGGTTTGGCGCCATCACGCCGCTGGGCGGCGTGGCGTTCATCGTGGGCTGGCTGGCATTGGGCATTGCGCTGGCGCCGCAGTTGTCGCGTGCGTCCCGCTAGGCAGGATCAGGCACGATCCACTCGCGCCGCATAGCATCCGGGGCGAGCGATGTGGATGTGCAGGTAAGACACCTTCGTATCGCTGAACAGTCGCTCGATCAGCGGTTCCAGTGCCGTGCCCTGGACGACATCCGCATCGCGCAGCATGCCTTGTCCGTCGAAGCCTCGCACGGAAAGCAGGCGACGGCGCAGTTGGTCCGGCACTTCGTCCACCCGGTCGTACTGTTGTTCGCCTTCGCGGATGTAGATGGCGTGGCTGGAGCGGAAGGGTGAATCCACCGGATGGTGCTCGTAGTGCAGCAGAATCAGGGACTGCCCCGGCTCGGCGTCCGTGAGGCTGACGCGACAGGGATAGCCGTGCGGCTGGTCGGCCACGACGCGCACGGCGCGGTGTTCGGCGAGCGCCTCATCGGAAAGGCCAAACAGTTCGGCGAAGGGTTCGGCGGGCAGGCCCGTGATGCGGAAAGGCATGACATTGCTCCTCGAAACGGTGCATGCAGCTTGCCGCGCGCGCCCAGCTTCCACTATCCGATTCTTGCGAAGCGGGATTCAGTCCACGCGAAACACGTTCACCGTCTCGCACGCGGGGCAACGGTAGCTCTGCAGTTCCGCCTCTTCCCGCTTCGCCCACTCGAGCGCGTCGGGCGGAAGCATGTCCTGCGGTTGCATTTCGACCTGCTTGCCCGTCTTGGAGCAGGCGTCGCAAAGGATCGGACCGTCAGGCAGCGGTGCGTAATCAGTGGCCATGGAGATTCTCCGCTTTCACTCGCGATGTGAGGAAGGGAAAAACCTAGCGCCGACGCTGTGCAGGACGCGTTGAATCGCCGAGAAGAGGGCGCGTGCGTTCAGTCTGCGTCGTCGTCGGCCACAGGCTCGGCCGATTCTTTCTTCAGGCGCCCCTGCTTGCGTAACGCTTCGCGCAAAACGAACTCGATCTGCGCGTTGACGCTGCGCAGATCATCGTCGGCCCAGCGCTGCATGGCTTCGAGCACTGCAGCGCTGATGCGGAGGGGAAACGCTTTCTTGGGGTCTGCTTTCATATTCCAAGTACCTCGCGCCGGGATCTGTTTGCGCGAAGGGCAAGGAAGAGCGAAGGAGCGTATGTCGATACACGGCTGAGCAATGATGCAGCCCTGCGGGCAAACAGACCCGGCCCGAAGGGTTGCGCTTGCGCTGCCGCCCGTTGGCAGCGCGCGGCTTGACCAGCCAGCCCGGCTGGCGCTGCGCCACGCACAGCCAACGGGCGGCGGCGCGAGCGCAACGCGAAGCACTTGGAATATGAAAGCAGTTTCTTAGCCGCCATAGAGCGTGCCGGCGTTCACCACCGGCTGCGTGGCGCGATCGCCGCAGAGCACCACCAGGAGGTTGCTCACCATGGCGGCCTTGCGCTCTTCGTCCAATTCCACCACGCCCTGCTGGCGCAGCTTGTCCAGCGCCATCGCGACCATGCCTACCGCGCCTTCCACGATGCGCTCGCGTGCTGCCACGATGGCGTTCGCCTGTTGGCGTTGCAGCATCGCCTGGGCGATTTCCTGCGCGTAGGCGAGATGGCTGATGCGCGCTTCGACGACGCGCACGCCGGCCTTGTCCAGGCGGGCCTGTATCTCATCGCGAAGATGGTTGTTGATGACGTCGCCATGACTGCGCAGGGCGGGCTTGCCGTCATCGTGCGCGTCGTACGGATAGTTTTGCGCCATCTGCCGCAGGGCGGATTCGCTCTGGATGGTGACGAAGTTTTCGTAGTCGTCCACGCAGAACACGGCTTCGGCGGTGTCGATCACCTGCCACACCACCACGGCGGCGATCTCGATCGGGTTGCCGTCGCTGTCGTTGACCTTGAGCTTGCCGCTCTCGAAGTTGCGCACGCGCAGCGAGACGCGACGGCGGGTGCAGAACGGGTTGGTCCAGCGCAAGCCTTCCGCACGAACGGTGCCTGCGTACTTGCCGAACAGCTGCAGCACTTGGCCTTCATTGGGCGCGACTTGGAAGAAGCCCTTCACCATGAGCAGCGCCAGTGCAATCAGCAGCACGCCGGCCGGGCCAAGGAAACCTGTAATGCCGCGAGCCGTTTCAACCCACAACGCGACGCTTCCCACGCCCATCAGGAAGCAAAGAAAGACCATCGGTATGCCTGCAACCGAAAAACCTTGACGCTCGTTCATGGTGACTCCTCCCTAGCTGGGAGGATTTGATATCAAAATGATATCTTTCGGCAAGTGCCTCAGCTCACCGGCCATTGCCGGCGCTTACGGGCGGCTCGCCCACGGTCGGGGGCGGCAGGTTGCCTGCCAGCTCGCCCGTCGGGGTGATTTCCTCGATATGCAGCTGGCCGAACAGATTGGCGACGTTGAAGAAGTGCCACGGATCGCCGTCGCCGGTATCCAGCGCGATGTGGCTGCTGTCGAAGTGGCGAAGGGCGGCATCGAAGCTCTGCCAACGCCCGTTGATCCAGGATTGCACCCACGCATGGGGCACGAACACGCGCGAAGCGCCGGAGAAACGGTCGGCATAGACCATGCCGGTCACCACGCGCGTCGGGATCTGCTCGGCGCGCGCCAGCGCGGCAAGCAGCACGGCGTATTCGGTGCAGTCACCGTCATGGGTACGCAGCACCTCCAGCGCCGAGGCGTAGCCCACGTCCAGCCCGTGCTGGGTGATGTAGTCGCTGACGTAGCTGCGCAGGCGGCGCATCTTCTGCAGGTCGTCCCGCGCGTCGCCCACCACGTGCTTGGCGAGGTCGCGGATTTCCGGTGCATCCGATTGCACCCATGCATTGGGCAGCGTGTCCTCGGCCGTCGGAGGCGCCTGGCCGCCGGGCTGGGGATTGCCCACGTCGACCAGCCAGTTGCCGCGCCCCAGGTCGAGCACGTGCTGTTCGTCGGTGCCAATGATCGGTTGCGGACCACCGCTCGGCGCCCGAATGCGGTAGCGCAGGAACGAGGTTCGCAGATAGGCCGGCAGCAGCCGAGGCGAGTCCACCATCGCCGCACGGAACATGTCCATCTTCTGCACCGGGGCCATCGCGCACTTGCGGCTGCAGGCGAGCATTTCCAGCTTGCGGCCCAGCATGTCGAGCATGCCCTTGCGGGCATAGCCCTGGTCGTCCAGCCACAGGTCCATGGTCTGCGAGCCGCGTGGGGTCTTCAGCACCTGACGCTGGTGACTGAGGATCATGGTGCCTTCTGGCAGGGCCACCTTTTCGTTGCCGATCACCGTCATCGCCACCCGGGCGACGGCCTGGCTGGCCGGGTCGAACATGTCCATGGTGTAGTTCTCGCCCGGCTTGCCCGCGGCCTTGATGAGGGCGAGGCGCTGGCCTTCGCTGAGCATCGCGCCGGGCGGCCAGACCAGCAGGGTCTGGCGTGGATTGCCGTCGACGGTGGTGGTCACCGCGAAGTCGCCGCTGGGCTGGCGTTTGCCTTCCACGATGGTGTCGGTGGAGGACAGCGTGCTGCGCGCGTAGAACCCCAACGGCTCGCCGGTGCTGCTTTCCACGCTGCGGGTCAGCACGCCCAACGGGATGCCGCTTCCGCTGCGATTGAGCTCGATCACCAGGTCCTGCGTCGTGGTGACGACGTCACCCGTGCGCTCATGCTGGATCTCCAGATGGCCGATCTTGCGGCCACCGAGCAGCACAGTCATCCAGCTCGTATCCGGCGACGCCACGGCTTCGGCCCGGGCGACGGCTACGGGGGCGGGGCACAACGACAACACCAGCAACAGCATGGCAGTCCGGTTGCGCATAGACGTTCCGCGGGGACGGTGACAACCACAGTCAATGCCGGTTCGAGGCATTCGTCAATGGGACTTCCGGCAGGTCGTCCGCGCGAGGCCCGCGTCGCCCCTTCCGGCCGCTTACAATGCCTGTTTGCCGCCCCAGGGAGATACCGATGAAGCCGTTTGGCACGCCTTATTCCGACCGCGCCCTGCGCGTGCTGCTGCTGGGTTCCGGCGAACTCGGCAAGGAGGTGGCCATCGAGCTGCAGCGGTATGCCGTGGAAGTAATTGCGGCGGACCGCTATGCGCACGCGCCGGCGATGCAGGTGGCCCATCGCAGTCATGTGATCGACATGCTGGATGGCGCCGCGCTGCGCCAGCTGATCGAAGCGGAGAAGCCCGATCTGGTGGTGCCGGAAATCGAGGCCATCCACACGCCCACCCTGGTCGAACTGGAAAAGGGCGGCCTGCGCGTGATTCCCACGGCGCGCGCCGCGTGGCTCACGATGGATCGTGAAGGCATCCGCCGTCTCGCCGCCGAAGAGCTCAAGCTGCCGACCTCGCGTTACCGCTTCTGCGAGACCGAGGCGGAATATCGCGACGCCGCGGCAGCGATCGGCCTGCCGTTCGTGATCAAGCCCGTGATGAGCTCCTCCGGCAAGGGGCAGAGCGTGGTGCGCCATCAAGACGAGCTGCAGGCCGCCTGGGATTACGCCCAGTCCGGCGGGCGTGCCGGCAAGGGCAGGGTGATCGTCGAAGGCTTCGTCGATTTCGACTACGAGATCACCTTGCTGACCGTGCAACACAAGGATGGCGCGAGTTTCTGCGCGCCCATCGGGCATCGCCAGGAAGACGGCGACTATCGCGAGTCGTGGCAGCCGCAGCCGATGAGCGACGCGGCCTTGGTCGAAGCACAGCGTCAGGCCGCCGCGATCACCGGCGCGCTCGGTGGCTGGGGTGTGTTCGGCGTGGAATTTTTCATCAAGGGTGACGACGTGATCTTCTCGGAAGTGAGCCCGCGCCCGCACGACACCGGCCTGGTGACCCTGATTTCGCAGGATCTCTCCGAGTTCGCACTGCATGCTCGCGCCATCCTCGGCCTGCCGATTCCGACCATTCGCCAGCTTGGCCCATCGGCATCCTGCGCCGTGCTGGTGGAGGGCGATGGCGACGCGCCGCGCTACTTCAACGTGGCGGAGGCGTTGAGCCAGCCCGATACGCAGCTGCGCATCTTCGGCAAGCCCACGGTCAAGGGGCGTCGACGCATGGCTGTCACGCTCGCGCGCGATGAAGACATCGAAGCGGCCAAGGCCAAGGCGATCGCGGCGGCGAATACGCTGCGCGTGGAGCTGTGACGCTTCCCTTTCCCGCGCTTTGAGGAGAGGATCGCAAGCGGACGCCGGCGCCGGCCATCGCGGATGCACGCATTCCGATGAAGCCTTCACGCCGCGGATTTCATTTCCCGCAATCGCCTGCGGGAAATGAAAAGACAACGATGACAACCGGAGGCAATGATGGAACCGTCGGGATTTGCACACTGGTTGGTCGTGGTGGTCGAGACGTTCGCCGCCTTGTTCCTGCTGCTGCTCGTGCTGCTGGCCGTCATCGTGATGGTGGTGTGGTTCGTGGACCGCCACCAGACCGGCAATTCGGTGTTGCGCAACTATCCCGTCATCGGCCACTTCCGCTACTGGTTCCTGCACCTCGGCGAATTCTTCCGCCAGTACCTGTATTCCAGCGATCGCGAGGAACTGCCGTTCAACCGTGCGCAGCGCATGTGGGTCTATCGCGCAGCCAAGAACGTGGACAACACCAATGCCTTCGGTTCCACCCGCGACCTGCGTGGCGAAGGTGTGCCGTTCTTCGTCAATGCGCCGTTTCCCGCGCTGGGAGACCGAAAGCTCGAACCGCGGCCGGTCACGCTAGGGCCGTATTCGCGTGAGCCTTACCAGCATGCGGCGTTCTTCAACATCTCGGCGATGAGTTTCGGCGCGCTGTCGGCGCCAGCCGTGCGTGCGCTGTCGCGTGGCGCGGCCAAGGCAGGCATCTGGATGGACACGGGCGAGGGCGGTCTTGCGCCTTATCACCTGGAAGGCGGTTGCGACATCATCTTCGAGATCGGCACCGCCAAGTACGGCGTGCGCACGCCGGACGGCAAGCTCGATGACGACAAGCTGCTGGCGATCTGTGCGCACAAGCAGGTGAAGATGGTGAGCATCAAGCTCGGCCAGGGCGCCAAGCCCGGCATGGGCGGCCTGCTGCCCGCGGCCAAGGTAACGCCGGAAATTGCGGAAATCCGCGGCATTCCGGTGGGGCAGGATTCGCAAAGTCCCAATCGCCATCTCGACATCGGCAACGTGACGGAGCTGATGGATGCGGTCCGCCATATCCGCGATCTCACCGGCAAGCCGGTTGGCTTCAAGGCCGTATTCGGCGGCGTCGACTGGATTGCGGAGCTGTGCGATGAAGTGCACAAGCGTGGCATTGAAAGCGCGCCCGACTTCATCATCGTCGACGGCTCCGAAGGCGGCACCGGCGCGGCGCCGCAGACCCTGATGGAAGGCGTGGGCCTGCCGTTGCACGAAGCCTTGCCGATGCTGGTGGACATGCTGATCGTGAAAGGGCTGCGCGAGCGCATCAAGGTGATCTGCTCGGGCAAATGCATCACCGCGTACGACGTGGCGTGGGCATTGTCGATGGGCGCGGATTTCGTCAACTCCGCACGAGGCTTCATGTTGGCGCTGGGATGCATCCAGTCGCTGCAATGCAATCGCAATACATGCCCCACCGGCATCACCACGCAGAACCCGAAATTGCAGCGTGGCCTGGTGGTCGCCGACAAGAGCGAGCGCGTAGCGCATTACGCCACCAACGTGATGCACGAAGTAGGCATCATCGCGCACAGCTGCGGCGTGGAAGAGCCGCGCCAACTCGATCGAACGCACTGCCGCGTCGTGGGCGACGACGGCATTTCCGTGCCGCTGGTCAAGTTGCATCCGTATCCCGTCATGCCGCAGGCCGCCGTCAACTCCTGAGACGTCGCATCTGACTGATCCAGGTCACCCGTCTATCACGATGCAGACGGCATCTTGAGGTAGCCATCGCGCAGCCAAGCCGCGTCGCATGATGCGACCGGTCAGCTGCGCTCCATGACCTCAAGGAGATTGCCCATGGCACCGAAGACGATGAAGGCCGCCGTCGCGCACCGTTTCGGCGAACCGCTGCTTATCGAGGAAGTACCCGTGCCCACGCCGGGGCGCGGCGAAGTGCTGGTAAAGATCGTCAGCAGCGGTGTCTGTCACACCGATGTGCATGCGGTGGATGGCGATTGGCCGGTAAAACCGCAGCCGCCGTTCATTCCCGGCCACGAAGGCGTCGGCGTGGTGGTTGCGTTGGGCGAGGGCGTGGACAACCTGAAGGTCGGCGACGCGGTGGGCATTGCCTGGTTGCACGATGCGTGCGGGCATTGCGAATACTGCATCACCGGCTGGGAAACGCTGTGCGAGGCGCAGCACGACAGCGGTTACAGCGTGAACGGCAGTTTTGCCGAATACGCGATCGGCAATGCCGCCTACGTGGCGCGACTGCCGAAGGACGTCGATTACGCCGCGATGGCGCCGATCCTTTGCGCGGGCGTGACGACCTACAAGGGCATTCGCGAGACCGAGGCGCGGCCGGGCGAGTGGATCGCCATTTCAGGCATCGGCGGGCTTGGCCATCTGGCCATCCAATACGCGACGGCGATGGGGCTGAACGTCGTGGCCGTGGATGTGGCCGAAGAGAAGCTTGAACTCGCACGCAAGCTTGGCGCCTCCGCGGCGGTGGATGCACGCAGTCCGCAAGCGGTCGAAGAAGTGCTGGATGCCACCGGCGGCGGCGCGCACGGTGTACTGGTGACGGCAGTGTCGCCGAAGGCGTTCTCGCAGGCGCTCAACTTCACCCGTCGCCGCGGCACCATGAGCCTGGTCGGATTGCCGCCGGGCGATTTCGCCACGCCGATCTTCGATGTCGTGCTCAAGCGCCTCACCATCCGCGGCTCGATCGTCGGTACCCGCAAGGATCTGGCCGAGGCCGTCGCCTTCGCCGCCGAAGGCAAGGTAGTGCCGACGATCGAGCGGCGGAAACTGGAGGATGTGAACGACGTGCTGCAAGGGTTGCGCGAAGGGCATATCCAGGGGCGCGTGGTGCTCGACATCGGCACACCGTAAGTCGCTTCGGTTTTGTAGGAGCGCACCCAGTGCGCGATCGGCGTCGCATGTATGCGGCAATACACGATGGCGAAAGGCGGATACTGCGGTGACTGCGTAACTCCGCGGTCGCGCACTGGGTGCGCTCCTACAGACGTCGCTACTTGCTTGCCGGAGTCAGCTCTCCGGCATCTCCACCCAGCCTTCGCTGGTACGGATCTGCAGCGGGCGGAAGCGCCGCTTGTAGTCCATCTTCGGGTGACCCGCGATCCAGAAACCCAGGTACACCCACGGCAGGCCACGGCGCTTGGCCAGGGCCACCTGTTGCAGGATGGCGTAGGTACCCAGGCCTCGGGCGGTTTCGTCCGGATCGTAGAACGTATAGACCGCCGATAGCCCTTGTAGGCAAAGGTCGGTCACCGCGACACCGAGCAGGCGCGAGCCGTTGCGGAATTCCAGAAAGAGCGTGGGGCTCCAAGGGGCCGTCAGGAAGCGTCGGAAGTCGCTGGCGTCGGCCTCGTCCATGCCGCCGCCGGGATGTCGCTGGCGCAAGTAGCGCTCATACAGCGCATGCCTTTCGGTGTTGTAGCCGGCCATCGACTCGATGACGTGCAGGTCTTCATTGCGCTTCAGGCAGCGCCGTTGTGAGCGGTCTGGCGTGAAGTGCGCCACGTCGATGCGGCAGGGCGTGCAGGCGCGGCAGTTGCTGCAATAGGGGTAGTACAGGTGCCCGCCCGCGCGACGGAAGCCGCGCTCCAGCGCCGGACCATACAGCTGGTCCAGCTGCGGCGCTGCCGGATCGATCACGAGGTTCTGTGCCGTGCGCTCGGCAAAGTAGCCGCAGGTGTGCGGCAGCGTTTGGAATAGACGGACACGATCAGAGCGCATGGACCAATTCTATGTCCGGTCAGCCCTGTCATGTGAGTAGGAAAATGCCGATAGATGAGGTCAGGGTGACCAATCAGGCTGTCGGTTCAGGCTGAGCCCGCTCAGATCACGCCCATATAACGAAGCATGAGCACCACAAAGGCCCCCGCCACCGCCAACAGGACAATGCGGCGGATCCGTGTGGCGACGCTTCGGCGACGTCCTTCCGGGGTCGGAGTCCGCGACAGGGCCAGTTCTTCGCCGTGGCGCACCACCGGCTCGATGCCCAGCTCCTTCAGCAGCGAGCGGGCGCGGGTGTAGTCGTCCGCCCGGGTTACCCAGACCTGGGCCCAGTTGTCCCGGTTTTCGCTGCGCTGGGAGTAGCTGAAGCGCTGGTAGGTCGGCCGGTTGTAGTTGGACCGGTTCTCGATGGTGCATTCGATGCCCTGCTCGGTCAGCAGCGCGGCGACGCGATCGATATTGTCCTGGCGGGGAGAGGTATAGAGCTGACGCATGGAGAAAACCCTGGTTTGCCGTCCGGAGTCGGGCCGGGCGATCAGCGGGCGAAATGGCGCCCGTTCCCGATTTTACTACGGGGCCCTGGGCCTTCAGCCGCGAAGGCGGATCAGGCCTTCCTGGACGGTGGAAGCCACCAGGCGGCCGTCGCGGGTGAAGATCTGGCCGCGCGCCAGCCCACGGGCACCCTGCGCGGTCGGGCTGTCGAAGGAGTACAGCAGCCATTCGTCGGCGCGGAACGGCCGGTGGAACCACAGCGCATGGTCCAGGCTCGCCATCTGCACGTTGTGCGTGTAGTAGGAAATGCCATGCGGCAGGGTGGCCGTGCCGATCAGGTTGAAGTCCGAGGCATAGGCCAGCAGCGAGCGGTGCAGCTCCGGCGAATCGCCGACCGGGGCCGTCAGGCGGAACCAGATGTGCTGGAACGGCGGCCGCTTGACCGGGTGCAGCTTGTCCTGCGGCCACACATGGCGGAATTCGAACGGCGCATCCACGCCCAGCCAGCGCTGCAGTTTTTCCGGCAGCTTGGCGAGGCGCTCCGGCGGCAGCGGTTGCATGGGCTCGATGTCCTCCGGCATGGGGACTTCGGGCATCGACGATTGATGTTCGAAACCGGTTTCTGGCACCTGGAACGAGATCGAGCCGTTCAGGATGGGCTGGCCGTGCTGGATCGCCACCACGCGGCGCGAGGAGAACGTGCCGCCGTCGCGGGTGCGTTCCACGCTGTAGACGATGGGGGCATTGATGTCGCCCGCACGGAGGAAATAGGCGTGCAGCGAGTGCGCCTCGCGTGGCGTTTCCACCGTGCGCTGCGCGGCCGACAGGGCTTGGCCGAGCACCTGCCCACCGAAGACGAAGTGCGTACCGATATCACGGCTCTGGCCGCGGAACAGGTTGTCCTCGAGCCGCTCCAGTTCGAGCAGGTCGACCAGTTCTCGGACGTTGGTTTCCGTCATGGGGCACTCAGGGGCGAAAGATAGCGGGCGATTATAGCCGGGGTATCAGTGCCCGGCTCCGGTGCGTTCCAGCCCGCTGCCTTCTAGTACCTGCGCCCACGGAAAGAGCGGGCCGGGGTCGAGCTTGCGCGATACCTCGAGGGACGGATCGTCGGAAGCGGGCAGTCGGGCCGTATCCAGGTCCTCGTGGCCGGCGATCTGGCGCAGGTTGGGGTGCGCCTCGCGCAACTGGTCAAGCAGGGCACGCAGGGCCTCGAGCTGGACCGACGGGTAAGGCTCGGTCATGGTCTGGCTGCGGGAATCCCACCAGTGCGGGTAACGCCCGAGGTTCACCAGCTCGATGCCGATGGAGTTGGCGTTGTGCCCCCGCACGTGGTTCGCCACCCGGGTGGGGGGCACATAGCAGTAAATGCTGCCGTCGCGGTCGATGTAGTAATGGCCGCTGGCGCCGGTGCCTCGATCCTCGTAGAGCACCCGTTCGCCATATTCGCGGGCGATCGCGAGGTCGGGCAGCTCGGTGCAATGGATCACCACCATCTCCACGGCCTCGGCCGGGCGCTCGGGCAGCAGGTGGACGTAGGGCAGGGGCTGGTCGACGATGGTCATGGACATGGCGGCAGTCTAATGGGCCAGGAACCGCGCCTGTTACGATGCACGGCTTGATGCAGTTTTCGGAGACCGCGATGGGCGGCCAGATCATTCTTTCGCACGGCTCGGACTCGGGCCCGGATGCCACCAAGGTCAGCGTGCTGGCCGCTTTCGCGGAAACCCTTGGCTGGGCGACCCAGCGTCCTGACTATCGGGAGGACGACACGCATGGCCATGCGGGCTCGGTCGATCCGCGCCTGGCACGCCTCACCGCCGCCATTGACGCGCTGGACCGGCCGCCGGTACTGGTCGGGTCGAGCATGGGCTCGTTCGTGTCGGGCCTGGCGTCGCTGCAGCGCCCGGTGGCCGGGCTGTTCCTGCTGGCTACCCCCAGCGAAATCCCGGGTTACCGCCAAGCATTTGATCTGCGGTCGGGCGTGCCCGCCTTGCTCTACCACGGCTGGCAGGACGACATCTGTCCGCCCGAAGGCGTGCTTGCCTTTGCGCAGCGCAAGCGGCTGCCGCTGGTGGTGGTCGATGACGATCATCGGTTGAGCGCCAGCGTGGACCACATCGTTGGCCAGTTCCGCCTGTTCCTCGAATCCGTGGCGGCTTCGGCATGAGCGCCTTCTTCGCCACCTGCCCCAAGGGCCTGGAATACCTGCTGCGTGACGAGCTGGCCGCGCTTGGCGCAGAAGACGTGCGCGAGGCGCTGGCCGGCGTGCATTTCGCAGGCACGCTTGCCATCGCCTATCGCGCCTGTTTGTGGTCGCGATTGGCCAGCCGCGTGCTGATGCCGCTGGCGGAATTCGACGCAGCCACCGACGACGCGCTCTACGCCGGCGTGCAGGCCATCGACTGGTCGAAGCACCTGGCTTCCCGCGCCACCCTGGCCGTGGACGCGAACTCGGCGCAGAGCAAACTCACGCATAGCCAATTCATCGCCCAGCGCGTGAAGGACGCCGTCGTCGACCAGTTCCGCCAACGCGACGGCTCACGACCGGACGTGGACACCGAAGAGCCCGACGTGCGCATCAACCTGCGCCTGCGTCGCGATCGCGCCACGGTCTCGCTGGACCTGTCCGGCGCGCCGCTGCACCGCCGCGGCTGGCGCGAACTGCAGGGCGAGGCGCCGCTGAAGGAAAACCTCGCCGCCGCCATGCTGCTGCGCGCGCGTTGGCCGGAGGTTTACGCCGAAGGCGGCGCGCTGCTGGATCCCATGTGCGGTTCGGGCACGCTGTTGATCGAGGGCGCCTGGATGGCCGCCGACGTGGCGCCGGGCCTGCATCGCGAGTACTACGGGTTCCTCGGCTGGCAGCAGCACGACATCGCCCTGTGGCGCGGCCTGCTGGACGAAGCACGGCAGCGCGCCGAAGCCGGCCTGCGCGGTCTGCGCAGCTGCTTCTTCGGCAGCGATGCCGATCCGCGCATGGTGCAGACCGCCAAGCGCAACGCGCAGGAGGCAGGCGTCTCTGGCTTCCTTACGTTGGACAAGCATGACGCCACCCACGTGGCTCCCCCGCCGGGCTATACGCGCGGCTTGGTGATCACCAATCCGCCGTACGGCGAGCGCTTGGGCGACCGGACCGAGATGCCGCGCCTGTACCGGGCGTTGGGCGAAACCCTGCGCGAACGGTTTGCCGGGTGGCGTGCTGCCGTTCTGGCCGGCGATGCCGAGCTCGGCCACGCCATTCCGCTGCGCGCGGAGAAGAAATACGCCCTCTACAACGGCGCCCTGGAAACCGTGCTGCTGGTGTTCGAGCTGCATGCCCGCAGCGACACGCCGCGCGAGGTGAAGCCGTTGTCCGAAGGCGCGCAGATGCTGCGCAATCGCCTGGAGAAGAACCTGCGGCACCTGCGCAAGCGGCTGGAGCGCGAGGGCATCGCCTGCTGGCGAGCCTACGACCAGGACCTGCCCGAATACGCGGCGGCCATCGACGTCTACGGACAGGACGATGGTGGCCTCTGGTTGCATATCCAGGAATACCGTGCACCCGCCGATATCCCGGCGGAAACCGCGCGCCATCGCCTGCGCGAAATCGTGCGCGTGGCGGGCGAGGTGCTGGGCGTTCCGCGGGAACGCATTGCATTGAAGACCCGCGAGCGCGGCAAAGGCGGCTCCAAGTACGGGCAGTTCGACCAGCGCGGCGAGTTCATCGAGGTGGCCGAAGGCGGCTTGCACTTCCTCGTGAACCTTACCGATTACCTGGACACGGGCCTGTTCCTCGATCACCGCCTGGTGCGCGCCAAGGTGCGCGAACTGGCCAAGGGCCGGCGCTTCCTCAACCTGTTCGCCTATACCGCGACCGCCAGCGTGTATGCGGCCGACGGCGGCGCGCAGGACACTACCAGCGTCGATCTCTCCGCGACCTATCTGGATTGGGCGTCGCGCAACCTGGCGCTCAATGGATTCACCGGGGTGAAACACCGGCTGATGCAGGCCGATGCGATGAGCTTCCTGCAGCGTGATCGCGAGCGTTATGGGTTGATCTACGTCGATCCGCCGACGTTTTCCAACTCCAAGCGGGCCGAGGACTTCGACGTCCAGCGCGACCACGTGGCGCTGCTGCTGGCCTGCGCCGGTCGACTGGCGCCCGAAGGCGTGATCGTGTTCTCCAACAATTTCCGCCGGTTCAAGCTGGATCGTGATGCGCTGGATGAACGGTTCAGCATCGAGGATTGGAGCGCGCCCAGCATTCCGTTCGACTTCACGCGCCGGGCCGATATCCACGGCTGCTGGATCCTGCGTTTGCACGCCCAGGAGTCGCCCTGGGGTGGTACTGTGAACCACGTCCGCAATCAGGGAAAACACTGAACAAACAACGTGTTTTCGCTCAGTGCAGATTCAGCGCAAAAGCCCGAGCATTAACACCGGCAAAGAGCGATAGAAGGCATTGTCGAGCCCTTCTGTCGGAATCAAGCCTCCCTTGGGAGACAAACTCATGAAAACGAAGATTTCCACCGTCAAGCGCGTTGCCCTGGCGACTGCCATGCTGATCGGCTGCGTCGCCGTCGCACCGGCGTTCGCGGGTAGCCATGTGAGCTTGAATGTGGGTATCGGCTTGCCGGTCGTGGGCCCGGCCTATTACGCGCCGGCCCCGGTGGTCTATGCACCGCCTCCGCCGGTGTATTACGCGCCGGCCCCGGTGGTCTACGGTCCGCCTGCGCCGGCGTATTACTACGGCCCGGCCGTGGGTGCCACTGTGGTGGTGGGCCACCCGGGTTATTACCGCCGTGGTGGCGGTTACTACCATCACGACGGCTATCGTCACTACGGCCACTGATCGAGCGCTTTGGTGCACGAACAAAAAAGCCCGGCACGCGCCGGGCTTTTTTGTTTTCGGCGCTTCAAGGTTGCGTGCCGTGTTTGCCGGCCTTGCTGCCGAGTGAATCAAACTGCGCCTTGTCGATCTTGCTGATCGACTGGACGGCACAGGGAGGCTGATCGCGCGAGGCCACGGTCTCGCCAGCCTCGCCGCACATCGCGCCCATGCCGGCCGCCTCGTTTGCTCGATTGGGTCGAAAGCGCAGGCTCTGGCCGATGCCGAGTTGCGGGCACTTCGCCTGCAGCTTGATCAGATAGCGATCAGGACCGGCGCGGGCAATGACGGTCGTCTGATCGACCACATACCACTCGTTGACCCGGTCTGGTCGCAGGCATTCGCTGACGGGCCGCAAGGGCGTGTACGCTGGCGTCTTGTCCTGGGCGGCCGCGATGGTTGCCGGCAGGGCCCCTGCAGCCAGGAGGGCCGCAGGCAGAAGGAGAGCAGGAGTCTTCATACGTCACCTCGCGTCGGGAGAGACACCTGTGCCAAGCGCATTCATTGCACTGCGGCATAACGCATTGTCAGGCAAACGCCATCATCGCATCACACGATGTGAACGGTTCGTACGGCATCGTTTACCGATGCTTGGGCATGATGCCAATTACCAGAAAGCGGAGCGTGCACACGTGCATCCCGTGCATATCGCTTTCCCGTTCTGGAGGCGGCGATGACACTCGCGTCTTCGGCCCTGCAAGCCGAGGCGTTGGTGCTGCGATTCCGGCGAATCCGCTCCCGCAGCATGGCCTTGTGCGCACCGTTGAGTCCCGAGGACATGATGGTGCAGTCCATGCCGGACGCCAGCCCGGCCAAGTGGCATCTCGCGCACACCACCTGGTTCTTCGAGCGCTTCGTGCTCGAACGCAACGCTGCATATCGGCCGTTGCATCCGGAGTGGCACTACCTGTTCAACTCGTACTACCAGTCGGTGGGGCCGATGCATGCGCGCCCGCGCCGCGGGGTTCTTTCGCGCCCGACAGTGCAGCAGATACGGGGCTATCGCGAACACGTCGATGACGCGGTGAGCGAGCGCCTCATGGGCGGCGTCGATCCCACGACGCTCGCGATCATCGAACTGGGCCTGGAGCACGAACAGCAACATCAGGAGCTGCTGCTCACAGACATCAAGCACGCCCTGGCCTGCAATCCACTGCTGCCCGCATATGCACCGAAATCCGCGCCGACGACGTCGGGCGCGCCGGTGTCGTTGACCTTTATCGAAGGGCGCGAAGGCGTGGTGGAGAGCGGGCATGACGGCAACGGCTTTGCCTTCGACAACGAATCGCCACGCCATCGCACGCTGCTGCAACCACACGCGCTGGCGAACCGGCTCGTGACCAATGCGGAGTACGCCGCCTTCGTGCACGACGGCGGCTATCGCGAGCCCTCGCTGTGGTTGTCCGAAGGTTGGGATACGGTGTGTCGCGAGCAGTGGCAGCGGCCGTTGTACTGGCAGGAAGACCTCTCCAGCGAATTCACCCTGGCGGGCGTGCAGGCGATCGATCCGGAAGCGCCCGTTTCGCACGTCAGCTACTTCGAAGCCGATGCCTTCGCACGCTGGGCCGGTTCGCGCCTGCCCACCGAAGCGGAGTGGGAAAGCGCCGCGTCGACGTTGCCGGTACAGGGCAACCTGCTCGATACCCATGCCTTGCACCCGCGTGCAGCGGAGCCGCAGGGTGGTTTCCAGCAGATGTATGGCGACGTTTGGGAATGGACCGCGTCGCCCTATATCAGCTATCCGGGCTTCCGGCCATTGGCTGGTTCGCTCGGCGAATACAACGGCAAGTTCATGTGCGGGCAATGGGTGTTGCGAGGCGGCTCCTGTGCGACGCCGCGCGAGCACATTCGTGCCAGCTACCGAAATTTCTTTCCACCCCATGCGCGCTGGCAGTTCATGGGGATACGCCTGGGGCAGGATAGATGAATGTACAAGCCTTCGACCTTCGCGACGACGATCGTCGCCCGCCTGTCGACGACCTCGTCGGCATCGTGCAGCGCGGGTTGCGCTCGCAGCCCAAGCGGCTGCCGTCGTGGTTGTTCTACGACGAGCGTGGTTCGCTATTGTTCGAGGCGATCTGCGAGCAGCCGGAGTATTACCTGACGCGCTGCGAGATCGCGTTGATGTCCACGCACGCCGGCGAAATGGCCGACGTGCTCGGCGAGGAAGTACGGCTGGTCGAATACGGCAGCGGTAATGCGGTGAAGACGCGCATGTTGCTGGAACATCTGCACTCGCCCGTGTCGTACGTGCCGGTGGAGATTTCGGCGGAGCCCTTGCGCCGTTGCGTGCAGGAAATGACGGAGCGCTTCCCCTCGCTCGCGGTACAACCGCATGGGGGGGACTTCACCCGCCCGCTGCGCTTGCCGATTCCGCCGCGCGCGCCGCGGCGCACGGTGTTGTATTTCCCTGGTTCCACCATCGGCAATTTCGAGGCGCGCGATGCCGCCGAACTGCTGCGCAAGATGCGCAACGAGATGGGCGATGCCGGCGGCATCCTGATTGGCGCCGACCTCAAGAAGGACACGGCTACGATCGAGGCGGCCTACAACGACAAGGCCGGTGTCACCGCCGAGTTCACGCTGAACATGCTGGTTCGGCTCAACCGCGAGATCGGTAGTGATTTCGATTTGGCGTCGTTCCGCCATCGTGCGCATTACAACGCGATGGCGGGGCGCATCGAGACCTTCCTGGTCAGCACGCGCGACCAGAAGGTGCGCGTGGGCAAGCAACTCGTGACGTTCGCCCCCGAAGAAGCGATGCAGGTCGAATACAGCTGCAAGTATTCACACGAGGATTTCGCCGCGCTGGCCGCCAAGGCCGGGCTCGAAGTGGCCCATGCGTGGACCGATCCGCAAGAGATGTTCGCGGTGTACTACCTCGTGCGCGCGGGCATGCCCAGGCACTAGCCACGTGCGGGGCGCGCTCACAACGAGCGCGCCCCGTTGGTTCAGGGACTGAACACCAGCACCAGGAACACGGCGAACATCGACAGGTGCACGGCGCCTTCCAGCATGGTGGTGCGCCATCCCGAGAAGGTGAGGCTGCTCAACACCAGCGTTGAAGCCAGCAGAACGATGCTCGCCGGAGGCAGGCCCAGCACGACGGGCTTGCCGGTGAACAAGCCGATGGCGAGCACGGCGGGCACGGTAAGTCCCACGGTGGATGCCGCGCCGCCCAGGCACAGGTTGATGGCGCGGGTGAGTTCGTCGCGGCGAATGGCGACCAGCGCAGAAATGCCCTCTGGCGTGAACACCAGCATGGCGATGATGATGCCGCCGAGCGCATGCGGCGCACCGGTGGCCGCGATGCCGTAGTCGAGCACTTTGGCCAGGCTCTTGGACAGGATCACGATCGGCAGGATGTTGAGCAGCAGCAGCGCGACGTGGAACAGCATCTCGCCCTTGCGTGGTATACGCCGCGGCGGCGGTGGCGCTTCCGGCACGTTGGCATCGGAGTCCGAGCGCGGCGCGATGAAGTAGCCCTTGTAGCGTCCGGTCTGCAACCACAGGAACAAGCCGTACAGCGCGATGGTAAGGATGGAGAACGCGGTGGCCTGCACCGAGGTCAGCGTGCCGTCCGAGGTGGATGCGGTGAAGTTGGGCAGCACCAGGGCGATGGTCGCGAGCGGGATGATCACCGCGAGATACGCCGATGCGCCGTGCAGGTTGAAGGCCTGTTCGTGATGGCGAATGCCGCCGATCAACAGGCCAAGGCCAACCACGCCGTTCAACACGATCATCAACACGGCGAACATGGTGTCGCGAGCCAGCGTAGCGGTATCGCCGGCGCCGAGCATCACGGCCGAAATCAGCACCACTTCGATGATCACGATGGAGAGGGTGAGCACCAGGGTGCCGACGGGTTCGCCCAGCAAGCCTGCCAGTTCCTCCGCTTCGTGCACGACGCCGAACGCGACCCAGACGATGACGAAAAACAGCCACGCAAACAGTGAAAGGCCGATTTCATGTCGGCTCAGGTGCGCCATCCAGTCCGAGCCGAAAATCAGGAACAGGCTGACGGTGAGCCATGCGATGGCGGGGCGGATGAGCATCCGGGGATTGAACATCGGCAACCCGGGTTGCTTGGCGAGCGCTTCTTGCGTCATACGATCTCCTGCTCGGAAAACAGCGTGCCGCCCCATTGGACCGGGTCGACATCAGCTATGGATTGCGAGAATACCCAGCGATGCCCGTCGATGTCTTCGACCGCGTATTGGCGTTCGCCATAGGGATGATCCGTCGGTGCGACGATGATCTTCGCGGCGCAGGCGAGTGCATGCGCGTGGTGACTGTCCACATCCGGCACATGGACCATGGTGGCGTGGGTCGTGGCGTCGACGGGCGACTCGGAGTGACGCTCGATCACGACCATCGACGCGCCGCCATACATGATCTGCACGCGGTGGTCGCCGATACGCAGCCGCTCGCGGAATCCGAATACGCGACATAGCCATGCAGCGGCCTCACGTACGTCGCGATAGGCCAGCTCGGGGATGAACACGCCCGGCGGCATGGAACGGTTGCGGATCATGGCAAGTCGCTCCTTCGGATCGGCTGCGCGCAGGGTGCGGCAGGCGATGTTGTCAGTCGGTGATTTCCAGCCCCTTGATGAGCCGCTTGGCCAGGCGCGGCTGCCTCAGTTCTTCCAGCCACCATGACAGGGCGCGGCCTTCGTGGTCGCCGCGCCAGGCGACGTACAGCGTGTTGGGTTCGCGCGGATCGGCCATCTGCTTCTCTACCAGCTCGCCGCGCTTGAGCAGGCCTGCCACGCGCTGGCGGGGCAGCCAGCCCACGCCGAGGCCTTGCCGTTGGGCAATGATCTTGGCGCGCATGCTCGGCACCGCGAGCGTTGCCTGGCCGCCCACGACGCCATAGGCACGCCCCGCGGAGCTGCGCGATGTATCGGCCACCACGACGCTGCGATGACCGGCCAGGGCCTCGCGTTGGAGTGGTTCCGGGGCTTTGGCCAAGGGGTGACGGGGCGATACGGCGAACATCCACTCCATGACGCCCAGTTCGAACCATCGCAGCTTGGGAATCGCAGGCGGCTCGTTGGTGGCGCCCACGATGATGTCGGCGCGACCGTCGCGCAGGGCCTCCCAGGTGCCGCCCAACACTTCGTTGGTCAGGCGCAGGGCGACGCCGGACTGCAGGGCATCGAAGCTGCGGATGACGGGCGCGAGTATGTCGAACTCGAGGATTTCGTCGGTGACGATCCACAGCCGGTCTTCCCAGCCGCTGGCGATCTGCTTCACGCGACGGCTCAATCGCGAAACATCCTGCATCAGTCGCGCGGCCTCGTTGGCGAGCAACTGACCGGCCGGCGTGAGTTGCAGCCGATAGCGGCGGCGGTCGAACAGCAGTGCATCGAAACGTGCTTCGAGCTGCCGTGCGGCGTGCGATATGGTCGACGGTGCCTTGCCAAGGCGCGCCGCGGCGCGCGACAGGCTGCCGCTTTCGCGGATGGCTTCCAGCAGTGCCAGTTCGTCCTCGGACAACATGTTCGGCCCCTTCGAACGAGTCAGGGACCATGGTAAGGCAGCCGGGCGGCCTGGAGCGGAATTCCGTGCCCGTCATTACCGCCAGGGGCGGCACGACGGGTTAGTGGCCGACCAATCAGCCGGGGCGGCGTGCGCCCAGCTGCACCAACACTTCCTGCGCGGAGCGAATACGTTCGCTGGCGCCTGGCAGCTCCAGGATCACCTTCAGCTTGTCCTGGCCGTCGAGCTTGTACACGCGCGGCTGGCTTTGGATCAGGCGGATGATCGCCATCGGCTCGACCTCCGGCTTGTCGCGGAAGGTGATGCGTCCGCCGTTGGCGCCGAAGTCCAGCTTGCGGATGCCCAGCGGCGTGGCCATGAGCTTGAGCTGGGCTACCGCGAACAGCTGTTTGGCCGGATCGGGCAGCAGCCCGAAGCGGTCGATCATCTCCACCTGCAGGTCGCGCAGATGGTCTTCGTTGCGTGCGCTGGCGATGCGCTTGTACAGCGTCAGGCGCGTGTGCACGTCGGGCAAATAGTCGTCGGGGATCAGCGCCGGCAGGTGCAGTTCCACTTCGGTCTCGTGCTCGCTGGAGAGATCGAAGTCGGGCACCTTGCCGGACTTCAGCGCACGCACCGCGCGCTCCAGCAATTCGGTGTAGAGGCCGAAGCCGATCTCTTGGATCTGGCCGGATTGCTCGTCGCCCAGCAGCTCGCCCGCGCCGCGGATTTCCAGGTCGTGCGTGGCGAGCGTGAAGCCCGCGCCCAGTTCTTCCAGCGAGGCCAGCGCTTCGAGGCGCTTCTCCGCATCAGCCGTCATCGCCTTGCGGTCGGGCACCACGAGATAGGCATAGGCGCGATGGTGCGAACGCCCCACGCGGCCGCGCAGCTGGTGCAGCTGCGCCAGGCCGAAGCGGTCGGCGCGGTTGATGACAATGGTATTGGCCGTCGGGATGTCGATGCCCGTCTCGATAATGGTGGTGCACACCAGCACGTTGAAGCGTTGGCGATGGAAATCCGCCATCACGCGTTCCAGTTCGCGCTCGGGCATCTGGCCATGGGCAATGCCGATACGCGCCTCGGGAATCAGTTCCTGCAGCTCGCGCGCGGCGCGCTCGATGGTGTCCACTTCGTTGTGCAGGAAATACACCTGGCCGCCTCGTTGCAGCTCGCGCTGGAACGCTTCGCGGATCAGCGCAGGCTCCCAAGTAGATATGAAAGTGCGCACGGCCATGCGATGCGCCGGCGGCGTAGCGATCAACGAGAGATCGCGCAGGCCGCTCATCGCCATGTTGAGCGTGCGCGGAATCGGCGTGGCCGTCATGGTGAGCAGGTCCACTTCAGCGCGCAGCTTCTTCAGCTGTTCCTTCTGGCGCACGCCGAATCGCTGCTCCTCGTCTACCACCACGAGGCCGAGGTTCTTGAAGCGGATATCGGGGGCGAGCAGCTTGTGCGTGCCCACGATCACATCGATCTGTCCGTCGGCCAGACGCTTGAGCGCCTCATTCACTTCCTTGGCCGACTTGAAGCGCGACAACACATCCACGCGCACCGGCCAGTCGGCGAAGCGGTCGGCGAAATTGCGGTAGTGCTGCTGGGCGAGCAGGGTCGTTGGCACCAACACGGCCACCTGCTTGCCGGCGGTGGCGGCAGCAAATGCAGCGCGCAATGCAACTTCGGTCTTGCCGAAGCCGACGTCGCCGCAGATTACGCGATCCATCGCGCGGGGCGCGGCAAGATCGGTGAGCACGGCGTTGATGGCGTGTTCCTGGTCGGGCGTTTCTTCGAACGGGAAGCTGGCGCCGAATTCCTCCACGAGCTGGCGGTCGATCGACAGCGATTCGCCGCCGCGTGCTTCGCGCTGTGCGTAGATCGCCAGCAATTCCGCGGCGACGTCGCGCACTTTTTCGGCGGCTTTGCGTCGCGCACGTTCCCACGCGTCGCCGCCCAGCGAGTGCAGCGGCGCGAGCTCGGGCGCGGTGCCGGTGTAGCGGCTGACAAGGCCGAGCTGCGCCACCGGCACGTAGAGCTTGTCGCCCTTGGCGTATTCGATGGTGAGGAACTCGCCCTCCATGCCGCCCAGTTCCATCGACACCAGGCCCTGGTAGCGGCCCACGCCGTGGTCGACGTGCACGATGGGCGCGCCGATGGTCAGCTCGGTGAGGTCGCGGATGATGCTTTCGGGATCGCGCGCGGCGCCACGACGACGCTTGCGCTCGGTGCGCACACGCTCGCCGAACAGTTCGCGTTCGGTGAGCACGGTGAGTGCCGGTTCGGTGAGCGCGAAGCCCTGTTCCAGCGAGGCGATGGCGATGGCGAAGCGTGGCTTGTCGCCTGCGGCCACGAAGGCCGCCCATCCGTCCACTGCATCGGGCTTGAGGCCGGCGCTGGCCAACTGTTCGATCAAGGCTTCACGACGGCCCGCCGAATCGGCCGCGATCAGCACGCGGCCCGGATAGCTCGCCAGGAAATGGCGCAGCGATGTGCCCGGTTCCTCGCCCTTGCGGTTGAGCGGCAGTTCCAGCGCAGGCTGCGTGCCGCTCGCCTGCGCATGCTCATGCCCACTCTCGACCAGCTCGATGCGCAAACGCTTGTTGAGTTGCTCGCGCAGCTGTTCGGGCTGCAGGTAGAGCTCCGCCGGCGGCAACACCGGGCGCTCGATGTCGTGCGCGCGCTGGTCGTAGCGCTCGCCGGTCTGCGTCCAGAACTGCTCGGCCGATTCCATCGCGGCCTCGCCGAGCAGGAACACGGCGTTGTCGGCGAGGTAGTCGAACAGCGTGGCCGTCTGCTCGAAAAACATCGGCAGGTAATACTCGATGCCGCCCGGCGTCACGCCTTCCTTCATGTCCTGATAGAGCGGACAGCGGCGCACGTCGATCGGGAAGCGCTCGCGCAGGTGCGTGCGGAAATCCTTGGCGGCGTTCTCGGTAAGCGGGAACTCGCGCGCCGGCAACAGCTCGATGCGCTCCACTTGTTGCTGCGAGCGCTGCGTTTCCGGATCGAAACTGCGGATCGACTCGATCTCGTCGTCGAACAGCTCAATGCGATAGGGCTCGGCCGCGCCCATCGGGAAGATATCGATCAGCGCGCCGCGCACAGCGAAGTCGCCAGGTTCGGCGACCTGCGGCACGTTGCGGTAGCCGGCCGCTTCCAGCCGGCGCTGCTCGTTGGCGAGATCCAGCTTCTGGCCCTTCTTCACCATCAGCCCGCTGCCGGTGATGTGGCTGCGCGGTGCGATGCGCTGCATCAGCGTGGCGATCGGCACCACCAGCACGCCGCGTTGCGTGTTCGGCAACTGGAACAGCGTGGCGATGCGCTGGGAGACGATGTCCGGGTGCGGGCTGAACACGTCGTAGGGCAACGTTTCCCAGTCGGGGAAGTGCAGCACGGGGAGGTTGCCGGCGAAGACGCGCAGTTCCTCCTCCAGCGCATGGGCGCGCTGGGTGTCACGTGTCACGGCGACCAGCAGGCCCTGATGCGTGCGCGCGGCCTCGGCCACCAGCAGGGCGCGCGAGGAACCATGAGGCGACGTCCAGAAACGGCGCTGCTTGGGGCTGGTGGGCAGGGACGGATGCGGGATCGTTTGGGCCATGCGTACGCGGGATCGGAGGGCGGCTTCGTCGGGCGGCGCCGGGAAAGCGGGCAAGTGTAACGCGAGCGCCCCGGACGGACCGGGGCGCTCGCGTGATCACATGTTGTTGGGGCGCGCTGCCTGCGCGACAACCCTTCCGCCGTGCGCGGCGCCGATCAGAGCTGCAGGGAGATCTGCGTCGTGCCGGGCTCTTCCGGCGTCAGGCGGCGGACGAAGCCCAGCTCCTTGCACAGGTGCAGCATGGGGCGGTTCTCCAGCAGCACATAGCCCCAGATCTCGTGCAGGCCACGGCGACGGCAGTCGTCCACCAGTCGCTGCATCAGCAGGGCGCCCAGGCCTTGGCGTGTCCAGTCGTGCTCGACCAGCACCGAGAACTCGGCGCTGTTGGCGGCCTCGTCGACGAAGATTCGCCCCACGCCACGAATCTCGGCCGGGTGCACCGTTTCGTCCATCAATACGAAGGCGGTTTCCAGCGCCGGGTCGATGCGACAGAGGCGCTGGGCCATCGGCTCGGGCAATTCACCCATGGAATGCAGGAAGCGGCGCCGGATGTCTTCGGGAGAGAGTCGGCCGAATTGGCGCTTCAGAGCGGCCACGTCACCCGGCTCGATGCCACGCAGGCGCAGTTCGCGGCCGTCGTGGGTATGCACCAGCTCGCCTTTCGGGCGTGGCAGCTCGAGCAGGCGGGGGCGGGCAAAACGTTCCCGGCTGCGCAAGGGAAGGCCGCGGCGGGGAGTGGTGATGTCGATGGCGGGGCTCATGGCCATACTTTACCGTATTGTGTGCGCTGCAACATGAATGAAACTCCTTTCGGAGAGAGCTTCCAAGAGGCTCTATGTCGCACCGCATTGCTGGTGCGGCGCCCACGCGCGGCTATGGCGCCGCGGAGACGCCAGAATGCGCCTTCGGAGCATTTCAGTCGGTAGAAGGAGGGTGAAATCCATGGCAGCGAGCAAGGGCATGACGGTTGCGCAGCTGGAGGTGGTTTGCGGGCGGCTGCCAGGGGCGACGCGGGACATCAAATGGGGTGCCGACCTGGTCTTCAGCGTGGGCGGCAAGATGTTCGCGGTAACCCCGGCCGACGGCAGCGAGAGCGGCCGCATCGCCTTCAAGGTGCCCGACGACCGCTTCCTGGAACTCACCGACCAGCCGGGTATCATCGCGTCCCCTTATCTGGCCCGGGCCCGCTGGGTCTCGGTAGTCGAGCCACGGCGATTTACCACCGCCGAACTCGCCACGCATATCGAGACCTCCTACAGCCTGGTGCGGGCCAAGCTCACCAAGAAGATGCAAGCGGAACTGGGGCCATGGCCCACGGAGAAAGCGAAGTGAAGCAACACATCGGAAGCATCGCGCTGGTCGTGGCCGACTACGACGAAGCCATTGCCTGGTACACCACGGTGCTCGGGTTCCGTCTGATCGAAGACACCGACATGGGCGCCGGCAAGCGCTGGGTGGTCGTTGCACCGCCGGGCGCCACGGAGACTCGCCTGTTGCTGGCGAAGGCATCAGGCGCCGATCAGGCCGCGCGCGTGGGCGACCAGACTGGCGGCCGCGTGTTCCTGCTGCTGCACACGGACGATTTCTGGCGCGACTACGAGCGCATGCGTGCAGCAGGTGCGCAGTTCTGCGAAGAGCCGCGTACGGAGAGTTACGGCACCGTGGTGGTGTTCAAGGATCTGTACGGCAACAAGTGGGATCTGTTGCAGCTGGCGTCGCCGTGATTCTTTTGTAGGAGCGCACCCAGTGCGCGAAAAGCCTATAGCGCGGGAAGATCGTCACGCCGCGGTCGCGCACTGGGTGCGCTCCTACAGTGAAGGGGACATCAATCGGCCACGTCCGGCTCGAAGAAGCTCCAGCGGATATCGGGGAAGCGCTCCTTCATCGCGCGCTCGACGTCGTTGATGTTGGCGATCAGCGTGGCCTGATCCGGCGCCGGTGACATGCGCGCCTTGACGGCCACCATCACGTCCGGCCCCATCTGCAGCGTGATGAGGTTGAGCACCACGTCTACTTCGGGACGCGCGTTGACGAAGGCAAGCATTTCTTCGCGCCGCGCGGGCTCGACGCCCTGGCCGATCAGCAGCGCCTTCACTTCATACGCCACTGCGATGGCGACGATGACCAGCAGTGCGCCGATGACGATGGTGCCGATGGCGTCGTACAGCAGGTTGCCGGTGATCATGGTGGCCAGCACCGCGACCAGTGCAACCGTCAGGCCCAGTAGCGCGGCGAGGTCTTCGCCGAAGATCACCAGCAGCTCGCTGGAGCGCGTCTCGTGGAACCATCGCCACAGGCTGCGTCCTTCACGCGCCTTGTTCACTTCGGTAAGGCAGCCGTGCATCGAGATGGATTCGGCCACCACGCCGAAACCGAGCACGCCGATGGCCAGCCAGGGCCACTTCAGGGGCTCTGGATCGCTGAGCTTGTGGATGCCTTCGTAGATCGAAAACATGCCGCCCACGCTGAACAGCAGCATCGCCACCAGGAACGACCAGAAATACGGCGCGCGGCCCCAACCCAGCGGATACTCATCCGAAGGCGGGCGATCGGCCTGACGCATGCCCAGCAGCAATAGCCCCTGGTTGCCGCAATCGGCGAGCGAGTGCACCGCTTCGGCCATCATCGCCCCCGAGCCGGTGACGAAAGCGGCAACGAGCTTGCTCAGGAAGATGGCGAAGTTGGCGCCCAGAGCGAGCAGGATCGCTCTCAGCGAATTGGCGTGACCTGACATCGTGCATTCCCTTGGACGAAGCCCACAGTGTAAACGGCGGCTGCCGTCAGTGGACCACGCCCACGCCGATGCCAAAGCTCACGTTGGACTTGCCGCTCTCCATCTCGGCGGCCGTCCAGACGTGTGATTGCGCAACGCTCACCGTGGGAAACACGTAACCGGCTTCGCCCACGTTGCCGTTGCGGCTGCCTGTGATGCGGCCGGTGAGCGTGATCAGCGAACCGGAGGGATAGTCGAACGATTCGACGTAGCCCGGCACGACGGCGACGAAGCGTCCCCACCCGCCGCCATTGTCCACCTTGGGCCGCTGTGAGCTGTCCAGCGGATAGCCAAGGATCTCGATCTCGCTGTGGTCGTGGAAGTTGTTCACCTGCACGATGCGGCCGCCCCAGATCACATCGGCGTTCGCAAAACGATCGGGCGATTGCGCCACCGCATTCGGCGGGACCGCGATGGTGTTGGACGAGGGTTTGTAGATCGGCGCGGGAGCGCATGCGGCCAGGGCCGTCAGGCTGGCGATCGCCATGCCGCGGAGCAGGTAGGAAGCGAGACGGACAGGCATGGCAGGCTCCGGCGTTCCAGACTGGGACGCCATGAGCTTAGCCGGCCCCGGCCAAGGGTGGTAGGCGACAGCGGTGCGTGTCGCCTGACGTTCAGGCCTGGGCTTCTTCCACCAGCCAGTCGAGGCGCCATTCGGCCCGGCGCTCCTGCGAGAGCAGCGGTGCCATGGCGCGCAGCGAATCGCGTAGCACGTCATCGAGCTTCCAGGGCGCGTTGAGAATGACCATGCCCGAACCGTTGAGGCGCAGCGGAGAATCGTCGGGATGCACCAGCAGTTCCGCACGCAGCACGCGGCGGGCGCCGCAACGCTGCAGCCAGCGATGGAAGGGTTGCACCTGGCTGCGCAGCTTGATCGGATACCAGACGGCGTAGACGCCAGTGGGCCAGCGCTGCAGGGCCAGCTTGAGCGCCTGCTCGATCACGCGGTACTCGGCATCCTGCGCCTCATAGGGTGGGTCGATCAGCACCAGGCCGCGCTTCTCCTTGGGCGGCAGCAACGCCTTCAATGCTTCATAACCGTTGCGCTCGTGCACGTGGACACGATGGTCGTGGCGGAACAGCTCACGCAGACGCGCGGCTTCTTCCGGATGCAGTTCGCACAGCTGCGCGCTGTCGGTTTCGCGCATGGCGTTCGCGACCTGCAATGGCGAGCCCAGATAGAGCTTCAAGCCGTGTTCGTTGCCCGGCACGCGGAGAATGGCGTCCAGCCAGCGGCGCAGCAGAGGCGGCAGCGGTTCGGAGCGCCCAGCGGAGGCATGGAGATCGGGGAACAGCAGGCGCGCGATGCCGTCCTTGTATTCGCCCGTCTTGCCGGCCTCGGTGCTGTCCAGCGCGTAGCAGCCGCTGCCGGCATGGGTGTCGACGAAGGCGAACGGCGTGCTCTTGGCCTGCAAGGCTTCGATCAGTGCAAACAGCACCGTGTGCTTGAGGACATCGGCGAAGTTGCCGGCGTGGTAGGCGTGACGGTAGTTCATGGTCATGGAGGCGCCGGATGGCAGGCGATTATACGGCCCCGCCGTTGTCACTGTAGGAGCGCACCCAGTGCGCGATTTGTGCCTCGTTACGCGTTGATCGCGCACTGGGTGCGCTCCTACAAGGGCACGGTAAGTCCAATGGACCCGTCTCCAGAGTTGAGCCAATGGCTGCCTCGTGGCTATCCTCCCGGCATGCCCCGCCGCCTGTTCCGCCATCTGCGTCGTTGCCGCGCCCTGTTTGCGCTGGCTCTGTGCGCGTGGCTGGCGCTGGCCAGCGTGGCGTGGGCGCAGCCCGAGGACTGCTGCGCGTCGATGACGGCCTCGATGGACATGTCGATGCCGCATGCGCCGGATCACGGCGCGGCGCATGCGATCACGATGGCAGCCGACGGGTGCTGCGCGCATGCCACGGTCACCGTGCCGCCATCGTCATGGGGGCCGGTGGCTCAGGCAGAGCCCGCCAGCCAGGGTTGGTTGGCGCGCCGAGAGACGGCGCCCCAGCCGGTGTACGAACCGCCCTTGAGGCCGCCGGTCGCCTGATTCTCCGTTTGATGCAAGGGGCCGGATCATCGGCCGATTCGACGCGCCCGCCTGGCGGGCACGACTGACGGAGCAGGACCATGAACAAGCAGGAACCGCGCGGCTTTCAGCTGCCGCGACGGCGTTTCGTCCAGGGGCTGGCGCTGGGAGGCGTAGCCGCTGGCCTGGGGCTTTGGCGCGGCAACGCGCTGGCCCAGACCGCCACGCCGCGCGCCGAGCTGCGCGGCCATCATTTCGAACTGGAGATCGGCGAGCTGCCGGTCGACTACACCGGGCGCAAGCGCATCGCCACCGTGGTGAACGGGCAGTTGCCGGCGCCGTTGCTGCGCTGGCGGCAGGGCGACACGGTGACACTGCGCGTTCGCAATCGCCTGCGCGAAACCAGTTCCATCCATTGGCACGGCATCGTGTTGCCGGCAGACATGGACGGCGTGCCGGGCCTGAGTTTCGACGGCATTCCGCCCGGTGGCGAATATGTCTATCGCTTTACGGTGAACCAGGCGGGTACGTACTGGTATCACAGCCACTCGCGCTTCCAGGAGCAGACCGGGCTGTACGGCCCGATCGTGATCGAGCCGCGCGACGGCGAGCGTCACGCGGCAGATCGCGATTATGTGGTGCTGCTCAACGACTGGACCGATCTCGATCCGGAAACCATCTACGCCAACCTCAAGAAGCAGGGCGGCTACTACAACGTTGGCAAGCGCACGGTGGGTGACTTCCTGCGCGATGCGGGGCGCGACGGTCTCTCGGGCGCGTTGGCCGAGCGGCGCATGTGGAACCAGATGCGCATGGACCCGACCGACCTGGCCGACGTTTCCGCCGTCGCCTATACCTATCTGGTGAACGGGCAGACGCCGGCCGGCAACTGGACGGGACTGTTCAACGCGGGCGAGAAGATACGGCTGCGTTTCATCAACGGCTCGTCGATGACCTTCTTCGATGTACGCATCCCGGGCTTGAAGATGACAGTGGTCGCGGCCGACGGACAGGCGATCGAGCCGGTGAGCGTGGATGAGTTCCGCATCGGTACGGCCGAAACCTACGACGTGATCGTGCAGCCGTCCGCCGATCGCGCGTGGACCATCTTCGCCCAAAGCATGGATCGCACGGGTTACGCGCGCGCCACGCTTACGCCTCGCATCGGCATGACGGCCGACGTGCCGTCGCTCGATCCGCGTCCGCTGCTGAGCATGGGCGACATGATGGGCGCGATGGATCACGGCGGCATGGGGCACGACATGTCCGGCATGGACATGATGGCGATGCCCGGCATGTCGATGTCGATGCACCACGAGCCTGCGCCTTCGCTGAAGACCGGGCCGGAAGTCGACATGCGCGTGGCTACGCCGCGACGCAACCTCGACGATCCCGGCGTGGGGTTGCGCGATAACGGCCGCCGGGTGCTCAGCTATTCGGACCTGCATGCGATCGATGCGCCGATCTCGCCGAACGTCGACCGCGAACTCACGCTGCGCCTCACCGGCAACATGGAGCGTTACCTGTGGTCGTTCGACGGCAAGCGCGCCTCGGCCGCGGAGCCGCTGCGCTTTCGCCATGGCGAGCACCTGCGCGTGACGCTGGTGAACGACACCATGATGACCCATCCGATCCACCTGCACGGCATGTGGAGCGAGCTGGAATCACCCGACGGTTCGTTCCAGGCACGCAAGCACACGGTGATGGTGCAGCCGGCGCAGCAGGTGAGTTATCGCGTGAGCGCGGACGCGCCAGGACGCTGGGCGTACCACTGCCATCTGCTCTACCACATGGAGGCGGGCATGTTCCGCGAGGTGGTGGTGGCATGAAACGGCGAATGATTTCGGGCATCGCGCTGGCGCTGGGCGCCTGTGCGTCATCGATGCTGCTGGCGCAAAGTGCCGACATGCAGGACATGCCCGGCATGTCCATGCAGCATGCAGAGCATGCGCCGCAGACCGATCCCCATGCGGGCCATCACGCGGCGACGAAGCCGGCCGACAGCGCACAGACGCATGACGGCATGGACCACTCTGGCCATGACATGCCCGCTAACGACGAAGCGACGCTTCCGCCCAACGACCATGTACCGCCGCTTCCGCCGCAGCACGCCATGCCCGCCATGACGCGGGAGCAGATGAGCACGTTGATGCAGATGGACGACGATGCGGCCATGGGCATGCTGTTGTTCGATCGCCTCGAGCGTACGCGCAGCACGTCCGGTGACTACGCCACGAGCTGGGAAGCGGAGGGATGGCTGGGTAATCCCATCGATCGCCTGTGGGTGAAGACCGAAGGCGAGCGCGGCAGCGACGGCACCGAAGGCCGCGTCGATGTGTTGTGGAGCCATGCCTGGACCAGTTTCTGGGATGCACAGCTCGGTGCGCGGCAGGATTTTGGCCGAGGGCCGACACGGCAATGGGCGGCTGTCGGTGTGCAGGGCCTGGCGCCGTACTGGTTCGAAACGCAGGCGACGTTCTATGCGGGCGAGCAGGGGCGCACGGCGTTGCGGCTCGAAGCCAGCTATGAACTGTTGTTCACACAGCGCTTGATCCTGGAGCCCAAGCTCGAACTCAACCTCTACGGCAAGGATGATCCGCAGCGTGGCGTGTCGTCGGGCCTGTCGGATGTGGAGGCCGGGCTGCGCCTGCGCTACGAGTTCAGCCGCAAATTCGCGCCCTATGTCGGCGTGAACTGGACGCGGCGCTACGGCGATGCCCAAGCACCTGGCGCGCCGGTGTTCCATGCCCGCGAAACGACCTGGGTGGCCGGCGTGCGCTGGTGGTTGTAACGCGTCTGGCGGTGAAACGGGAGCGGGCGGCTGAGGCCGCCCGCCGAAGGCTTAGTAGGCCACCGTGATGCGCTTGCGGCTCGCATCGCCTTTTTCGATGCGGTCGAGCAGGGCCACTGCGTAGTCGGGAACACTGATATGGCTCTTGCCGTTGGCGTCCACCAGCAGTTGGTCGCCGCCGACGCGGTACTTGCCGGTGCGCGGACCGTCCTCGATCAGGGCGGCTGGACTGATAAACGTCCAATCGAGCGGGGACTTGCTGGCGCGAAATACGTCCAAAGCCTTGCCCTGGCCGGCCGCTTCGGGCTTCCAGGCGTCGGGGAAGTGCGGGTCGTCCATCACCAGCACGCCCGGAGCGGTCTCCAGCGAGCCGGCGCCGCCGACCCACGCGAGGCGCTTCACGCCTGCGGCGGGCAGGTTGTCCAGCAACACGGCTGCATTGACCGGAATGACATCGTTATTGCCATCGCGACGCGCGGAGAGGCTGGCGACGACAGCATCCGCGCCACGCACGGCGTCCAGCCATGTGTCGGGCTTGCCTACATCGCCGGTGACCACGGTGAGGCGGGGATTGTGGGTGGACAGGCGCGACGGATCGCGCACGATGGCGGTGACGTCGTAGCCGCGCGCCAGCGCTTCGTCGAGGATGGCGTGACCGATATGGCCGGTGGCGCCGAACAGGGCAATCTTCATGGACAGGACTCCAGCAAGTGGGTGGGATGCCGGCGGACGATGGCGCGGGTTGCGTGAATGCGTCGCCAGTACCGGGCTGGCGTAAAGCATGCGCCTCGGATCGACGTGGATAAACGCATCAAACGGGAATTCACTGTAAAGTCTTGCTTGACAGTGAGGTGCCCATGTCCAGCGAAGTGAATCTCAACCGGTTGGCGGTATTTGTGGCGCTGGTGCATGCCGGCTCGTTCACGGCGGCGGCCGAAACGCTGGGCATGACCAAGGCGATGGTGAGCCAGCATCTGGCGAAGCTGGAGCAGGAACTCGGCGTTACCCTGGTATTGCGCAGCACCCGGCGCATGACGCTCACCGAAGCGGGAAGCACGTTCCACGCTGCCTGCGCCCGCATCCTTGGCGAGGCCGAGGCGGCCATCGAGCAGGTGGGCAGCAACCAGGAGAAACCCACCGGCACGCTGCGGCTTACCGCGACCAGCGATTACGGTACCTCAGTGGTGGCACCGGCACTGGCCGACTTCATGCGCAGCCATCCGCAATTGCAGACCGACTTGGTGCTGAGCGATCACGTAAGCGACCTGATCGCCGAACGCTTCGATCTTGCGATCCGCATGGGTTGGTTGCGCGATTCGAATCTGCGCTCGACCCGGCTGGGCAGCTTTCGCCAATTGCTGGTCGCATCGCCGGGCTATCTCGCCGGTCGGGGCGAGCCGCGCAGCCTGGTGGAGTTGCCATCGCTCGCGTGGGTGTCGCTCGCGCTGTTGTCTTCGCCGTTGCGCTGGACGTTCACGGCACCCGATGGCTCACGTCGCACCGTGCGCATGAAGCAGGCGGCACAGGCCAACAACGTGGTGGCGGCGCATGCCCTGGTGCGTCACGGCGCGGGTGTCAGCGTGCTGCCGGACTATCTGGTCACCGAGGACATCCGCGAAGGTCGCCTCGTGCCGCTGCTGGCGCAGTACCGCCTGCCCGAGGGCGGCATCTATGCGGTGTATCCGGGTCGGCAGCCGCCTGCCAAGGTGCGCGTCTTCATCGAACACCTGCGCGCCTGGCTGGTCACGCAGGCATAAGGCTTCAGTCGACGACGTTGTGACTTTCGGCGGTGCCCAGCAGTTCGGGCTGCGTGGTCTTTCCCTGCTGGCGGCTTAGCAGCGGATGCATGAACACGGCCGCGAGGATCACCGCCACGCCCGCATAGAACCAGCCGTCCAGTTCGCGCTGCTCGCCCAGCATGAGCATGGCCAGCACGATCGCGTAAACGGGCTCCAGGTTCGTCACCATCTGCGTGCCAAACGCGCTCATGTGGCGCAGCGCCACCAGCGCAAGCGCGAACGGAAGCAGCGTGCAGCCGAACGAGAGCAGTACCAGCAGCGTCGCATCGTGCAAGCCAGGGAGAACGAAGGCTGCACCCGTGTGCGGCAGCAGTGGCGCCAACAGGGTGAGGAACAGTGTGCCGGTGCCGAGCTCGATGCAGGTCACCGTGAGCGGGTCGCCGTGTTCCACCAGGCGCTTGTTGTAGGAGCCGAACAGGGCCACCAGCAGCGCGGAGAACGCACCCACGGCGATGCCGAGGCGCATGTCGACCGGAACGCCGCCGACCACCATCGCCACACCGGGCACGACGGCCACGCCGATCAGCAGTTCGCGCGGATCGAACCTGCGTCGCGCGATCCATGGTTCCACCAGGGCGAGGAACACGGGCCCCAAGGCGATGCAGGTAGCGGCGACGGACGCGTTGGCGAGCTTGATCGCGGCATAGAACGTCAGCCAATGCAGCGACACGAGCACGCCGATGCCGGCATAGGACCAGCGCAATCGCACGGGCATCGCCTTGAGCCCGCGCCAGACGCGCGGCATCAGCAGCAACGAGGCGGAGACCAGCAACATGCGCCACCACACCAGCGGCAAGGCGGGCAGGGTGATCAGCTTGCCCAGGATGGCGGTGAAGCCCCATAGCAGGACGCAGAAGTGGATCTGCCAGCGGGCCTTGGTGACGGATTGCATGGACGTAATATCGACGGGAACGGGGCGGCGCATTCTAGCGTCGCCGCCGTATCCGTAGTGCGGAATCAATGCTTTTGTGCGGTTTTCGGCGAATTTTTGGTCGAAGGCGGCGTGGCCTTCGGCGAACTGCGCACCTGTTCGAGCACGGTGGCGCAGGTGTTGTCGGGCTCGCCCTTGCTGGTGACCACCAGAGGCAGCAGAGCTGCCACGGGTGCGGCCAGCACGCCCAACGCCACGGCGCCGCCACCTCGCAGGATGAGCGGCCCTGGTTGCACGCCCACATCCGGATTCTTCAGGGTGCCCTTCACGTAGAGCGGCGAGCGCAGCGACAGCACGCGTAGGCCCTTTGAGTTCGGGTGCACGTCCAGATCCAGTTTTTCGTTCGCGAAGTTGACCGTACCGTCGATGCGGACGGTGGCGTCTTCGGTGTCGAACACGAACAGGCGTGTCTGGAACAGGCCGTTGGTGGCGGTGAGATCCGAGGCGGCGCAGTTGATCTTCACCGTCTTGTCGCCGAACAGCTTGCTGATGATGATGTTGCCCACGTTGAGGCCGGCGGTTTCCAGCAATGCCTTGCTGATCGCGCCATCGTTCATCAGCAGCTTCACTTCGCCGCTGGAGGTGCCGAGCAACTCGCTCACCGAATTGCCATGTGCGTCGAGGGCGGCATCGCCATTGATTTCGCCGAAACTGGTTCGCATCGGGTCGAATTTCGGAAACAGTTCCTTGAGCTTGAGGTGGCGCGCGCCGAGCTTGATGTTGCCCTGCATGGGCGTGCGGCTGCCGTCGAGGCGCAGGTTGCTGTTGACCTTGCCGCCGGCCAGGTCGAAGGACAGCGGATCAAGGCGAAGCACGCCGTTATCCATGATCACGTGCGTGGAAAGGGCGTCGATGGGCAAGGACGCATCGCGCACGATATGCCCGGCGCTGAACTGCACGTCGGCGTCCATGGCGCGCCAGCGATCCGTGCGGAAAGGTTCGACCGGCAGTGCCTTGTCGGACGGTTGCGGCGTGGCGTCGCCGCGTTGCTGTTTCTCCGCATTGCTGTCCGCGCCGATCAGTGGTGCGAGGTCGGCGAAGCGCAGTACCTGCGATTTCACCTCGCCGGCCAGCTTGGGACGCGGGCCGCCGGTGTCGAACGTCACGTTGCCTGCGATATCGCTGCCGCCGACGCGGCCTCGGAAGTTTTCGTAGGAGAAATGGCTGTCGCCACGCTTGAGGTTCGCCTTGAGATGACCCTGCGTCGCGAAGGGCGGCGTGTCGGGCAGCGTGACGCCAATCAGCGGATACAGCTTGGCCATGCTGGTGCCGGAGAACCACAGGCGGATGTCGAGCGCGGCCAGGTGCAGCGGGTCGGTAAACGTGCCCACGAAAGCGATGTGGCTGTCGTCCACATGGATGTTGGCCTGCAACGGGAAGGGCTGGTCGGTCTGCTGCAGCGCGAGCACCCCGCCGGTCTTGCCGGTGCCCTTCACGGGTTCGCCCTGGTAGCGGCCTTCGGCCTGCCACGCGAATTGGTAGGTGGCGCGCGTACTGCCTGGTCGACTTTCATCCTTCGCATTGGCCTTCGCCACGGCCTGTCGAGCGCCGGCACCCGCGGTCTTGCCCGCCTGCTCGGCGGCATCGGCGGATTGCTGCGCCACGATCTGGTCGTAAGGAATCGCCTGCTGCAGCGGTTCCACCGTGATCTTCAGGTTTGCCTTGTTCATCGCATCGTCGAAGGTGATCTCCGAATGATCGAAACCGACGGCGTGCAGGTCGAGCGCCCAACTGGAAGGCTGGTCGCTCTTGCCGAACGTGAAGTCCCAGGTGGCGCGGCCCTGGGCGTCGCGCTCCAGGTCGACGCGCGGCCGCACCACGTAGAGGGTGGGAATCTCCACGTGATGGAACAGCAGGCGCAACGGTGCAAGGCGGAATCGCACGGCATCGAGCTGCGCAAACTGCAGTTGCTTGGCCCAGTCGGGATTGCCGATGACGATGTCCCGAGCCTGCAGCGTGGGCCACGGCACCCACGACGCCAAGCCGCCTTCACTCGGCTCCCGTGCCCAGGTGACGGTAATGTCACCCTGGATGACGAAGGGACGGCCAATGGTCTGGCTGACGCGCTCGTTGATGGTGGGCTTGAGCCGGTTCCAGTCGAACGTGGCGACGATGAAGATCGCCGCCACGATCAACAACAGCAGGACGGCCACCGGTGCGTAGACGAACCACATGAGCCTTCGGCTGCGCCAGGACATTCATTGCCTCCTGCAATAACCGGCTGGTGCCGGTCGTCGACGTCACTCTTATCTGCGAGTACGGCAAATTTTCGTAGTGATGGCGTCCACGCGCTCAGCGGAAGTTCATGCCATTCACGCTTCGCCGTCGCTGCCGTCGGCTTTCCAATAGCCTGTCGCACGCAACCATTCCTTGGGAATGTTGCGTTCATCGGAGAGATGGTGGCGCATGCGACGCGCGCGTGAGGATTCCGTGGCGATCCACCAGAACGTGTCGCCCGATGGCGTGGGCAGGCGTTGCAGCGCGTGTTCCAGCAACTGGCTGGTGGCGGCATCGAGGTTGTCGCGTTCGAGCCAGGCGAAGTCGACCTGGGCGCGCGATTCGAGCATCTGTCGATCTGCGCTGCCGGGAATCTCCATAAGCACGATGGCGTGCGCACCGTACGGCAGTTCTTCCAGCCAGCGGCCGACCGCAGGCAAGGCGGTTTCGTCGCCGATCATCACGTAGTGGTCGAAGTCATCCGCCACCACGAAGGAACCGCGAGGCCCGCCGGCGCCGATGCGTTGTCCCGGCCTGGCCTGTTCCGCCCACGTAGCGGCAGGGCCGTCGCCGTGAAGCACGAAATCCACCGTGAGCTCGTTGATTTCAGCGTCATAGCGGCGAGGCGTGTAGTCGCGCATGGGTGAAGGTTCGACACCTTCGGGAAACTCCAGGCGTCCCTGGCCGAGCGTGGGCAGCACGAGCTGTCCTGCGCGATTGGGGAAGAACAGCTTCGTGTGATCGTCCGGTGACGCACTGTGGAAGCCGCGCAACGCCTCGCCGCCAAACACCACGCGCTGCATATGCGGCGTGATGCGTTGCGTGCGCAGCACTTCGATCTCGCGAAGCACAACCGTGTGGCGCTGCATCTGATGGGCATGTCGGGTCATGGGGAATGATCTCGATGGGGAAATTCAATCGTCGGGTTCGGCGGCGATCGCGCTGGCAGCGTGTTCCAGCAGTGCCGCGACGCGCTTCGCTTCGGATGCGTTCCACGCCGTGCCGCGCGCCATCAACGCATGCTTCACCGCATGCATGGCGTGCCGTACGGCCGGTGGCAGGGCCATCTTTGCGGCTGTTCGTGCAGCATGGCGTGTGCGCAGCGTCATGGCGTCGACAGCATCATGGTTGTCGACCAGGAATCGCCGCCCTGTTGCCGTGACGGTGTAGAGCTTGCGGGCGCCGTGCTCCTGTTCGACCTGCAGCAGTCCCAGTTCTTCCAGCATGGTCAACGTGGGATAGATCGCGCCGGGACTGGGCGTGTAGTGGCCGTGGAACATGTCCGCGATGCGGCGGATCAATTCGTAGCCGTGGCCTGGCTGCTGTTCGACCAGGGCCAGCAGCAACAGCTTCAGGTCGCCATGACCCAGCAGGCGTTGGCTGCCGGAACGGTCTGGATCGCCGCGCAGTGCGGGTTTGGCCGGGTGTGGAGAAGAGCGCATGACGGCTTTATTTCGATATAACTAAATAAAACGATATATCGAAATGACGAGAAGGGCAAGTCGACGGCGAGGTCTGTGGCAGACTCGTGCCGAACCGGGATCCAGGAAGGGTTGTCATGCGTGCACGCAAGTGGATGTTTGCGGTGCTGGCCGTGCTGTTGCTGGCTGGCTGTTCAAAGAAGCAGGAAGTGGCGCCCGCCACGTTGACTGGCGAGGCGGCGAAAGCGGGTGCAAAGCTCGCTTACGAACACAGTGTCGGTATCGAACTGCCGAAAGCGCAGATCGCCTCCAGGATCGGCGCCATGCGCGAGGCGTGTGAGTCGCAGCGTTTCGGCGCATGCAATGTATTGCGCATCCAGCAGGGTGAGTGGCGCTCCTCGCTGGTGGTTCGCGCAGCACCGGGTGCCGTCGAGCCTCTCGTCGGCATGGCGGGGCAAGGCGGCAAGTTCGTTTCGCGTGAAACGCACGCGGAGGATCTGGCGGATGCGGTGAACGACAACCTGCGCAAGCAGGCGCAACTGGATGCCTATGCCAAGCGGCTGGACGAACTGGCTTCACGCAAGGACCTGGCCGTTGCCGACCTGATTGCATTGAGCCATGAACAGGCGCAGGTGCAGCAGCAACGTGAATCGTTCCAGGGTGAGGCCGCCACGCAGCAGCGGCGGCTCGACACCAACCTGCTGGAGCTGGATTTCCACGATGCCGATGCGGGCTCGCGAGGGCATCGGCTCGGTGAGTCGTTCAGCGGCTTGCTCGACCGGTTGATCGATGGCGTTGGCGACGCGTTATCCGCGCTCGCTTATGGCTTGCCGTTCCTGCTGCTGCTGTTGCCGCTGGCACTGGCCTGGCGATGGGCGTGGCGCCGCATCACCAGGCGGGCAGGTCGTGTTTCGAAGTAAGAACGGCAAGGCGCAGCTCAGGGCTGCGCCTTCGCCTCGCGGGCTGGGATGTTGACGCTGCACAGGTCGATCTTGCCGGCCGGGTTGCGGTAGAAGTCGTCGCGGCGATTGCGCTTGGCTTCGATCAACGCGGTGAACGTGGCGCTGTCGGTGCGCAGCACTTCGATCTTTGATCGCTGGTCCGGCGGCAGTTCGGAGGCGAGCTGGATGGCGCTGATGCCCACGCGCTGCTCCGGTTTGTCGTAGAAGCCCAGCGGGCCGGTGCCGCGCGGCAGGCCCGAGAGATATTCCATGCCTTGCAACACGCGGCCGACCACGGCGAGGTTGCGGTCGAGTCCACGAGGTGCCTGGCCGATCACGACGTAAAGGCCGGTGCCGCTGCCGGTTTCCGGGTCGGCGTCGCGCCCAACGCCCACCATGCCGTAGCAGTGCGTGAGCCATTCCTGTCCATGGGCCTTGTCGCGCCCCACCGGGAAGCCCTCGGAAAAGCCGACTTCCGGCGCGTAGACGTCACCGTCGGGCAATCGCGTGAACGGCAGCTTCGTATCGAACGGTCGCGTATATTCCGGCGGCAATTTCGCCTTGGCAGTGCCCAGCGGCTTGAGCTTGCTCTTGTCGCCGTTGTCGTCGTCTTCCGGATCGCCCCACTGGGTCACGAAATTGTCCTGCACGCGCACGATGGCGAGGCCATCGAAATAGTGCTCGCGCGCCAGCGTGCGGATGTTGGCCACATGCTGCGGCGTGAAATCCGGCGCCAGTTCGATCAGCACCTGGCCTTCGGGCAGTTTCATGATCAGCAGGTTCTGCGGATCGGGCGTGCGCCATTCCTGCGGCTGGGACTTGGCCAGCAACTCCTTCGGCGTTGGCGTATGGGCCGGGGGCTGGTCGGCCGCGATGGCGACCGCGGGCAGGGCAATGGCGAATGCGATGGCGGCAGCAAGGCAATGGCGCAGCATGGGGTCCCCCGGTATTGGAAAGACCTCACGTTAGCAGAGCGGCGATGCGGCCATAAAGCGCGTGATGCTCGCTGTCGCCATTACGCGGATTTGTTGCATTGCGCGAATCGGATCAGCCGACAGCTCCGCGGATCACCACGGCAAGGCTTCGATGGGCGAAGCAGACAACACATGCTCCTGCGCACCGCCTCTCGCATGGGCCACGGCATCGTGTGCGTGCAGGCTTTCGTGATGCGCGACGCGTACGTTGAATCCAGCGATGTGCGGATCGCTTTCGAGCGACTGCTGGATCCGGCGCGCGGCGTCTTCGCAGAACATGAGGTTGCCGCCGTTGGCGAGCGCGAAGGCCTGTTCATCTTCCCGCTTCACGGCGGTCTGCACGGCGGTGCCCAGCGCCTGTTCGACACGATCGAGCAATACGATGAGCGGTAGCGATGCATCCGGTGCAGGCCGCACACGAAGGCGTGCCGTGCTGCGTTGCGCATGCGGCGTGGCGACGATGCCTTGTTCGCTGCCCAGCCATGCCGTGACGCCGACATGATCCAACGAAGCGCCGGGCGGAAAGGCCTCGGCAAACTGATGCTGGATGAGTTGGCGCGAAAGCGCCGCCGACGCGGGGCAGGTGGATGAATAAACCACGTCGGTGCCGAGTTCGAAACGGAAACCGTGTTCCGACAGGCTCGCCTCCAGGCGCACCGGATACGCGCGCCAGCCATGGTTGTCACTGCGCAGGGCCGCACGGCGCACGAGCACATCGAAGCGAAGGCGGATGCAGGCACGATCGGCGATGCCTTCGTGTGAATGCAGGAAGGCGCGCAGCAATCGTTCCAGTGATGCCGCATCGACGGGCTTGCCGCCAAGGTGCGCATCCGCCAGCAGATAGAGGCGTGACATGTGGATGCCACGCTGCTGCGCATGAACCAGATTCACGAAGGTATCGACCGTCGCGGCCACGCGCTGCACCTCGCCGCCACCCGCATCGAAGCACACCGGCAGCGCGATGCCTTCCATCCCGACCCAGTCGAGACGCCCGGATGCGCCCGCCGTCGCATCGATGCCGACATCGGGGAGAGGGCGTACGGCGCTGTCTCTGTTCTTCACCGGGGCATCCGTGGGTGTGAGGTGAGACGTGCTCAGGGCGACGCGGAATGCTGCGTTCGAAGCGCGGCGACCGCTGCCGCGGCATCGACTTGCAGCTTGCCTTGGGTGGTTTTGCTGGAGCGCAGCAGCAGGTCATGCACGGTGTGCGCATCGAGTTTCGGCGCGACCGCCAGCAATAAGGCAACGATGCCGCTCACGTGAGCGGCTGCCATCGAGGAGCCCGTGGTGAAGTCGTAGCCACCGCCGGGTTGGGTGGTGAGGATGTCGTTGCCGGGTGCACTGAGCACGCCCGGCGGTGCGGGCGCGGGTCCACTTGCCCTCACCACGATGACGCCGGGCGTATCGTTCGGAAAGCCGCCGTTGTTGCCTTCCGGCGGCATGGCGGCAATGACGATGCGGCCCTGTCGCAGCAGTTCACCGAGCAGTCGGTTGAGCAGCGGATCGGCAGGACCGCCGAGGCTGAGGTTGACGATGCGCGCATCCGTATCGATGACCGCGGCCAGGGCCTTGGCGAGCGTGAAGGAGTTGCAGTGCGCACCGCTGCCCGATCCCGGCAGGTACCAGCATGCCTTGTAGACGTCGAGCATCGCCTTGGGTGCGATGCCCACGATGCCCTGGTGGTTGTCGCCGATGGCCGAGATGATGCCGGCCACTTCGGTGCCATGGCTGTCGGCGTTGAAAGCCGCGACGTTGGCATCCACGAGGTTGCGGGCACGGGCGATGGTCCCCTGGATATCGGGGTGCATCATGTCCACGCCCGTATCCACGACGGCGACATGCACGCCGTCGCCACGGGTGATGTTGTGCGCAAGCGCGGCGTCCGTTTCGACGAAGCCTCGCTGCAGGTTCGCGTAGGGGTCGTTGTACTGGTGCGCGTCCTGCGCGGTATCGCTGTATACGGCGTAATCCTGCAGCGGTTGCGCAAGTTGCACGCGGCTGTCCTTGGACAGCGTGTCGAGCAACGCTTCGCGCGTCATGCCCGGTGGTGGCTCGAGCACGATGCAGTAGAGATCCAGCGACTTGATGGGCCAGCCGGTGATCTCGCGTATGCCGTAGCTCCGCTTGAGCGCTGCCAGCGTGGATACGGCACGCTGGCCCGCGCCATACGCACCAGTGGGCGTATAGCCGAGCAGGCTGGAACCGGCGTGGGTGGCCGGTGGATCGAGCGGATTGGCGACCGCCAGCACGATGTCGCGGCTCGTATCCATCGCCTGCACGTTGGCGATCGGACCTTGCGCAGCGTCGCCGCTGTCGGGCGTCGTGGGGCGCGGCGGCGCGCATGCGCCCAGCGCCGCGACGACCACGATCAACAGGCATGCGAGAACGCCACGCTTCATGGGGCGGAGGCGATGGGCTCGGCGAGGCGGATGCCGTGCGTGGTGCGTAGCTTCTGCAGCGCGTCCTTGGATGAAGCGGATGCGCCGGAAGCCACCACGGTGTATGCGCCCACTTCGTTGGGGCCGCTGATCACCTGCAGGTGCAGCGAGTGGAGCAGGCCGTTCCAGTCCGCCAGTTTCATGGTGTCGTCGGGCACGACGTGGATCGCGCCAGAAGGTAGCGGGGCGGTCGCCTGGCTCAACGTGCGGTATTCAGGCTGGTTCTCGGACCACAGCCTGGCGCCGAGCACGCCGATGCCGACGGCCTGCACCAGCACGGCGGCCACCAGTGCGCGTGTCACCCAGCTCGTGCGTGGGCGTTGGGTAGTCGCGTGCGTATCGGGTGCATCGATGCGCGCGAGCAGGCGGCGCAGCCCGGCGTCCGCATCGACCGGGATGTCCGGCGGTAGCGAAATGGCCAGGCGCAGGTGGCTCTGCTGCTCGAATTCGGCGCGGCACGCTTCGCATCGGGAAAGGTGCTGGGTAAGCCATTCGTCCTGTTCGTGGCTCGCGCTGTGCTGCAGCGACCAGGGCATCGCCTCCCACGCGCGGGCACAGTCCTTGCCGATGTCCGTCGGAAGCTTCATGGCATGCTCTCTTTACGAATGGGCGGTTCTCCCGCAAGCGCCGGCAGGGTGTTGCGCAGCTTGACCCTCGCGTGGAACAGGCGCGCCTTCACCGTGCCTACCGGGCACTGCATGATGACGGCGACATCATCGAGGGTGTGGCCCAGGCCGTAGACCAGCTCGACGACGACGCGCTGGTCGGCGGAGAGTCGGCTGAGCCCTTTCGCCAGCCAGTCGCGCAGTTCGCGGTCCTCGTCGGGACAGTGGGCAGGAAAGCGGTCCTCCTGCATGTCCTCTTCCACCGGTTCATCGCCATGCTGGCGAAGCGCCTTGAGGCCGCAGCGGTAGGCGATGCCGATGATCCAGGTGGAGACGCGCGAATCGCCATGGAAGGTGCCGGCCTTTTGCCAGGCGATCCAGAAACAGTCGTTGATGACTTCCTCGATGACGTCGGGGCGTCGCGTCAGCCGGGAAAGAAAGCGGCACAGGCGACCGTGGTAGCTGCGATACAGCACAGCCAACGCGGCACGATCGCCGGCCGACATGCGTTGAAGCAGCATGCGGTCGGTCGCGTCTGCATCGATGTCGGCTTCGTTCATGGCCGTCTCAAAACGGTGGTGGGTTGCCCCGTGAGTGCCCCGTCAGAGCCGAAAGGTTGCCCTGCGGCGTCAAAACGACCATGAGACAGTGGCCATCCAGGGTGCCGTGTCCGGATAGCCGCGCCGGTGCGTGAGCCCGGAGGTCGCCACGCGGTCCACTTCCACGCGCCAGGGGCCGTTATTCCAGAGCAGGCCGGCGTGGCCGTAGCTGTAGGTGTCATGGCTTTCGTATTCGTAGCGCCCATGGCCATGCCCATAGTACGCGTAGTACGTGTAACTGGTCTGGGTCACGCCCAGGCCCGCGGACAACGCAAAATGCCGGGGCAGGGGCCAATGGAAGCCGATGTCGGCGGCGCCGTGCAGGTGGTGGTCGGTCTTGCCCACCGGGTAGATGGCCGACACGCCCAGCGTGAGCACATCCCGATAGATCCAACCCAGCCCGGCTTCGGTGCGGTCAAAGCCGCGTGCATGCGGATTGCCGGGGTAGTCGTAATAGACGAGGTTGGCCTGCATCTGCCAGTCCGGCGACAGCGACCAGGAACGCGCGATCTGGGCGAGCGCTTCGGCAAGGCGATCGGGCTCGCGCGCCTCCACGCTGGCCGACGCCCCCAGTGACCAGCCCTTCGCGAAGGACCAGGCCAGCGCGCCCTGGAGCACCGGCGTTTGCGGCGTGACAGCCTGGCCGCGATCCACCAGCTGTGAACTCAGCGCTACGGTTCCACTTACATTCGACGACTGCGCCTGGGCAACGAGCGGCAGGCATGCGGCAAGGCACAGCGCCAGGCGACGCGAACGACCGCTTGCCCCGATGCGCGCGCAGGCATGGCGGCCACATCGGAGCGAGTCTGCGAACGGCGTGCGTGGCGCGGTCATGGATAGGTCAGGCCCGTCGGCCATGCCGCTGCGGAAGCCCGCAGGTCGAAGGCGGAACCATGAGAGAAGGCCCGCCATGGGCCTGGTCCGTGCGACACCCTCGGCGCATGCATCGTCCCCCGGCATGAAGTCCAGGGGAAGTTTATACGGCTGGAGGGCCAGGGCGCGTGTTCGACGGAAACGCGCCGGGATGGTGGCAACGTCGCGACGCGGCTTTTCTCCCTGGCGTGTCGTGGAATTCGCAGAATCCCGCTGCGTTGTACGTCGCCTCACCACGTATCCATGAAAGTGGAGGAATGCCTGCCGGTCGGGGACTGGACCGGTTAGTGCCGCCAGCGTCGCGAAAGGTTGCGCGCGTTGCGCGGCCCTTGGCGAGACGACGGCCGTGGGGGTTCAAGCTCCGGTGCCGTCGACGTTGTGATCGATCCTGCGAGCGCAACCTTTCCACAGTCAGTGGGCACTCAGCTAACGACATCGCTCACGCGCGTTCTCGCCGGGCCACGGACATGGACATCGAACGAATCCAGTTGCAGCAGCATGGCGACAACCGCGGCATGCTCATCGCGTTGGAAAAGGATCGCAACGTTCCGTTCGAGATCCAGCGCGTGTATTACCTGTTCGCTACCAAATGCGACGTCCATCGCGGCATGCACGCGCACCGCAACCTCAACCAGCTGGCGGTGACGGTGCGCGGCTCGGTCACCTTCCTGCTCGACGACGGCAGTGGTCCGTGCGAAGTCGTTCTCAACGATCCATCGCAGGGCCTGCTGTTGCGCCGCATGGTGTGGCGCGAGATGTACGACTTCAGCGAAGACTGCGTGCTGATGGTGCTGGCCGACAAGTTGTATGACCCGGCCGACTACATCACCGACTACGCCTTGTTCCTTCACGAGGTGGGAACTGCGTTCCAGGGAGACATGGCAGCATGCCAAGGCCGCTAGTGCTCATCGGCGCGGGTGAGCTGGCGCTGATCGCCTGCGAATATTTCCAGCATGACAGCGACTACGACGTGGTCGCCTTCAGCGTCGAGCGCGAATACCTGCGCGACTCCACGCTGGCCGACCGGCCCGTGGTTCCCTATGAGGAACTGGAAACGCATTACCCGCCGTCGGACTACGACGTATTCGTGGCCATTCCCTCCAGCCAGCTCAACCGGCTGCGCACGCGCTTCTACCTGGATGCCAAGGCGAGGGGATACCGCTTCGCGACCTACGTCAGCTCGCGCGCTTTCGTATGGCGCAACGCGGAGATCGGCGAGAACAGCTTCATCTTCGAGAACAACGTCATCCAGCCGTTCGTTCGCATAGGCAACAACTGCATCCTGTGGAGCGGCAACCACGTGGGCCACCGCACGGTGATCCGGGACAACGTATTCGTCGCCTCGCACGCGGTGATCTCGGGCTACTGCGACATCGGCGAAAGCAGCTTCATCGGCGTCAATACGACCTTCAACGATCACGTGAAGGTCGCACAGGACAACGTGATCGGCTCCGGCGCGCTGGTGACGCGCGATACGGAAGCCGGGCGGGTCTATGTGGGTTCGCCCGCGCGCGCGGTGCCCGATCGCTCCAGCCTCGACGTGAGGCTTTGACGCCCATGTTCGACTGGACCAAGAAGGGGCTGGTTTTCGACACCGCCCATCAGGGCGTGGGTGGCTGGATGGCGCATTCGGCGCTGACGCCCACGCCGTGGCGCATCGACGATGACCTCATCCGCGTCTACGCGGGCTTTCGCGACGAGGATGGCGTCAGCCGGATCGGCTACGTGGACGTGCTGGCCGACGATCCCTCGTCGATCGTGCGCATCAGCGGCGAGCCGGTGCTGGATGTCGGACGGGGCGGATGCTTCGACGACAGCGGCATGATCCTGGGCGACCTGGTGGATACGTCCGACGGCCTGTACATGTTCTACGTAGGCTTCCAGCGCGTGGCGCGGGCCAAGTTCCTCGCCTTCACCGGGTTGGCGATTTCGCGCGATGGCGGCGAACGCTTCGAGCGCATGCAGGAGACACCGATCCTGGACCGTGCGCCCGGGCGAAGCACCATCGGCGCCGTGCATTCGGTACTGCGCGAAGGCGATCGCTGGCGGCTGTGGTACGCGGTGGGCGACGACTGGGAAGTGATCGACGGACGTCCGTTTCCGCGATACCACATCCGCTGCGCGGAGACGGACGACCTGGCGGCAATACCGCGCGAAGATCATGTGTGCCTGCAGCCGCGCGGCAATGAATACCGTATTGGCCGTCCGCGCGTTTACCGCTGGGGCGACGGTTATGCCATGTATTTCACGCGCGGCAACATCACGGGCGAATACTTCCCCGGGCTTGCCTACAGCGCCGACGGCATCCACTGGGAGCGCCACGACGAAGCGTTGGGCCTTTCGCTGTCGTCCAGCGGATGGGATTCGCGGGTCATTTGCTATCCCTCGCTGATCCGCCAGCGCGACAAGCTGTTGATGTTCTACAACGGCAACGACATGGGCGTGGACGGTTTCGGCCTGGCCGAAACTGCGTTGCCGCGGCGCAATGGTGGCTTCCATGCTCACGGTTAGGCCCTACGAGGCCAAGGATGCGGATGCCTGGGACACGGTAATTGCCGAGTCGAGGAATGGCGTGCTGCTGCACCGGCGCGGATACATGGACTACCACGCGGATCGGTTCGTCGACTGTTCGCTCATCGTCGAACGCAACGGCGTGCCGGTAGCCGTGCTGCCCGCCAACGTGCAGGGCAGCACGGTGACGAGCCACGGCGGACTCACCTATGGCGGGCTGATCTCCACCAGCGCGTTGCGCGCGGAGTCGACGTTGGAAGTGTTCGGGAAGATCGCCGGGTTCTATCGATCGAAGGGCATCGACAGGCTCATCTACAAGGCGGTGCCGCACGTCTTTCACAGCTTTCCTGCCGAGGAAGACCTCTACGCGCTGCATCGGTCCGGCGCGCGGCTGAGGCGACGCGATATCGCATCGGTAATTGCGCTGCGGGAACCCTTTCGCTTCACCGACGAGCGCAGGCGCGCGGTGAACAAGGCGCGCGACGCCGGCATACGGATCCAGCCGAACGCCGATCCGGCGAGCTTTCATGCGCTGCTGACCGAGGTGCTGCGCAGGCATGACGCGGTGCCCACCCATCGCCTGGACGAATTGCGACTGCTGCAGTCGCGTTTTCCCGAACACATCGTGCTTTACGAGGCGCGACGCGAAGCCGAGTTGCTCGCTGGTGCGGTGGTCTACGACTTCGGTCGCGTCGTGCATACCCAGTACCTCGCCGCGTCGGAAGAAGGGCGGCGCCTGAATGCGCTCAGCCTGCTGCTGGCGGAACTCATCGGTCGGTATGCGGGGCGCCACTATTTCTCGTTCGGGATCTCCACCGAGCAGGAGGGCCAGGTGCTCAATGGCGGCCTGGTCGCGCAGAAGGAGTACTTCGGTGCCCGCGGCATCGCGCACGATTTCTACGAGTGGGCGCTCTGATGGGCGTTCCCTTTCTCAGCGCTAAGGACATGAACGCGCGGCACGCGGACGAGCTGAAGGCCGCGGCAGCCCGCGTGATCGATTCGGGCTGGTACATCCTCGGCGAGGAGGTGGCCGCGTTCGAGCGGGAATTCGCCGCCTATTGCGGCGTGCGCCATGCCGTGGGTGTGGGCAACGGGCTCGATGCGCTGTCGCTGATCCTGCGCGGCTACAAGGAGCTCGGCCTGCTGCGCGAGGGCGATGAAGTGATCGTGCCGGGCAATACCTTCATCGCCAGCTTCCTGGCGATCACCGAGAACCGGCTGGTGCCCGTGCCCGTCGAGCCGGATCCGACGACGTTCAATCTCGATCCCGTACGCGTGGAGGATGCCATCGGGCCGCGCACGCGCGCCATCATGGCGGTGCATCTGTACGGCCAGCTCGCGGACATGGCCGCGCTGTCCGCAGTGGCGCGACAGCACGGGCTGCTGCTGGTGGAGGACGCCGCACAGGCACATGGTGCAAGCAGTGAGGGACGCAAGGCCGGTGCCTGGGGCAATGCGGCGGGCTTCAGCTTCTTTCCCACCAAGAACCTGGGCGCGCTGGGTGACGGCGGTGCGGTCGTCACCGATGACGACGCGCTCGCCAACCGTGTCGCCGCGCTGCGCAATTATGGTTCCGAGACGAAGTACCACCACGCCTGCCAGGGCATCAACTCGCGGCTCGACGAGATGCAGGCCGCGTTGCTGCGGGTGAAGCTGAAGTACCTGGACGAGGACATCGCGCTTCGACGTGCGGTGGCGCGCAGTTACCTGGCGGCCATCCGGCATCCGAACGTGCTGCTGCCGACCGTGCTCGACGAAGAACGCCACGCCTGGCATCTGTTCGTGGTGCGCAGTAACCGACGCGATGCCTTGCAGCGGCACCTGCAACACCATGGCGTGCAGAGCCAGGTCCATTATCCAGTGCCGCCGCACCTGCAGCCGGCCTATCCGCGGTTGCATGACGTGCGGCTGCCGCTGACTGAACGCCTGCACCGCGAAGTGCTCAGCCTGCCCATGGGGCCGACGCTGGACGAGGACGCCATCCATCAGGTGATCAACGCCTGCCAGGCCTTCGGAGGGGCGCCATGAACCTCATGCGCGCCAGCGTCTACACCGCCGCATCCACGGCGGCACGCCTGCTCGCCGGTCTCGTGGTGATCAAGCTCGTGGCATGGTTCGCGGGGCCCGAAGGCGTGGGCAGGCTGGGCCAGTTCATGAGCCTGACGTCGCTGCTCGCCGTACTCGCCGGCGGAGGCATCAGCGCGGGCATCGTGAAGTACGTGGCGGAATATCGCGACGACCCTCAGCGCCTGCAGCGCCTGCTCGGCGCGGCCCTGTGGTACGCGCTTGGCGCATCGCTGCTGATGGGTGTGGTCACGCTGCTCTTCAGCGTGCCTTTGGCCCACTGGCTGCTTGGCGACGGATGCTACGCGGATCTCATCCGCATCCTCGCCGTGGCGCAGCTGGGTATCGCGCTGGCCAACTACGTGCTGGCGGTGATCAACGGCTTCATGGACGTGCGTCGCCTGGCGCTGGTGCAGATCGCCGGCTCCGTGCTCAACGTGGCGTTGGTGGCGTGGCTGTCGCACTGGTTGCAGTTGTACGGCGCGCTGCTGGCGCTGGTGCTGGGGCAGACGTTGTGGCTGGCCGTGGGCGTGCCGGTCTGGTGGCGCAGCCCGTATTTCCAGCGCGGCATGCTGCACCTGCAATTCGATCGGGAGATGATCGGCCGCCTTGCCGGTTTCTCGGTGATGACGCTCACTGCCGCCTTGCTGTCGCCGTTGGTGAACATCGCGGTGCGCGATCACTTGGCCGCGCAGTTCGGATGGGAGCAGGTGGGTTACTGGCAGGCGGTGAGCAAGGTGTCAGACGCCTATCTGCTGTTCATCACGACGGCCATCAACGTCTATTACCTGCCCAAGCTTGCCTCGATCGACGATCGCGCGCTGCTCGCGCTGGAAATACGCAATGCCTACCGCTTCCTGCTGCCGCTGGTGGCGTTGCTCGCTCTTGCGATCTTCGTCGCGCGTGGCTGGGTGACCGTGTTGCTCTTCAGCGAGGGGTTCGCGCCCGCCAATGTTCTGTACGGTCCGCAACTGGTGGGTGACGTGATCAAGATCGCGTCGTTCGTGCTGTCCTACCTGATGCTGGCGAAGGCGATGACACGGCTGTTCGTCGTATCCGAGTGCGTGTTCGCGGCGAGCTACCTCGGGCTGGTGTATCTGTTCACGGCGACCTTCGGCCTGGTCGGCGCGGTGTACGCCTTCGCGACCAACTACACGCTGTATTTCCTGTTCAACGCGTGGGTCGCGCGTCGCTTTCTGGGAGGGCTGGGGCAATGGTCGCCGCAATACCCATGAGCGCGCCGGCGTTGCCGCTGGTTTCCATCCTCATTCCAGCGTTCAACCACGAGCGCTTCATCGAGCGCTGCCTCGACAGCGTGCTGGAGGACCCGTATCCGGCCAAGGAACTCGTCATCATCGACGATGGCTCCACGGATGGCACCGCCGCGCGGATCGATGCATGGATAGCGCGGCACCGGCACGAGATTCCGGTGGAATACGTGCAGCGCGACAATCGCGGCATCGCGGCCACCTTGAACGAACTGGCCGCGCGTGCGCGGGGCGAGTTCCTTCGCCTGGGCGCCAGCGACGACTACCTGCTGCCCGGCGGACTGGCGGCGATGGTGGACTACCTGTCGGCGCATGCGCGCAAGTGGGCGGTGATCGGCGATTCGGTGGTGGTCGACCAGGACGGTCGCAAACTGCACGAGAGCGGCATGCGCGATCTGCATCGTGCCGACAAGCGCCTCTATGCATCGGACGAAGGCATCCGCCTGGCGGTCATCACGCAGTGGGCGATCGGCGGACCGGTGGCGCTGGTGCGCAAGCGCGCGCTGGAGACCGTGGCGGGATGGAGCGAAAGCCTGCGCATCGACGACTGGGATTTCTTCCTGCGGCTGGCGGCTCATGACGCCATCGGCTTCATCGACGTGAACGTCTGCGCATACCGCATCCACGACACCAACCTGAGCCGCACGCGCGACGGCAGGGCGAGGGTGCTCAACCTGCTCGAAGCGCAGAACGTGGCGATGCGACGGGAGTGCCTGTTCCAGGAGCCGTATCGCACGTTGCTGAGGGCACAGTCGCATTACCTCGGGGCGAAGATCGCGTTCCTGCAGCGGCGGTTCGCATCGGTGGCCATCCACATGCTGGTGTACCTGTCGCTGGTCGCGGCCTCACGGATCAAGTTGCGCACGGCGTTGCATCTGGCGGAGGGCGCATGAGGGCCTTGCTGCGATTGCCATCGGCCTATCTCTGCCTGCCCATGCTGCTGACATGCGGGCTCACTATGTTCGTCTACGACCTGCCGCCGGGCTACATGGAAGGCATCGTCCTGCTCATGACGGCCGCCGGCGCGATCATGGCGTTCGACGTGATGGCGGGGCTGCGCCTGCCGTCGTCGGCCGCGTTACTGGCGCATCGTTATGTCGGTACGCGCGAATCCTTCGTGGCGCTCGCGTTCGCCGCCCTCATCATCGTGTTCTGCGTGCTCGATCTCACGCTGTTTCCGATCCCGTTGATCGACGCGCCGTCGTCCTATGCACGCATGGAAGGCGGGCGCGATCACGTGCGCCACATTTCCGACATGTGCTGGGTGCTTCCGCCCATCGGCATGCTGTGTACGCGGAACAAATGGCTGCGCACCATGCTGGTGCTGATCGGCCTGGTCTTTCCCGTGCTGGTGATCGACCGCAACCGGATCTTCGCTGCGTTGTTCTCGACCGCCCTCGTGATGGTTTTCCGCAGGGATGCGTCGCGCCCGTTGCCGTGGAAAACGGTGATGGTGCTGGCGATCGTCGGCGCCACGGTGTTTTCCGTGCTTGGCGTGCTTCGATCCGGCACGCTGGAGACGGTCGCCTTGCCGTTCAGCGACGACTACCGGTCGATGCCGGTGGGCGTGCGCTGGTTGCTGCTCTATGCCAGTGCGGGCCCGTACAACTTCGCGTCGCTGCTGGCCAAGCACTATGCCAACGCCACGTTCCTCATCAACCAGGTCGTGCCGATGGCGGGCTCGGTGGCCACGGCCGGCACCGACATTCCCCTGGATGCATCGAACATCAACGTGGGCTCGGAGTTCCTGCCGTTCCTGCTGGCGTTGGGTCCGGTCGGTGCCATCGCCTCGATGATCGCGCTGTATGCATGGCTGCGCTGGAGCGTCTCGCGCCTGTATCCGCGCGTATCGCTGTTCGGCCTGCTGATCTTCCTGCGCATGTCCTACGTCTGCCTGATGTCGCCGTTCGCGCCGCAGGCATTCACCTGGACCAATGCCGGTTTCATCGCCGTCTGCCTGCTGCTGCAGGCGCTGGTGGTGTTGCTGCCGAACCGTCGCGAAGCCACCGCTGCCATCGGGATATCGACATGAACTTCAAAGAGCCGACGACCATGGAAAGAGACGAGATCTACCTGATCGACATGTGGCGGATCCTGCTGCGCGAATGGAAGTGGTGCCTGGCCGTGCTGTTGCTGGTGCTGGCGGGCACTTATGCGTTCGCGCATCTGGTTCGCCGGCAATGGGAAGCGTCGGCGTGGATCCTGATCGGACAGGTGGGGCAGGTGCCACCGGGACAGGATCCCAAGGTGGAACCGATCGCACGCGTGCTGGAACGGTTGCAGACCGCCGCCTTCCAGGACGGCGTCACCGGCAGCCTCGGCCTGGCGCGCGATTCGCGCGCGGCGCAGCTCTATCGCAAGAGCATGAAGCTCGAACCACTGCCGTATGCGGGGCCCATGGTGCGCGTGAATGTGCGTGGCGACTCGCCGGCAGAGGCGCGCCAGCTTGCCGAGGCGACGGTCGAACGCTTGCGCGCCGTGCACCGGGACATGGAGTCCACGCCGCTGTCGCTGGCACGCACCCGCCTCGACGAAGTGCAGGCGGAGCTGAAGACGGCGATCGCCGATCGCGACCGGTTGATGCAGGCGGCGAGCAAGGACGAGGCGAGCGGCAAGGGCGCCTCCCTGGCCAGCGTGTTGCTGGCCAGCCGCAACGAGGATATCCGCAGCCTGCAAATGCAGCAGAGCGATCTGGCGACGCGCCTGAGCGCCAATTTCACCTACGAGACGTCCTTGCCGTGGCCCGTCTACGTGCCGGACCGGCAGGCGTTTCCCAATCCCGTGCTGACCTACGGCATCGGCCTGCTGGCCGGACTCGGGCTGGGCGTTTTCGCCGGTGTCGCCCGAAATGCCGCACGCCGCAGGGCGTAGCCAGGCGCGTCCTCCTCGCGGCGCCTGGCGCGAATCATTCAACCAAAGCCGCATGCCAGGGCACTCACCGCAGAAGGGATGACGCCGTGCCGCGCGCGGCGCGTGGCATCTGTCGAAGGCAGCGAGTCGGAGCGTGAATGGACATGAGCGGGCAACACGGACTGGGAAGCACGCCGAACGGCGCCGTGCGGATGGAGCGCAGGAGCGCCTGGGCCTCATCGCTGGATGAAGGCCAGCTGCTCGATACCCAGCACGCTTTCGACAGCGTGGCCGCCGACTACGATGGCCCGCGCGGCAACAACGAGCTGATCCAGCGCATGCGCGTGTCGCTGTGGGAAACCGTGCTGGAAAAGGTGCCGGTGGGTTCGAACCTGCTGGACCTGGGTTGCGGCACCGGCATCGACGCCATCGAATTTGCACGTTGTGGTTACCAGGTGACCGCCACCGACTGGTCCCCTCAGATGGTCGGGCGCACGAGGTCGCGTGCCGCCGTCGCCGGAATGGAATCCCGCGTGACGGCTACGCATCTCGGCATCCATCAGCTCGACCAACTCCAGGAGCAGTTCGACGGCATCTACTCGAACTTCGGGCCCCTCAATTGCGTTCCCGACATGCCATCCGTCGCGGGTGAATGCGCTCGACTGCTCAGGCCCGGCGGTCACCTGGTTTTTTCCGTCATTGGTCGCATCTGCCCGTGGGAAGTGCTGCATTACGTGTCGCGCGGCCGCTTCAAGCGGGCCGGCGTACGCGCTAGTCGTGGCGCCACGGCGGTGGGCATGAACCGTCACACGATCTGGACCTACTACTACCTGCCGCGCGAGTTCTATCGCGCGTTCGCCGAACACTTCACGCTGGAAAGCTACCGCGCACTCAGCCTGTTCCTGCCGCCGCCCTATCTGGTGGACTATTACCGCCGGCGTCGCCGCTGGTACGAGCGACTGGGCTGGCTGGATGACCGCTTCGGTGGGCTGCCGTTGCTGCGCGACATGGGCGATCACTTCCTCATCGTGATGCGGCGCCGGTGACGCGGTGGACGCCATGCCACCATCGCCGAGCGCCTGTCTTCATCATGCGGGCACCGTTTTGCCGGAAGGCGTATCGCGTGCGCCGTTGTCCGTGCGATGCGGTCGCATAGCGACCTCGTCGACGCCCGACGCCTACCGGATCGATCTGCGCGACCATCTGGTTTTCCCCGGCCTGATCAACGCGCACGACCACCTGCAGGTGAACGCGGTGCCGCCGCTGGCTCACGGCGCGCCGTTCGCCAACAGCTATGCGTGGATCGACGCGTTCCAGCCCCATTTCGACGACGCGCACGTCGCCGCCGCCTTGCGGCATCCCAAGGCGCTGCGGCTGCGGCAGGGCGCGCTGAAGAACCTGCTGGCCGGCACCACCTGCGTGGCGCACCACGATCCCTGGCATCCGGCATTGGATGTTGATGATTTTCCCGTGGCATTGGTACGCGATGCCGGCTGGAGCTACGCCCTCGGCTGGCCGGATTACGGCCCGGCTCCGCAGCGCAGCCACGCGGAGACCTCGCCGGAAAAGCCGTGGATGATCCATCTCGCGGAAGGCACGGACGACGTGGCGCAATCGGAGCTGGCGGCGCTGGACGCCATGGGATGCCTGTCATCCAACAGCGTGCTGGTCCACGGCGTCGGGCTGCGCGATAGCGATGTCGAGCGGATCGTCGAAGTCGGCGCTGCCGTGGTGTGGTGCCCGTCGAGCAACCTGGCCTTGTTGGGTGCAACGCTCGATCCGCATCGACTTCGTCGACTGTATCGCGCCGGATGCCTTGCGCTGGGCACCGACTCGCGCCTGAGCGGTGCGCGCGATCTGCTGGAGGAGATGCGTGTCGCGCTGGCGCAGTCGGCGTTCACGCCGCGAGAGGTGCTCGCGCTGTCGACCGGGGAAGCCGCGCGCATCCTGCGCCTGGGCCTGCGGGGCAGCCTGCTGCCCGGCGCGCCGGCCGACATGGTGATCGTGGAAGACCTGGGTGGCGATGAAGCCGGCTGCCTGCTGGGCCTGGAGCGCAGCGAGATACGCGCCGTGGTGCGCGACGGCGTGCCACGTATTGCCGATCCCGATTTCGCTGAATGGTTCGACGTCGCCGGCATCGCGACCGTGCCCGTGATGCTCGATGGACGTCCAAAACTGCTGGCACGGGAGCTGGCGGATGCGGCGCTGCTGGCGATCGAGCCCGGGCTTGAGCTTGCCGCCGAAGGCCAGGAGCCCGGGCTTCGCAGAGAGGCGCAGCGGTGATGTCGCGTCCGCCGATACTCGATCCGCTCGAAGCCTATGCGCTGTGGGCTCCCCACTATCCGGCGCACGCGCACAACCCGGTGATGCAGACCGAGGAGCGCGCCATGCTCGGCCTGATGCCAAAGGATCTGGACGGCTATTCGGTGCTCGATGCCGGCTGCGGCAGCGGGCGATACGTCCTGCATGCGCTGGATCGCGGCGCCACGCGGGTTACGGGCGTGGACGCGTCGCCCGCCATGCTCGATCGCGCCAGCGAGGAACTGGCCGGCGCACGGGGCCATGCCACCGTCGAGCTGGTGCAGGGCGATCTCACGCACCTGCCGATGCCCAACGCCTGGGCCGATCTCACGCTGAGCGGCCTGGTGCTGGGCCATCTCGACAACCTGGAAAGCGCATTGGCGGAGCTGCGACGCGTCACGCGTCCCGGCGGGCTGCTGCTGTGCAGCGATGTGCACCCGGTCGGGCATGCGCTGGGTTGGCTGCGCGATTTCAGGTCCGGCGGGCAACGCTACGCCGTGCGCCACACCACGCATCTGTACAGCCATTGGCACGCCGCCTGCGCGGCCCTGGGGCTGGAGATCGAGCACGTGCTCGAACCCATGCTGGATCCCGCGGATATCCCCGAGGGCGCGCATTTCGATCCGCTGGCGCTGGAGGTGCCGGTGGCCATCGTGTTCCAGCTGCGGCGGACGCCCTGACGCTTTTCCGGACCAGGCCCATGACCCATACCCTGCTGATCAACCCGACCATCACCTCGCGCTCCAGCGCGCGCTTTCCGCTGTCGCTGCTGAACCTCGCGGCCACGCTGGACCGCACCGGGCGAAGCCGCATCATCGACGGCAACGTCGATCGCGACGTGGTCAACGAAACCATGCGTGCGATGGAAAGCGAACGCTTCGACGCCGTGGGCATCAGCGTCATGGGCGGGCCGCAACTGGCACCGGCGATCGCGTTGTCCAAGGCGATACGCGCACGCCATCCACGCGTGCCGATTACGTGGGGCGGCTACTTTCCGACGCTCAACACCGAAGCGGCGCTCGCGGCACCGTATGTGGACTACGCCATCCGGGGGCAGGGCGAGCAGACCTTCAGCGAGCTGGTCGCGGCAGTGGGCAAGGCCGCCGTGCCCGATGTCAGCGGCATCGACGGGCTGTCGTGGAAGCACGGCGGCACCATCGTCCACAACGCGCCGCGCCGCTTCACCTATGCCGATCCCGGGCGTGTGCTGCCGTACGACAAGCTTGGCGACCCACGCCGTTACCTGGCGCGTACCTATCTTGGGCGACGCACGGTGGCACACCAGGCGGCGATCGGCTGTCGTTTCCATTGCACGTTCTGCGGCGTGGCGGCGATGTTCGGCGGCACCACCATGCTGTCGTCCGCGGAGCGGCTCGACCGCGACCTGCGCTACTTCAAGCACGAGCTGGGCGCCGACTCGGTGCAGTACTTTGACAACAACTTCTTCGACCGCGAGGAGGACATGATCCCGCTGCTCGAAGTGATGGCCCGCCACGAGCTGCCCTGGTGGTGCTTCGCGCGCTCCGATGCATTGCTGAAGCTGTCCGATCACGCATGGAAGCTGGTGCGCAAGAGCAAGCTGCGCATGGCCTACATCGGCGCGGAGTCACCCAGCGGCCAGATGCTCAAGGAAATCCGCAAAGGCACGCGGCCCGACCAGACGGTGGCCGTGGTGGAAGCGTGCCGGCGGCATGGAGTGATTCCCGAGCTGTCCTTCATGGTCGCGCCGCCGGAGAACACCGAAGAGGAAACCGAACATACCTTCGAGTTCATCCGCGAACTGAAGAAGATCAATCCGCATACCGAGGTCGTGATCTACGTGTACACACCGCTGCCGGTCCACAGCCAGCACGAGAAGGATCGCGCCAAGCGGCCGTCCGCACCGCTGTTCGATCTCAACGGCGAGCAGGTGGTGTTTCCGACGACGGTGGAAGAGTGGGCGCAGCCGCAGTGGGTCAACTACACCTGCCATGCCGATGCGCCGTGGTTGACCGATCGCATGCGCCAGCGCATCCACGACTTCGTTACCGTGCTGCGTTGCCGCTATCCCACCGTGCAGGACATGCGCTCGCCGCCGTGGGCCAAGCGCGCGCTGAGCACGGCAGCGTCGTGGCGCTACCGGTTCCGTCGCTACGACCGTCCGTGGGAGCTCAATCTCGCCAACCGCCTGGTGCGCCTGCGCATGCCGCAAGTCTCGGGGCTCTGACCCGGTGGCTCCGCTGCACGTCGCCCAGATCAACTTCATACCTCCACCGGCCACCTGGGCACCGGACGAGGTGTTCCACCATTGGCCATCGCTGCCGAATGTGGCCGAAGCGGTGCACGGCAGCGGCACGCGTGTCTCGGTGATCCAGCTGGCCTCGCGCGATGCGCATGTCACGCGCCATGGCGTCGATTACCGCTTCGCCAGCATCGCGCACGCGCATCGTCCTTCGGAGCGCGGCCGACTGGTGGCACGATGGCTCCAATCGCTCGATGTCGATGTCATCCACGTCAACGGACTGGGCTTTGCCGACGAGACCTTCGCCCTGGCCCGCCGGATGCCCGGCGTGCCCATCGTGCTGCAGGATCACGCGAATCGGCCGCCGCGCTGGTGGCAGCGAGGGTCATGGCGCCGGAGCCACCGCGTCGTGTCGGGCGTGGCGTTCACCGCCATCGAACAGGCGAGGCCGTTCTTCGATGCGGGCCTGTTCGATGCGTCGATCCCGCTGTTCGAGATCCCCGAATCCAGCAGCCGCTTCACGCTGGGAAGCCGCGCGCGGGCGCGCTCCGAAACCGGGCTCCACGGCGACCCGTGCGTGCTATGGGTCGGACACCTCAATAGCAACAAAGACCCGCTGACCATGCTGGACGGCGTCGCCCAGGCCGTGGCGCGGCTGCCGGGGCTGCAGCTGTGGTGCGTCTTCGGCAATGCGCCGTTGATGGACGACGTGCGTCAGCGCATCGAGCACGACGTGCGCCTGGCCGGGCGCGTGCATCTCGTGGGCAAAGTGGATCATGCGCACATCGAGCGGCTCATGCGCGCCGCGGACATCTATGTCTCAGCCAGTCACGTGGAAGGCAGCGGTTATGCGCTGCTCGAAGCGATGGCTTGCGGAGTGATGCCGGTGGTTACCGATATTCCATCGTTCCGCGCTTTCACGGCGGATGGCACCGTGGGCCGCCTGTGGCCGCGTGGCGATGCTTCCGCGCTCGCCGCGTCGCTGGTGCATGCCGCAACGAATGGCGTGCCGCGCGAGCACGTGCGCGCGCATTTCGACGCGACGCTTTCCTTCGACGTGGTAGGTCGCCTGTGGAGTCGCGCCTATGCGCAACTGGTCGAGCAGCGCCTGCGGAGAGCCTCATGAAGCTCGCCCTGGTCGTGCCGGGCGGCGTGGATCGCACGGGCGAGTTCCGTGTCATTCCCGTGCTGCTGGCGCTGATCGAACGGCTGGCGCGCGTGCACGAGGTGCATGTGTTCGCGCTGCGCCAGGAACCGGCGCCGGACTGCTGGGGCCTCGCGGGTGCGACCGTCCACAACATCGGCGATGGCTGGTCGCGCGTTCGCGCCATCGCCGCCATTCGCTCCGAGCACCGCCGCCAACCCTTCGACCTGGTGCATGCGATTTTCTCCGGCTCATGCGGATTGGTCGCGGTGGCGGCAGCCCGATTGCTGGGCCTGCCAAGCCTGGTGCACATCGCCGGCGGCGAACTCGTGGCGATGCACGACATCGATTACGGTGGCCGCCGCCGCTGGAAAGGCCGCTTGCGCGAGGCCGTGGTGTTGCGCGCCGCCGACGTCGTGACGGGAGCCAGCGGACCCATCGTCGATTCGCTGCGCGCGCTGGGTATCGCAGCGAGGCGCGTGCCGCTCGGCGTCGACCTGCGTTCGTGGCCGCCGATCTGTCCTCGCGAACGCAGCCATGCCACCGCCAGGCTGATCCACGTAGCCAGCCTCAATCGCGTGAAGGACCAGCCAACCTTGCTACGCGCGCTGGCGGTGCTGGCACGGCAGGGCGTGGCGTTCCACATGGATATGGTCGGCGTGGATACCCTGCAGGGCGAAATGCATGAGCTGGTGCGCCAGCTCGACCTGGAGCGCCATGTGAGCCTGCTGGGTTTCAAGACGCAGCGGGAACTGCGCCCCCTGATGGAAGCGGCGGACCTGCTGGTGATGTCGTCATGCCACGAAGCCGGCCCTTTGGTGCTGCTGGAAGCCGCCGCCGTCGGCGTGCCCACGGTGGGTACCGCGGTAGGACACATTGCCGAATGGTCGCCCGCAGCCGCATTGGCCGTGCCGGTGGGCGATTGGCGGGCGCTGGCAGGCGCGATCGCGCAGGTGCTGTCCGACGAGCCACGGCGATTGCGCATGGCCCTGGCAGCGCAGCGCAGATCCATGCTGGAAGATGCCGATTACACGGCCAAGTCGTTCGAGGCGTTGTACCTGCAGGTGCTTACCCACGGCCTCGACGACTGACACGCACGACTAAGCCGCCGGCGATTCCAGCGCGGCACGCACCGCAAACATCGTGTCCATGCGCGGCACGGGCTGGGTCAGCCAGGTGAGCACACGTCGTTTCTGCGGTGCGGTGACCCAGTGCTGGTCCCGCAACCACAGCTGTGTGCGCACCATGTCCTTGCGTTGCTGGATCGCCTCCTGCGTCGGGCGGAAACGATGCTTCACGTATTGCGCGGCATCGCCGAGTGAGCGTGACCATTCAATGCCGGGAAACGCGTGCAACCACAGGTCGGAGCAGGAGACCTGTGTCAGGGTCTGATGGCGGGAGATGGTTCGCAGGATCGTCGGGCATGCGGCGTGCAGGCGACTCAGTACTGCGTCGGGAACGGTGCCCGGGTAGTAACGCGCCGTGATTGCCAGCGGCGGAAAGGCCCACCATGCCGGTGCCGCGTCGCGTTCGTCGAGGCAGCGATCCCAATCATCTGGCGACATGCGCGCCGACAGCCGGGCAATGTCATGCACGTGCAACAGGCGCAGGCTGCGGTTGCAGATATTGCCGGCCGCGTGCAACAGCAGGTGACACATCAATGCACCCGTCGACGGATAGTCATTCAGTCCGGCGTGGGGCTGCGGTGGATGAATCTGTTCGGAGATGTCCGCGACGGAGACGGGCAGGCGCTCCTGGATGTGGACATGCAGCTCGATATTGATCGGCGTGTCGCGATGTTCACCCAGTACGGCAGGTGGTTCGGCCGCACGCGGCTTGAACACGCGGTGCTTCCATTGCTCGAACGACGTCACGTAACCAAGCTGCAGCAGCAGTCGGGAAGTGCGCTCGGCATCCGATTCGCGCACGAGCAGATCGATGTCCGCCATGGGGCGTTCGCCCGGCACATAGAGTCCCATCGCATGCAGCGCGCAGCCTTTCAGCGGCACCAGGGCTACACCAGCGAAACCTGCGGCCTCGTCGATGCGCTCCAGCAGGGCCGCAATCCGAAGGTGGCGAAGCGCGACATGTTCGCGTTGGGCGGCGAGGAAATGCTGCCACTCGGCCACGTCCCACGCGCAACTCCGGCTGAGCAGCGGCGACACGCCATGCACCGCGGACGATACCGCGGCCAGTCGCCACTCCAGTTCGCTCCAGTCTGGCGTCGCACTTCCCGGCTGTGCCAGTTCCGCCGCCAGCGCTTCAGTGGTTCGGCGCAGGCCATCCTTGATGATCTTCAGTGGAGGCAGCATGAGTCGGTACTCAGAGCGATGCCTGGGCCTTGCACGGCGAGGCGACCATCGGCTGTGGCGGCGCACCTTCGGTGCGATGTTCGGCCTCGTTGGCGATCAACGCCTCCCAGCGGGCGTCGAGCGCCGCCCAGGCGCGTTTGTCCTGTTGCCGGGTGGCGGCCTGTTGCTGCGTGACCAACTCGTGCAGCAGATCGCGGAAGCTGCGATAGAACTCGGAGTCGTAGGCGCCGCGGAACATCATCGCCAGGTCGTTGCTTTCACGCCAATGCGTCTTCTCGCCGAGCTGTGCCTTCACCTGTTCGTAGAACTTCGTGCCAGGCAGCGGATAGGACACGCTCACGCCGATATCGTCCGGCGCGGCCCGTTCGATCAGTTCGCGCGTGGCCAACAGATCGGGCAGCTGTTCGCCGAGGTAGCCGAGCTGGATGAAGAAGCCCACGCGGATGCCCACGACGCCGAGGCGTTCGCGTGCGGCGATCAGGTCGGCGACATGGGTTCCCTTGTTCATGCGGTCCAGCACGCGCTGGCTGCCGCTTTCGGCGCCCAGCCATGCTTCGGCGCAACCTGCGCGTTTCAACGCGGCGGCCATGCGATCGCTGATCAGGTCGGCGCGTGTCTGGATGGTGAAGGGGACGGAGCCGTCGACGGCTTCGAGATGCTCCGCGAATTCCTCCACCCAGTTCACGTGGAAGCCGAAAATGTCGTCGGCCATCCAGACATGGTCGGGATGGAAACTCGCCTTCAGGTGGCTCATCTCCTCGGCGACGTCCTGCGCGGTGCGGCGGTTGTAGTGGTTGCCCCATATCGGTTTGGCGCACCAGTTGCAGCGGAACGGGCAGCCGCGCGATGCGGCCATGTTGAGGCTGAAATAGCCATGCCGCTCCTGCCACATCGCACGGTAGCGATCGACGTCGACCAGATCCCACGCGGGATGGCCGACGATGCGGGGATCGGGCGGTAATACGCCCACGCGCGTCAGTCGCGTTTCTCCGCTGTCCAGCGAGGCCACGCCGGCAATACCTGATACCCAGGCACGCGCATCGATATCGGGAGTGCGTTCGAGCCGGCTTATCAGTTCGGCCAAAGGCGCGATGCCTTCGCCGATCAGTACGGCGTGTGCTCCTGCCGCGAGAAAGGCCTCGGGCTGGTCCGAGGCGTCCGATCCGGCCACGATCACCCGGGCGCCGGCGGCTCGCGCTTCGCCGATCATCTGGCAGGCCGCTTCGCGCATGCGCGCCAGGCACATCTTGGTGAGGTAATTGAAGTTGTCCTCGTAGAGCACGACCACGTCGGGGTGGCGTGCGCGCACCTCCTCGCCGAAGGTTTCCACGTCATCCGCCAGCATCGCATCGAACAAGGCGACGGCATGGCCCATGCGTCGCAACAAGGCGGCGACCTGGATGGTGGCCAGCGGGGGATAGGGCTTGCCGCGCTCCCACTGTTTCCGGTCGAACCTCAGGTAATAGGAGTGGCCGACCTGGATCGTTAGCATTGCCGGGAAGCCTCTATCGGGACGCGCGACGTGGGCGCGCGGGCGCCGGATCCGGCCGGTTTCGCCGTCCAGGCACATCGCTCAGTTGGACGTGAGTGCCCGGTGGCAGCGCGTGGGTTGCCTGTGCGGCGAAAAATATTTGGATGTCCGTTCCCGCAGCGGTGTGCTATCACATGGGTGGCTTTCCTTTCCTGCACCTATGGCGACGCTTTCCTTTTCCGACATCGGCGAATCGAGCCTCGATCCGTTCCTGGAACGGACCGGCCAGCGGGATGTCGTGCGCGCCAGCGTGCTGGGTGGCGATTTCCGCTTCGAAAGCGACAGCCCCGAACTCTTGCAGCTGGTATCGCTCGCCTATGCGGGCCTGCCCGAGCATCGATTGTCGGCATCGCCACCCCCGTTCCATGTCGAACTTCGCCTGGTAGAAGGCCGCACGGATGCGCCAGCGTGCGATCCGCCTCCCGTGCGCGCGCAATCGGGTGCGGGACTTCTTTGCGGTGTGATGGACGAGTGCAACTACGTCGTGATGTCGCCGCAGGAGGGCAGGGCATTGGTGGTGGCCTCGCGTGACATGCTGGTCCGCCCGTATCACTTGCGCTATGAGCTCATCGAATTTGCGGTGTTCACCATGGCCACGCGTCGGCTTGGCCTGGTGCCGTTGCATGGCGCATGCGTGGGACGCCATGGACGCGGCGTGCTGCTGCTCGGCGCCAGCGGAGCGGGCAAGTCCACGCTGGCCTTGCACAGCTTGCTGGGCGGCCTGGACTTCCTCGCGGAAGACGCCGTTTTCGTCGAACCCGCGAGCCTGCTCGCCACGGGTGTCGCCAACTTCCTGCATGTGAAGGCCGACGCGCTTGGCTTCATCGGCGACGACGCCGTGCGATCGTGGATTCGCGACGCACCGGTGATCCGTCGTCGCAGCGGCGTGGAGAAACACGAAGCGGACTTGCGCCATGCGCCCGTGCCGTCCAGCACAGGGCCGCTGGAATTGATCGGTGCCGTATTCGTGTCGGGCCAGCAGGCAGCAGGTGCCGACCAGTTGCTTCGCCGCTTGCCCACCGACGCGATCGCCTCGCGTCTGGTGGCAGACCAACCCTATGCTTCCGGTCAGCCCGGCTGGACAGCTTTCCAGCAGCGCATGGTCGAGCGAGGCGTCTACGAGCTGCATCGCGGATCGCATCCCAAGGCATCGGTCGACGCCTTGCTGAGCTTGCTGGCCTGACGCCACGGGCAACCCTTTCGCGCCGGCCGGGCACTCACCGCCATGGTCGTTCGATGGGCGGGCGAGAGCGCCCTGTATCGATCGGGTCGTCGTCCGGCAACGTGAGTGAGCGAGCATGGCAGTCCATACAGCGCGGACGAATGACCGGGCTCACGACACCTGGCGCCTCGTATGGGCTTCGCTCACACGGGCGGACACGGTGGGCCTGGGCGTCTATGTGGTGCTGTCGCTCGTTGCGGCACTGGCCGGCGGTATTGCAGCGGTCGCGCTCGTGCCGTTGATCCAGCCGAATCATGCGTGGCCCATCGCGGCGCACATTCCCGGCCTGAGTGGTGGCATGGAGATGCGCATCGCCATTTTCGCCATCGCCATGGGCACGTTCGCGCTGTTGCGCTGGCAGGCTGCGCGATGCGGCGCGCGTCAGATCAGTGCGTACGGCATGCGCCTGCGCCGACAGGTGCACGCGCGCCTGATCGATGCCTCGCTCGGCTCCTTGGCGGATGCCACGTCGGCCGAGATCGCCAACGTCCTCACGCACAACGTCGAGGTCATCGTGCAGGGCTTGAGTGCCTTGCAGCAGCTGCTTCTCGCCGGGCTCACCTGTGCCGTCAGCCTGGGCCTCGCCTTGTGGGTATCGCCGCCGCTCGCTTTGGCGGCGCCGCTGCTGGCCGGCGTGGGGCTGCTGGCGTCACGCCTGTTCGGACGCGAGCAATCGGAAGTGGCTCGCCAGTACGTCGCGGACATGACGCGCCTGTTCTGGCACAGCGAGGACTTTCCCCGCCGCCTTCGGCACGTGCGTTCCTTCGGTCGGGAAGAAGCGGAAAAGGCCAGCTATGCCGATGTATCCGCGCGGCTCGGGCATGGATACCGTCGCCAGCTCGAACTCGTGGCAAGTGGTCGCCTGGTGCTGGAGCTGCTCGCCGCGGCGGCGGTCACGGCCATCTTCCTGCTGGCGCAACGCTGGCGTGGCGTGGACCAGGCCTCGGTCATCGCGGTGTGCCTGCTGCTTGGCCGACTCTTGCCTTATCTCGTTTCCACGCGCCAGAGCTTCCAGCAGCTGCGCTCGGCCGGGCCGGCGCTCGAACTGCGGGAGCGCTACATGCGCATGCCAGCTGCGCTCGCGTCCGTCCCCGTGACGTCCACGGGTGTTCGTCGCGATGCGCTGCATATCGAACGCATGGCCGTGGCGCCACCGATTCCCGGCATCCTGGTCGAGCACCTGCCGCTGGTCCCCGGCGAGATGACGCTGATTGCCGGTGACTCGGGCATCGGCAAGAGCAGCCTGGTCGATGCGCTGGCCGGCATGGCGACACCACAGGTATTCGCGGCACGCGTGGGCGACCACGACATCGACTTCGACGCATATCGCCAGCGCGTGCGCAACAGCGCCTATGTGAGCCAGAGCGTGCGGCCATGGCAGCGCACGGTGCGCGAATGCCTGCATTGGGCAGATCCGCATGCCAGCGAGGATGTGCTGCACGAGGTGTTGAAGGACGTAGGACTGGACCTGAGGCTCTCCACCTCGCAGCACGGCCTCGACACCGATCTGCACAGCTCGTCCAGCCGTCTTTCCGGCGGCGAACTCCAGCGCCTGCTGCTTGCGCAGGTCATCCTGCGGCAGCCTTACATTGCCCTGCTGGATGAGGCGACCAGCGCGCTGGATGCCGCGTCGGAGTTGCGTGTACTGGCGGCGTTGAAGGCGCGGCTGTCGCACACCATCCTCATCGTGGTATCGCACCGGCTGGGTGTCGCCATGTTGGCCGACCAGCAACTCGACATCGGCGGAGGCCCGGCCACGGCGTTGACGCGGCGGACCTTGGGCGGGCAGGAGTCCTCGGTCAGGCGAACGATGCATTCCTGAGCGGCCGTGACGGATGCGTCTATCCACCTGAAGGGGACACGCATGCTCGACGCGTCGCCCACGGAGTGGTGAAATCGCCGCGGTGCCGCGCGGCCTCGCGCGGACCTCATCCGATCGCCATGAGAGCCGTCACCTATGGATCGTCTCGATGCCATGAAAGTCTTCGTCGCCGCGCTCGACGAGGGCAGTCTCGCCGGAGCGAGCCGCAAGACAGGGCGCTCGGCCGCGGCGGTGAGCCGGGCCATCGCCTTTCTCGAGGAGCACGTAGGCGTGCCGTTGCTGCACCGGACCACGCGCTCGCTCAAGCTGAGCGAGGCGGGCGAGCGTTATGCGGTGGCGTGCCGAAAGGTATTGGCCGATCTCGACGAAGCGGATCGAAATGCCGCCGGCGAGCGCTCGGTACCGCGCGGCATGCTGACCATCACCTCGACCGTGTTTGCAGGCGTGGAGATCCTGCGGCCCATCGTCGATGCCTTCATGGACGAGTACCCGACCGTCAGCGTGCGCATGCACATGCTGGAGCGGCCAGTGAACCTGATCGACGAGGGCATGGACCTCGCGCTGCGCATCACGCACCTGGCCGATTCGTCGCTGGTGGCGCAGCGCGTCGGCGAGGTGCGTCGCGTGGTGGTGGCATCGCCGCGCTATCTGGTGACGCATCCACGCATCAAGGAGCCGGCCGATCTCGCCAAGCATGCCATCATCACCATGGCGCATATGGGCCAGGATTCGTGGAGCTTTCCCCCGCAGGAAGGTTCGTCGGTGCCGCGCTCGGTATCGTTCACGCCCCGGCTGGTGATCAACAACGTGCGTGGCGCGATTTCCTCGGTGGTGGACGGCCATGGCGTGTCGCGGCTGCTGTCGTACCACGTGGGGCCGGAGATAGACCGCGGCGACCTTCGCATCGTGCTGGCCGACGCGGAACCCGCACCCATACCGGTGAACCTCGTGTCGCCCTTCGGAAGGCTGGCAGTACCGAAGGTGCGCGCCTTCGCGGATTTTGCGCTGCCGCGCCTACGGGCCCAGTTCGCGGCGCTCACGCCCACTCCGGAAACATCGCCATCGGCGTCGATTCGTACGCGGCGCGGAAGAATGTCTGCCGGATAGCAGGGATTCGCTAATCGCTGTTGCACGCCTAGATTGCTGGACGTCGGACCTGTCGGCCCGATCGGCATCACGCCGACATCCATGCATCTTCGGAGTCAACACATCATGAACAACGCACGCAAGGTTGTCGTCATCACTGGCGCCTCGCAGGGCGTCGGTGCCGGCCTGGTCCAGGCGTTCCGCGACCGCGACTATCGCGTCGTGGCGAACTCGCGTTCGATCAAGCCCTCGAACGATCCCGACATCCTGGCGGTGCCGGGCGACGTTGCCGATCCGCAGGTGGCCAAGCGCATCGTGAGCGAGGCCATCGCTCGCTTCGGCCGCATCGACACGCTGGTCAACAACGCCGGTGTGTTCACGGCGAAGCCGTTTACCGCGTACACCGCCGAGGACTACACCAGCACGCTCTCGGTCAATCTCAACGGCTTCTTCCACATCACGCAGGCAGCGCTCAGCGAGATGGAGAAGCAGGGCAGCGGCCACGTGGTGAACGTCACCACCAGCCTCACCGATCATGCGATCGACGGCGTGCCGTCGGTGCTCGCCTCGCTCACCAAGGGTGGCCTCAACTCGGCGACGAAGTCGCTGGCCATCGAATACGCCAAGCGCGGCATCCGCGTGAACGCCGTATCGCCTGGCGTGATCAAGACGCCGATGCATGCGCCTGAAACGCACGAGTGGCTCGCCGCGCTACACCCGGTGAATCGCCTCGGCGAGATCAATGACGTCGCCCAGGCGGTCATCTTCCTCGAAAACGCAAGCTTCGTGACCGGCGAAATCCTGCACGTCGACGGCGGCCAGAGCGCGGGCCATTGATCCTTCACAGTGCGGACGTTCGCGTCCGCACTCTCATCCCAAGGAGAACGAACATGCCTTTCGTCAATATCAAGGTCACCCGCGAGGGCACCGCCCCCGATCGCAGCTCGGTCACGCCTGAGGAAAAAGCGGCGCTGATCAAGGGCGTCAGCGAGTTGCTGCTGAAGGTGCTGAACAAGCCTTTGGATTCCACCTTTGTCGTGATCGACGAAGTGGAGATGGAAAACTGGGGCTGGGGCGGATTGCCCGCCGCCGAGTTCCGCAAGCAGCGTAACGCGGGATAGTGCTGGCGTGCATTCGCGGCCCGTCGCCGTCCTGTTGAAGCGAGGCGACGGGAGCCCGCGAAGCATGCGCGAAAGTTGACCTCTGTCATCCCGATCCGTCCATGGCTCGGTGATTGTCGTGGACTTGTCTTCCCCGGACTCGTGCGACCACCCTCATGCATGCCTCTCAACCCGCCAGCTGGCGCGCCACGCTCGCCGGCTTCAGCGCCAGTCTTGTCGGCATCGGCCTGGCGCGCTTCGCCTATACGCCGTTGTTGCCCGCGATCATCGATGCACATTGGTTCGCGGCGTCGGCCGCCGCGTACCTCGGCGCGGCCAATCTGGCCGGCTATCTTGCCGGTGCGTTGTTCGCCAGGCGGATGGCTCGCTCGATGCGAGCCTCCGGCGCCATCCGATTGACAATGGTTGTGGCCACACTGGCTTTGCTCGCCTGCGCGTTGCCGGTCTCCTTTCTGTGGTTCTTCAGCTGGCGCTTTGCATCAGGCTTCGCCGGTGGCGTCCTGATGGTGCTGGCCGCGCCTACGGTGCTCCCGCTGGTGCCGCCGTCGCGGCGCGGACTCGCGGGTGGCGTGATCTTCATGGGCGTAGGCGCGGGCATCGCGCTGTCGGGCACGGTCGTTCCGTTGCTGCTCCGCCAAGGGCTGACCATCACATGGCTGGGGTTGGGCGCGATGGCGGCGCTACTCACGCTTGCTTCGTGGCGCAGCTGGCCGGGCGAAGAAACGCACGAGGCTGTTCCGCAACAGCATGCGCACGCTCGTCGCAACGGCAGGTTGCGCGTGCTCTACGCCGGTTACGCGCTCAACGCCGTGGGCCTCGTTCCCCACATGATCTTCCTGGTCGATTTCGTGAGCCACGGGCTTGGTCTTGGCCTGCAGGCGGGCGCCGAATACTGGGTGCTGTTCGGCATCGGTGCCGTGTTCGGGCCGTTGGTCACGGGTCACCTGGCCGATCGTGCGGGATTCGCACCCGCGCTGCGCGTCGCGTTTCTGGTGGAGGCCGTCGCCGTGCTGCTGCCGGCGTTGGGCCTTGGCTCGATCGCCCTGATGCTATCGAGCGTGGTGGTCGGTGCCTTTACGCCGGGCATCGTGCCGCTGGCCCTGGGGCGCGTACACGAACTGTTGCCGCATCACCCGCATGAACAGAAAGCCGCGTGGAGTGCGGCCACCACGAGTTTCGCCGTGCTGCAGGCCGTCGCGGCCTATGGCATGTCGTTCCTGTTCGCACACCATGGCGGTGAGTACCGCTTGCTGTTCGTCATGGGAGCCGCGGCGTTGGCCTTGGCGCTGACGGTCGATCTGATTGCCGTAGTGGTCGCCGGGGATAAAGCGCGGTCTCCGGCGACCTGACGGTTGGCATGCATTGCACTCCTCAGAGTTGCTGGTCCGCCGCCGTGTCCACCGTCGATGCCACATTGGCAGGTGCGTTGCTCGTCACGGGAACGGCCTGCGGCGCCAGCTGCGAGGGATAGTCGACGTTCCAGTCGGTGCGTGCGGTGGCGTCGATATAAGCCTGCGTCGGCGCGACCTTCGGTTGCAGCGCCGTGCGATAGGCAATGGAGGCCGGTTGCTGCACGGTCTCGTGGGCCGTGGCGAAGCTTGATACGCCGAGGGCCATGGCACCGAGCAAGAGTGCCTTGATGGTGCGGTTGCGAAGGGAAGGGTTCTTGGTGGATAGCGAGATGTTCATGATGAGCTCCAGGAATGGATTCGTTGTGGGTATGAGGCGCTGTGCGCTTGTCGTAGGTCGTTGATGTGAAGCGATGCGATAGGTATTTCGTTGCTGGATGGCGTGCGGTTACTCAGGTTCGTGCGATTTCGATGCGATCGATGGTGGATGTCTGGTTATCGTCGTCACCGTGGATGTCGACCACGATGCCTGCCGCCATCCATTCGGCGAGCAGGGCGCCCGCCTTGGCGACGCCAGGCTCCTCGCCGAGGTGATCGACCAGGTCGTCGCATAGCGAGGCGAAGCGATCGTCGTCGTGCAGCGAACCGATCGCGGCGAACTCGACGGCATCGATCTGCCGCAGCTGGCAGGTGAGTCCGCGTCGCCACGCCATGAGCCCGCCGGAAGCGTCCAGCATCGCGCTGCGTGGCGCGTCGACACCGTCCTGCAGAGCCGACCACACGTCATAGGCGTTCGTGGTCGCGGTGTGTTGGCGCAACGAAGGGTTGATCTTGAGGCGGGCGTTGTCCCATTCGACGTCTGCCAGCGCATCCTGAGACATGGGCATGGTGTCGGGCGCGACGAAAGCCTCCGACAGCGCCCATTCGATCCACGCCAGCTCGTGCAGGTCAGGATGATTCGGGAAGTGCTCACGCAGCGTATGGACGAAATCGGCGCCATACGCATCGAGTGTCCATGCATGCGGCGGATGGTCATCGATGTGCACCGCGCCGACCTGGCGAAAGGCATCGGCACCCATGCGAGCGAGCAGCAGGGGATAGCTCACTTCCAGGCAGCCCATCAGCTGAACGCGGTAATTGTTCTGGTAGACGGTGAGCCCGCGAGCAGCGCGCACATCGAGGTGCTGATCCACCTTGCCGGACGACGTCACCAGCCATTGGCGAAAATCCTGCTGGAGGTTGGCGAGATTCATGCGGCCTCCGCCACGTCACACGCGCGGCAGGCGATATCGCGCGCCGTGTCGAGTTCGCCGAGCAGCTCCGGCAGCGGAGGAATCGCGCCATCCCGCTCGATCATGGTGGCCACCGGGCCGAGACGCGACATTGCCTTCGCATACAGCGACCACACGTCGTCGTTCACCGGTTGGTCGTGCGTATCGATCAGCAGGCCATCGCCTTGCGTGTGCCCCGCCAGGTGTATCTGTCGCACGCGATCAGCCGGCACGCCGCGCAGATAGGCGTCCGCATCCCAACCATGGTTCTGCGTGCTGACGAAGATGTTGTTGATGTCGAGCAGCAGGCCGCAGCTGGTGCGCCTGGACATCTCGTTGAGGAATTCCCACTCGGTCATGGTGGACGCCGTGAAGGTGAAGTAGCTCGACGGGTTCTCGAAGAGCATCGAACGGCCCATCGCCTCCTGCGCCATGTCGATGTTCCGGCACACCACGGTCAGGGTTTCCTCGGTGTAAGGCAGCGGCAGCAGGTCGTGCGAGTTGAAATGCGCGAAGCGCGACCAGCTCAGGTGGTCGGACACGAACAGCGGTTCGATGCGATCCACCAGGGTGCGCAGGCGGCGCAGGTAGTCCGGGTTGAGGCCATCGGCCGAACCGATCGACATCGACACGCCGTGCAGGGCCACCGGATGACGCTCGCGTACGCGGCGCAGGATGTCCAACGGCTGTCCGCCGTCCACCATGAAGTTTTCCGAGATCACTTCGACGAAATCGACGGGCACGTCGGTGTCGAGGAAATCGCGGTAATGCTCCCGGCGCAAGCCCAGGCCAAAACCAGCGAATGTCGGTGGGGGATTGAACATGGCGTGCTCCGGTGGCGAGAGAGAAGGGGCCCGCGGACGGGCCCCGTGCTGCTTACTGCTTGGGTTCGTTCAGCGTGCCGCCGGCGGCAACGCAATCGCTAGGCGTCTTTACGATGACGCCCTGGCCCTTGCAGTCGTTGAGGCCCTTGCAATCGTGCTTGGCAGTGGCGCAGAGGCTTTCGCCCTTGCAGGAGTTGGCGCCGTAGCAGCGGGTTGGCTGTTCTTTCTGGGCCGGTTGATCGGCGGCATGCGCGGCACCGTTGAGGGATGCGATGGCGAGTGCGACGACGGCGGCTGCGGCGGCGAAACTGCTGCGGGACTTGGTGGCGATGGTGGTCATGGGTAGTTTTCCCGTGGGGTGATGGTCTATGTCAGACCGTGATTGCATGGTGTGGTGTTACTTCAAGCTCTTCGCCGCGCTCTCGATCACTCGCGCAACCTGTTCCGGCTGCGACATGTAGACGAGATGACTGCCCTTGATCTCGGTGACCTTGGAACCGGCACGCTGATACATCGAGCGCTGGAGATCGGGGCTGTAGAAGCGATCCTCGGTTGCGACCACCGCCCAGCTGGGCTTGTTCTTCCAGGCGGCTGCTTCGGTGACGGCTCCCAGCGCAGCCACCGTTGCGGGCACCTGGGAAATGGCCAGATAGTCGGTGCGGTTGGTGGTCAGGTCATCGCCGAGGTCGGCGCCGAAGTGCTTCTCGTTGACGTAGATCGACCCGTCCCAGGCGGGCTGGATGTCGTTGCTGGGCTCCGGGACGGAGTTGACGAGAATGTTCACGCTCTCGCCCACGCTCGGTGCTACGGCGGCCACGTAGACCAAGCCCTTCACCTTGTCGCGATTGCCGGCCGCGGTGATCACGGCACCGCCGTAGTCGCTGCCTACCAGCAGGGTTGGGCCGCTCTCCTTACGCAACTGGCGATAGACGGCTTCTACGTCATTGCTTAGGGTGTCGATGCGCGGCTGTACGACGTGCACGGAGTAACCCTTGTGGACAAGGATGTCGTGTACGACATGCCAGCCCGAGCCGTCGACGAAGGCGCCGGAAACGATGACGATGTTCTTGACTCCCTCGGGCGGGGCATCGGCAGCGAAGACGGGTGCGGTCGCCGCCAGCGCGAGCAACAACAAGCTCAATGGCTTTCGCATGATGGTTCCTGATGTAGTGGTGTTGTGAAAAATGCAGTGACGTCGAGACGCTCAGCGCTGCAGTGACTTGTTGCGAAAGGCCTGGTCGAGAGACCACGCGCCACCGCCCTTGATCACGAGCGGAAGCAGCAGGCCCGCCCAGCTGAGGTGCGTGGGCCATGCGTCGGGATAGACGAAGATCTCGATCACCAGCGTCATCGCCAGCAGGGCCAGCGCCGACATCCGCGTGAACAAACCGAGCACCAGCAGCAGGGGAAACAGGTGCTCGGCGCCGGTGGCCAGTCGTGCCGCCCAATCCGATGGAATCAGCGGCAGCGCGTATTCCGAGGAGAACAGCTCATAGGTCGACGGCTTGATCGAAAGAAAACCCTCGACCTTGGTGCGACCCGACTGGAAGAACACCGCGGCAATGCCGAGACGCGCCACCAGCGGTATCAGCGCATCGGACATCCGGCGCGATTCGCGGGCAGCCAGCGACGGAGCGTCGCTGGCCGGCAGGGCGGACGACCACGTCCGCTCCGCGGTGCTCATGATTTGGCCGCCAGGGAGCCGTGGCCCTTGGGCGTCTCGATGGTGGTGCAGGTGCCCTTCTTGACCAGTACCCAGGCGTTGCCCTGGTAGTCGACCTTGGAGGTACCGGCGCAGGTGGTGCCGGGGCCGGCGGCGCAATCGTTCTTGCCGGCCTGGGCTACGCCGTAGCACTTCTCCATCGGGGTCTTGGCTTCGTCCGCGTGGACGGAACCGGCGAGCGCGGCGAGGCTCAGGGCAAACGAGGCGGCAAGGGCGGCGTGCGTACGCTTCATGAGGCGATCCTTTTCGGGTGGGGAGGAGAGGCGGGACTCAGACCAGCGTGAACGCGACGTCGATGTTTCCGCGCGTCGCCTTGGAGTACGGGCAGGTCTGGTGCGCCGCTTCGATCAGCGACTGCGCGACATCGCGGTCGAGGCCCGGCAACGCGACGGTGAGGCGTGCCTGCAGGAAGTAGCCGTTATCGCCATTGCCCAGGTCGATCTCGGCGGACACGGACGTATCAGCCGGTATCGCGATCTTGCGGGCGCGGGCCGCATGGGTCATGGCGCCGATGAAACAGGCCGACCAGCCTGCACCGAACAGCTGCTCCGGATTGGTGCCGGCGCCGTTGGAACCGGGCGTCGAGAGCTTGATGTCGAGACGACCGTCGTCGCTGCGGCTCTGGCCATCGCGGCCGCCGGTGGTGTGGGTCTTGCCGGTGTAGAGAATGCTGCTGCTCATGGTGGTTTCCTTGGTGAGTAGGGCCGGGCTGCTGACCAGCCGGTGTGCCTAGGAAACCGTCGGCGCGTATCTCTCATGTGTCCCGCAACGGGCCAAAACGCATCGAAATGTGTAGCCGCGGGTGGTTGATACATTCCGATACAAGTCCGTGCCACCGGGCGTCGCCGGCGCCTGGGGTGCCTGCTACAAAGCGATACAAAAAGCCCGTTCGGCCGACATGTCCGGGATAAACGGGGTTGTTCCAATGCATGCACGCCGGCGCACTCCGCGGCGCCCCACATGCCCTGGAGACCCGCCATGATTTCCCTTCGCTACGCCGCTGCCGCCCTCGCCCTCGTGGCTGCACTTTTCGCCGCCTGGCCCGGTACGGGCAGCGTCGCCAATGCCGGCACGCCGGTCGCCCAGTCGTCGGCCCCCGGTTTCGACGGCGCGACGCGCTGGTTCAACTCCTCGCCGCTGTCGATGGATCAGCTCAAGGGCAAGGTGGTGCTGGTGGAGTTCTGGACGCGCGAATGCATCAACTGCCTTCACGTGCTGCCGCACACCAAGGCGCTGTATGAGCGCTACGCGGGCGATGGCCTGGTCGTGGTCGGCGTGCACACGCCCGAGTACGACGAAGAGCGCGACCCCGCGGCGTTGAAGGCGGCCATCCATCGCCTGGGCATCACCTATCCGGTGGCCCAGGACAACGAAAGCCGCGTGTGGAATGCCTACGGCAACCAGTTCTGGCCGGCCATCTATCTGATCGATCAGAACGGGAAGGTGGTGTATCGCCACGTGGGTGAGGGAAACTACGAGCAGACCGAGGCCGCCGTCCGCAAGCTGCTGGGCAAGGCCTGACGCATCCGCCACTACACGCCATCCACCCCACGGAGACGGCATGGAACATGTCGACCACATCCTCGTCGTCGATGACGACCACGGCATCCGCACGGGCATCGTGGACTACCTGCGCAAGAACGGCCTGCGCGCGAGCCCGGCTGCCGACGGACGAGAGATGTTCGCGCAGCTGGACACCTCGGCCTTCGATCTGGTCGTGCTCGACATCATGATGCCGGGCGACGACGGCCTGGTGCTCTGCCGCAACCTGCGCGGCGGCAAGCATCGTCATGTGCCCGTCGTGCTGTTGACGGCGCGTGACGATGAAACCGATCGCATCATCGGCCTGGAGATGGGCGCGGACGATTACGTCACCAAGCCGTTCTCGCCGCGCGAACTGCTGGCACGCATCAAGGCGGTGATCCGCCGTACGCGCATGCTGCCGCCCAACCTGCGCGTCACCGAAACCAGCGAGACGATCTCGTTCGGCCGCTGGCGCCTGGACACCACCGCGCGTCACCTGCTGGACGAGGATGGCACCGTGGTGTCGCTGAGCGGTGCCGAATTCCGACTGCTGCGCGTGTTCCTTGATCATCCGCAGCGCGTGCTATCGCGCGACCAGCTGCTCAACCTCACCCAGGGCAGGGACGCGGAGTTGTTCGACCGCTCCATCGATCTCCTGGTGAGCCGCCTGCGCCAGCGCCTGCTCGATGGCGCCAGGGACCAGGCCTACATCAAGACCGTACGCAGCGAGGGCTACGTGTTCAGCATGCCGGTGACCGTGCATGGGTCGGACGCATGAACGTGGCTGCTGCACCACGCCGGCACTGGCTGCCGTCCAGCATGGCCGCGCGCCTGTACCTCATCATCTTCGCCGGGTTGATGTTGGCGCAGGGGCTTTCGTTCACGCTGCTCTACTTCGAACGCATGCAGAGCGCGACGGCGGTGATGTTCAACACGCTGGAACACGACGTCGGCACCTCCGTCGCCGTGTTCGATCGTCTTCCGGCAGACGAACGCCCGCGCTGGCTCAACCGGCTGGAGCGTGACAATTACTTCTACATCCTCGGCGCGGGCGAGCCGGGACACACGCTGGAGACGCAACGGTCGAAGGGTGCGGTGAGCATGATCGCCCGTGAAGTCGGGCCCGGCTATCACGTCTACGGCAACACCATCTCCATGGCGCCAGAGCGCTACCAGGTGCACTTCACCCTGCACGATGGCGCGCCGCTGACGCTGGAAATCACGCCGCAGATGAAGCCCGTGGCCTCCTGGCTGCCGTTCGTGTTCGTGCTGCAGGTGGTGCTGTTGCTGCTGTGTACGTGGCTTGCCGTGCGATTGGCCACGCGTCCGCTGGCCACGCTGGCCGATGCCGCCGATGCCATGAAGCCGACCGCCGACGGACCGCGCATGTCGCAGGACGGCCCGACCGAAGTGGCGCGCGCAGCCCGCGCGTTCAACACCATGCAGGACCGCATCGCCCAACACCTGAAGGAGCGCCTGCACATCCTGGCGTCCATCTCGCACGACCTGCAGACGCCGATCACGCGCATGCGCCTGCATGTGGAAGCGTTGGACGAATCGCCCGAGCAGAACAAGCTGCTGGATGACCTGCGCGAAATGGAACACCTCGTGCGTGAAGGCCTGGCCTATGCGCGCAGCGCGCATGGCGGCTCGGAAACGCCGGTGCGCATCAATCTCGGCTCGTTCCTGGAGAGCCTTGCATTCGACTATCAGGACGTCGGGCAACCGGTGTCGCTCTCCGGTACCGTCGAGGGCACGTCGATGGTGCGTGCGCAGGCGCTGCGGCGGGTGCTCGGCAATCTGGTGGACAACGCGATCAAGTACGGCGGCTCTGCGGAGATCGGCGCGAAGCGCGATCCGCATGGCGTGTTGTGCATCACCGTATCCGATCGCGGCCCGGGCATTCCCGAGGACGAACTCGAACGCGTGCTGCAGCCGTTCTACCGGCTGGAGACTTCGCGCAACCGCAACACGGGCGGCTCGGGTCTTGGGTTGGCGATTGCAGCGCAATTGACCAGTTCCATCGGCGGACAGCTGCAATTGAGCCGCCGCGACGGCGGCGGACTCACTGCAACGGTGTCGCTGCCCTGACAACAATGCGCTCCCAGAAAGGAGCGCATCGTTTCCGGTTCTGCGTGGTTACGGTTCAAGCAACTTGTTTGCGCACGACACCGTAGCGTGCCGCAGGCTGTGCAAGCGAGAGGTTCGGCGCCAGCTGCTGGCGTGCAGCTTCGAACGCGGACCAGTCCGCCGCATTGGGGAGTGCCGGAATGGTGACGAGTTCACCTTGGTCGAGACCGGCCAACGAGGCGTCGACCATGTCCTCCGCGCTCATCACGATTTGGGTCGGCAAGTGTTCGATCGGTACGCCGGCCACGTCCCAGAATTCGGTCGCCGTGGCGCCCGGCAACACGGCTTGCACGCGCACACCCTTGCCTGAAAGCTCGTGATGCAGCGACTGGCTGAAAGCCAGCACGAACGCCTTGCTACCGCCGTACACGCCGTTGAGCAGCTCGGGCGCAATCGCCACGATCGACGCGATATTGATGATGGTGCCGCCGCCACGCGTCACGAAGCCCGGCGCCGCAGCATGGGTGAGGCGAGTCAGCGCGCTTACGTTGAGTGAAATCATGTCGTCCATCTTGTCGATGTCCGAGTCGAGCAATGGCGCGGCGGCACCGAAACCGGCGTTGTTCACCAGCGTGGTGATGCTCTGGTCCCTGCGAAGCAGATCCTCGACCCGGGCCAGCTCGGCCTTGTTGTTCAGGTCGGCCGGGAAGACTTGCACCGAGCGCCCGGTGGCATCGGTGAGGCGCTTCGCCAACTGGTTGAGACGATCGCGGTTGCGGGCGACCAGGATCAGGTCGTAGCCGCGGCGTGCCAGGCGGTCGGCATAGACCGCGCCGATGCCAGAGGAGGCGCCGGTAACGAGGGCGGTGCCGAGGTGTTGGGTGTTCATGAACAAAGCTCCAAGTGGCCGGCGGGATGCCGGCTTCCTTGGCGGCTGTTGTACGCTTGCGCAGTAATGGCTTAAATGTCATATATGCCACGTTTCAGGACATGGGTCCGGAGGCCGCCATGCAGCGCATCGGTTTCGTCGTATTTCCCGGCTTCCAGGTCATGAGCCTGGCGGCCGCCTCGGTGTTCGAGTTCGCCAACCTCGTCCTGGACAAGACGGCCTACCGCATCAGCCATGTATCGGAGGAGGGCGGCATGATCGGCAGCTCGCTCGGCATGGCCATGCAGACCGAACCGTTCGCCCGCAAGCGCTTCGATACCTTGCTGGTGTGCGGCGGCACCGGCATTCCTGAAACGACGCCAGGCTTGCTCGCCTACGTGCGGCGTTCGGCCAGAAGCACGCGGCGCGTGGCATCCATCTGTACGGGCGCTTTCATCCTCGCCGAGGCGGGGTTGCTTGATGGACGCCGCGCCACTACGCATTGGCTGCTCGCGCGCGACCTTCGACAGCGGTTTCCAGCGGTAAAGCTGGAAGATGACCGCATCTTCATCATCGACGGCGACATCTGGACGTCCGCCGGCATGAGCGCTGGCATCGACCTCGCCCTGGCCATGGTGGAGAAGGACCATGGCACCGACGTGGCACATCGCGTAGCGCAACAGTTGGTGGTGTATCACCGCCGCGCGGGCGGCCAGTCCCAGTTCTCCGCGCTGCTGGAGCTGGAGCCCAAGTCCGACCGCATCCAGAGCGCGCTCAGCTACGCGCGGAGCCACCTGCAATCCGAGCTGTCGGTGGAAGAACTCGCGGCGGTGGCGAACCTCAGCCCGCGCCAGTTCAGTCGCAGCTTCCGCGCCGAAACCGGGCAGTCGCCCGCCAAGGCCATCGAACACCTTCGCGTGGAGGCGGCACGCCTGATGATGGAGCAGAGCCGCCATCCCGTCGAAGTGGTGGCGCGCGAGACCGGCTTTGCCGATCGCGAGCGCATGCGTCGCGCCTTCGTGCGTGCGTTTGGCCAGCCGCCGCAAGCGATTCGCCGGCTGGCCTCGGCGAGCGCGTGAGGCTCAGCTTCCGTTCGGACGGCTATTCATGCGGATGGCGGGAATGCCGCGCGTGCCGTTGCCTCGCTGCGGCGCCTGGTTTTCGCCAGAAACGGCGGTGGTCTTCTTCCTGCGTCCCATGGTCCGTAACGACGCGGCGGTGATACCACCTGCCGAGCCGGCACCACCGAGGACGAGCAGCAAGGTTCCAATACAAGCGGGACACATGGCGCGTCCTCCTCTCAATGGCTGTCGCAGCAGGAAGGCTTCTTCGCCACATGCGGCCAGTCGCCGACGCCACCGGGCAGCATGTCGAAGAAATGCCAGAGCGAGCAGAAGTCGTCGCCTGGGCTGAAGCCGGTGTCGGACACACGCTGGATGGCGTCGCCTTCGCGCCGAAACACGGACACGCCCGGCAACCATCCGCCGCTATTGGACACATAGCCCATGTCGGCGGCGAAATTCGTGCCTTCGTGACTCACGATGGGAAACTTCCAGCCGCGGCTTTCGGCAAACTTCTTCTGTACGCCCGGCCTGTCGGGGCTGGTGACGACGAAGCCTGCGCGCGAGACCACATGCTGGTGGATGCCGTTGTAGCCATCCGCCCATAGCGTGCAATACGAGCACGCCGCGCCCATGTTGTGGATGACGATGAGGTCTTCGTGATCGCCGAACAGTTCGGAAAGACGCACGCTGCCATCGAACGTGGCGAACTCGTAATCCTTCACATGCTCCGGTTCCACCGTCGCCAGCGTTTCGCGCATCTTTTCCCGGATGTCGGAGATCTGCCGGCGGTAGTCGGCCAGCTTTCCGTTGACGTCTGCATAGTTCATGGCGATGTCCTCGTGCGTCTCAGCTTTCGTAGGCGATGCGGTGCTTCAGCCACGCCATGGGGTAGGGCAGGTCGTCCTCGTCGCGGCCTTTGGGTGCGATGTCGAGGTAGTGATAGGCGGTGTTGAACATGTCCACGCCCCGGCCATAGGTGGAGTAGGTGTGGAAGATGGCGTCACCCTGCTTGATGAACGCGCTGACGCCGGGCATTTCTGGCCCTTTGACCATCATCGATCCGTAGTTGTAGGGCGATTTCTCGTGCTCGGCCGATGGCGGCGGAAACGACACGCCGTAGTCGAAGTTGAAGTCGCTGCCGGCCGAAGACACCCACTTGAAGGTCCAGCCGAACGTGCGCGCCTGCTCCTGCAGCTTGTGCAATGGCCCGCGCGAGATGGCCACCATCGACACGTCGCGCTGATTGAGGTGCGGGGTGATGCCGTTGAAGTTGTCCGCCCAGAACGAGCAACTTTTGCAGCCGATCTCCCAATCGGGCGCGTACATGAAGTGGTACACGATGAGCTGGCTGTGCTTGCCGAAAAGGTCGGCAAGCGTTTCCTTGCCGTGCTCGCCTTCGAACACGTAATTCTTCTCGATGCGTTCCCAAGGCAGTTCGCGACGTTCGCGACTCAGTTCATCGCGCAGGCGGGTGAATTCCTTTTCCTTGGCGAGAAAACGCTTGCGTGCGTCGAGCCAATCTTCGTGGTTCACGATCTGATGCATGGCCATGACAACCTCCAATACGGATGGGGAGGCCGGCGCCGGATTCGTGCGGATCGCGCACGGCGCCGGTCATTGCTTGCGTGGGGTGCGTTTCTTGGCTTGCTTGCGAGTCGGGGCGGATGTCGGCGAGGCGGCCTTGCGCTCGTCGATGTCCGCAAGCGTGGCGGCAAGCAGGTCGAACTGCTGCTGCCAGTACTTGCTGTAGCGATTCATCCAGACGGCGGCATCGAGCAGGGGGCCCGCATCGAGACTGCAGCGACTGATGCGTCCAGTGCGCTCCTGCTGGATCAGCCCAGCCCGCACCAGCACCTGGATATGACGAGACACCGCCTGCAGCGACACATCGAACGCCGCCGCGATCTCCGACACCAACAGCGCCTGGCCATCGAGCTGCTCCAGGATCTGCCGGCGAATGGGATCGGACAGGGCGAAGAACACCTGGTCAAGGCGCGACTGAGAAAGCTCCGGATCGAATCCGGTTTCGTCGACGACCTGCAGCGGCTGACGGATATTCACCATGGGTGTTTAATATCAACATATTGGTTGATTGTCAATAAATATGTTGAGTTTAATGCGATGCCGTGGTCGCACAGGGATCATGAAGCGGCATGGCCGACGTCTCGCTCGCGCGAACACGTGATTTGGTATCTGATAAAACCACCGCCACCACCCGACGCAGGAGCGACGCCTCGATGACCTATAAGCAGCCACCGCTCAATCGCGGTGTGCATCCCCAGAAGATGAACTGGCTGTGGCGGCTGGTCTGCGAGGCGGGCTACATCACGGTCGACGACGTGGTGGCGGCCTTGCGGGCGAGTGACATCGACGTGGAGCGAGCCCGTGCCATGGGCTGGCTACGGTCCGAGGGTGATGACGGCTATTTCCCGCTGAGCATCGCCGAGCTGGAACGGAACCTGCGGTTGATTCTTTCCGCTCGGGCCGAGGCTGCGCTGCCTGGCGATATTGACACGTCGGACTGAGCGGCGTCGCGCCGTGCCCTGCGCGGTCGGGGCTTCAGCCCCGGGGCGACGCTGCCGATACAGCAAGCTGTGGCACATTTCGCGCCTATGGAGGCTTCCAGGGCCCATCATCGGACGCTGCGAGTTCATCCCCATCGGCCACCTTGGCCGCGTGCACCGACGCCATCGCATTCGAGCGCATGAAAATCCAGAGGCTAGCGCCGAAAGTCTACGTTCCCTTGCTGGCCGTCCACGCGGCAGTGCTGGCGGTTGAACCTGCCGGGGTGTTGTCGTGGAGCTACGCGCTGGTCGTGCTGTCGCTGCTGTTCACGTTGTTTCTTGCCGCGCGAAGGTTGCGCTTGAGCGTGGCGCACAATCGTCCCTGGTGGACGATGCTGTTGCTGGCATTGGTGGCGCAGCTGGCCGCCTTCGGCTTGCTGCTGGCTGATTCGCTGGCTCATCCGCAAGGCACGCTGGTGCCGTTCGATCCCACTTTCTATTTCTGCTTGAGCAGCCTCCTGCTGACGCTCGCGGCCGTCTACAACCCGGTCGGCCCGCTGCATCGCTGGGCCAGCGCGCTCGACGCCGTGCTCGCCTGTGCCATCGCGGGGCTGTTCTATGCGCTGCTGCGTAACGTCATCAGGCAAAGCACGACGGAAACAGCCGCTGCTTCGTTCGTCATGTGGATGTTCGATGCGATGGCGCTGTTCGTGGTGGTCTGCGTGACCCTGCGCTTCGCTACCGCCAAGCGCGTGGACGAACGTCGCTTTTTCGTCGTGCTGCTGATGTTTGCATGGGCCGAGCTGGTGTTTCCGGCGATCCACAATCGCTTCATCCTCTCCAGCGAGTCCTATCTGCCCGAGCTGTGCCTGGACTTGCCCTTCGTGGTGCTCGGGCTGCGGCTCAGCCAGCGACGCAACGTGTGGTTTCCGCGATATCGGCCCAGCCAACGTGCGTACATCATTGCGGGTGGCATCAGTCCGTTCGTGCTGAGCATGGCCTTGTGCCTGCTGGCCTTCGCCCAGTTTGGCCGCAACCGCGTCATCGCCTTTGGTGCGATGGCAGTGGGCATCACCTCCTACGCGATACGCGTCGCGTTGCTCCTGGGGCACCACCTGCGGCAGGAGGGAGAACTCAAGGATCTGCAGCGGGGGTTGCAGCAGACCATCATCCACGACGAACTCACCGGCGTGCTGAACCGCCGTGGCTTCTATCGCCATTTCGATCGCGTGTGGGATCGCGCCACGCAGGAACGCCTGCCCCTGGCGGTGGCCCTGGTGGATATCGACATGTTCAAGGCCTACAACGACACCTACGGACATCTCGCAGGCGACGATTGCCTGGCGAAAGTAGGGCGCGCGCTCCAGCAGGAAGCCGACACGCACGGCGACGTGACCGTCGCCCGCTATGGCGGCGAGGAGTTCGCCGTGCTGTTGCCGGGCCGCGACCGAACGAGCGCAGAACACATCCTGCAGCGACTACGGTTGCGCGTGGAGGCCTTGCGCATCGCAAACCAGCGAAGCCGGCATGGCGTCGTCACCGTCAGCGCAGGGCTCGCCACTTTGGATGTAGACGAATTCGGAGAAAAGTCGGACCTGCTGAACCAGGCTGACCAAGCGCTCTACGCCGCCAAGCACGCCGGCCGCAACTGCCTGCGATGGTTCGCGCCTGGCCTGCCCGCGAGCGGGCGGGATCGGCATGGTTGAGGCCGTGCCTTGTGAGCCACTGCGACGCATTTAGCCGCTGTATCGCGATGTGAGCGGGAGGAGTTGGTTTAAAGGACGCACAGGCGCATGCCATGGCTGGTCCTGAGCTTCCGATTCCGGAAGGACGAACCTCACGGACGAGCCGCCTGTGGTCATGTCTTCAGTGAAAGCAGCCTGGCGCTGTCAGCCCTTTCACGAACGCATCGCCACGGACTTTTCCTGTCAGCAAAGAACTTTCCGCCTGGGGCTGTGTCCACCCCAACGGTGCCTGTCGGCTCTTCGAGCTGCCACCGATGGAGGGAAATCATCGTGAACAGGAAATCCGGGGAACTGTTTCGCATCGCTCTGCTCGGCGCGCTGACCGGCGCCTGCACGATTTCGGCCGCCAAGGACGTGACGGTTCCGCAACGCATACCGGACAGCTATGCCCAGGCGGGCTCCCTGATAGATATCGGCCACGGGCGGCAGCTCAACCTCCGCTGCTCAGGCCAGGGCAAGCAGACGGTGATACTGGAAGCAGGCTCGCACACCGACACCACCACATGGTTCAAGGTGCAGCCTCTGATCGCGACGTTTGCCAAGGTGTGTTCCTACGACCGCGCGGGCTATGGTTTCAGCGGCGAGGGGCCGATGCCACGCAACCTCGACGCGGACGTGTCTGACCTTCACGATCTGATCGATCACGCGGGCATCAAGACGCCGGTGGTCCTGGTTGGTCATTCGCTCGGCACCAACATCGCACGGCGCTATGCACAGATGCATCCAAGCAATGTCAGCGCGATGGTGCTCGTGGACCCGCCCGCGCAAGACGTGTCCGCCTTCGCCGCCGGCTGGTCGAAGGACGAAGAAGCGATGAACGCGCACCGATTCGACTTCATTCGCCAATGCCTGGCGGGCGCGGAAAAGCACCAGCTTGCCTCGCCGCCGGCCGAACTCCAGCGCTGCACGGCGGCGCCCAATCCGCTCGCGAGCGAGAAGGTCAATGCGGCCGTTGCCGCCTACAAATACAAACCCGCCTTCTGGCGAACCTTGCTGTCCGAGCTTCAGGACAACGCGGTTGTCTACAGCAAGCCGGTCCCTGCCGAGGAATCCTTCGGCCAACTCCCGCTGATCGTGCTGGCCGCCTCCGATGCCCAGGCCGATGCGCCACCGGATATCCGCAAAGCGCTCGAAGCAGCCACCGACAAGACGCAGACCCGGATAGCGGCCACCTCCAGCCGAGGCGAGCGACAAGCCGTCGCCAAGTCATCACACGACATGCAGATCGACCAGCCTGAGGCCATCGCCAAAGCGGTAGCAAAGGTTTTGAAAGAAGCAGGGACTGTAGAAACCAGCCAGGCCCGATGATCCGGGAAACGCGGTCGGTGTGCGAAGCGATGGGGGGCTCAGCACGCCGCATAGCGGTTGCGAGCGTAGAAATCCGGCGCCTTACGGCGTTGGCAAAAAAGCCCGCTTTCGCCCCCAAAAGTCACGCAAATGCGCCCGCCGAACTCTTGCGCCAACGATCCGTAAAGCTCGCGACACGTGCGCGATATCTTAGTGGCTCGAGAAACAATCTCCGTCGTCTCGTATACGACACATCCTTCACTGGCACATCCCTACGAACGTGCTTCAATAATGACTGTCGATTTCGGTGGATGTTCTTATGAACTACGACGTTTTTCGACACCCTGGCGCCTGGTTGCCCTTGGTGATGTCACTGGCCGCGTTGTGCATTGTGGCTGGTCACCTGATGCTCTTCGGTACGGCACGCGAAGTGGATGAGGGTGCCGCTGCGCACCTGTTTCAGCTGCTCATGGTGGGCCAGGTACCCATCATCGTGTCAGTCGCTATTAGAGGGCTGCTGCGCACACCCGCGAACGCTCTGTCGATTATTGTCTTTCAGGCCATTGCGGGTGTGATCGCTTTTGCTCCGGTGTGGTATTTCCGGCTGTAGCAACCCCGCACGGGGATAGGTGTGCTCCCGACCCGAAGCGCGGCATTCAATCCAGTGCAGCGTGGCTGATCGCCAAGTCGACTCTCCGTAAAACTACGGTTTGCTGAGGCTCCTCTTTGGGGGACCATGAGCTGCCTCGGTTGCATGGGTAGGTGGAAACCGACGGTCTTCACCCCGGTCATCGTCAAGGTGTCACTTCACCCAACACACGACCGGAAGCCCGAACTTTCATCCTCAGTCACGGAGTCACCCCATGAAAGGTCGACGACTTGTTCAGATGTCCATCGTGCTGTGCGCGCTGACCCTCTCCCAGGTCGTCAGCGCTGCCGACTTGGAGTGCACCATGCGATTCAGCCTGTCTGGCTGGTCGGTGATCTACAAGCACACGAGCGGCAAAGGCGTGGTTACATGCAAGAACGGCCAAACCATGAAGGTCAAGATCGAAACTCATGGTGGTGGACTGACGGCCGGCAAATCGCGCATCGATAACGGCATCGGCAACTTCAGCGATATCAACAAAATAAGCGATGTGCTGGGTACCTACGCACAGGCAGATGCCAGCGCGGGTGCCGTGAAGTCGGGCACCGCACAGGTGCTGACCAAGGGTGAGGTCTCCCTTGCGCTGTCGGGCGCGGGTCAGGGTATCGATCTCGGCATCAGCGTCGGTGGCATGACGATTTCGGAAGACAAGTAGAGCTGGCGCCCCTTTTTCGGAAACGGTTCGCGCCAGACAGGCGCGCCAGCAAGGACACTTCAAGCTGGAAGCCGGTCATGCCCCTCGGGTCCGCTTCCGGCGTGATGGTCTGAGCCTTACGAAACCAGCCGCGCCTTCTCCGTAATTTTACGCAATGGAATACCGTGGATTTTCTGTTCACGGAGGCTGCCGTCCGAGTCAGGCTCATGTCTCCTTCCAAATGAGGAGAGAGGTCGTGGCAAAGACCAGAGTGGCCATGCGTCTGGCGACGTGCATCGCTCTTGGCTGTGCCTCCTCGGCGCATGCACAAGAGCACTACAGGATGACCACGCCTATCCCAGCTGAAATCACCACGCCATCGAAGGTGGAAACACGCATCGGTGAGCTGAATTTCTTCGATGGCGTACCCACCAAGGAAACCGCCCGGAAAGCTTACGACGAGCTTGATTTCATGCGCGGCATCGAGACCTTTCTCAACGGAGTACCGGGCGCCTCGATGGTGGCGATTCGAAACGGGTCGCGAGCGATGGGTACGGTGGATGGCACGGTGGGCATTTTCGAGTCGCTCATGGATTCGAAATCGCTCTTCTTGACGCCCAATACGGAAAGCATCTACTACGCCACCTGGATCGACCTGAAGAACGGTCCCGTCGTGGTGGAGAGCCCGCCGGGAGTGCTGGGCGTCATCAACGACTTCTGGTTTCGCTATGTGTGCGACATGGGCAATGCCGGGCCGGACAAGGGGAAGGGCGGCAAATTCCTGATCCTTCCGCCTGACTACAAGGGCACGCCACCCAGCGGCTATTTTGTCTTCAAGTCGCCGACCTACGGCAACATCGTGATAGGACGCGGCTTCACGCGAAATGGCGACCCCAAGCCGACGGTGGATCTGATCACGAAGACCATGAGGGTGTACCCGCTCTCGGAAGCATCCGCGGCGCATCCGGCCAAGTTCGTCAACTTGTCCGGGCGCGAGATGAACACGATCCACGCCAACGACTACCGTTTTTTCGAAGAGCTCAACGAGATCGTCCAGGAAGAGCCTGAGGATTCGTACGGTCCCGACATGATGGGCCTGTTCAACGCCATCGGCATGAAGAAGGGGCAACCCTTCGCACCCGATGCACGGATGAAGAAGATCCTCACCGAAGCGGTAGCCGTCGGCAACGCCATGGCGCGCTCCATCGATTTCCGCAACCGTGACCCGGAAGCGCCTATTTATCCTGATCGCCACTGGAATACCGCCTTCATCGGCGGCAGCTACGAGTGGCTGACCAAGGGTGGTGCTCGCAATTTCGATGCGCGCACGGCGTTCTTCTACATCGCCACCGTCAATACCCCGGCCATGGCTGTCGCGATGGAAGGCGTCGGCTCGCAGTATGCGGCAGCGATTCTCGATGCGCGCGGCGATGCGCTCGACGGCGGGAAGACATACCACCTGCGCGTCGATGCCAATCCGCCTGCAAAGGACTTCTGGTCGATCGTGGCGTACGACGCGCAGACCCGGTCGATGTTGCAGACCGACCAGCAATTTCCGAGTCTTTCGAGCCAGAAAGCCATCAAGAAGAATGCCGACGGGTCGGTTGACCTCTATTTCGGACCGAAAGCACCCGCGGGAAAGCAGAGCAACTGGATACAGACCATTCCAGGCAAAAGCTGGTTTGCGCTGTTCCGCCTCTATGGACCGCTAAAGCCGTGGTTCGACAAGTCGTGGAAGCTCAACGACATCGAGCCGATGTGACTTTACGCCAAAGAAGCCCCAGTAGCGTCCGCTCCCGAACCGGAGCGGACCGTTCTTTCATCTGGCGAAATGGCACGTGGGACATCCGCCCGCACCAGCGCGTGACTCCAAACAAGCCTGACTCCGCTTGATACTTGGTCGGCCGTTTCGCCCGCCTCCACGCTTTTACATTTCCCTTTAAACCAATTCCCGTGCGAACGGCACATACGGGGTGTCATGCCTACCCCGATGGAGCTATTCGCGCCAGGGGCGGTGCTGTCTTCTGTCTCGCTGAGGCACACAGGCTGAATCGTGCAAGCGAGCATCCACTCCTTGGGAGGAGGTGCACATGGTTTCATCGGCAGATTCCCCTGTCGTCGCGCGCCGCCGCTTCCTGAAGCTCGTGGCTGTAAGCGGCGCGGTAACCGGCGTTGCGACTTTTGTGCCCAACCTGCTTCGTGCCGCCGACCTGCCGCATCTGGATGCATCGGACCCTACGGCCAAGGCGCTTGGATACGTGGAAGACGCCTCCACCACGACGAATGCACAGCACAAGGCGGGTGATGCCTGTGCCAACTGTCAGTTCTATTCCGGCGGGCCGACGGGCTATGGGCCCTGCCAGATATTTGCGGGGAAATCCGTAAGCGCGAAGGGCTGGTGCGCTTCCCATAGCCCGAAGAAATAGCAGTGCCCTAGGCGCAAGAGTTACGGGACGGACTCTTGTCACCCTGTCCAGTGCAATGAGGCGCTGGACGATCGATCAGCGGCCGTTGCTTCAAGAACGGTCAGGCGATGACGTGGGAGAGTCATGCGTACTTTTCGGGGATCGCTCGCGGTTCTATGGACATGCCTATTCGCCGTGGTTGCATTCTGGGCCATGAGTTCTACGGTGCTTGCCCAGCAGGCGCCACCGAAGGGCGGAGACAACACCAAGCTCACGCAGAGTGACATCGATCGCATGCTTCCGCCGACCGATATGGGCGCGGGCGTGCATGGCTCGAAGGGCGCATCTCCATCGATGGCGTCGATGAGTGCGAGCCCCGCCACTCCCTTTGATTCGGCGCATATCCCAAACAATCCCGGGGCACCCAACGCCCAGGCGATTGGTGCGAAGACATGCAACGCATGCCATGCGCTGGAAGATCTCCACGCTTCGCACGCCATGCATGTGCAGTCGTTTCAGGTGGGGGCGGCGAATACCGGGCCGCAGGCGGCCTGCGAGGCATGCCATGGCCCGGGTTCCGATCATGCGAAGAATCCCACCGCCAAGGGCTCGATCATCGCGTTCACACACGGCAGCGCGAGCACGCCAGAAACACAGACGGCGGTGTGCCTCGGTTGTCATACCGGCGGTGCACGGCAGCACTGGCTGGGTTCCGTGCATGAGGCGCGCGGGCTGTCGTGTACCGATTGCCACAATCCGATGGTGCGCAATTCCGCGGAAGGTGCGCTGGCGAAGTCATCCATCAACCAGGTCTGCGCCACCTGCCATCAGGACGTCCTGGCCAAGTTCAATCGACGCTCGCACATGCCGCTTCCCGAAGGGCAGATGGCGTGCACCGATTGCCACAATCCGCATGGCTCCGTCACCAAGCCGTTGCTGAAGACCGACACGGTCAACGACACCTGCTACTCGTGTCATGCCGAAAAGCGCGGCCCCTTCATCTTCGAGCACGCGCCGGTACGCGAGAACTGCCTCAATTGCCACGATCCGCATGGATCGAACCAGCAAACCCTGTTGGTGCTGCCGATGCCGATGCTGTGCCAGCAATGCCACACCATGAGCGGGCACCCCAATGACCTGCAGACCCGGCAGAGCATGCGCAATGGTCTCACGCCGGACGAGCGCCTGGTGGGGCGAGCCTGCGTGACCTGTCACACCAACATCCACGGGTCCAACAACCCCAGTGGATCCATGTTCCATCAATAGCGAACGGCTGAGCGAGGAGGCAGCGGTGCCGAAACAACATCCTCTAGCCACAGGCCTTGTATGGTGCGCGACCGCATCGGCGTTCGCGCTGCCCGGCGTGGCGTCAGCACAGTTCGATTCGAGCGACATGCAGCGCGTAGGCAACACGCAGTTCGGCAACAACATGGACCCCACGGGATGGGCGTCGATGCAGACACCCGATCCCATGGGCATGTCGTACCTGCATCCTGATCAGCTGCGAACGCCCACCGGCTCGCTGTACCCCTATCCGTCGCAAGCACCCATGGAAACACCCATGGGGCAGGGCGACTGGACCTACCGCTGGCTGTTGCAGTTTGGTTACCTGCATACCAGCGGTGATCGCAATGCGGAGTTCTTCCAGCAGTACTCGGCGTGGAAGGACGCCGGTGCGCTGGGCATGCTCGCCTTCGATGCGCTCAATCGCAAGACCGGCCAGTACGTCGAGTTTCGCGGCAGCCGCATCAACGACGACAACCAGTACTACCGGCTGCGGATGGGCACGTATGGCAGCTATCGCGTCGAAGCGTTCTTCCGTGACATCCCCCACGTGCTCAGCACCAATGCCTATCCGCTGTGGAATGGCGTGGGTTCCACCAACCTGACCTTGCCTGTGGGCGTTACGCCTGGCGTAAGCAGCCAGGCACAGGTAGCCGCCGTAGAGGCAGATCGCGCGCGTCGCACGCTGCAGGTCACGCGTGAGAGCGAAGGCGTGAGCTGGGAAGGCATGCTCGGCAAGGACTGGATCGGCTACGCCGGCGTGACCAACGAAAACCGCCATGGCGAGCGCGACTGGGGCGGTTCGATGTTCTTCAGCTACTACTACACCGCGCCAGGTGCCGGCGGCGCCGGCACGCCCGGCATACCGGGAACCGGAGGCGGGCAGAACGAAACCGTGCGCCCCGTCGATTTCACCACGACCGACATCAACATCGGGATGCGCAACAAGGCAGGCGCTGCCGGTTGGCGATTCAATTTCACCATGACCGCGTCCTTCTTCCGCGATCACAAGGACCAGCTCAGTTTTGTCGCGCCGTTCACTCCCATTCCCGGTCCGGCCTCCGCCATCACCGGCGGCACCTTTTCGCTGGAGCCGGACAACAACTACTACAACGTGCGACTGGAAGGATCGCACCCGCTGTCGTTCTGGCGCGGCGAGTTTTCCGCCACGGCGTCCTACGGCAGCATGCGCCAGAACGATGCGCTGCAGGCGCCGCTCAATCCAGCGTTTTGTCCCACGGGACAGTTCATCGGCACCACCGGCATCGCCTGCGCGAACTGGAATACGACCGCCGCGTTGTCGCAACAGAATGGCGACGCCCGCATCGACACCGGGCTGGTGAACCTGCGCGCGAGTTTCCGTCCGCTGGCGAACTTGAACACGTACATCAATTTCCGGTGGCATGGCGAGAACAACATGACTCGCTACACCATGTTCAACCCGTTGACCGATCAGTACGGTTTTCTCCACGAAAACGGCTCGCAGACGCTCGTGGTCGGCAACCTTCAAGCCGGGTTGTTCCAGGCCGGCAATCCGCTGTATCAGTCGTATTTCACCCAGTTCGCCAATATTCCCTACAGCTACAACGAGCGTCAGGGTGAAGTGGGCGGCACCTACCAGGTCAACAACCGCAACTCGCTGGGGCTGACCTACACGATCGACCGCAAGACGCCCCAGCAGCGGGAACGTACCTACCTCAACGACCAGCACCTGAAACTGACCTGGGACTCGCACGCACTGGGTGAAAGCACGCTGCGTTTCAGCTACGAGTACGAAAAGCGCACCGGCAGCCCGTACAACTACTTCCCGTACATGCCGTGGTATTCGCCGTCGCTCCCGGGGTTTGTGCAGGACCAACTCGGCATCCTCGCCTATACGGTGAGCCAGATGTACAAGTACGACATGAGCGACCTCAAGGCGAGCAAGCTCAAGGCGATCATCACGACGCCGCTCGGAAACACCGCAACGCTCACCACGACGTTCTACGGCAACCGCAACCAATACGGCGCCCAGATCGGACGACAGTCGGCCAGCACCACCGGGGCTGACGTGTCGTTCGACTGGACGCCTTCGGCCAGCACCACTTTCAACGGCTACCTGAGCATGGAGTCCTCGCGCATCAAGCAGGGCAACGTGGCGGACAACGAGTCGTTGATGGATCAGTCGCCGCAGCAGGCCAATACGCAGTTCGGCGGCCCGATGTATCCCTTTGCCAATTTCTGGACGGCCACCGACACCGAGAAGGACGCCAACATCGGCGCAACCGTCAGTCACGTTTTCACGCCAAGGGTCAAGCTTGACGTCGGCTACAACTACACTTACTCGCGCGGCGTGAACGGTTATGACTTTGCGAGTACGGGAGCGATCACGCCCGGCTACTTGTCCATCCTGACCACGGCATCGATCGGCAACAGTTTTCCCGCGAACATCTACCGCCTGCAGACGCTCACCGCCAACCTCAACCTGGCGTTGACGCCGCGGGTAGGGCTGCGGTTGTACGGCCAGTACGGTTTTGGGCGCTACGCCGATTGGCACTACACCGGTTTCGACGCGCCAGGCGACCTCGTGATCGGCAACCGCGTCTATACCGACCTCGGTCCACAGACGCGTTGGCATGCGGCCGTGCTCGGCGCCTTCGTCACGTTGAAGCTATGAGGACGCGCAGCATGCTTACGCTGAGAATCCTCGGGTTGGCCGCCTTGGCGACGATCAGCGTCGCATGGACGCAAGGCTTGCACGCCGCCTCCGATGCGCCGGCAGCGCCCACCAGCACCGCCACCAAGCCGGCACCATTTGTCGATGTGCGCAAGCAGTCGCCCATCGAGGGCAATGCCCACGACGGCGAAGGCAAGGCGGCGGTGTGCGCTGCGTGTCACGGACCCAAGGGCATTGCCGTTGCGCCAAACTTTCCAAACCTTGCCGGGCAATCGGCGACCTACCTGTACCTGCAGCTGATGCTGTTCAAGGGTGGCCAGCGCAGCGACGCGATCATGAGCGCGCAGGCCGCCAACCTCAGCGATGCCGACATGCGAAACCTGGCCGGCTATTACGCCTCATTGCCACCCAAACCACCGGGAACGACCGATATGCAATCGGCGGGAGCCCAGCTATATCTGGGTGGCGACCCGGCGCGCGGCATCCCGCCGTGCCAGGGATGCCACGGCGGGGATGCCATGGGCCCCCGTGCGGAGGCGAACGGCAAGCCCCAGCCACCCTGGGCCGCATTTCCGCGCTTACGCGGCCAGTCGGTCGTCTATGTCACCAAGGAGTTGAATGACTTTCGAGCAGGCACAAGAAGTGGCAGCTCAAATGCCAGGATCATGCAAGGCATCGGCGAAACGTTGAGCGATGACGATATCCAGCATTTGAGCGCGTATTTGTCTTCGCGTTGATTGAAGGCACGAACGAGGTATATCAGGTCCAGACGCAAGGACGCCATCCGCGTTCTGCCGCGATATCGCCGTGCCAGCCTTCGAGCGCGATCTCAGCTGGTTTGATGCGGCGGTTTTTCGCTCGCGTGTTCGTGACCCACGTTTTGGCCAACTGAAGCGCAATCCATCGGGAGACTCTGTCAGGTCCTAGTTGCGCAGCCCCGGCGTAATGCCGGTCGCCTGTGCCCTCAGTGGTGCTACGACCTGAATGGTTGGCCCAGTCCCAATTTGGGATTGCTATAGTCCCATATTGGGACTATAGTCCCCGCATGAAAGTCATTGCGATCGGAACGCTGAGGGCCTTCTGGGACCGCCACGCTGCTGCAGAGCAACCATTGAAGGCCTGGTATGACGAAGTCAAGGCGGCATCATGGGCCAGCCCTCAGGACATCAAGAATCTTTACGCCAGCGCCAGTTTTGTCGGCAAGAATCGCGTTGTTTTCAATATCAAAGGTAACAGCTACCGCCTTGTTGTCGCCGTCGCTTACCGCTTCCAGGCGGTGTACATCAAATTCATCGGTACCCATGCCGAGTACGACAAGATCGATGCGGCGACCGTGGAGGACCTCTGACCATGCAAACCATCCGTCCCATCCGCAGCAAAAAGGATTACGAGGAAGCCTTGCGCGAAGTGTCCGCCTATTTCGACAACGAACCTGAGCCCGGTTCGGCCGAAGGCGACCGTTTCGAAATCCTCACACTGGTCATCGAAAGCTACGAAGCCAAGCGCTTTGCGATCGAGGCCGCTGATCCCGTCGAAGCCATCAAGTTCCGCATGGAGCAACAGGGCCTCACGGTGAAGGACCTCGTGCCGTCCATTGGCAAACCCAACCGCGTTTATGAAGTGCTCAATCGCAAGCGCGGTCTCACCATGGAAATGGTGCGCAACCTACATAGGAATCTCGATATTCCGCTCGAAAGCCTGATCGGCACCTGACGCATGCTGAGAAAACGGCGCCGGCCTAGGGCGGTACCGGGACGAGCATGGCGACTGTGACCATCGGCGATGACGATGACGATGACGATGACGATGACGAAGTCGAAATCGCTGGCGCTGGCGATCACGAAAGAAGCTTCTTTCAACGGCCAGATCACGAGGTGTGCCGACAATGCAGAATCTTGCGCTCGAAAGCACGCTGACCTGCCCGCACTGCGGTCATCAAGCCACCGAAACCATGCCCACCGACGCATGCTGGTTCTTTTACGAATGCACGGGCTGTGGCGAGCTGCTACGTCCCAAGCCGGGGGACTGCTGCGTCTTCTGCTCTTATGGCACGGTGCCGTGTCCCCCGGTTCAGCAGCAAACCTCCTGCTGTAGCGGTTCGCGCGGCTAGCGCGTTTGTCTACATGGCGTGAGTGCCGGCGTTCGACTCAAGCGGACGCGTCAGTGGTAATGACTGTTTACTTCGTATCGAACATCGCTTCGCCGTTGATCGTGTTATAGATCGCCTGCCAGCTCGCGAGACCAGGGCGAGCCAACGATCACTCAAGCGACGGCGTCAGGCTATGAAGCGACGAGATTTTCTGCAGCTTGGTTGCATCTCGACCTTGGGCAGTGCGGTCCTCCCATGGGAGAGGGCGCTTGCGGTGCCGGCTGCTTCGCGGGTGCCGGCGACGCAGCCGGATCACACGTTACGAATCGGGCGGAGTCTGATCGAACTCAGCTCTGATCACATCGTGTCGACCACGACATACAACGGCCAGTTTCCCGGCCCGCTCCTTCGACTCAAGGAAGGTCAGCCCGTCGTTCTGGATGTCTACAACGACACGGACGTGCCGGAGCAACTTCATTTGCACGGACAGACCGTGCCTGTCGATGTGGACGGCGCGGCCGAGGAAGGCACGCCCTTCATTCCGCCACGCGGCATGCGGCGCCTGTCGTTCACGCCGGGGCCGGCGGGGCTGCGCTTCTACCATACCCATCTGGTGGCCGGCAGCGACCTTTCCTTGGGTCAATACAGCGGCCAGGTCGGCGCGATGTATATCGAACCGCGTCAGGAACCTGGTGCCTTTGATCGCGAGGTATTCCTGGTACTGAAAGAGTTTGACCCGTTCTTCAGCAAGGGCGGTGACATGGCCATGGATTTCCTGCAGCCGGGCACGCACGATCGCTCGTTGGAAGAGCGGGGCGAAACGGCCATGAAGCAGTCATTGGCTGGTGGCGCCTCGCACGGTTATGAAGTGGGCTACCAGGCGTTTGCGATCAACGGCCGCATGCTCGGCCATGGCGATCCTGTCCGGGTGAAGACGGGCGAGCGCGTGATGTTTCACATCATCAACGGGAGCGCTACCGAGACCCGCAGCCTTGCCTTGCCCGGTCACACCTTCAAGGTAGTGGCGCTGGACGGCAATCCCGTGCCACGTCCCACCGACGTCCCGGTGTTGTGGCTGGGCACCGCCGAGCGCATCAGCGCCATCGTGGAGATGAAACATCCGGGCGTGTGGGTGATGGGCGATCTGGCCGACGATGACAGCGAGCACGGCATGGGTATCGTCGTGGAATATGCCGGCCAGCATGGCAAGCCTCGTTGGGAGAAGCCGAAACCCTTTGCCTGGGACTACCGGCGATTTGCCAGGCCCGATGCCCGTCCACCCGAGCCCGACGACATCATCGACATGACGTTCGCCAAGCAGAATGCCGCCGTCGGCGGCTTCAACCGGTGGACGATCAATGATGTTGCTTTCGACATGAAGGCGATGAAGCCCATGTTCCCGCTGCACTACGGTCGCCGTTATCGACTCCGCATGCACAACGCGAGCGATGACATTCACCCGATGCACCTGCACCGTCACAGCTTCGAGATCACTCGCATCGCGGGCCAACCGACTGGCGGCATCATCAAGGATGTCACCATGCTGGGCGGCTACCAAACCATGGAGGTGGACTTCGTCGCGAACCAGCGAGGCCTGTCCCTGTTCCATTGCCACATGCAGTTGCACATGGACTTCGGCTTCATGGCGTTGTTCGATTGCAGGTGAGTTCCTTGGGCAAGGATGCACCAGGCTTCCTGGGCACTGACTTGAGCCTGACGAGAAAGCTAATCTAGCAATAACGGCTGCTTCGGACCCGCAGCGGACGCCGGGAATGGCAAGGGGCAGTTGGGCCACTATCGTTCGCTGGTGACTTTTCTATAAGGCATCGCCAGCCCGTTTTATTTACCCGAGCCGGACACCGCGTGGAAAAGCTGGAGAGGGCAGGCCAGGGCAACAGGGTGCTGCCGTCATCGCGTCATGTAACCAGAGTCAGGTGCAATCAACATGGAATTCAGTGATCTTGAAACCTCAGCACTACAGCTCAACGACCTGTACGAGAAGCTTGAGATCAAGCGGTGGGGTCGCGTCTGGACCACGACAGAACTCGCACTGGGTTTCGTCGGTGACGTGGGCGACCTGGCAAAACTGGTCCAGGCAAACGCGGGTATCCGTGACATCGACGACTGCAAAGCGAAACTTGGTCATGAGTTGTCGGACTGTCTATGGTCGATCATTGTTCTCGCGAACAAGTGCGGCGTCGATCTGGAAGCAGAGTTCGTAAGAAACACCAGGGAACTCGTCGAGTATGTGTCCGGCGAGCTGCGTGCTTGAGAAGAGGTTGCAAGGCGACGAATGTCTCGCCGCCTTGCGTCATCACGCTCGCTCGCGAACGCGGCGTAGGCTGCACGACCAACGGACGACTGCCGGGTTTGGCGTTCGCATTGGCAGCCTCTTCAGGTCCGCCTCGATCCATCGCGGAACGCAGCGCGCCGACTCACTGATTCAAGAGGCGTTGGCATCGTGCCTCACTAAGGTCGAACGCGGATAACCGTCTTTCCCGTGCGTCGCTCGGTCGAACGGAACGTGGCGATGGCATCGTCGAGCGACGAGACCTTGCCGATGTTCGGCCGCAACCTGCCGTCCCGCACCCGTTGAACGATCTCGGACAGTTGGGCCCGATCGGCCTCGACGACGAAATCGATGGTGCGGCCGTCGGCGGGACGAACATCCGTCGGTCCGACAACGGTCACGAGCGTTCCCCCGGCACGGACGAGCGCGGCGGATCGCTTCTGGATGTCGCCGCCTATGACGTCGAATACCAGGTCGATGCCGCCGACGTCTTCCAGCCGGTCGCTGCCAAGATCAACGAATTCATGGGCGCCGAGGTCGATGGCCTTCTCCCGGTCAGCGGCGCGCCCGGTGCCAATAACATAGGCGCCTGCTTCCCGCGCGAGTTGCGTCACGATCGCACCGACGGCGCCGGCAGCACCGTGCACTAGAACGCTCTGGCCCGCTTGAAACCGGCCGTGCTGGAACAGGCCCTGCCATGCGGTCAGGCCCGAGATCGGCAGGCTTGCGGCTACCGTGAAGTCGACGTCGCCGGGTAGCGGCGCGAGGTTGCGCGCCTCCATGGCGACGTACTCGGCTAGCGTGCCGTCGCGGTGCCAGTCCGACAAGCCAACGACCCGCTGGCCGATGGAGAGTCCGGTGGTCCCGTAGCCGAGCGCAACGACCACGCCGGCCAACTCGTGGCCAAGGATCGAAGGCACCCGTTCCCGGAAGGCCCGGTCGGCCCACGTCGAGGGCCACTCGAGTTCGGTGTTGACGAATCCTGCCGCGTGGACTTCAACGACGACGTCGTTGATCGCCGCCTGCGGCTCGGGTCGATCCACCAGTTTCATTCCAGCCGCACCTGCCGCCGGGTCTGTCACCACGATCGCTTTCATGGGAAGTTTCTCCTCAATAGGGTTGGGTTCTGGATGACGCGCGGGAGTGAAGATCGTTTCAATCTCCCGCGTGGCCGTCATCGACGCGACGTCTTTCGCGACGTCGCAGGCGTCGGACGGCCGGGCGACGTCGGCGGTCGCTTCATCGCCAGGAGATCCATCACTTCATGCAGATCACCCGTCGACGCGACGGACACCGTCAGCCATTTCCCGTCGATGTAAGTCTTGGCTTCGTCGTAAAGCTTGACCAATTGCGGGCGCCACGCATAACGACGGGCGTCGAACTTCTCCCGTTCCACGCGGCCCAGGACCACGATCGCGGAGAACCGCCCGTATTCCGGCACCAGGGTGCACAGTGCCTTGGTCTGCTTGTAGCGCAAGGACCAGCCGCGGTTCTTGCCGCCGTACAGCCAGTCCGGGTCGAAAACGCCGGGGTAGAACTCGTCGATCCATTTCCGTAACGCGGTCCAGTGGACGAACGCCTCGGGTCCGATCCAATGGCGGACCGCGCGGTCATCGGGCGGCGCTGACTTGTCGGTGATCCTGCTGCCGATCCGCTGCAGCATTCCGCCAGCAGTGGTGCTTGTTTTCATATCGGTGCGTGACATAAGAACCTCGCGTTCATGCGCCGGCCAAGGCCGACCGATGGTGATGCGTGCCTGCAAAGGGCCTGCGGTTCGCGTTCCGGGATGTCGCGTTGCGATGCTCCCTGATGACCGTCAGGTCGATCGCCGCGAGCGCTTTCTCCCTCGCCGATGCGGCCTGGTCCTGGTCGAGGAAGGCCGTGGCCTGCAGGGGCAGGAATTGCAGCGTCCTAAGGCCAATGGAGTTGAGCGCCAACGAGAGGTACGGCGTGAGGAAGTCCGGCTGGTTGGCTCGCTCGCCAGCAAACACGCCACCGGAAGCAACGCCGATGAACACCGGGCGATCCTGCAGCATTCCCACCTTTCCGGTCGGCGTCGACTTCATCGTTCGCCCGACGCGCAAGACCTGATCGATCCACGCCTTGAGCGACGAGGGGATCGTGTAGTTGTGCATAGGCGTTCCGATGACGATCACATCGGCCGCTTCGATCTCCCGGATAAGCATCTCGGACACATCCAGGGAACCCTTCGGCGGGGCCGCCAGCGTGGCCGGCGTCGATAGCGCAACCGCATAGTTGGCCGCGGCGTGCGGCAGCGGTTCGGCGCCCAAATCGCGCCGGTGAATGCTGGCACCGGGCGCAACCTTCAGAAGCCGCCCGACGATCGCGGCGGAAAGCCCACGGCTATGCGATTCCCGTCGCGGACTGCTGTCGATGTGGAGAATGTGCATGTGGGCGATTCCTGTGCTTCCGAAGGTTGCGCGTGTCGACTCAGATCGAGCCGGCCAGGGCCACGGCGGGAAAGTCGCGCTCGGGATCGAACACGTTGTTGAAGAAGTTCGTCAGCGAGTACATGGCAACCAGCGCGACGATCTCCATCACATTCGCCTCTGTGTAGCCGGCATCGCGGACGGCTTTGACATCCGCATCGCCGACCTTGCCGCGCGTTTCGATGACCTTGCGTGCGAACTGGACGGCTGCGTCGCGTTTCGCATCGCTCGCGTGGCCCTTGCGTGCAAGGATGATTTCGTCTGCCGGCAGCTTGGCCATGTGTTCAGCGGTGAAGCTGTGCACCGTCAGGCAGTAATCACAGCCGTTCACTTCGGAAACGGCGAGACCGATGCTGTCTCGCGTCTTCACGTCCAACGCCTTGCTCAGCGAGCCCAGCAGGGTGGCCCATGCGTTGAACGCAATCGGGCTCGCCGCGAAGGTCGCCATCATGTTCGGGGTGAACCCGATGTTCTTGGTGAACGCGCCGAGAGTGGGTTGCGAAGCTTCGGGGATCTGTTCCGGCTTCAGAGCAGTAGCTCGTGACATGGTGTACTCCTTGGATGGGGGATGGATGGGTGGATGGGAATCAGGCGAAATCGAGTACGTCGACCAGCGGCATACGGGGCTTCTGCGGCCAGTTGCCGGCGCGCTCCGGCCCGACGGTCAGCAGCATCACGGGGATCTCGTGGTCGGCCAGGCCGAACTCGCGGTGTACGGCGTCTGCGTCGAAGCCGATCATCGGCGTCGACCCCAGGCCGAGTGAGCGGGCCGTATAAATGATGGCCGCGGCGCCGAAGGTCGCCGTGCGCACCGCCTCGTCGCGCTGACGCTGGGGCTGGTCGTCATACAGGCCACGGGCAGGCGCTTCCCATTCCGGTACCAGGTGCGCCGGCATGATCCCGGCCTCCACCACCGGCGCCAGGCGCGCGGGGACAGTGCTGGCGTCGGCCAGTTGGCCAATGACGATGAAGGTCACGGCGGCATCAGTGATCGCCGGCTGGTTCCAGGCGATCGGACGCAACCGGGCCTTGGCCTCAGCGGTGCGCACGGCGATGAACCGCCAGTTCTGCAGGTGGAAAGACGTCGGTGCGGACGTACCGATTCGCACGAGATGGCGAATCTGATCGTCGCTCAGGACGGCGTCGGCGTCGTAGTACTTGGCGGCACTGCGGCTCAGGATGGTTTCGATGACGGCGTTGGTCGGCGCGACTGTGTCCGAGCCTTGCTGGGCCAGCGCGCAAATGTCTGCGATGGCGCGGTTTGCGGAATCGGTGGTGGTGGCGATGCAGTTCATGGGGTGGGCTCCCTCTCAGTGATTACGGGGCTCACTTTACCGTCTGGCCTGCAAACTTCGAGACCTTATATCCTCAATTTAATCCTCAAAAGGATCACGCGTACGCGGTGCGGCGCAACCGGCACCCATGCGTGCCGACGGCCGTTTCGTGCCGATATCGGTCAATGGAGCGAGCGCGGGGCCGTCCGATGGCGCAAGTGCGTGCCGTGCCGCCGCCCGGTTCTGTACGGCGACGAGAAAATCTCGTGGTTGGAAAGGGGCGTTGCCTGGCGTGTTTCGCGGCGGCATAGCGCGAGCGTCTGTTCGCTCTTGCGCAGCACGGTGAGCATCCTGCTTTGAAACTCGGCCACCGATGCATCGAGGTCAGCGCGCCTATCGCGGATCCGCGCCCGCGTCGCCGCGACATTGGGGATGTCCAGAAAATCAGCGGGCCGAACGAATAGGCGAAAGGCGACACCGACGCCATTCATGGCAGTCCCATCGCCAATCGACTTCGATGCTCAACTCACTGTCGAGCGCGCAAACGCAAAGACTGAATCAGCTCGACATGTTCCTTCAAAGCGTCATGCGGAGGCCGGTTCGGCATGGCCGGATCTACGTGCGATGCTGCGCCTGCCGGCGCCATTCTCCCGGCGTCATTCCCATCCGTTCGGTAAACACACGACGGAACGCAGAGACGGATTGATACCCCGCGATTTCAGCCACCGCCTCCGTGCTGATCGCCGGCTTTTTCAACTCGTTGGCGGCCAGGCTTACACGCAGATCGGTCAGCAGATCGAGGGCGGAGCAACCGAGTTTGTCCTGGAAGTGCCGCATGAACGTGGCGCGCGACATGCCGCACATGTCCGCCAGGTCGGGCAATTTCCAAGACTTCGCCGGATCGGCAAACAGCGCCGCGATGGCCGGAGCCAGCCGCGGATGCCCCGCCAGCGCCAACAAGCCAGCGGGGGCCTGTTCGCCTTCACTCGACGCGCGCAACACCAAGGTGAACAAGGCCGAGGAAAGCGCGTCGAGAATGGCGCGTCCCCCAGGTCGGTCACCGGCGGACTCCATGCGCATCAGGCTCACCAGGCTGGCCAGTTGGGCAGGGGCAGAGCCGCCTTGGTCTTCGCCGTGACGGTTCCTGGCTTGCGTCACCAGATGCGCGGGCATGTAATTGCGGATCAACCGGTCATGCGGTGGCTCGATGAAAAATCGCCCGCACATCAGGTCAAGTTTTTCGCCCTTGCCATCGTTCTCGCTCAACACCCACCCGGCGGAACCCCGGTGTTCATGGGTTCGGATGGGCTTCTTCCCACTGCCGTCGTGCAGCACGTGCGCCGCACCGTGAGGCAGCAGTACGATGTCCCCGCCTGCCAGTTCCTGCGTCGTTCGCGTCTGCGGATCCTCGAGGATGGCGCGGCCGCTGACGATGACGTGGTAGGGGATTTCGTTTGCCGCCGCCTGGTCCCACGTCACGCGCCACGGCGCGCCATAGGCGCAGCGGACCTCAAGCTGGCCCGTGACGGTGACGATTCGCAGGAGATGGCTGAGCCAGTCGACTTCGGACATGAGGCGTGGAAACCGGTAACGTCCGAACACCTTATCTCAATGGCCGCCGCCGGCCCACCGTCGCAACTGGCGACGCCGAAGAAAGCGTGCGTGTCTGGCCGTGGTGGCGATGGCAGTCGATCACGGGTCTGCATTCAGCAAGCGAGCATCGATCGGTCAAGCAGGGTCTGCATGAGCATTGACGAGAAGATCAACGAATATATCGCTGCCCAGCCTGAGCCAAAGCGCCTGGACATGATGGCGTTGCACCGCATCATCCTGGAGATGATGCCCAAGTGCAGGTTGTGGTTCCTGGATGGCAAGGACGATGCGGGTAAAACGGTTTCCAATCCCAACATTGGGTATGGAACCCAGGCGGTTAAGTACGCCAATGGGAAGACCCGGGAGTTCTATCAAATTGGCATCAGCGCAAATACAACTGGAATTTCCGTCTACATCCTTGGAATAGAAGACCGGAAATACCTGGCGCAGGTGTATGGAAAGGACCTCGGCAAGGCAAAGGTCACTGGATACTGCATCAAGTTCAAAGCGCTGCGCGATATAAGGATAGAGACACTGAAAGCCGCCATACGTTATGGCATCGATCAGACGGCCATCTAGCATGGCTGCCATTGGTCCGCTTGCGACCCGTAGCGGACATTACCGGTGGCGATGTCGCCCCAGATCCTTGAATCATTGCGGTGCCATTCGTTCGGGGGACCATCGCTTTAGAAGGTCAGCCAAGGGTTCTGGCCTGCCAAGATAGAAACCCTGTGCACCGTCGCAGCCGTGCAGATGGAGCCAGTGATATTGCTCGGATCGTTCGATGCCCTCGGCTATCACGCGGATCCCAAGGCTCTTGCCCAGCGTGATGATCGTGTCGCAAATCGTAGCCGACCTGCTGTCGTGGTCGACGTCTCGTATGAAGGTCTGGTCGATCTTCAGCATGTCGATCGGCAAGTCCCGCAGATAGGAAAGGCTCGAGAAGCCTGTACCAAAATCATCCAGTGCGATGGCGACACCTTCGTCACGCAGCTTACGCATGATCTCCACCGCTTTGTCCTTGTGCTCTAGCAGGCAACTTTCCGTTAGCTCGATATGGATGGCGTCGTCTTGAAGCGAGTAGCCATCCCGGGCTGACCGGAGGTTTGCTACCAGATCGCTGCTTCGCAGCTCCGCGGGCGACACATTGACGCCAATAGGGAGATGGTTGAAGCCGGCTTCCGCGAGTTTCGTGCTTGCCTTCGCCGCCTGCTGGAGGACCCACTGTCCCAAAGGAGCAATCAATCCTGATTCCTCGCACAAGGGGATGAACGTCGATGGCGGAACGAGAGTGCCGTCATTCCGTGGCCATCGAATAAGCGCCTCAAGCCCGAGCAGGCGCATGCCTGGATAGTCCGTGATGGGCTGAAAGTACAGCTCGAATTCGTGCCGCCTCATGGCCTGCCTCAGGCTTGCCGCGAAATGCAGTCTCTCCTTGGACTTCCGAGCGAGCGAGGGTTCAAAGCCATGTATGGGTTGGTCGCTCCGTATATTCTCATGTGCCGCGAGTGCAGCGCATCCGAACAACACGTCGGACCGCGTGCCATCAAACGGATATCTGGCAGTGCCGACAACCATGTCCATCTGATGCTGGGTTTCCTCGTAGTACAGGGGCTCCGCCACGCACTGGACGATCAATTGCAGGTTTTCATCGGTCATGGCGTCTGCAGGGGCTATCCAGGCAAACGCCTCGTGATTCACCGTCGCCAGGAATCCCTGCGCACCGATGTGTTCGTCAAGCCGCACAGCCATGGCTTGCAGTATGCCGGCCGCGACATGGATGCCAAAGGTATCTGCAATCGCATCCGTTCCCAGCAGCTGGATATAGGCAATGCCAGATTCGCGGCCGGCAGCCACAAGTGCATCCAGTTGACGTAGCAGTGCATGTTGGTTGGGGAGCCGTGTCGTCAGGTCGTGCGATGCGCGATAGCTCATTTCGCGTTCGCCGGCCAACTGCAGGCTCACATCCTCCGCCAATACCAGGCGTGCCGGGATATCGTTGAATACGATATCGGCAGCATGGATGCGCACGTCAATGGTCCTGCCGTCCTTGGTGCGGTGAACCCAAGCCTGCTGGATCTCCCTCGCATCACGAGGCATTCCCAAATGTGTCACGAGACTTGACCGATGGTCCTGATCCCTAATGTCCAGAATGGTCATGCCGAGGAATTCTTCTCGCGTATAGCCGTACGCCTTTACCGCCGCCGCATTGACCTCGATGAACCGCAACGATGCAATGTCGAATACCCAGAAGGGGAGCGGATTGTGTTCAAAGAGCGTGCGGAACCGATGTTCGCTTTCCGCGTGCTGCTGGCGCACTTCCCATTGCTCCGTCACATCGACAACGGTGCCGGTCATTCTCTTCATGCCCGACTCATCGATCACGACTTGTCCACTGGCCGACAGGCGGCGTATGGCCCTGTCGGGTTTCCGGATTCTGAACTCCACACGCAATGCTTCGTTCTTCCCCCATGCGCTCCTGATTTGTGCGATCAACGCGGGTCGATCCGATGGGAGCACCTGCGCTAAAAACTCCCTGGTGCTTGCGGTGGTTCGCCCATAGGGAAGCCCAAATATCTCGCCAAATTCGTCCGTGCACTCGAAACACCGCTTGTGAAAGTTCCAGATCGCGGTTCTACCCACGCGTTGCGCCGTATGCAGTTCCCGCGTTTTGTCCTGCAGGTGCCGAATGTAGTAGCGCTGCATTCTCGTGGCGCGGTACATCACGCTGAACAGGCTCACGAACGCGAACAGGTACAGAAGATAGAAAGCGGCAGCAGCAGCAACCTGCCTGCGCCAGACCGCAAGCGCCGCTTGATGGCGTGTGCTCGCGATGACCTTGAACGGATACGGTTCCACCTGCAACGTCGCCTGGATAGGGGTGTCTGCCCGGACTTTGAACAGCTTTTCAAGCCACTCGAGCGTGTCTAGCGGCGCGGGCGTGGTCGAATCGGGTCCCCGGTTTCCTCCCTGCACGATCAACCGGCCACGCTCATCGACAATCTTGAAGGAGGTGCTGCCAGGGTGAGGGACATTCGCGACGGAACGCTCCAATGCCATAACGCTGATGTCGCCCACGATCCATCGATGCATATCCACTGGTGCGGCAACCGACAATGTTTCGCCCCGCGGCGTTTTCATCACGGGGCCAAAGCACGGCGCGCTTGAACCTGCCGCCGTGCGCGAGACGCACGAGGTCCAGGCATTTTCCGGGATCACCCCAAGCGGCTGCCCGGTATCGGGAGTAACCATGTCCAGGAAAGCGATGTTCAGGATCTGTGGCTGTCGCCGGAGAATCTCGGCGACAAGACCCTTGATGAGCGCATCGCTTTGCTCTGGTGCCGAGCGCTCAAGTCGGATCGACTCCTCTGCGATAAACGTCATGGAATTTGCACCGCCGCGCAACGGTATGCGCAGCGCTTGCGCGACGTCCTGGGCCACCTCATCAGTACGGCGACTGCTTTCCTCCAGCTGCGAACGAAGATCGGATCTCAGGCCGTGGACGATGACGGCCAAGAGCAACACCGCCGTTAGGCCACCGAACACCAAGATGATCAGCGGGGAAGGGACCCTGGATGGTTCGTTTACTGTCACCATGGCCTGTATTGCCCCTCTCTCCTGTCACGTGGACAGCAAAAATGGCCCCTTAAGGGGGCTTCCCGGCGCCGGATTGTCAGTGGCATCCGGGCGCAAGCATTCATCGCTACACGCAGGCAAGCCATCCGGTTTTCGCCGGCGCAACGTCATGTCCTTGGCGAGGACAGCCATGCCGGGCACAAAACTTTGCGTCCTGTCATCGTCATGCTTGGCTTGATCCTCCGAATAGATACCGGTGGGTAGCATTCGCGGTCCTGGACCGCGATCCTCCAAAAATCCGACCGTTGCCGTTCGTTATCATGTAAGCAAATTTCGAGCCTCGGAAGAAACTTAAACTGTGAGGTAGTGCATATTCCAGTCATTGGTCGGTGCGGCTCGGGGCTCGCGACTCGGACAAGGAATTACCGCTGACAATTTGAGACAACGTCGGCCTGCAAGCGCAACTCCAACGAAAGGAACCGCATGGACCCTAGATTCGGTACGGCCCTGAACCTGGTTTGGTTGACGTTTCTCGCCTACTGGCTATGGAGTGCTCGCCGGGTGAAGCCGGCAGTGCAAAGCGAGCACCTGATCAAGCGCCTCATCGCCTATTGGCTTCCATTGATTTTCGCGGTGGAGCTGCTTGGTCCGGGAGAACGATTTGCTGGCTGCCCTCTCAGGGAGCAGTTTGTTCCGCACTCCATCGCTTTTCAGTCGCTGGGGCTGTTCCTCTGCATTGCAGGCGTGGCTATCGCGTGTTGGGCGCGGCACCTTCTCGGTGAAAACTGGAGCGCCACCGTCCAATTGAAGGACGACCATCAGTTGATTACGCGCGGGGCCGTACAGGCTGGTTCGGCATCCCATCTACTCCGGGATCTTGCTGCTGTTCCTTGGTAATGCTGTGCTTGTAGGCGACTGGCGCGGACTTCTCGCGGTCGCAATCGTATTCGTATCGTTCTGGCGGAAGCTTCGCCTCGAAGAGCGTTGGCTGTCCCAACTTTTCGGCGACACATATCGCGAATACGTAGGCAGGACGAAAGCACTCATTCCCGCATTGTTGTAGCAGCCAGGTCGCCGAGGTCCGCTTCCACCCGAAGCGGACCAGACCGAAGACTGACGGAAATGCTATGAAACTCCCTTCGGGGCAGGCTCCTTCTCCAACTTGGGCAAGCGAAGGAATGGCCAAGCACGGTAGGGGATGCGGTTTTGGCCGAGGGGGTATCCTGAGAACCTCAAGCCGATCCGGCACCGTCGATAGGTGGAACCATGACAGAAGCCTTTGATATGGCACTGGGCTACCTGCAATGGCAGGGGTCGAGTCGAAGCACGCATATCCTGCGCGGCGCAAAGGCAGCCGCGGAAGTCTGTTCGCGATTTGCGCCCCTGGTGTCCCTGCGCGAAAGCGATGCGACTGGCGACGATCATGGCGTCCACGAATGGAATGCCATCCTCGACCTGTTTTGCCAGGCCCAGCGCATTCTTGCCGAGCACCGGCCGCGTCGTCTCCTGACAGCGGGAGGCGACTGTGCGGTGGACATCGCGGCGATTGACTACCTGCGAGGCATCTATCCAGATCTGCAGGTCATCTGGATCGATGCGCACATGGATGCAAACACGCCGGAGACATCGCCAAGCGGCTGCCTTCACGGTATGCCGGTCAGCGCCATCATGGGCTTGGCTCCTGAACCGATGCGCCGCCTATTGGGGACGCCGGTGACGCCCGAGCGATTCAGGTACCACGGTGTGCGTGTCGCCGATTCCGGTGACCGAGCTTTTGGTTCGGCGCACGGATTGCGCACGCTGGACCCGGATCACCGTTTCAACGGCCCGGTGCATATCCACTTCGATCTGGACGTACTCGACCCTGTTGAATTTCCATACCTCGCTTATCGAGAGCCCGATGGCTTGTCCGTCGCTGCAGCCCTTGCACTGGTCCGGCGCATTGCGGCTCAGGCGGACTTGGTCGGCCTGACCATTACCGAGTTCGCACCGGCGAATGAAGAAGAGGCCCGACACGGTGCCGCCGTCATCGCGCAGATCTGCCAGGCAGCTTCAGGCAGCCAGCCAGGTTGAACGCGTTGCCGCCTGTCGCTGGATAGGAGTGCGGGCGGCATGGCTCCGTTGGCCATCGGAAATCTGGATGGCATGGACTGCCTGCTTTTGCCCTCGTAGCGGACACCCTTACTGGTCTTCAAGTTGCTATCGATTTTGGCCTCGCTGGTCATTGTGCGGCTGGGGTTCTCGGCTAACTTGGATGAACCTATCGGAGAGGGAGGGCGATCCATGCGGCTATCGCACTGGAAGGGGATGATTCTCTGCGCGGCGCTGGTTGCGACGCAGGCTTGGGCAGGGCAGGAGGTCGGTGACTACAAGGGTTTGCCTGACGACCTCGCTGCGGCAGCGACGGCCTATGATCTTGCGCAGTACAAGGCCGACCGCCCCGAACTCGAAAGGCTCTTGGCCGACGATTACACGCTGGCGGGTTCAAATGGCAAAAACCAGACCAAGGCGGAATTCATCGCCGATGTCGTAGCGCCAGGAAGCAAGACCACGTATCTCGCCATTACCCAACAGGTGCGCAAGGTATGGCCGGACTGCGCAGTACTCGGTGGCATGGCCGACGCCAAGGGATTGGATCGCGGCAAGCCGTTTACGATGCGAATCCGGTTCGTTGACATATGGGCGAAACGCGACGGTCGTTGGCAAGTGATCTTCACCCAGGCCAACAAGGCCCCATAAAAGATCGGCTTGTCCCCGCTCGAGGGCGGTGAGTTCCGCCTTCGACGGCTTTGCGATCGAAGTAGGGTGGCTCACGGAAGTCTGCTTCCGACCCGAAGCAAGCACCGGCTTCACTTCGAGCACGCGAGGGGAGGCAGAGAGCAGCGTCTTGCTGCTCAGTTCATGGTAATCGGGCGCTTCCAACCCATGGCGGCCATCATGCTTCCGCCAATTAAAGCGACTGCCAGGTTGCGGCCAGCACTTTCGTTTCAGGATAGGCCGAGCGCAGCGGGCTCAAGCTGTTCGACTCCCGGTCTTGCCGAGTTCGTTGCGTATGCGGAGGAGGCGGATGGCGGCGGGCCGATGTAACCTGCCGCCGTTCTGGTGCGAAGTAACTGGCAGGCGGGACGTGAAACATCGGCGTTGCGCGGCATCGTTCGCTTGGATCTTAAGGCTTCGTAGCCAAGGGTTGAGCATCACGCTGAGATGTCCCAGCGATCGCGTGTTGCCGGCACGCCGGCGACGGCGCGAGTAGACTAATCGGCACGCCGTTCAGTTCGCCCTGCTTCTCTGGAGTATGGCCATGAGTACGGAAAGTCTTGATGGTGGCGCAGTATCGTCCGTTCCTCGGGTGGTTGTGCCATCGCGCAGGATCGTCTATCGACACGCGTTGCCGATACGGATCATGCACTGGATCAACGTCATCGCGCTGACGCTGATGTTCCTCAGTGGGCTGCAGATATTCAACGCACATCCGCGTTTGTATTGGGGCAATCGATCCGACGAAGGTACGGCGATCTTCGCGCTGGGCGCTCGCCAGGATGCGGCCGGCAAGATGCAAGGCGTCATGCGCATCGGGAAGCACGAGTTCACCACGACCGGTGTGCTTGGCGTATCGAACGGAGCGGATGGTCCGCAGATGCGCGGGTTTCCCTCATGGCTCACTGTGCCCGGCCCGCAATGGTTGGCGATGGGTCGGCGTTGGCATTTCTTCTTCGCCTGGGTGTTCGTGTTGAACGGCCTGTGTTTCGTGGGCTATGCCTTGGCCACGCGCCATCTGCAACGCGACTTGTTGCCTACCGGCGCCGACTGGCGCGGCATCGGACGATCGATTGTCGATCACCTGCGTTTCAAGCACCCGCATGGCGAGGAGGCGCTGCGCTATAACATCCTGCAGCGGCTTGCCTACCTGACCGTCATCTTCGTGTTCGGCGTGGGCATCGTGCTCATGGGGCTGGCCATGTCGCCACGCATGGATGCCGTGCTCTCGCCCATGGTGGAGGCCGTCGGCGGCAGGCAATCGGCACGCACCATTCATTTCATCATCGCCTGGGGCTTCGTGGCCTTCGTGCTGATCCACCTCTTCGAAGTGTTGATCACCGGCGTGTTCAACCAGTTGCGGGGCATGATCACCGGCTATTACGCCATCGATGCCTCGCCGGGCGACCCGCAGCCCCGGGCCGAGGAGATGCCCGCTGAATCCGGCCCATCGGAGGACCGCCCTCATGACTGATCGTCGATCGTTCCTGCGCATGACGATGGCGGGTGCAGCGGGCATGCTCATTGCCGGTTGTGATCGCATCTCGCAGACGCTGTGGGGTCCCGATGTGCTTGGCAAGGCGGAAGGGTTGAACCGCCGCGCGCAGGCATTGTTGTCGCCGTCGAGCAGCATGGCCAAGGAATATGCCGAGAGCGACATATCGCCGGTGTTCCATCCCAATGGCACCACCATGCCCGCCACGCCTGCCTACCAGGCCCTGATGGCCGACAACTTTCGCGGCTACAAGCTGCAGGTCGATGGGTTGGTGAGCCGGCCGGCCATGCTCTCCATCGATGACCTGAAGCGTCTGGATATGCGCACGCAGATCACGCGCCACGATTGCGTGGAAGGTTGGAGCGCCATCGGCAAGTGGCAGGGAACGCGACTTTCCGCGGTCCTCGATCACGTTGGCGTCGCCCCACAGGCGCGCTTCGTCGTGTTCCATTGCTTCGACGAGATGGAAGAAGACACGCCTTACTACGAGAGCATCGATCTCGCTGAGGCCAGGCACCCCCAAACACTGCTGGCCTTCACCTTGAACGACCAGCCGCTGCCGGTGCCGAACGGCGCGCCTTTGCGGCTGCGGATCGGTCGCCAACTGGGCTACAAGCAAGCGAAGTATCTCGCCCGCATCGAGCTGGTCAGCTCGTTCGACGATATCGGCGACGGCAAGGGTGGCTATTGGGAGGATCAGGGTTACGAGTGGTACGCAGGCATCTGATGCCCTGCTGCTTGTTATCACGAGCGTGGCGCGATTACGGCGTCTTGACCTCGCCGCCGTCCATGCGAAGCATCGAGCCTGTCATCCAGCGAGCGGCCGGTGACACCAGGAATGCCATGAGCTCCGCGATTTCCTCGGGCCTGCCGTATCGTGCGATGCCTGCTTCGCGAGGGAAACGCTCCATGGCATCGGCTACCGTCATCTCGTGCAACGGGGCCCAGTGCTCCAGGTAGGAACGCCTGCGGCCGGTCATGACGGGGCCGGGCAATACGCTGTTCACCTGTACGCCATCGGCGATGCCGCGATCCGAGAATGCCTTGGCCAAGGCCACGATGGCCGCATTGATGGTGCCCACTGCTGCATACGGCGCTTTCGGCAACACGGCTGAGTTGCCCGAGACGAATACCACCGCGCCACCTGCTTGTCGAAGCGCGCTCCATGCTTCGATGGTCAGGCGGCGCGCGCCGTGCAACTTAAGCGCCATGCCGGCTTCCCATTGCTCATCCGTCATCTCGAAGAGGTCGACCTGGGGCACGGCACCGGCGATGTTGAGCAGCGCGTCGATGCGGCCAAACCTTGCCATGGTTTTTTCCACCACGGTCCTGGCGGATGTCCGTTCCGCCAGGTCGCAATCGATCATCAAGGCCTCGGCCCCTTCTGCGCTGACCAAGGCTGCAGTGTCCTGCAGGTGTTCGCGACTCCGCGCGACCAGAACCACCGCCGCGAAATCCCTGGCAAGCCGTATGGCGGTGGCTCGACCGATGCCTTGGCTGGCGCCGGTCACGATGGCAATTCCTGGAGACATGGCTTTCTCCCAGCGCAGGGTCTGACGGGTTTATTGCTTGAAGAACGTGCGGATGGCATCCGCAATCTCGCCGGCATGTGTTTCCAGCGCGAAATGGCCCGTGTCGAGGAATCGCACCTCGGCATCGGGAATATCTCGCCGGAACGCTTCGGCACCGGGAGGAAGGAAGAACGGATCGTTCTTGCCCCAAATGGCCAGCAGGTGCGGCCGATGCTTGCGGAAGTACGCCTGGAACGTGGGGTAGAGGGCGATATTGCTCTGGTAGTCGAAGAACAGATCGAGCTGTATGTCGTGAGCCCCTTCACGACCGAGATAGTAGTTGTCCAGCCCGATGCCATCCGGCGACACCTGTGATTCGTCGGCGGTGCCGTGGACGTACTGCCAGCGTGTTGCTTCGGGCGTCAACAGGGTGCGCAGCGCGTCGCGGTTGGCGTCGGTCGGGCTCTCCCAATACGCTCGAATGGGGTTCCAGCCGTCGCTGAGTCCCTCCACGTACGCGTTGCCGTTTTGCGTGACGATGCCCTGGATCCGCTCCGGATGCTTCACCGCCAGACGAAAGCCCGTCGGTGCGCCGTAATCGAATACATAGACGATGTAGCGATCGAAGCCGATGGCGTCGGTCAGGCCATCGATGATCGACGCCAGGTGATCGAAGCTGTATGTGAACGCCTCGCGTGGCGGCATGTCCGTTTGCCCGAAGCCCGGCAAGTCCGGCGCCACGATATGAAAGTCATCGCAGAGGAGGGGAATCAAGTCGCGGAACATATGGCTCGAACTCGGAAAACCATGCAGCAGAAGCAATTTCGGCTTACCAGGCGTTCCTGCTTCGCGATAGAAAACGTCGATGTCTTCGACGCGGGCTTTGCGGTAGCGAATGATGGACATGGCGGCCTCCCTTACTGGGCAGGTGGGTTGAGGATCAGACGGTGATGTCGCGCAGCGCGTCGACGACAATGTCGGCGACCAGCGACGGTGCGGTCACGCTCGGCAGGTGGTCGACGGGATAGGCGCGGATCTGCGCATGCATCCGTTCGGCCATGAAACGCTGCGTTCTCTCGGGAATCATGTGATCGTGCTGCGCCACGAGGTACCAGGCAGGCACGTGCTTCCACAACGGCGCGCCGACGGGAACCGTGATGCAATCAGGGGATATGGGCCGTTGCGCAGTGGCGAGCGCGCGCTGTTCCTGCGCCGTCGCGTGCTGTGCAAAAGCCGTGGCGAACGCCTCCGGCGGCAACCGGATACGTCCGTCGCTGCCCGGCGCCAGCACCGGCGCCTTGTCGTCGTGTCCAAAGCGATTGAACACCTCGGCCACGGTTTCGCCCTCATCCGGCGCAAGGCCTGCGATATACACCAGGGCCTTTACCTTCGGGCTTTGCGTGGCGGCGATCACCGCGCCGGCATAGGCATGCGCTACCAGAATCGCCGGGCCATCGACCGCGGCCAGCACCTCCTCCAATGCCTCCACATCACCGCCGAAGGAAGACATGGGCGGACTAAAAGTAACCGCCTTGATGGACTTGGCGTGGAGTTCGCTCGTCACCTTTGACCAACTGGACTCGTCCGCCCAGGCTCCGTGAGCCAGCACCACTGTAACGGGTGGAAATTTCATCGTATTGCCCTCCATTGAGCTGATGCCAAGGCTCGCGAGCGTGGCGGCTTCGGCTGACCTGCGTAACCCGATAAACGGCTTTATGGAGGTTATTCTTGTCAAAAGTAACTTGTCAAGACCTGCTAGGGCGGTTACTTTGGCGCAAGGAGGTTCCATGACCCAGACGATGCCCGCCTTTTTCCTTGCCGATGCCACCGGACTCGATTTCCTCAATTCAGTCGCCACGCCGGTCGAGACGCCTATCGATTGGCTTGAAGACGGTGAAGGGTTGCTTGGCTGGCTTCAGCAAGCGCGACTCGTGCCTGACGACGTGCTGCACGACATCCGGGAGAGGGCGATCCCAGGCGAGATGGATCGTCTTGCCGCACAAGCGAGGACACTGCGCGAATGGTTCCGCTCGTTCGTTCGCGAACGCAGGGGACGTCCGCTGACACCTGAAGATCTGGCCGAGCTCGAACCTTTGAACGAGCTGCTTCGGCGTGACGAGGGCTACGGCGAAATTGTTGCGCGTCCGTCGGATCATGCGACTGCGCTTACGTTCGTGAGTAGGCGTCGCTGGAATTCACCCGAAGCGTTGCTGTTGCCGATCGCCGAAGCCATGGCGCGCCTGGTTTGCGACGAAGACTTCTCGCATGTGAAGGCATGCGAAGGGCCAAGCTGCACCTTGCTCTTTGCCGACCACACGCGCGGACACGCCCGTCGCTGGTGCAGCATGGCGTTCTGCGGCAACCGCGCAAAACAGGCTGCCCATCGGCGCCGTCAAAAAGAGACGCAGGCCTAGTTAGATGCCGTCGGGGTATCGTGCCGTTCTATGCAACATCGGATCAGGCCCTCGCTGCACGCCTTCGGTTCGGGATCAAGTGGGCGTCGTTGAAACTTGGGGTGACGCCCTCGTACTACAGAAGGAGAGCCGGTGATGATCTCTGATCAGGATGTAGCGAAGCAGATCAGTGACTTGATGCTTGACCCCAGTGATCCGACAAGGAGGCAGCGATGATCGTCGAATACATCCGCTACGAGCTCAAGGACCACGAGCCCGACATGCTCGTTGCCGCCTACATCGAGGCGGCCACGCATCTGGCCGCTGCTCCTGAATGCGTCGACTACGAATTGACTCAATGCGTCGATGAAAAAGCTACCTTCGTGTTGCGCATCCGCTGGACCTCTGCGGATGCTCATATGAAAGCATTCCGTTCGGGACCGAACTTCCCGCCGTTCCTTAGGGCCATCCGTCCCTTTGTCCCCGAAATTGCGGAAATGCGCCACTACGCGTTGACGGCGGTTACCGGAATTGGATCGGCCGCATCGTGAGATTTCGCCCTCAATGCTGAGGAATGCTCGTAATGTCCGCTTCCGAGCCGAGGCAGACACTGGATGAACCCGCAAGGAGAGTGACGTGAGCCGATGGACTTCCACGATATGCGCGCTTGTAGCCGGTGCCGTCGCTATAGGCCCCGCATCCGCTGGGCCTTCTGGATGCGGTCTGCCGGACATATCGGGTTCAAGTGAATTGCACCAGTTCCTGAGCCTTCGTGCTGTTGATGTCATCAAGCGGGCAGCAAGCTCGGATGAGGGACTTTCGGCGCTAGTCGCACCCACCGCGAGTTTCGGTCTTGGCACAGGTGACGTGGGCAGGCCCTTGGGAACGGGAGAGTCAATGGCGCTCGCACGCTTGCACAAACGATGAGGGCAGATACTTATCGTTACCTCGGTTGGGATTACATGGACACGCCGGCTGACCCGTGTTCAAAGCAAAAGGTGGAAGTTGATTTCATCGATAGCCAGGGCAAGAGGGAGTCCCGAGTGGAATTCACGTTTCAAGCGGGTCGCGTGGTGAGTGCAGAAGGCTGGCAAAGGTCATTCGAGGCGGGTCGCTTATAGAACCACGCGGAGTCGGGGCGCTCATGTCCGCTTCCGACCTAGAGCGGACATGGCGATATAGGGATCTTTGGGGGAGCCTATGACGCAGCTTCGTGGTGTTTTTGCTTCATTGCTTATCGGCTGCCTGTTTGCGCGGGTTGTCGCGGCGGAAGATCCCGCCGTGCTTCTCGCCGCAAAGGACGTAGTCAACGCGAACTCACGGGGTGGTTTAATTTGTAAAGGCATCGCTCCCGATCCAAGTCGCGCTG